>Ga0209923_1000053_pt1 | contig 35973 bp, 29 predicted proteins | sample SalPon1_A_H2O_MG_FD_185696 | JGI IMG/M metagenome (GOLD analysis project Ga0209923, IMG submission 185696) | Salt pond water microbial communities from South San Francisco under conditions of wetland restoration - Salt Pond MetaG R1_A_H2O_MG... | ecosystem: Environmental > Aquatic > Non-marine... | reverse complement strand
TAATTTCTACATCGATAACGGAAAAGAATCCATCAACTTCATTGATGTTCTTGTGGGACTTTATCTTTATGCTTCCAGCGTTTATGGGTCCATAAATAATATTGTGGCGCTTCTTTTATCGGTTCTTCAACGCGTTCAAAGAACATGTCCGTTATCTTGAAATCAGCAAATTCCTTGGGGTTTTCCGCAAGTGTCTCGAAAGTGGTCTCATAGTATCCGCGTTTGATACGTCTAACCCGAAAGAAGACAACGGCCATATCCAACTTTTTCGCTAAGTGTTCTGCTCCGGTGTGCATCGGAACTTTTATTCCCATGAACTTATTCCAATGTAAGGCCTTCTGATATTTAGGAGACTGATCTGATACGAATCCACAAATGCTGAGCTCGTTGGAACGCTGTGACCTTTCCAGAACGTCGAATGTTTCTTTCGTGGTTATCAGGTCCGTATCGTATTTTGCCCTGATGCTTCTTACCAAACCATCAAAATATCGGTTGCCTAACTTTTTGTAGACGGCATATCCCTTATGGTTAACATATCGCTGGAGTATGAAGATCCATTCCCAACTGCCGTAATGGGCACACATCAGAACAATACTTTTCTCCCTTTTTTCAAGATCGGTGATAAGCTGCAGGTTTGTAAATCGGTAACGTTCTTTAATGTCCTTTTCCTTTATGGTAAGTGATTTAATGGATTCCAGCATCATATCACACAAATGATGATAGAATTTTGATGTTATGGCTGATATCTCATCTTCTGATCTCCCGGGAAAGACCAGTTTCAGATTGGACCGCACCACTTTTTTTCTATAACCCAAGACCTTGTATATCAATATATATACAATATCCGATACGAAATACAATCCTTTGAATGGAAGACATGATACCAGCCAAATGATCGGATAGGTTAAAATGTAAAGGATCCATTGCATAAAAGATCTTTACCATCGCTCTTAATTTTGGGCAATGTTTGAACTGTTCAAATATAGAGAATTAAAAATTGGTTTTATCTTGATACAAGCAGTTTGAACATTTTGATACACTAAACTTAAGAAGAACCTTGACAAGTGCAATGAAAAAACTTATCCGCTTCTAAAGCTGATACTTCCAGATCCTTGTGACTACTGGTCAGACAGCAAAAAGGTCGTAGGAATAATACTTTCATCATTTTAAATGTAACAAAAAAGCATTTTTCCTACTAATGATGTATAAGTTATAAAAACAGGACAATGAAGCATTTAAAAACCAGTTGGGTTGTGTTATGTTTGTGCATTTTTACTATGACAAAAGCACAAACGATCAAAGGAGATTGGAGCGGTACGCTCAATGCTATGGGACAGGAGATTCCGCTTGTGTTTCACTTTAGCGGTGAAGGAGATGAACTAAAAGCAACAATGGACAGTCCATCGCAAGGAGCTAGCGATATTCCCGTAGATAAAGTGACCCTGGATGGAAATGACCTGGAAATGTCCGTGATGGGTGGCCAAATCATTTACAATGCTAAAGTGGAAGGTGATACCATGAAAGGCACGTTCAAGCAACAGGGAATGGAAATGGAACTGACCCTGAACAGAGGTGGACTTGAAAAACCGGGCGATCCGTCGTTACCCAGCACGGAAGATGAACTAAAAGCCCTGGCCGATAAAGAAACCGGCGATTACAAATATTCAGTCGAAGATTATTTTGCTAAGCCGGCTTCTTCCAGCTTCCAACTTTCCCCGGATGGTACTTACCTGAGCTATCGAAAGAAGGATGAGAATCTTAAGAACCATGTATATGTTAAAAACACAGAGACCGATGAGGTCAAACGCGTGATCTCAGAAGGTGAAGAATTGATCCGCGGTTATGGATGGGCGAATGAAGATCGCCTCATCTATGTAAAGGACAAAGGTGGTAATGAGAATTACCATTTGTTTGCGGTAGATGTAGATGGCAGTAACCAAAAAGAATTAACGCCTTATGAAGATGTTAAAGTAAACATTCTCGCTTTACTTAAAGATGATAAGGAACATATGGTCATCTCGATGAACAAGAACAACCCTAAGGTCTTCGATCCCTATAAGATAAATATTAAAACAGGCGAGCTGGAACAGTTGTATGAGAACAAGGACATCCAAAATCCGATTATGGGCTATGAATTTGATAAAGACGGCGATCTAAGAGGATTTATGCGATTGAAAAATGGGGTAAATACAGCGTTTTACTATGCGGTTGAGCCCGGCGAATATCAGTTGATGCACACGACTAACTGGGACGATACCTTTAGCATTATCAGTTTTGATTACGCTACTGATAATCCGCATGATGCTTATGTGCTTTCTAATTTAGAGACTGATAAAGCTGGCATTTACAAATATGATCTGGCTAAAAAAGAAGTCATTGAAGAAATATTTGCACATGATAAATTTGATGCCGGCGGCGCTTCTATTTCCAGACATCGCAATTGGGAACTGGATTACGTAAGCTATAACGGCGAGAAAGGTCAGATCGTACCGATAAGTAAATATTACAAGAAGATGCATAAAAAACTCAAAAAGCGCTTTGGAGATTACAGTTTTAACATTGCTGATAAAACGGATAATGAGCTTCAATATCTCATCTACATTACTAGTGATAAGCTATACGGCAGATACTATTCCTATGATGTGGAGCAAGACGAAATCAAGCTGCTGTTTGATTTGATGCCACAACTTAAAGAAGAAGATATGGCCACCATGAAACCGATATCTTTTAAGAGCAGAGACGGCCTGGATATCCATGGCTATATCACTTTACCGCAAGAAGCAGAAAATGGACCGGTTCCGGTTGTGGTCAATCCGCATGGCGGACCGCAAGGCATTCGCGATTCCTGGGGATTTAATCCTGAAGCGCAATTATTTGCCAGTCGAGGTTATGCCACTTTACAAGTTAATTTTAGAATTAGCGGTGGATACGGTAAAGCGTTTCTACGTGCCGGTTTTGGTCAGGTAGGTCGTAAAGCTATGGATGATGTTGAAGATGGATTGCAATATGTGATCGATCAGGGTTGGGTTGATAAAAACAAAGTGGCGATCTATGGCGGCAGTCACGGCGGTTATGCGGTTTTACGCGGATTGACAAAAACGCCTGATCTTTATACCTGTGGGATCGACTACGTAGGCGTTTCAAATTTATTTACGTTCATGGAAACCATTCCGCCGTATTGGAAACCTTATTTAGATATTTTGAAAACCGTATGGTATGATCCTGAAGTTCCTGAGGAAAAGGAAATTATGAAAGAAGTATCGCCGGTCTTTCATATCGATACAATTAAAAAACCACTATTTGTCGTTCAGGGAGCCAATGATCCGAGAGTTAATATTGATGAAAGCGATCAGATCGTGGAAAAACTAAGAGCAAAAGGCGTAGAAGTTCCTTATATGGTCAAATATGACGAAGGTCACGGTTTCAGCAAAGAAGAGAACAGAATGGACCTTTACCGTGCGATGATGGGCTTTTTAGCACAGCATTTAAAGAAAGACGAGGCATAACTTCGAGTTTTTTTTTGCGTTTAGGAAAAGCGAATCCTGTCAGGCTTCGCTTTTTTAATGGTTTATCTTGGGAATAGATTGAACCATTCGCCTATAAATGCAATAATGGTTCATTCACAGGCTGACGTGCTTTGTATGAATACTTTTTTATCTTAGAGTTCCTATTCATCTTTAAGGTTGGATAAGTTTGAGAATGATTCATCATATGAATTTGCTCCTTACTTATCGTGATCGATTGATGTAATGTTCTTAGCGAAGCATCGAGTGATATGAACTATAATGATAGCCTTATTCTCTACTTAGACCTTAAAATCTATGATGCAGGACCATTGAGCATCGATATCAATATTTCAGGCTCTCGTTCATTGAAAATTAGATCAGGTCAAGGTTCACGTGTTCAGAGATCAATTCTTCCGCCCGATGGATCTTCCAGGGTGTTCGCGGGTTGATCTTCACTTCGATCCTGGAGATCTTCATTACAGCGCCATAGGTATCCATTTGTGTATGTATGACCGGAATTTCGTGCTCATCGATATATTGTCGTGATTCTTCATCGATGAACTTGTGGTAGGTCAGGATAATACCGGAAAGCGGTGATCTTTTAAAATTGTTGTACGTCTCGAATTCGCGTATCTTTTTTAAGGCACCTGGAAGTTTACGCGAACTGATGATCAACATTAAATGCTCATAATTGGTTAATTCCTCTAATTCCATCAGGGAAGAGTCTATGGTGTTCGCCACTTGATTGTTGAGGTTGTGCTCGTTGGCCATCACTTCACCGTTAACCGCGCTTTTAACGGTGTGCAGTAAAGGATAGGCCATCGTCTTATCGTATGGGATGACCCCTAATAAGGGTAATTTTTGTTTAACCAGGTACTTCTTGACGTATTTATGGACTTTATCCTGTTTCTCCGGCCTAACTTTGTTGACGATAACGCCAAGAATGGGAATATTTTTGGACCGGAACAATGATAAGCTTAAGTTGATCTTATCGATGGTATTGCCAATACCACCTTCCACGACCAGTATCACCTTACCGCCTATGAGTTCAGCAACATCAGCGTTAGATAGATCACAAACACTTCCAACGCCGGGATGGCCAGTACCTTCATAGACCACGAGCTCATAATTGTCTTCCAGAACTTCCTTCGCCTTGAGTATTTTCTGCGGATAATTCTGATGGCTTGGGTCATCCAGATAATTTGCCGTTGCCCCTTTGCCCAGAATGACCGGACTATGGATGTCAGAAACCAGTTTAAAGTCCATCACGCCGGAAAACAAAAAAGCATCCTTATCTACCTGATAGTTTTCCAGATCCAGGAATTGTTGTCCTACGGGTTTACAGTAGCCCACATTGATATTTTTCTTGCGAAGAGCATGGACCAATCCCAAGGTTGAGGTCGTCTTTCCTACGTGTTGACTGGTCGCCGCCACATATATTCTTTCTATCATTTGACTGTATTTTGGTTTCTGGAAATTAAATAGCGCATAGGCTTGTTCTATGGTCGGTTAATAACCGAATTCAATTGAGTTCATTTTTCAAATGTAGAGAATGCGATCAGTTTACAAAAACCATTTTGTTTTAATTAGGTATTGTCTGAACTTCATTATATAGGTAAGATCCAAGGTTTTGGAGAAGAAACCTTGTGTATACAGCGACCATTGGCGTAGTTGATGTGTTTTTTATCTTTTCCTGTAATCCTATCAGACTCGAGGAACTCCGCTATTGATATGACCTTTATCATCCTTACAATTCACCTGACGAAAATTGGAGTAGTTTGCGAAGATCAGGGTGATCGGAAGCGTAACTAATGCACACTGCACTATGGTAAATAACAGGTTGAGCAATTCGGTAAACTCAATGAACACACGTTGAAGTGCTCTGCATAAATTTCAAGGGTATGATGAAATCGAAAAAAAACTATCAGAAAAATCGCTCTTAAAATAATTCATAGCCGGATTCAAGTCATAAATGCAACTTCATCATTAAACAATAGCTGGATTCAAGTCATAAATGCAACTTCATCATTAAACGCAAATTTATCCATTATAAATATAGGATCTTACATGAATAACTTTTTCTAGGTCTTTCATACAAATAATCTTTAGGTGATCCACCGTTTAAGCTTTTTTAACAATCCTAATTTACCCTTATAAGGCGGATAGCGGAAAGGCTGATCATACCATATCTTGTGATCCACAATGGCTTTTTCCCTGGTAAACGTTTTAAAGGAATAATAACCATGATATTGCCCCATGCCACTGTTGCCCACGCCGCCAAAAGGAAGCTTTTCATTGATGACATGAATGATACTGTCATTGATCACACCACCGCCGAATTGTTTCTCCCGCATCCATTGTTTGGCCTTTTTCTTATTCCGGGTAAAGATGAAGTAGGCGAGCGGTTGATAAAAATGATCGGTCAACCGTTTTAGTGCTTCATCACTCTCATAGCTGATGATAGGAAGTAAAGGTCCAAATATCTCTTGTTGCATGATCGTACTTTCCATGCTTGGTTCATCGATCAGCGTGGGTGCGATCTTTTTTTTCTCCTCATTGATATCACCGCCGAATAATACTTTATTTTCTTCTTTCAGTTCCACTAATCGCTTAAAATGCTTTTCATTGATAATGCCGGTCAGGTCATGGCTTTCTTCTAAGGTATCGGGATAGAACTTTTTTACCCAACTTTTCAAATGTTTTATAAGGTCATCCTTAACATTCTCCTGAACGAGAACGGTATCTGGTGCAATACAGGTTTGTCCGGCGTTCAGCCATTTTCCCCAGGCAATACGCTTGGCCGCTAATTTAAGGTCAGCGGTTTCGTCTACGATACAAGGGTTCTTGCCGCCTAGTTCTAAAGTTGTGGGCGTTAAATGTTCTGCTGCTTTTTTTGCCACAATTTTTCCAACAGCCGTACTTCCTGTAAAAAAGATATGATCCCATTTTTCTTCAAGCAGCTGCTGACTTGTATCAACGCCGCCCTTACATACAACCACCTCGTGTTGATCAAAAACCGTATGACATATCGTCTCGATGATGTTCGCGGTATGAGCGGTAAACCTAGAAGGTTTGAGCACAACCGCATTGCCACTGGCAAAGGCACCGATCATTGGCATGATGGCCAATTGGAAAGGATAGTTCCACGGTGAAATGATGAGCACCTTCCCATAAGCTTCATGATAGATCTTTTCCGATGACGGGAAGTTCAGTAGGCTAGGTGTTACATTTTCCGGTGAAGACCATTCGCCCAGATTATCGATAAAACACTTGATCTCCTTATGAACGGTAAAAAGTTCTGCTGCTAAGGTTTCATAGTTCGGCTTATAAAAATCATCGTAAAGCGCCTGCATGATATCATTTTCATGTAATGCAATAGTCCTTTTGAGCGTTTTCAGCTTTTTGATGCGATACTTTATCGATCTTGCATTGACTCCACTCAGATACTCATCTTGTGACTGAAGAATTTCCTGGACTTCCATGGTTGAATATTTTTATGAATTTAAAATAATTTTTCGTTTATGAGAGTTATCCATTCAACTATCTTTGCGAAATTTGAAAATGTAAATCTATAACATGGAAACTCGATTTATCTATCATTTAATATTCTTTTTTACGTTCTTCAGTGTTTACGTCCATGCGCAAGAAAAGGAAAATGATACGATCAAAACCGATGAGCTCATCATTACCAAGAAATATTCCCCAACGGTAAATGATGCTTTCAAGATAAAACCGAAACCGCAACAAAAAGATACTTCAAAAGTAAAAAGAAAGAATATCGATTATTCGATCATCAATATTCCCGTGGCTTCCACCTTTACACCATCGAAAGGAGTGGCCAGCGATGTGGAAAAACAGCCCAGACCAAGGCTTTATGATAATTTTGCCAGCTTAGGGGCAGGAAGTTTTGCAAATATCAGGGCGGCGTTCCACGGTAATGTGGAACTCGATCGGACAAAAGACCTTCAGGTAGATCTGGACCATTTTTCATCGGCTGGTGGCGTTGATGGCACTCTTTTAGATGATGATTTTTTAGTTACAGACCTGGGTCTTGAAATGAGCAAAGATGGTAGATATACGGATTGGAACACTTATGTTAATAGTGGATATCGGTCTGTCAACTGGTACGGGATCAACAACGCGACACTTGCTTCTATTTCAGAGAACGAGCTTAATGCGATCGACCCTTCGCAAAATTATTTCCATTTTGATGCTGGAGGATCAATAAACCCTGACCGGTCTTTTATTGATGAGATCGGTTTGGATTACAGCTTGTTTTCCGATGATCTCTCGAATACGGAACATTTTATAGACCTAAGACCTGAATTTGACCTCTACTTTCTGGACCAACTACTAGAGACCGATCTACAGGTGGATTATGTAAGCGGTAATTTTGCAGCAACCCGTTCAAGTAAGATCGATAGGGATTACAGTTTCCTTAATCTTAGGCTTTACCCGCATCTAATGTATGAAGAAGGCAATTTTTCCGCGGACCTGGGAGCGCAAGTGGTCTACAACACGGATCTGGAACAGAGCGATTCAGATGTGTTCGTTTATCCTAAGATTGACCTCAATTATCAGATCGATGAATCCAGGTTTGTTGCGTTTGCCGGAGCAAGAGGTAATTTAGAACAAAACAGATATCAAACGTTCGTAGATAATAATCCCTTTGTAATACCTTATTTGAATATAGCACCTACTGATCAGCAACTGAAAGCTTTTGCGGGTGTGAAAGGTAAATTCCTTGAGAATCTAAGTTTTAGGGTCAATGGAAGTTATGAAACTGTTGAAAACTACGCTTTTTTCATCTCCCGACCATTTAATCCGCAGATCAACAATAGAAAAGGTTTTGAATACGGTAACACCTTTGATGTTTTCTATGATGATATGCAGACCTTAGGTTTCAAACTAAGTTTACAATATGACCATTCTAAGGACCTGCAAATGGGACTCAGGGCTGCTTTGAACAGCTATTCAACGGATGACCTACCAGAAGCCATCAACCTACCTGAACTGGTCTATTCTTTCAATTCTTCCTATAATATTACTGATAAATGGTCTGTTAGCGGTATGATATTCTATCGTGGGGAAAGGAACGACCTTCAGGAATCGAACACGACTATCATTGATGGTTCAAGTCTGGTGACAATAGATGATTATATGGACGTCAACTTACATTTTTCCTATCAACTTAATGAGAAACTTGCCATATTCATCAAGGGCAACAATCTATTAGAAGGTAATTACCGCCGATGGAAGGACTATCGCGTACAATCGCTCCAGATATTAGGAGGTTTGCAATTCCAATTCGACTGGTAGCACTTATCGTTTTATCAATCTTATCTTAACCTTTAGGAAACATACAAATTGGCGAACTAGTATAGATTTGTCACACAAACTTTTTTATGGGAAAAGGAAAAAAAAGACGTCCTAATACTAGGTTGTATCGTTTTTTTATAGAAGAAAAATCATTTGTTCTACTTGTTTTATTCGGAACTACCCTGGCCGCGTTTTCCACCACTTACAATTGGCAGATCTCTATGTGGATAGGTTTTATATTCGCTGCTTATTCCGCGGTGGCTAATGATAGTATCCAGACCATAGGAACCTATATAGAAAGTAATTTTGACAGACAATGGTGGAAGTTATGGCTTTTTATGGGTTTGATATTTCTGGCAACGATAACCTACAGTTATGTGGTTTTTGATGGCGACATTACCTATCAGCGACTTTTAAAACCCGATGGTTCTACACCGTATCCGCATCCTGATGAGTTTTCCTTTTTCCAGGTGATCGCACCATTAGTATTGCTTGTTCTCACGCGATTCAGGATGCCGGTCTCTACAACCTTCCTTTTACTGAGTGCTTTTAGTGCATCATCATCTGGGATCACATCTGTGGTCTTTAAAAGTTGGACCGGTTACATTATGGCGTTTGTCCTGTCTTTTATGATATGGATGTTCGCTTATAATTTGATCCGGAAATACTTTCGTTCCAGGAGCTTTAGTAAATATTGGACGTACATCCAATGGACGGTCTCTGGTACTTTATGGTCAGTTTGGATCATGCAGGATGGAGCAAACATAGCGGTTTTTCTTCCGCGACAGCTCGAGCTTTATCAGTTTCTCATCTTTGCGGGTGTGATCTTCTTTGGCCTTGGCCTGTTATTCTATTCCAGAGGCGATAAGATACAGCAGGTCGTGACTGAAAAGGCCAGGATATCAGATGTACGTGCCGCTACATTGGTCGACTTTTCTTATGTCATCCTATTGATATATAAACTGTTCATCTCAACCGTCCCGATGAGCACCACCTGGATATTCTTAGGCATCATCGGTGGTCGAGAGATTGCTATAAGCATTGCCCGCAAGAAAAATGGTACGGATCATAAAAAACGTGCCTGGGCTTATGTGGGACGTGATTTTGGTTATGCCATGATCGGACTTTTGATCTCTGTTGCGCTAGCCGCTGGTGCTAATGAAAGTATTCGCGATGAGATCATCAATGCGCTGACCTAGTCCTTTTCCTGCCATATCTTCCAGGATGCCAGGGCCTGAGCCTCTAACATCTTTTTCCCATTGAGGATCTTTGCCCCATGTTTATCGCCTAAGGCCAGGAATTGGGTAATCGCTGGATTATAGATAAGGTCGTACAACAAATGACCTTCTGTCAAATATTTATAAGGAATCTTGGGATGTTCCTCTATCCTGGGATGCATCCCTAAAGGTGTACAATTGATAATGAGCTTATGCGTGTCGATGACCTTTTCATCGATGTCCTCATAGCTGATCATATCTTCTTGTGGATTTCTGGAAACTAGCGTTGTTCCTATGTACATGGAACGCAAACTTTGAGCAACTGCTTTAGCAGCACCGCCGGTCCCAAGGATCAAAGCTTGCTCGTGATGTGACTCTACAAAAGGGAAAAAGGATTTGAGGAATCCTATGATATCGGTATTGTACCCAACGAGTTTTCCGTCTTCTTTATTGATAACATTTACTGCTTGTACCTCCTTTGCTGTTTCATCTAATCTGTCCAAATGGTCAATAATAGCTTCTTTATAAGGATTGGTCACATTCAGTCCTTTGATGTTCTTGTCTTTTTTGAACATCGACCGAATATCTTTTAATGAATCCATCTCGTGATTCTCATATATTGCGGAAATGTTATCCTTTTCAATTTTTTCTTCAAAGAAGGTTTTTGAGAATGAATGATTTAACGTTTTTCCTATAAGACCGTATTTTTGCATATAAATTTTATTTATCTATGTGAGAACCTGACCAATATCTAGCTGGTCCTATCCGCATCAAATGAAAATGATCATCCTTTATCGCTCACATCTTTATTCTTGTCAGAGAAATATTCTAACGCAAAAATAAGTATAAAACCTATTACCGCCATCGCTATCGCCAGGAACATCTTACTCTCACCATCATAGTTCCAGGGAAGAATGGATTCTTCGCTTATCACTTTTTCCTTCCCATTGATCATTCGGCTTTGAAGAACGCTTTTCCAGGGCCAGATCTTGTTTAAAGAACCCGCGATGAAGCCGGTTAGTATCGCCAGAACAAGGTTTCTATGATGTACGAATAACCATTTGAGCAACTTGGAAAAGCTTAATAAGCCAATGATCGCACCGCTACCAAAGACCGCGATCAATTTAAGGTCAAATTCACTTACGGCTTTGGTCATCGTAGCATAAGCTCCCATTAAAACTAATATGAAAGCCCCTGATATACCGGGAAGTATCATTGCGCTGATCGCTATCATCCCACAGAAGAACACGTATACCAGATCATCCGTTCCATCGGCTGGTGTGAGTTTTGTGATATAAAAAGCTGTGACTACGGCCAAGAGCATTGCCAATACGTTGACCAGTTTCCAGCGATCGATCTGTTTCCCAATGTAGAGGATACTTGCCAGTACAAGTCCAAAAAAGAATGACCATAGTAAGATAGGCGCGTTTTCAAGCAGATAATTGGCCAGGCGCATTAATGTAAGTACACTCACACCGATACCGATGAACAAGCTCAATAGGAAATCGCCATTGACCTGACGCCAAATGGACCGGATATCCCCTTTGAACAATTTCTTGACCAGCAGATGGTCAAAACTACTGATGCTATTGATCAATTGTTCATAGATACCCGTTATGAAAGCAATGGTACCACCGGAAACGCCAGGAACTACATCGGCGGCTCCCATGGCCATTCCTTTTAGACCAATTAAAATATAGGAGCGAGGTTTATTGCTTGTTCTTTTCAATGATATGGATTTCTGTAAAGTTCTTTATCACTTCAAAACTAAAGTTGTCTTTGTTCCAGGATACATCATCAAAGCTAACGTTCACATTATCGACCTGAATTTCACCTACCTCGAACGGTAGACCGATCAAATTGATGTTCATCTTCTCATATTCCGTTACATATCTACCGGATTTGAACTGTTGAATGATCAGTTCACTGTCTTTTCCGGTAAGCTTGAAGTTTCTAAGGCTGTATTTTCCCTTCTTATGATCGTAGCCATCTTCAGCATCTTCATAGATTACAGAATCCTGTATCCCTGATTTGTAATAAACATCTAACTTTAATTGATCAATTTTCTTTTCGCCTACATACTGCTGTATCGGGTAACGAGGTATTATCGCGCCGGCCTGTATAAAAATTGGCATACAATCTATATCAGCATCCACCCATTGTTCTTTACCACCGTAGAATACCTCATTGGACCAGAAATCATACCATTTACCTCTTGGAATGTACATTCTTCTTCCTTTGGCGTTAGCTTCCAGGATAGGACAAACCAGGATATGATTCCCATAGATGAACTCATCCGTTCTAAAATGGGTTTGTGGATCGTCCTGATCAAAATAGTACAAGGGTTTTAATATCGGGATACCCTCTTCGCAGTATTCATAGAATGCAGCGTATAAATAGGGAAGGAGCTGATATCTGATCTCGATGAACTTACGCGTCACATCTATGACCTCATCATCGAAAGACCGGGGTTCCTGATCGCCAGAAGAATGCGTTCTGCAGAAAGGATGAAAAACGCCTAGTTGGATCCAGCGCATATAAAGTTCACCGGTAGGTTGTTCTGCAAATCCACCAATATCCGTACCAGCAAAGGACATTCCCGAAAGGCAGAGCCGCTGTATCTGAATATTGGCCAGCCATAAATGTTCCCAACTCGCGACGTTATCGCCGGTCCACGTACAGCCGTAGCGTTGTGCCCCGCTGTAGGCTGATCGTGTGATGACAAAAGGGCGTTTAGGATAAGCATATTTTTTCACACCGTCAAAAGTAGCGCGCATCATCTGTGTCTCATAAATATTATGTGCTTTCCTGTGACTACAAGGGTGTCCATCATAATCATGTCTTACATCATCTGGGAACGTCTTATTAGGAACTTCCATAACGGCAGGTTCGTTCATATCGTTCCAAACCCCTTTTACACCATCTTCAGCGATCAATTCTTTGAAAAGGTCAGACCACCATTCGCGGGCTTCCGGTTTCGTAAAATCTGGAAAATTACATTCGCCAGGCCAGACTTTACCAAACATCAGCGGTCCGTCTGCTCTTTTACAGAAGTTGTCCTTCTCCAGCGCTTCATTATAGACCCAATATTCCGGGTCCACTTTAATTCCCGGATCGATGATCACAATGGTCTTGAAACCATCATCTGCAAGGTCGCTGATCATTTTCTTAGGGGCTGGGAAATATTCCTTATTCCACGTAAAGCATCTAAAACCTTCCATGTAATCTATGTCCAGATAGATCGCATCACAGGGTATTACTAATTCTCTGAACTTCTTGGCGATGCCTCTAAACTCAGATTCAGGATAGTAGCTCCATTTACATTGATGATAACCTAAAGCCCACATCGGTGGGAGCTCAGACTTTCCAGTAAGATCACTGTACATGGAGACAACCTCTTTCATTTCTGGTCCATAGAAGAAGTAATAGTTCATTTCTCCACCCTGCGCCCAGAAACTGGTCACATTATGCTTTTCGTGACAAAAGTCAAAGTAAGAACGGAAGGTATTATCAAAGAAAATTCCGTAAGCATTGTTGTGATGCAATCCTATATAAAAAGGAATCGACTTGCAGATGGGATCTTGGTCCTTGCCGAATGCATACTGGTCGGTGACCCAATTTTCCACGCGTTTTCCTCTCAAATTGGCATGCATCGGTTTATCACCTAATCCATAGAAGGCTTCTTTGATCTGTGTTTTTTTGCTCATCTTGACGATGTTACCACCAAATTTATAGCTTTCTTCATAATGAAAGCCCAGCTCATCCTCGTTGATCAGCTCGTCTTCTTTGTTGTATATCTTGGTCTGAAGGCTGGCCTTCTCGATCTTACAAACGAGTCTATCTGTCGTAACGATGTAGAAATCAGCGTCATCAGTAACTTCTAATGTGTTATAACCTGAGTTCCGTTCCTGTGATACCGCATAGGAAAAATCATCATCGAATTTGCCTCGTGTACCATATCTAAAGCGAAGCATGCTGTCCCGTAGTATGGTTAGTTCTAATATTATATTGTTCTCGGTGGTAAAATAAAGTCGATCTACTTCGCGATCATAGGAGTTGATATGATCGGGGAATTGATTACTCTGTTCCTTGAGCTCTGTATTTGTTATCATAGAATGAACCTTTAGATTTGAAAACCAAATTTAAGTGTTAAAAAGAAATAATGATAATGATGTATATCTTTCTTTTTTCTTTGTTAATAACATTAAATTTGTTGATAACTTAAATAAAAAAAAGAATGGGGTGAACTTTTTTGTGTTATAGACTTTTAAAGCCTAAACGGAGTATTAGTCCCCATTCTTTATTAACCAGGTTACAAGGACCAAATAGAATACTAGAATTTACCTTTTAAAGGTGTTAGTCAAAGTAACCATTTTAAACTTCATAAAATTATGAAAATTAAAGACACAATTGGCATTGACATGAGCAAATTAAATTTTGATGCATGTATTTACTCTAACAAAGCTAACAAACAGTTTGAGAACAGTAAAAAAGACTATAAACAATTAGTAGCTTGGGCTTACAAAAATTCAAAATTAGATAAAGAGAATATCATTTTTGTTTTTGAACATACTGGACTTTACTCTCATGGTTTTTTCTGTATATCTAGCATCTAAAAATATTCCATTTCTTTTAGTTGCTGGATTGGAAATCAAACAGTCCCTAGGAATAGTTAGAGGGAAAAATGACAAAGCAGATGCAAAAAATATAGCAAAATATGGCCATAGAATGAGAGACGAAATTACACCTACAAAGCTTTCTTCTGACGATGAATTAAGCCTTAAACGTCTGCTGTCTCTCAGAGAAAGGCTTGTAAAGCAAAGATCCGGCTATAAGGCTTCTTTGAAAGAGCAAAAGCGTGTGCTGGTTCAAAAAGATAATAAAACTCTTTTCTCAACTCAAGAAAAAATGATTTGCTATCTGACAAAACAAATTGATGAGGTAGAAAAAGAAATGAATGAAATAATGAATAAAAATGAAAGTATGCTCAAAAATTACGAGCTGTTAAGATCCATAAACGGTGTTGGTCCACAAACTGCATTGTTTATAATAGCTTACACAGCTAATTTTACTAAATTCAAAAACTATAGAAAATTTGCCTCCTATTGTGGAATCGCACCATTCCAGAATCAATCTGGAACCAGTATTAGAGGTAAAACCAAAGTCAGTAATTTAGCTAACAAAAAAATTAAAAGCCTACTGGATATGTCTGCTAAATCCAGTATTCAACACAACACTGAAATGAAATTATATTATGAAAAAAGAATTGCAAAGAGTAAAAATAAAATGAGCACTATAAACATAATAAGAAACAAATTGTTATCAAGAATGTTTGCAGTTGTTAATAGAAATGAACCTTATGTGGATACTTTGAAATATGCTGCCTAAATTTCTGTGAAAATTTAACATTTTACGCTTGTTTTAATCATAGAATACTCCTTGTTTGGCCAATTCTTTCATCACTTTAGGTCGCGAAAATGCTTCTGATAAGAAAAGTGTATCCGGATACTTGTTCTTGATCCGTTCATGAAATGTCCCCAGAATTGATAGGCTTTGGTATGTGGATTATCTACACGAAAGATCGGATTCCTTTATCTGCCCAGAACATCCCAATGCTGACAAGTTCTTCCCAAAGTTTATCCACCGCATCACATTCAAAGTTGAAATTGACGATGTCCTGATACTTTTTTGGGGGATTTTCTGCATACTGCATACTTCCATCATGTCTAAACCTGAACCACTCCGGACGCTCACTAAGGTAAGGATGGTCTGGTGAAGCCTGAAAAGCCAGGTTCAGCGCAAGTTCCATTCCGTTCTCTCTGATGACCTTGACCAGTTCAATCAGCTCTTGCTCGCTTCCCAGTTCCGGATGTATGGATTTGTGTCCGCCGTGCTTTGAACCGATCGCCCATGGAACTTTGCTATCTGTTGGTTCAGCTTCGGTCGTATTGTTCTTTCCTTTTCTGTTCTTCTCACCTACAGGATGGATCGGCGGAAAATAAACCACATCAAAGCCCATTTCTGCGATACGGGGTATCAATCGTTTACAGTCCTGAAAAGTTCCGTGTTTGCCGGGTTCTTCAGCTGCTGAACGGGGAAAGAACTCATACCAGGTGCTGAACTGCGCCTTCTTTCTATCAACATAAACCTGTAGTTCTTTTGAATGAGAAGCATTGGTTCGTGTAGGATATTTTAGCTATATCGATCTTAACTGATCTTGTTTTGCCAGATCACAAGCTTCCTCGTATCGATCTTTATCTGCAAACGCAGTTTTCGCTTTGTCCAGGATAGACCTTTCTTCCTCGGAAATACTTTTGTGGAAGATCGGCTCAAGATGATCGATCCCTTCTAAAAGTTCACTTTTGACATAGACATTATTATCGATTTTCTTCGTGATTCCGGATTGACAGTCCAGAGGATGATCGATTCAGGCTTCTATTTGATACGTGTAGGATCCTTGTTGATGCACTTTGCAATGCGCTTCATATTCGTCGTTTACAGTATGCTCCAAAGGAACTTCCTGTATATCTGAATCATCGGATTTGTGTTTTAAATGGACGACAGCGCCATCAGGTCATGTCCATCAGCAAAGATATGCGCCCTTATATCCACCCAATCATCCACACATCTTTTAATAAAAAATCTACCGCAATCTAACTGCGGCTGAACTTGCTCTATAATAACACGTTGCTGCTTTCTTATTGAAGTGTAGATTTAATTTATAAAATTAAAATAATTTTTTGAATATTTAAGAGCTTGATAAGAAATTATGGCATTTGCTGTTAATGGCCATTAAATGCATTCGAAACCTATCATTAAAATAAATCAACACATCCGCTTACCCCTAAGCACTTGTTTGCATCAGGGTTTTATATATTTGTCAAAATTTTTTTAGATGAAAATTTCTTTCAATTGGCTACAACAATTCGTCAATCTTAAACTAGATGAAAATGAAACTGCTGAGATCCTCACGAACCTTGGATTAGAGGTAGAAGGTATTGAACATTTCGAATCGATACCTGGAAGTTTGAAAGGGATCTTTGTGGGTGAAGTAACCCATTGTGAACAGCATCCTAATGCGGATAAGCTAAAATTGACCACTGTTGACATAGGGGATGATGAGAATCTCCAGATCATTTGTGGTGCACCTAACGTCAGAAAAGGACTAAAAGTAGCTGTCGCCACCATAGGTACGACCATTACGGCGAATGATGGAAGCCAGTTGAAGATCAAGAAAGGGAAGATTCGTGGCGAGCACAGTCACGGCATGATCTGCTCAGAGAATGAGATCAGCTTGGGAGAAGACAGTAGTGGCATACTGGAACTGGAAGATCAGATAAGGCCAGGAACACCGTTATTAGAAGTTTTTGAAGTGGAGAACGATCATGTCTTTGATATCGGTCTTACGCCAAATCGGTCAGATGCGATGAGCCATTGGGGCGTTGCCCGCGATCTTAGGGCGGCCTTGTTGCAGCGTGGAAGAAAAACACCCATTAACACACCTTCCATCTCTAACTTCCATGTTGATGACCGTAGCAGAAAAATGAAGATAAATGTAAAACGTTCTGATCTGGTGCCGCGTTACACCGGTGTGACGCTTTCAGGAATGGAAATCACGGACTCACCAGAATGGTTAAAGAACCGGCTAAGATCTATAGGCATAAACCCGAAGAACAATGTAGTAGACGTCACCAATTACGTGATGCACGAACTAGGCCAGCCTTTACATGCCTTTGATGCGGATAAGGTCTACAACGATACTATAGAAGTGAAAACCCTGAGCAAAGGGACAAAGTTCACGACTTTAGATGATGTAGAAAGAACGCTCAGCGATGAAGACCTAATGATCTGTGACGCGGAAAAACCTTTATGCATTGCTGGCGTTTTGGGTGGAAAGGACTCCGGTGTAACAGATAGGACCAAGGCGATTTTCCTGGAAAGTGCTTTCTTTAATGGTGTAAGCGTAAGGAAAACGGCCAAACGTCATGGAATATCCACAGATGCTTCCTTCAGGTTCGAACGGGGTACCGATCCTGAGATAACAGAATACGCTTTGTCATATGCCGCCTTGCTCATTCAGGAACTTACTGGTGCTAAGATAAGTAGTGATGTAGACGATTTTTATCCCGATAAATTCGAGGACCATAACGTGTTCCTGACCTTTCAAAAGATCAATAGGATAATCGGGCAGGAAATAGATGCCAATGAGATCAAAAGCATCTTGAGCTCGTTGGAGATCAAGGTCAATAATATCTCAGAAAGCGGTATCGGCCTGAGCATTCCGCCTTATCGTAACGATGTGAAACGAGAAGTAGATGTTATCGAGGAGATCCTTAGGGTTTACGGATATAATAACATTCCCCTGAACGACACCTTTAATGTCTTTGTGGCCAATACCAGCAAGTTCGAAGACCATAAGATCCAGAACCTCATTGCGAACCAACTGGTCAGCAACGGATTTTATGAGATGATGAACAATTCGCTGACGAAAGCAGAATATCAGGAAGGCGTAGAGGGTCGCGTGGACATCTACAATCCGCTAAGTTCAGACCTATCGGTAATGCGGTCTTCTATGTTATATTCCGGTCTGGAAAGTATTCGTCATAATATCAACCGCAAGAACAAAGACCTAAAATTCTTCGAATTCGGTAAGACCTATCATCGTTCTGAGGAATATCATGAAGTCAGACATCTTAGTTTATTGATCTCCGGTAATAAGACGCGTGAAAGTTGGTTAACAACCGAAGTGCCTGCTGGTTTCTTTTATATGAAAGGGATGATGAACAGTTTACTACAAAAATTAGGTTTACAGGATATCCAGACCGCATCAACCGATGATAAGGATATCGCTGAAGGTATTGAAATAACCTATAAAAATGAAAAGATAGGTGTTTTAGGTAGGGTTAATGCGGAAACTTGTAGAAAGTTCAACATAGAACAAACGGTCATTCATGCAGACCTTTTATGGGATAAACTGTTAGATATCAGTAAGAATTCTGAAGCTCAAATTCTAGAAGTTCCCAAATATCCAGCGGTAAGACGCGATTTCGCCTTATTGATCGATCAGGGGATAAAATTTGAAGACATCAAGCATATCGCCTATCAAACCGACAATAAGTTACTAAAAGAGGTAGACCTTTTTGATGTATATGAGGGTGAAAAACTACCGCAAGGGAAAAAAAGCTATGCCGTAAGCTTTACTTTTCAGGACAGCAATAAGACACTAACGGATAAACAGGTAGATAAACAGATGAAAAAACTGCAACAGGCCTTTGAAAAACAACTTCAAGCACAATTACGATAGATAGAAAACATTTTCACACCCAAAAGGTTGCTATTGCTGATGTCTTATCAATAAGTTATTTTACAAGGTCATTCGCCTGGCTAGCCGTGACCGGTTCCTGAACACGTAGTTATCACTCTGCATATCTGTCTTCTTATTATAAAGATAATCAGCATGTTATATTTATATACCTGCGGATCAAGGGAATTATTGTATAATTCCTTTTATATTTATATACCTGCGGATCAAGGGAATTATTGTATAATTCCTTATTTTTGAAATCTAATGTGATATCATGTTTAAAGTTAATTCTTTTAAATTACCTAAGAATCAGCGGTATAATTATACGCCCAGATACTATAAGGGCAAAAATGATACGAATATCTACGATTTTGACCTTAAGATGAACAAATATCGTGAGCAAAAGAACAGTATCGACTTTGGCTCACATTGGGCGGAAGACCGCAAGAACATGCGTCACCGTGGCAATCGATCCATCAACAGGAATCTTATCATCATCGTCATGATATTAGTATTGATATTCCTGTGGATCATAGATTTTGACCTATCGATATTTACGCAATAGCCCATGCAGGATATCATTCAACTACTACCCGAACATGTTGCTAATCAGATCGCTGCCGGTGAGGTTGTGCAAAGGCCTTGCTCCGTGATCAAAGAACTGATGGAAAATGCGGTGGATGCTAAGGCGACATCAATAACCTTGATCGTAAAGGACGCTGGCAAAAAGCTGATCCAGGTGGTGGATAATGGTGTCGGGATGAATGAAACCGACGCCAGGATGGCACTGGAAAGACATGCTACTTCTAAGATCAAGAAGACAGAAGATCTTTTTGATATACATACAAAAGGTTTTAGAGGAGAAGCTTTAGCTTCCATTGCAGCCGTAGCGCATCTTGAACTCAAGACCAAACCCCACGATGAGGAATTGGGAACGGCTATCATCAATGAAGGGAACGAGGTAAGTTCGCAAGAACCGGTAGCTATTAATCCGGGAACTTCCATTCTGGTGAAGAATCTGTTTTACAATGTTCCAGCTCGAAGGAACTTCTTAAAGTCCAAGAATGTAGAACAACGCCATAATATTGATGAATTCCAGCGCGTCGCGCTTGCTCATCCTCAGATCGAGTTCAAGATGATCCATGATCAGGGAGAACTGTTCTATCTTCCAGCAGGAAAGATGCGACAACGTATCGTAGGTATAATGGGCAGAAAGATAGACAAGCATCTGGTTCCCATTCAGGAAAATACGGACATCCTCAAAGTGAACGGCTATATTACCAAACCAGAATATGCCAAGAAGAAACGTGGCAACCAGTATTTTTTTGCAAATCATCGTTTTATCAAGAGCCCTTATCTGCACCATGCGGTACAAAAAGCATATGAAGGTCTATTGCCGGAAAAGGCCATACCAGCTTATTTTCTAGACTTAAGCATGGATGCCAAAAGTATAGATATCAATATCCATCCTACAAAAACAGAGATACAGTTTGAGAATGAACATGCCATTTATGCGATCATCAATTCTGCGGTCAAGCATAGTTTAGGTCAATATCAAGTTAAACCAGTGCTGGACTTTGAGAAGCGATCAGAGCTTGACACTTCATACCGTCAGCATCATAAAGCCGTAAAACCACCACGTATCGATGTAGATAAGGATTTTAATCCCTTCCGTCAACAGGAGGATAGAGGCATTGATAAGCGAAGTCCTTTTAGTTCATCAGAGGCTCAAACCGGTCAGCCTGGTCATTTTGAGCTAGATGGTGAGAAGTTCATGAGCAAAGATGAAGAATTGACATTATTCAATGATCAACTTGATGATGAAAATGAAAATATTTTTCAATTTGATAATCAGTTCCTGGTTCTTCCGCAAAAAGATAAGATCTTCATTATAGATCAACATAGAGCGCATTACAGAATACGCTATGAAGAAATTTTGAAAAATATAACAATTGAATCAGCGTCAAGCCAACAAATGCTATTTCCTTTGCAATTGGATTTTTCAGAAAGGGAAATGCAATTATTAGCAGAACATTATACCGTATTAGAATCCATAGGTTTTCAATTCCAACAAGATAAAAAGCAATTGAAGATTCACGGCATCCCGTCAGAATTCCAGCATGAACAGTTAGACAGGTTCTTTGATGAGATAATCTCAGAACTCGACCAAAATCTGCCGGAACAACCTTTCGAGAAGAATGACCATATTGCCAGAACATTAGCTAAACCCATGGCGGTCAAGAACGGTAACTCTTTACAGAATGAAGAAGCGGTCCAATTAGTCCACGATCTCTTCAAGTGCAAAGAACCCATACGAACCCCTGATGGAAGAAGAGTAATGCTCGAGCTAACCGCCGAAGGTATTAAAAATAAACTATTGTAAATGTCAAGATTAACTGAAACGGTAAAATCGCTATTGATCATCAATGTCCTGTTCTTTTTTGGCACACAGTTCATCGGTGACTTCGCTTACAAATATTTTGCCCTTTGGTTTCCAGAACATCCTAATTTTGAGTATTGGCAGATCATTTCCCATATGTTCATGCACGGAGGATTTTCACACATCCTTTTCAATATGTTCGCATTGTTCATATTTGGAAGCGTCTTAGAACAATATTTGGGACAGAATCGCTTTATTTTCCTTTATTTGACCGCTGGACTGGGAGCAGCTGGTTTACAGATATTGTTCAGTTACTTGAACTATAATGAAGCGTTCAATATATATATAGACGCTGGTTATAGTATTTCCGAGATAAAAGAAGTAATCGCTTACACAGAAAGGGTAGGTAATAAGATACAAATAAGTTCTGATATTCCCCGAAGTGCTACTGAACAATTGGTAAGCTCCTATATCACTCCTATGGTGGGCGCATCTGGTGCGATCTTTGGTGTGTTGGCCGCTTTTGCTGTTGTTTATCCTAATATGCCATTATTTATTATATTCATACCCATACCGATAAAAGCAAAATATTTGATAGGAGGTTATTTCTTGCTCAATGTATATTCAGCTTTATCGGGAAATACGATATTAGGACCATCCAATACAGCATATTGGGCACATATCGGCGGCGCGGTTATCGGTTTTATAACCATGTGGTACTGGAAGAAGAATGAATTGAATAATAATAGGTGGAACTGATGGATTGGCAACAACAACTCAAATACAGATACGCAACAGCGACAATGCTTGAGAAATTGATCGCTATCAATGTGGTCATGTTGATATTGATGTATTTATCAAGAACCATAGGTTTTCTGATGCAGATCAATACTGATTTTTTTGTAGAATGGTTGGTTTTCCCAAAAGAAATAGGAGAATTTATTATCAAACCATGGACGATCATTACCTATGCTTTCATGCACAGCGGATTTTTCCATATTTTGTTCAATATGATCATTCTATATTTCTCTGGACAGATATTCCTTACTTTCTTTTCGCCAAAACGATTATTAAACTATTATATTTTAGGGGCTATTTCAGGAGCTTTAATTTATATGTTAAGCTATAACCTTTTCCCGGCGTTCTCATCCGTGGGAGAATCTTATCTGATAGGGGCTTCAGCATCTGTGATGGCAGTACTTGTAGGAATAGCCACACAGGTACCGAACTACAGCGTAAGATTAATATTGATCGGCAATGTGAAATTATGGTGGATAGCGGTTTTTTTCGTTGGTTTGGACGTGGCTCAAATCCCTTTGGGTAATGCTGGCGGTCATCTTGCGCACATCGGTGGTGCTTTGATCGGATACACCTATACACAACAACTGACCAAAGGTAATGACATTGGACGGTTCGTTACCACTTCATTTGATTATCTAAGCGATCTTATGAGCAGTAAGAGCAAACCTAAAATGAAGACCGTGTATAAGAACAAAGCCAAGAAAGCAAAAAGCAATGCCAAGAAAAAAAGTAGTACATCAACCGTTAACCGGACAGAAAAACAGAAAAGAGTAGATGAAATATTAGATAAGATCAGTAAGAGTGGCTACGATAGTCTAACTAAGGAGGAGAAAGATTTTCTATTTGATGCCGGGAAAGACATTTAGATCGCCTCCATGAAGAATCTCAATTGGATCGATAAGTTCATTTATATTATAAACATCCTTTGTAGCCTATTGTTATTGATAGGTTATGGACTGAGATACTTTTCACCTGTTCATTTTCCAGAACTAGCATCCATTAGTTTAGTATTACCTTTACTACTGATAACGAACCTTTTCTTTCTTTTCTACTGGCTTTTAAAGTTTAAAAAGCAGTTATTGCTTTCGCTGATCGTCCTTATCATAGGTTACGATGTGATCTTGTCGATTTTTGTTATTGGGAAAAAACCCTTAAAAGGTAAGGAAAGTTTTCAGTTGATGAGCTTCAACGTTAGGCATTTTAATATTTATGAATGGATGAACAAAAAGGACATACCGCAAAAGATTAAAACTTTTATTCTATCAGAATCGCCTGATATTGCTGTATTCCAAGATTTTTATGAGCATAATAAGTTCCATGTGGATGATAAGTACCCGCATAAGTTCATTAAACACCAAAAAGGGCAAAAACATAATGGCCTGGCCATTTACAGTAAATATCCTTTTACTTCGACAGGTTCATTAGCCTTTCCTAATACATCGAACAATATCATCTATGCGGACATTCTCAAGCAAGAAGATACCCTTAGGATATATAACGTTCACTTTGAGTCATTAAAATTGGAACCTGATGTGAATACTATAGGCTCTCAGGACCAAAAAAAGCTTATCGGCAGGATGGGATCGTCATTTAAGAAACAGGTGCAGCAGTTCCAATTGTTACAAGAAAGTCTACAGGAAAGTCCTCATCCTACAATAATAGTGGGCGATCTGAACAATACGAGCTATTCTTACTTATATGATATGCTTATCAAAGAAGGTTTTACCGATGCTTTTATAGAGCGAGGCAGTGGTTATGGTAAGACCTTCGATTTTGATTTCATCCCGTTAAGGATAGATTTTATCCTAACGGATGATATGAACATCCAAGTTACCGATTTTAAGAATTACGATGTGGAATTATCCGATCATTATCCTATAAGCGCAGATCTTTCCCTTTAGTCAGGCCTTTTAAATAGGCAGTGGACGCATTCCCTAAATTGAATACCAGGTCTAGGATACTTAGATTGCTCATAAAACCATGTCTTTCCATGAACACCTGATCGTATTCTTCCATTGCCAGGCTTGGCGCTCGTTTCGCTTCCGCTAAATTCCGTTGGTCTATATGGTCATCTTTTTGTAGCGAATAACTTTGAGTAGTCTCATAAGCGATTGGCAAATCCAGGATATGGCACAAAGTATCAAAACAGGCTAGATCAAAATCCATTAGATACGTATATTTTGTTTGATAAAGTGGCCGTAGATCATCTTCAAAGAACTCAAAGAAAGGAGCGGTCTGATAAGCGATCTGCATCGATCTGAAATGTTCTTTTTGCCACTTAAAATCATTTTCTATCCTTACGTCCTTCAAAACTTGATGTGTGTTCTTCTTACCTGGGATATGCTTGATAGGTATGCTCAATTTTAACTTGCCGTTCGCTGACGATATTTCCTGCCTATTACGGAAGGATTGTTTTTGATAGTGCTCTGATGATTCAAATAAAATACTATCATGTTGTACTATATATGCAAATTGATCAATAGGACCAAAGTAGCAGGGAACGAACAAAGGCTTCCTTCTTGACATTGATCTACTCTGTTTTCTTGCGTTTTCTATAATATCGATATCCTAAGAATAATACCACAGCAATAGCAAAATAAGGGAAATATGAAACGCGCTGGCCTTCACCGCTTACCGTTGTAAACACACGGTTTGATCTGATCTTGCTCAATAATCCCTCAGCGGCCGTATCTATACTTAACCATATGAATACTGGCTTCCCAACGATATGCGTCATCGGGACAAAACCCCAGAAACGACTATCCTGACTATTGTATCGATTATCGCCCATCATCCAGTAGTAATCCTGCTTAAAAGTGTAAGTATCAATGACCTTACCATTAAGGAAGACCTCATCTCCTTCAAGGCTGAGATCATTGCTTATTCCCATTTCACTTCCTTCGTAAACTTCTATTAATCGCTGGTATACACTAAAGTTCTCAGGCGTTAATGGAATGGTCTTTCCTTTCTCCGGAATATAGATCGGACCGAACTGATCAATGTTCCAGTTTACTTTTCCATTGTTCGGGAAAATTTTGTTATTCTTATAGGAACGTGGTCTGTAATAGCGAGTAATGGACGCAACGTTAGGATGGTTCCTGAACTTTTTTAGGCTTTCTTCTGAAATGCCCATAAACCTGTATAAGTTTTGGCTCTTATCTTCGTAGAGTATCTGGCTTGAAATGCCATATCTCTCCCTAAGCCATCTAGGTCTAAATCCTTTTCCCTTTCCTTTAACAAGATAGGCACGCTGAATATCAGCTCTTTCTGGTAATTGTAAGGGAACATCATTGACAAACACCACACCATCCCTTATCCTTAGGGAATCACCCGCGATGCCCACACATCTTTTGACATAATTCGATTTTTTATCGATAGGTTTGTCATAATGTCTTCCTGATCGGTCCCTGAACATTCGAACCGTGTCCGTAGGCCAGTTGAAAACTACGATATCATTCCTTTCTATAGATTCAAAGCCAGGTAATCGTAAATGAGGAATTTGTGGGTCATTGAGATAGGATCTTGTCTTGATCAGCGGAATGGTATCATGGACCATGGGGAAAGAAACCGCTGTCCTGGGAATTCTGGCACCGTAATGGAACTTACTCACAAAAAGGAAGTCACCTACCAGCAATGATTTTTCCAATGAAGGCGTAGGAATGGTAAATGGCTGCATGATATAGGTGTGGACGATGGTGGCGGCCACGACGGCAAATAGAAGCGAACTTATGGTCTCGCCGAGCTTAGAACGTGCCTTAATGCTTCTATTACCTTTGTATTGACCTTTATTGGTATAATTGATATAATAAATATAAAACCCTAAGGTCAGTATAACCAATGCCGTATCCCTTCTGGACATGAAACCAAAGCTGCGGATGGTCTCTACCCATATGACTGGGAGCATGATCAAATTGACCACAGGAATGAACAACAATAAGGTCCACCACCAGGGTCTGTTGATGATATGCATCAGAACAATCGAATTATAGACCGGAACAGCCGCTTTCCATCCTTTTCGCCCGGCTTTTTGATATAGTTTCCAGGTACCTCCAAAATGAACGACCTGAACGATGATAAAAAACAATAACCAACCTGTAAGACTCATAGATCAATATTTTATAGGTTCTTGCAGTACATCCTGCATAGTGTAAACACCCGTGTTTTGTTGCTGATAAAGCCACTCAGCGGCTATGACCGCACCCAGAGCAAAACCATCCCTTGTTTTTGCTTCGTGCTTGATACTTATACTGTCAATGTTAGATTCGTAGGACAATTCGTGTATTCCTTTTACATCTTCTTGTCTGTGTGCATCCACAGGAAGTTCATCCGCATTGGCTTTTTTACCCGGGTATTTCCAATTGTTGACCAATTTTTTATCGACCAGCTCTTCAGCCAAATGGATCGCTGTCCCGCTGGGCGCATCTAATTTTTCCGTATGGTGGGTTTCTTGTAAGTAAGGTTTATAACCTTGATAAGGATGCATCAATTTTGCGAGCTCCTGGTTCAAGTGGAAGAACAAATTGACACCGATACTAAAGTTAGCTGCATATAAGAACTTTCCATTATTTTGTTTCACAAGTTCTTCGATGTTATCGTAATAAGATCGCCATCCTGTGGTTCCCATTACAATGGGTTTTATGCTCTCTATTACAGTTTTAGCATTGATAAAGGCCGCATCTGGAGTACTGAAATCTACAACGACGTCAACTTCCTGCAGCTGAGGTCTAGTAGGAGTACTGTTTAGCTTGTGAACAACTTCGTGCTTCTTATTACTAGCTATTCTTTCAATAGTCTTTCCCATTTTACCGTAACCGGATAATAGTATCTTCATCAATCTAAATTAATTTTAAGGGTAAATGTGTAGTCCATTCCTCCATGGAATATATTGGGTTGCGCATCCGGTGAAATGCTCAGGTCCTTATTGATGTTGAATTGCTTCAAATGGGCATCAACATTGGCTTCTACGATATTCAGCACATAGGCAGCGATTACACTTAACAAAGAAAGATCTCGGTTCCTTCTGAACTGATCTTGCGCATTGATGAGCCCTTCTGTGGAGATAAGACCCTGGAATTCATCCTCTTTACCAGCGAATCTTTGTTTCAATGCATCCCTGTATCGATTGTATTCGTTCGTATAATCTATGTAAAAGTATAGTGTTGTCCCAAGTGCAGCATACACAACCGGAATCTTCCAGTAGCTCTTATTGTAGAATTGACCCAGTCCTGGAACGATGGCTGAGTAGAAAGCGGCTTTGGCTGGCCTCAGTGGATCTTGTTTCTGATAAGCGTAAACATCATCTTTATCTTCGGATATCTTAAGGTCAGAATCCTGCGCTATACTATTAAAAGCGCAAAACAACACAAGCAGGCTAATTCTAATCATCTTTGGTCAGTAAATGTTCTAATCGTTTCAGGTCTTCTTCTGATGAAAACGGAATGATGATCTTTCCATTGCCTTTTTTGGTCGATCTTATGGAAATATCTGCTCCCAGACTTTCCTTAATGTCCTTCAGTGCTCGCTTTTGATCTAGGGTTAAAGGATTTTCTTTTTTGCTCTCGCTCTTTGGTTGTTTATAATCCTGGATCAGCTTTTCAGTTGCCCTGACCGATAATTTATTCTTTATGATGCGTTCGTATATCTCTAGTTGATGTTCATGGTCTTCGATATTGACGAGCGCTCTTCCATGTCCCATGCTTAAAAGTCCGTCCCGCATACCGGTCTGGATGATCGGGTCTAGTCTAAGTAATCGTAGATAATTGGCTATCGTGGACCTTTTCTTCCCCACGCGTTCGCTCAGGGATTCCTGGGTAAGTTGCACTTCATCGATCAGTCTTTGGTAGGAAAGCGCGATCTCAATAGGGTCCAGGTCCTGACGTTGGATGTTCTCCACCAGTGCCATTTCCAGGGTTTCCTGGTCATTAGCTATACGAACGAATGCAGGAATGGTTTCCAGCCCTGCGGTCTTGCTTGCTCTGAACCTTCTTTCGCCAGATACTAACTGGAATTTATTGAAATCTAATTTTCTGACCGTAATCGGCTGGATAACCCCAAGCTCTTTGATGGAAGACGCCAGCTCATCCAGAGCTTTATCGCTAAAACTACTTCTGGGCTGGAACGGGTTTACTTCTATGGCATCAAGCTCAAGTTCAACGATATTACCTACTACTTTGTTAGCGTTCTCGTCTTCAGCTGATGTAATATCATTCTCAGGATCTTTTAATAGGGCGGATAAACCTCTGCCTAAAGCTTTCTTTTGTCCCTTCTTCGCCATATCCTATTTATTATTTTCTATTATTTCTTCTGCCAGGCTCAAATAATTGTTAGCTCCCTTTGAAGTAGCATCATATTTTATGATGTTCTCTCCATAGCTGGGCGCCTCGCTTAATCTTACGTTACGCTGAATGACACTCTTGAAGACCATTTCTTCAAAGTGCTTTTCTACTTCTTCTACTACTTGATTGGACAGTCTCAACCTGGAATCGAACATGGTCAATAACATACCTTCGTAATCCAGCTCTTTGTTGTGTAATTTTTGAACGCTTTTAATGGTGTTTAATAACTTCCCTAATCCTTCCAGGGCAAAATATTCGCATTGAATGGGAATGATGACCGAATGAGCTGCTGTAAGTGCGTTAAGGGTCAATAAGCCCAGTGAAGGAGCACAATCAATGAAGATATAGTCAAAACTCTCATTAATAGGCTGAATCGCCTTTTTGAGCATGGATTCACGCTCTTCCTGCTCCACAAGCTCTATTTCCGTTGCAACAAGGTCTATATGTGCCGGAATAAGCTTTAATCCAGGTGATGAAGTATCTACGATGGCATCCTTAACATCAACTGAGTGTTCCAGGAGTTGATAGGTTCCTTTTTCCACACTTTCCACGTCATAGCCCAGACCAGATGTTGCATTGGCCTGCGGATCGGCATCTATCAATAATACTTTCTTTTCCAGAACACCTAATGCGGCCGCTAAATTTACAGCGGTCGTTGTTTTACCAACGCCACCTTTTTGATTAGCAATAGCAATTACTTTTCCCATGGATCATTAAATTAGGAGTTCAAAAATACGATTAATTATTACATGATCAAAGTCTTGATCAAACTTTGGAAAAATAAGAATTTTTTGATCATGATACTAATTCCAAGATCATAAGAGCTATATATTAGAACTCCTTATGTTTTTTTAGCATTCATTTTCTGATTAATTCTTAATATTAGAATTCATTGATCTTTTCTTGCTCTTGATCATTTCTTCCAGCATGTCCCACATTTCCTGAGGGATTTCCTCCAGCATATTGAACTGACCGGCACCTTTAAGCCATTCGCCACCATCTATCGTGATGACTTCTCCATTAATATAACCGGAAAAATCAGATACGAGATAAGCAGCAAGATTAGCCAGTTCCTGATGTTCACCCACGCGTTTTAATGGAACTTTCCTGGCAAGGTCGAACTTTTCCTTGAGCTCTCCAGGCAACAATCTGTCCCAGGCTCCTTTTGTTGGAAAAGGACCTGGCGCAATGGCATTTTGACGAATGCCATATTTTGCCCATTCTACAGCTAATGAACGCGTCATGGCAAGTACTCCGGCCTTTGCGCTCGCACTGGGAACAACATAACCAGATCCAGTCGAGGCATAGGTTGTTACAATATTCAGAATGGACTTATCTTTCTCTTGTTCCTTGATCCAGTCTTTTCCTACGGCTAGCGTGCAATTCTTGGAACCTTTGAGTACGATATCGATTATGGTATCAAATGCATTGGAGGATAATCTTTCCGTAGGTGAGATGAAATTACCGGCCGCATTGTTCATCAGTATATCGATGCTACCTAATTGCTGCTTTGCATTTTCATACATCTTTACCACATCATCATAATTCCTCACATCACAACTGATGGCGATACATTTTCCATCTATTTCTTGCTTGTTGAGCTCTTGGGCTGCTGTCTCTAATTTTTCCAGATTCCTTGAGGTGATAACTACATTAGCTCCTAAGTGGAGGAAATATTGGCTCATGGACTTACCAAGTCCACTGCCACCACCGGTTACAATGATATTCTTTTGCTTCAGGCTGCCCTCAGGCAACATGGAACGCGTGTTCGCTTTGCTCATGTTATTTGTTTAGGACTCTTCGTCTATTAATATTTCCAGCAGTTCCACGGCCGCTTCACTGATTTTTGTGCCTGGTCCAAATACTGCTACCGCACCAGCATCAAAAAGGAAGTCATAATCTTTAGTAGGAATTACACCACCTACGATAACCATGATATCTTCCCTGCCTAATTCCTTTAATCTATTGATCACATTAGGCACTAAGGTCTTGTGACCGGCTGCCAGCGATGATATGCCCAAGATATGGACATCGTTCTCAACGGCCTGTTTCGCAGCTTCATTAGGCGTTTGGAACAAAGGTCCAATATCAACATCAAAACCTAGGTCAGCATAACTGCTCGCTACCACTTTAGCCCCGCGATCATGACCATCTTGTCCCATTTTTGCGATCATGATCCGGGGTCTTCTTCCTTCTTTGTCCGCAAATTTATCTGCGAGTTCCTGTGCCTTTTTAAAACTGCTTTCCTCTTTCATTTCACTACTATATACACCGGTGAAGGTTTGGTTCTTTGCTTTATGTCTTCCAAAAACCTCTTCCATGGCATTGCTTATCTCACCCAGAGTAGCTCTACTTTTTGCTGCATCAACCGCTAGTTCCAGTAAATTTCCCTTTTCATCATTGGCCGCCCTGGTTATTGCTTTTAGCTTTTCATCTACTTCCTGCTGATCGCGTTTGCCTCTTATGTTTTTTAGTGCTTCTACTTGCTCTTTCCTTACTTTTTGATTGTCAACCTCTAAGGTTACGATATCATCTTCCTGTTCCAGGCGGTATTCATTAACGCCCACGACCACTTCCTTTTTGCTGTCTATCCTGGCTTGCTTTTTGGCGGCCGCTTGTTCTATACGGAGTTTAGGGATGCCTTCTTCAATGGCCCTGGTCATACCGCCTAGCTCTTCTATTTCCTGAATGTGTTCCCAGGCTCTATCGGCAATATCCTGGGTCAACTTTTCCACATAGTAACTGCCGCCCCATGGATCAACTGTTTTTGTTACCTGGGTTTCATCTTTAAGATAAAGTTGGGTGTTCCTTGCGATTCGAGCTGAAAAATCAGAAGGAAGGGCAATGGCCTCATCCAGTGCATTGGTATGCAGAGATTGCGTTCCCCCGAATACTGCTGCCATGGCTTCGATCGAAGTCCGTGCTACATTGTTGAAGGGATCTTGCTCAGTGAGACTATAACCGCTGGTTTGACAGTGTGTTCTTAAGGATAGTGATTTAGGGTTCTTGGGCTCGAACTTCTTGACCAGTTTCGCCCATAACATTCTTGCCGCACGCATTTTAGCGATTTCCATGAAATGGTTCATACCAATTCCCCAGAAAAAGGATAGGCGAGGGGCAAAGCTATCGATGTCCATACCTGCTTCCAGCCCTTTTTTGATATATTCCAGCCCGTCGGCCAGTGTATAAGCTAACTCGATATCCGCTGTTGCGCCTGCTTCCTGCATGTGATATCCTGAAATGCTGATACTGTTAAAACGTGGCATGTTTTGAGAGGTATATTCAAATATATCGGATATGATACGCATGGAAGGTGTAGGCGGGTAAATATAGGTGTTTCTGACCATGAATTCCTTAAGAATATCATTCTGAATGGTTCCGGTTAATTTTTCCGGCGACACACCTTGTTCTTCAGCTGCCACGATATAAAAGGCCATTACGGGAATAACTGCACCGTTCATCGTCATGGAAACGGACATCTTGTCCAACGGTATTTGATCGAACAGCACTTTCATGTCTTCCACACTATCTATGGCTACGCCGGCTTTTCCTACGTCTCCGATAACACGAGGATGGTCACTATCATATCCACGATGGGTAGGAAGGTCAAAAGCAACAGAGAGACCTTTTTGTCCAGCTTTAAGGTTTCTTCTGTAAAAAGCATTACTTTCCTTAGCGGTTGAAAATCCAGCATACTGGCGAATTGTCCAGGGTCTTCCTAAGTACATCGTGCTGTAGGGTCCACGAAGATAGGGCGGAATACCAGCTGCAAAGTTCAGATGGTTAAGATTTTGCACATCCTCTTGTGTATAATTGTTTTGCAGGTCGATTTTTTCAGCGGTTTCAAAGGATTTCTTCCGTGATTTCTTCCCTGTTTGTTCTTCTTTAACTAATTGCAGGTCTTCGATGTCTTGTCTTTCCATGGATCAGGTTCTTTGTTTTTCTTTTTCAAGCCATTCTTTTTCAATGGACTCACTTAAACGTTTAGCAACAATAGGTTCTATCTGGGTGCGTTCATTCCTGGGCTCAAAAAATGGATGAAAATCCAACTGATCGAGAATATGTCCTTCTTCATCTACATAATTATTGATTCCAACCAGGGTTTGTCGTTGCTCGTCAAATGTTTTTTGTTCCTTTTCCGCCTTTTCCCGGATCTTCTGCTGGACCTTTCCTTGATGGACTTGCTTTAGTAGACCACCTGAGCGCTCTATGGACTTGAGAAGGTCTAAACCATTGTTAGCCAGTTCGCTGGTCATTTTTTCCAGGTAGTAACTTCCTTGCACAGGATTATTGACCTTGTCAAGGTGGCTTTCCTCCCTGAGCATTAAAAGTTGGTTGCGTGCGATGCGTTGACCAAAGGCATTGGGATAATGGAATAGATGGTCATAGGGTAAATTGATGATCTCATTTGCACCTCCCAGTATACCTGCCATTGACTCTGCCGTGCTCCTGATCATGTTCAAGTTATAATCATATATTGTCTTGTTCCGTAAAGCGTTCGTGCTCTGAACGATCAATGCGGGTTGAATATCGTATTTCTGTAGCAAGCTTTTTATCAGGTTCCTTAAGGCACGAAGTTTAGCGATCTCTTTAAAATAATGACTTCCCAGCGCGACTTTAATACTTACTTCCTTTATGTTGTTCAGAAGCTTCTTTTGACGAGCGATGTTCAGATACTCGTTCAGATGGGCTGCCGTATAAGCAAGCTGTTGAACCGCATCTGCGCCGGCATTATGATAGAGGTCGGCGTTGACAAAAAGCAAGTTCTGACCTTTGATCTGGCTTTCAAGCGCATTATTTATATTTTTTTCCTTACTGGGATAAGTACCTTTTTTCTCAAGATAGTTGATAGGATCAATAGCTAGTTTTACAAGCTCTATTCCATTGAGTTGTTCAGCCAGTTCACTGAGGACTTCCTCACCGGCATCTACCTGAATGAACATACGGGCTTTCTTATCAGCGATCTTTTTTATCAATTCTATGATATCGGCTGAAAAAAGATTCTGCGTTTTAAAAACCAGAACCTGTGTTCCTTTGCTCACACTGGCTAATATAAGATCAGGGTCCAGTTTGTTCGATTCAAGGTCTATCTGCTCGGCTATCTGCCATTCGTTTTCCGGATCGGGTATAAGCTTTTCCAGGAGGTCTTCCTGATGATAGAATGGCTTTATATTTATATTTTCTGCCGTACGTGTTAGTAGGTCATTGTAATCCTTGCCTTTTAGGTCCGATTGTATTTTTTGTTTCCATTCCTTCGCGGATACTTCATTAAATTCACTAAACGAAATTTTGCTCATATCAATCCTTTAAACTGTCTTTATATTCTATTATAAAAATGTCTTCCTCTGGTCTTTTCATAAAAAATTCCTTGCGGGCATATTCTTCGATCTGAAAAGGTTGCTGAAGTGCTTTGATCCCTTCTTTATCAGACCTTATTTCTGTTTTATAGTAATCGCGCCTTTTCTCTAATTTTTCAATTTCCTTGTTCATTTCCAGATGAACCAGCAGTGAATTAGTGTCTAAGAAAACCATCCAAACTATAAAGAAGGTTCCTACCCATATGTATTTATTGAGCAGTAGCTTTCCTAATTTGTTCGGCATCATCTTTTTGAGGTCCATTGCTTTGAAGCTTTTATAGAGCTAGCGAAATTTTTCATAACAAATTTAAGAAAATAGTTTTATTACGCCTGGTCCATTCATTTAAGCTTTATCTGCTATTGGAGTAAAGGTGCATTTTTCTGAGTGATATCACTTTTTATATCAGTTTTTCCCTGACCAGCGTTCTAACTACTTCTATGGCGACATTATTGAACTTATTATTAGGGATAATGATATCCGCAAATTCCTTAGAAGGTTCTATGAACTCTATATGCATGGGTTTTAGCGTATTTTGATATCGAGCAATGACCTCATCCAGTGTTCTGTCGCGTTTTTCTATATCGCGTTTGATCCTTCTTATCAATCGCTCATCACTATCTGCATGAACGTAAATTTTTACATCGAACAAGTCCCTGAGCTCTGGGTTGTTGAGCAATAGAATACCTTCTACGATCATTACTTTCTTAGGCGTTAATTTTTTGGTATGATTCGTCCTATTATGTTCCTTAAAGGAATAGATCGGCTGTTTTACAGTTTCTCCGGACCTTAAGTGTTTCAATTGTTCTACAAGTAGATCAAAATCTATGGACCTTGGGTGATCAAAGTTCACTTTCGTCCTTTCCTCATAACTTAAATGGGAAAGGTCCTTGTAATAATCATCCTGATAGATGACCCCGATGTCAAGAATGTCCAGTTCCTGTATGATCTGTTCTACAACGGTGGTTTTACCACTTCCTGTACCGCCGGCGATACCTATTATGAGCATCTTTGAAAATTTTGATAAAAATACGTATTCAAAACAAATGAACAACCATAGTGTATAATGATCGATTTGCTAAAAGCCTTTTTTATCATTACATTTCACAAAAAAATTCAACATGAGAAAGATACATTTTTTGGTGTTTTTGGTCTGTTTAACGGCTTGCAGTCAGCAAGACACGACGATCAATTCTATCAAGGAGGATTATGAACACAAAGTTATTACCGATAAAGTAGAAATTCCCTGGGGATTTGATTTTCTTCCAGACCAGTCCATCCTCATCACGGATAGAAACGGAAAGCTCTTCCATTATCAAGATGGGAATACCAAAGAAATAACTAACGTGCCGGAAGTCTATGCGGAGAACCAGGGTGGACTTTTAGATATTAAGATACATCCGGAATATCCGGAGCAACCCTGGATCTACATTTCCTATTCATCCGTGGCCGGAGAGGAAGAAGGTGCTCATACGGCATTGGCACGTGCTCAATTGAACAATGATGAACTTACCGACCTGGAAATACTTTACAAAGCTACGCCCAATACTACAAAAGGGATCCACTTTGGGAGTCGTGTTGAGTTTGATAACGAAGGGTTTCTCTACCTTACCATAGGAGAACGTGGACAGCGCGATGTAAATCCACAGGATATCACACGGGATGGAGGAAAGGTTTACCGTTTCCATGATGATGGTAGCATACCCAGGAGCAATCCGTTCTATGATGATGCTGATGCTAAGAAGGCCATTTATTC
>Ga0209923_1000052_pt1 | contig 36354 bp, 44 predicted proteins | sample SalPon1_A_H2O_MG_FD_185696 | JGI IMG/M metagenome (GOLD analysis project Ga0209923, IMG submission 185696) | Salt pond water microbial communities from South San Francisco under conditions of wetland restoration - Salt Pond MetaG R1_A_H2O_MG... | ecosystem: Environmental > Aquatic > Non-marine... | reverse complement strand
AGTGAGGATCAGTCCAAAGCGCTGTTTACTGCTATCTCTCTGTCGCCGGCCAAGTCGATTGAGCGGTTGCCTGACGGCATTGTGCCAGAAGCTCAGCCGCGCAGTCGTCCAGTCGATTCAGAAGAAACAGAATTTGCTCGCTCGCGCCCAGGTGCAGGCGCTCCGCGTACGGCTGTTGAGCCTTCAGAGTATGCGCTTCGCGGTTTGCGTTTGATTGACCAAGAGCAAGCAGAGGTTCGCTCGCCGCAGGAAATGCGAGAGGGTACTGGCCTTGGGTTTATTAACCGCCAAAGTGAACTGCGTGCCGGTACGATTACGTTCTATGCAGACATGCTTGAGAAGTTTGATAACGACACCAAAAAAGCTTTGGCTGCTGTAGCAGCGGGTGAGGCTGAAGTGAACGATGCCATCGAAATTGGTGGTGATGAATGGCTGGACAGCATGGGCGATGACATAAAGGCGTTTGTGCGTAGGGGTCTGCCGAATGGCTGAGCTGAAAAGCACGCTGGGAGCTAAAAGCGCAACAGTCTACCGTGACGAGCGCGAGTCTCTGTTTGGCACTCCGATTCAGGGCAAGCTGAACCAAGGCGAGCGCCAAGCCGGTTTTTGGAAGTCGCTGGGCCAAGGCGTTGCGGTTACTGGTTTTGGTTATGCCAGAGATCAGTGGCGGTCGATCAAAGATCATGTGCAGGATCCTGAAACGCAGCCGCTGACTAGCGAGCGGTACGAAGAGCTGCGCACTGACCCCATGACTGGGGACAAACTAAACATTCCCTTTGAGGCTGGAATTACTGAGCGCCAGTTCCGTAACCGCGTGCGCAGGGCGAAGCGGGATAATTTTTTGCAAACGTACGAGCGCAGCGCTGCTGGTCATATCTCGCATTTTGTTGGTGCCATGGGCGGTGGCATGGTTGCCCCCGAAGTCCTGTCCACAGTCTGGGTTGGCGGCCCGGCCATTTCTGCAGCTACCCGAGCTACAACGACCGCGGGGATGCTACGCAACAGTTTTGTCGCTAGTGCTCAGATTTCTTCTGCCTCGGTGCCGCTAAACATCGCGGCTCAGACTGCTGTGTATGGCGAAGTTGATCCGATGGAGACAGTGCTGACAGGTGTTGCACCCTTTGCGTTTGTGCCACCTGCGGCTGCTTTCTCTCGGGCATTTACTGCTACTGAAAAGCGAGCAGCTGCCGAAGCAGCAACGTCAGATGTGCCGACTGGCACCCAGCAGCCACCTGATGACTACGTTCCAGTAGAGTTTCGTGACCAGTTTACTGAATACGAGGGCGGCGTTGAGCGTTGGCTTGATGACGTGGCCAATAACAGCGAAGAGGCGTTTGAATATGCTAGGGGCATTGGTTTGCCTGATGACGGCATTCTTGAGGTGCGCCAACGGCTGTTCGAGGAAAGTTCCCGGACGCCGATTGGTCAGGATGAAATTCGCGACTTGGACGCAATCGTTGAATACGCGACTAGCGAAACGCCGTCGCCGGGCCAAGTTGCTCGCCTAACCGAGCGTGGCCTAATTGATGTTGCAGAAGAAGCCAGAGCCGCTGAGGCAGCTCCTGACTTTGCTCGTACCCCAGAGCAGCGGCTGACTGTAAAAAGCCTGCAGGAGCGCCGTGCGGAGGTCGAGGCACGATTCCCAGAAGCACGCGATGCTTTGCGCTGGAGAGAGTATTCTCGGGCGGGTGCAGATTCGACACGTCCGCTAGCTCAGGTAGATGAGGTTGTGACGCAGCTTTCCAAAGCAATTCGTGATCGTAACGCCAACGCTGCACCAGCGGAGTTCCGTCAGGTTGCGCGCCAGCTTATTGAAGTCAGTGATCTTGACCAGCCGACACGCCGTGTCGCTTTTCGTCGTGAGGATGATTTGCTTCGCACAGTCGAGTCTGCGGCCAACGGCAACCTGCGGGCCAAAAAACAGATCGCACAGCGGCTGCTTGATGAAATGCCAGAGAATGCCCGCGGTGACTGGGAAGCCCTACAGCGCAATGGCATTGAAGGTGTGCGCCGTCGGTTTATTGAGCGCAAGGAAGCTGAGCTTGACGAAAAATCCGCGCAGCTTGGCTACATTAAAGAGCAGCGCCGGGGACGGCGTGGCCGCCCGACCAAGGCTGAGCAGCGCCTGCAGGAAGAGATTCTGGCTGGTGCCCGTGAGCTGGAGGAATTGCTTGATGGCGTTCGCCGCCGTCAAATGAAACCTGCCCGGGAAATGTCAGTGGATGATCTGGCAGAGATTATGACTGGCTATGGTTTCAAACAGCAGGGCAATAGCAGGAGCACGTTTGCTAATACTCGGGATCTTGACGTTGACCGTGTTTCTGACGTCTCTAGAACACGAGCACCTGAGCGGTCAACTGAACCAGTGAGCGAAGATCAGTTAGATGAGATACTGCAGTATGCTCGCGAACAAGGGGTAGATGTGGAACAAATTGATAACAGCTACGGTGCAGCTGCACGCGCCATCCGGGAGTGTGAAATATGAGCGCCCTAGATTGCCTGCGAGTAGCGCTTGAGGAAGTTCGCAAGCTCGATGACGCCGATACTGATAAGCAGTTTATGGAAAGCACGCTGCGACGGCTCATTGAGGACAATCAAATTAGCGAGGAAGTTAAACTCGCAAAAGCCACCCAGCAACTAGGCACGCTGCAAAAAGCAGCAGTGCGCAAAAAAGTAGCTGATGAAATCTCTGCCCGGCGACTGGAGCAGATGGGCGTTGAGTTCGACAACTTTAGTCCTGAGCAGCTGCAACGTTTTGTTGACCGCATTGAGGAGAGTCCTGACCCAACGGTTGCTAGGGATCGGCCTTCTGTGGCGTCCCGGATGCGGTTTCTTGAGCATTATTACATTCAGAAGCTCAACGCGGTGTTTGACGAGTATTTTGTCGGTGCTTTTAATCCGCGATCTAAAGACACCACCGAGCTTTCTCGTGCCATGTTGGGGTTTGAAACTGCAGACCCCATCGCGCAAAAAGCAGCCAAAGAATTTGCTCGCGTAAACAAAGAGCTGCGTGACCGACTGCGCCAAGCTGGGGTTTACGTCGAGGATTTGCCGCACTATCGGCCGCAGGCATTATCGCCTGGGCGTTTGGCCAAAGATAAAGACGTAGCAATTCAGGAAATGGCTGCACTGTTAGATCCCGAGTACCACCCTGATGCACTTACCTCAGCGCAAGCAATTTTTGAGACGTTGCAGACCCGGCACACGTTGGAGCCTGGCGATCAGCCGCTGACCATGGGCCGGCAGGTACACTACCGCACTGATGATCCCGACCGGTTGCACAACTTTTTGGAAACTTACGGCGAGGACACGCTAGTAAAGCAGATCCAGCGTCAGATTCGACGGGAAACACGAGCGCTCGCTATGGCCGAGGAGTTTGGGCCTGATCCTGGCCGGGTAGTCAAAGCTGCTACGCGGCGTTTTCGTGAGGAGATTGCTCGGGCGGACGACAAAACGATGACCACGATGTTTGGCGCACCGATGACGCAGAAGTTCAAAAGCGACTTGATCGCAAACGGTGCAAGGCAGACCTACGATGCGCTGAGCGGCACTATCGACACACCACAGAACGTTACGGCTGCAAACGTATCCTCCGGGGTGCGCGCGCTGATGACGCCGCTTTTGCTTGGCCGCGTGGCCTTGTCCATCATTGGCACTGACAGTTTGATTGCTCCGCTGCAGCGGGCTCGGGTCGAGGGCTTTGGTCGGTCGTTTTCTCTGCAGGCGCAGGGAACGATTGGTCTGCTTAACCCTGAGCTCCGCACTCGGCTGCGTGATTACTACGGTGCCTACGAGTCGATGATGTATATGGGTTCGCCCAACAGCCGATTCAGCTCTGACCCGACGGCCGAAGGTTTTGGTGCTGGCGCCCAGCGCGTAAGTAACGCCGTTTACCGGGCCACAGGCGCTTGGGACATTGAGCAGGGGCTACGGCAGGCTACGTCATTCAGCATCGGGCGCGGGCTCGGCGATGCGGCAAAAGTGCCATGGGATGAGCTTGATCCACGGCTGCAGCAGGATCTTAACGCCAGTGGTGTAACAGAAAGAGTATGGCGCGATGTCAACAGATTCGGGCAAACAGACGAGTTCGGGCTTTTCAACTGGAACGACCTGCCGGCACAGTCTCGCGAAGCGGTTGGCTCATACTTTCACCGCACCCTCGACCACAGTGTGCTACGCCCTGATAGCCGGGTTAGGGCTATTCTTTTTGCTGGTGGGCGTCGTGGCTCGCTTCCAGGGGAGCTAGCAGCTGCGGTAACGCAGTTCCTCAACTGGCCAATTCAGTTTACTCGCGTGGCAATGCTACAGCAGGCCAAAAAAGGTGTGCCTGGTTTCGCTGCATTTAGCGGTGCATTGTTCGCTGGTGGCATGGTTACAGAGCAGCTTTATGCACTGACCAGCGGCGAGCCGATGTTTGAGTGGGACAGCCCCACATTAGCTAGCCGTGCAGCACGTCGCTCTGGCCTTATGACGCCTATTGGAGAGTGGGCATACGGCGGCTTAACAAAGGATCGTTTTATGCAGCCAGGGCTTGGCCCAGTGTTTGATACGACTATGAGTTTGCTGGGTTCTGCTGGTACTATTAGCACTCGTGTGATAGAAGGTGAAACGGATAAAGCAGCAGCCGAAGCAATTAAAGCTGCTGAACGCTTAACGCCTAACATTTCATGGTTTGACGCAACGGTAATACAGCCGAGTGTGCAGAGTGCAATACAGAGCTTGAATCCGGAAGTCATCCGGCGACAAGAACAGAGGTTCAAAGAAGAGGAACGGGTAGGGTTCTAATATGGCAACTGAACAAACATACGTCCTTGATGGGCCGACTGAATTCTTTTTCCCGTTTCCTGTGCGGACTTCGGGAGAGATTATTGTATCTCTTATTCCTGGCGGGGTGCTCCCGTCGTCTGAATACACGGTCATTGGCACAAGCGCCACGGCTAATGGCGTTACTGTCCGTTATCCTAACGCACCGCGGGATGGGCAGTCTGAGCTAAACATTGCCCGGCGCACCGAGGCAAACCGCGTATCGACGTTCCTCGATGATCTCTCAATCACTGCAACTGGGCTAAACGCTGAGTTCGATAACATCCTGCAGATTGTGCAGGACGGCGTGCTCAATGAGTACAGGGGCGAGTGGGACACAGGCGAGCTGTATTTTGTTCTCGACGTGGTCACTGGCCCTGACGGTAATATCTATATCTCGCGCCAGCAGCACCAAGCTGATGACTTTTCTACTGACTTGTCCGAGGGCAAGTGGGATCTGTACGCAGACTTTAATACTGGCCAGCAGGCTATTGATGCAGCGCTTGACGATGCCGAGGCTGCTCGGGATAAAGCTGAACAGTGGGCTGAAGAGCCTGAGGACAGTGAAGTAGAATCTGGTAGCTTTTCTGCACTGCATTATTCAGCTAAAGCTGAAGCGAGTGCACAGATTGCTGCTCCCGTTGTTAACATTACTAGCGAAATTCAGACGGTTGCTGGCATTGAGTCTGAAATACAAACCGTTGTCGGCATTGAAGGTGATATCCAAACGGTTGCTGGCATTGCTTCAGACGTCACAAATGTCTCCTCAATAAGCAACGAGGTGCAAGACGTCTCGGAGTCAACCAATGAGATTGACATTGTAGCGAGCGATCTTGCTGGTGCTGGGTTTGACTATGACCTTGGTACTATCACGCAGCCGACAGAAGGTGTTATTGGCACGCCGGATGGCTACATTATCAGCGTTTTCAATATCCGCGATGAAATCGTCACGGTAGATGGCATCAGTTCGGACGTTACTACTGTTGCTGGCATTAGCTCGGATGTTACTAACCTCGCTGCAGTAAGTGCTGATGTGACCACGGCCGCAGATAACATCGTTGCGATCCAGAACGCCCCGCAGGCAGCATCGGACGCTGAGGCTGCTGAGCTTGCCGCCCAGAATTCCGCACAGGCAGCTGCTAGCTCAGAGAGCAACGCGCAGACGTCTGAAAACAATGCGCTAACCAGCGAGCAGAACGCCTCGACGAGCGAGAGCAACGCGCTGACAAGCGAGCAAAATGCTGCTACGAGCGAGAGCAATGCGCTGACAAGCGAGCAGAACGCATCCCAGTCAGCATCCGATGCTTCTGTAAGTGAGAGTAACGCTGAGACGTTTGCTAACGAGGCCGAGACTGCACGGGATGAAGTGACCGAATTGTATCTCGGCGCTAAAGCAAGCGACCCGACCACAGACAATGAGGGTGACCCGCTGCAGGTGGGGGCGCTTTACTACAACACAAACCAAGAACAGATCCTGATTTACGATGGTGCTGTTTGGCAGGTTGCAGCTTTCTCCGCTGATGCTGCAGTGGTCACGTTTAACGGCCGCAGCGGCGCCGTCTCGCTGCAGAGCGCTGATGTTACCGGCGCCCTTGGTTACACGCCGCAGGATGAGGACACGGCGTACGACTCAGCGGATTTTGCCATTGACTTTGGTGCTGAGACGACAGACGGGCTGGATGAGGGCACGACCAATCTGTACTACACAGATGCTCGGGTCAGCAGCTTGGTCAACAAGGCTTTTGTCGATGCGCTGAACGTAAACGCTGACACTTTAGATGGTGAGCAGGGCACATATTACCTAGACCGTGCCAATCATACTGGCACACAGACACTGGCTAGCATTTCTGACGCGGGCGCTTTGGCCTCGCTGAATGAAGTGGACACTGCACAGATTGCAAATCAGGCAGTTACAGATGATAAACTTGCACAAACTCTGGATCTCGGGAGTATCTAATCATGGCTACAGAGCTTAAATTGCGCCGCGGCACCACCGCACAGCATGAAAACTTCACAGGCGCAAATGCCGAAGTCACTGTCGATACTGACAAAAATACTGTCGTTGTCCACGATGGCTCAACGCCTGGTGGATTTCCGATAGAAGGCCGGCCGCTTGTCCAGCAGCCTGAGAACATTGCTCCCGCTGACAATGCAACGGGCACATTGCTGACGCCTGAACTTGAGGCTTCTGACTATGGCAGCCTTTATAGTGTGCCTATGGCATCCGCCCAGTGGCAGATTTCAGAAGTATCCGACTTCTCGACAACAGTCGTCGATGACACTGTTTCTGGGACTAGCACGACGTATACGCCAAGCAGCAATCTTGACCCTAACACCAGTTACTTTTGGCGCGTGCGCTACACCGATGACAATGGCGATCAGTCAGAGTTTTCTGAAGCCACCAGTTTTCAGACTGCCAATATCTTTACTGACCAGCCAACCATCACCTCGCCGGCTGACAACGCAACGGACATTGGCGAGACGCCAACGATTACCTCGTCGGCCTTTAACACGGTCAACGGCAGCGACACCCATGAGTCATCGCAGTGGGTCATCACCCGCGTTTCCGACAGTGTCGAGGTGTTCGACTCAGGCGAGGACACTAGCAACCTTGAGAGCATCGACGTGCCCGCGGGCGTGCTCGATGAAGGCCAGGAGAGCTACACCGTCAAGGTTCGCCACAAAGGCAACACATATGGGTTTTCTGCTTACTCGCCGGATAGCGCGTTCACAACCTCAGTAACTTTTTTTAATCCGGAAGACCCGCAGTTCATCGGTCAGGCTTTTGCTGGCGGATTCCTAGCCGGCGTCATCGACACCGTTGCGGGCACGATCGACAGTCAGGACGATTACCAGACCGGTGAGCGGTATGCCCTCGTCGTCGCGCCTAAGAGCCTGGAGACTCAGCCTGGTCCGGAATGGGATGCGCAGGATCGCGCCGGTGAGTCCGGATCGTTTACGCGCTGGGATGGGCTGTCATCGACAGAAAACATCCTCGCTAAAAACGACACCAATTACGTCGCCTTCGAACATATCCGTTCAATCCGAACGAGCGACCCGGTGCCAAGCGATGGCGGCTCAGACTGGTATCTGCCCGCAATGGACGAGATCGAGCTTATCTATCGGAACCTGAAGCCAGTGACGGCGGATAACTATACGGGCAACAGCACACGCACTTTCCCCGGATCGCAAGACGTCGGCTTTAACCCGTCAAGCGATCCTACAGCCTCGGCCTACACCGCGGGCGATCCATCGCAGACGAGTGTGACGGACTTCCAGGACGGCGGCGCTGAGGCGGTTGATTTTGGTCGTTACTGGTCGAGCACAGACGCGGATGAAAATGGCCGTGCCTGGGCCCATTACTTCACGCGTGGTGGAAATGAGGGCGGGCAGTTTGGCGAAACCAAGAGCGACACCGACTTCTCGGTGCGTCCCGTCCGGCGCGTCGTCCTTTAACCTTTGTCCTTTGAACTTTAATGGCAAAGTCAAAAAGCCTACCGGTTTATAAAAAGGCGCAGTCTTACAGAACACAGGAGAATTGATATGACAATGGCACGAATTAAAGAAGATAAGGTGGTTCAGGTTGGATTACCTAACAATCTTTTTACTATAGAACCAGATCGGCTCTATGCGCTTGGCTGGCGCTTAGTTAAAGGATTGCCAAAGCCTACGGATGGTAGCGGCTATGAGTACACCTACCCCTACACTTACAAAGCTGATGAAGATGCTGTATATGGCACATGGCAGCAGACTGACATAATTGAGCGTATTACTAAGGCAAAAGCTAAAGGTGCTCGCACGCAGCGCGACACGCTACTCGACGAAAGTGATTTTGCTGTGCTCCCAGATTCGCCTGTTGCTGATGTTGAGCCGTGGAAAACCTACCGCCAAGCGTTGCGGGATGTTCCGCAGCAGGCTGGGTTCCCTAATGACATTGAATGGCCCGAAAAGCCGGAGGCATAATAATGGTTGCCCAGGGTTTATATGCAAACATACACGCTAAACGTAAGCGTATCGAGGCTGGTTCTGGCGAGCGCATGAAGCGCAAGGGCGAAAAGGGCCGTCCTAGCGACAAGGATTTCAAGGAATCCGCAAAGACAGCCAAGAAAAAGTAGGTGTCCCATGACTAAAAACGAGCAAGAGCGCATAGCGGTGCTAGAAACCCAGCACGAGCAGCTAAATAAACAGCTGCAGGACATGCGCCAAGATGTTAAGGATATTAAAAGAGCAGTCACGTCATGGCGTGGCATCGTCCTTGGCATTTTCGTTACGGTCAGCTTTATCTGGACAGGCTTACTTGGCCTTTGGAATATGCTCAAGCACAAGATTGCGGGCTAGCTTTCCATGCGTGACATCGACACAATCATTTTGCACATGGCTGCAACCAAACCGTCTATGGATGTTGGTGCGGATGATATTCGCCGCTGGCACGTGGACGAGCGCGGGTGGGACGACATAGGCTATCACTACGTAATCCGGCGCGACGGTACAATCGAGCGGGGCAGGCCCGTGGAGACACCAGGCGCGCACGCCTACGGCCATAACAAAACCAGCATTGGCGTCTGCCTTGTTGGTGGGTTGACCGAGGATGGCGATGCGGATTGCAACTTTACTAAGCGCCAGTGGGATGCACTAGAGCGCTGCGTGGATGATCTGATGGCCCAGCATGGTGAGCTGCAGGTGATCGGTCATCGCGACGTATCGGACAAGGAATGCCCTGGCTTTGATGCCAAACGGTGGTGGGGCAAATGATTAAAGAATTGCTGGGTGCCGGGCTTGGCCAAGCAGTAGACAATGTGCTCGGCAGGTTTTTTGAGGACAAGGATCAGGCTGCCAAAGCAGCGCAGGAGCTGCGCCTTGCTATGCTTGAGCACGAGCAGACTGCACAGCAGGTAGCCCGTGACGTGGTGGTGGCCGAGGCTAAGTCTGAGCACTGGGTGACCAGTGCCTGGCGGCCGATTGTCATGCTGATGTTCGCAGTTATGATCGGCAACAACTACATTATCGCCCCATACTTGGATGCTTTCTTCGGCACCAGTGTGATGTTCGACATGCCGGATCAGGCATGGTCGCTGTTAAGCGTGGGCCTCGGCGGGTACGTGGTTGGGCGCAGCGCGGAGAAGGTAGCAGGGCAGCTACGTAACAAAAAGGAATAGCCATGAGTAGTCTTGGGCCACGGGGAATAAGCAACTCGCAGATCCTCGCTGCCATTGAGCAGACTGGCACTCAGGAAGGGGCAGCCGCCCTACTTGGCATTAACCTTCGCACCTTGCAGCGCAGGCTGGAGCGGATGCGGGACGGCAAAACACTAGAGCAAAAGATGGAAGCGGCGCAGCAGTTTGAGCAGCGTGACGATGAAATCTTTAAGGGCCGCTCGGTGCTATGGAACCCCAGCACGGGTGAGCACAAGCTCGAATGGTACAAGACTGACCGCGACAAGCAGGCACAGTACGATCAGCTAAAAGCTGCCATCGAGGCGCTGAAAGAAGATTTGCAGCCGCTGCCGAAAATTAAGCAGAAGGTGCGGCACAACAACGAGCTGCTAAATCTGTTTGTGATGACCGACGCGCACATTGGAATGCTGGCATGGGGCGAAGAAACCGGGCAGGACTGGGATGCAAGCATCGCAGAAGAGATGGTGCTGAAGTTCTTCGCCGCTGCGATTGACCGGGCACCGCCTGCCCACCGTGCAGTGTTCGCACAGATGGGTGACTTCCTGCACTTTGATGGCATCGAGAGCGTGACGCCCACCAGCAAACATCAGCTGGATACGGACACGCGCTTTCCTAAACTGGTGCGAATTGCCGTGCGCCTAACCCGGCAGATCATCGAAATGCTGCTCACCAAGTACGTCACTGTCGAAGTGATTATGGCTGAGGGCAACCACGACGAAACCACAGAGATCTGGCTGCGTGAGTCTTTTGCTGACCGATACCGCAACCAGCCGCGCCTGATTATTGACCAGTCACCAGCACCGTTTTATTCAATCGAGCATGGCCAGACCAGCTTGTTCTTTCACCATGGCCACCTGAAAAAGATCGACGAGATCGACCGTGCCATGGCATCGGAGTTCCGTGAGCTCTTTGGCCGCACCAAGCATTCCTACTGCCACCTTGGCCACCTGCACCACTGGGCCTCGAAAGAAAGCGGCCTGATGACAGTCGAGCAGCATGGCACCCTATCCGCTCGTGACTCGTATGCAAGCCGGCACGGGTATAGCGCGGCACGCCAAGCGCAGGTGATTACTTACCACTCACGTTTTGGCTACGTCGGACGCCAGGTTCTGACGCCCGAAATGCTAGCCGACTAATCTTCCTCGCCGTAGATCCACTCTCTCGGCAAGCGGATGCAGGTGACAGGCGGTGTGCCTTTGGACAGCCGTTGCTTGATGTTCGTCTCACCGTACTTGCCAAGGTAGCGCCGCAGCATTTGTAGGCTAACCTGACGCTCACGCAGCGCCTTCCTAAACCGGGTGCTATGCACAAAAATGTCAGGCCCATCCAGCTTGGCAATCGGGTCATCGGCAAAGCCAAGGCCACCGTTCAGCGTCGTGGTCACGCGATCTGAGTTCTCAGTCAGCCACTCTCGCACCGCCTCAACAAACTGCTCCTCGGGTGTCATGGTGCGCTCGCCCTGCTCCTGCAGGTTCGGCACGATCTCCTGCACGATCTCCCACGGGTCAAACTTAATGAGCTCCAGCTTGCGAGCAATCATCCCGCCTGCCAGTGCAGCAGCCAGTGCCCAGACGCCAAAACGCTGCGCGTCCTGTCCCTCGAAAGCGCCCTTTACCTTGTTCACGCATTCGTGCGTGAGCTTGGTGACTTCATCGCGGTTCTGGATCACGTACTGCATAAACTGCGCAGCCGCCAGCCCATAGTGTTTACTGGTGGCTTGGTAAATCTGAGCTGCTATATCCGATGGCACAGCCGTGTCGATGATTAGCTCGATGGCCCGGTTACGCTGCGCTTCTGTCAGGTGCGTCTGGTTCGCCTCCATGATCGGATTGTTGGTAGTAAGGAATGCTACCAGCCGCCAGTTGCCGCCGGTGCGCCAGTCCCTGGCACGGTTCAGCGAGTCCTTGCCCCTGCCGTTTGCAATCATGTAGAGCAGGTTACCGACCTGTTTATCTGCAAGGCTAGTCACCTCGTCCATCAGATACGGCACCGAGTGCAGCGTTGCAAGGTGCATGTCCGTGGAGTTCTTGGTGGCATCCGCAGACTGAAACAGAGCATCAGGCTGGCCATAGATCGACAGCGCGGCACGCGCAGCCAGCGTTTTGCCTCGGCCAGACGCACCAGCCAATGAAATAGCCGCACCAGCAACGTCCATCAGCTGCAGTAGCGGCGAGCCAAAGCCAGCAAGGATGCAGAACTGGTGTTTTTCTAGCCCTGGGCGGTTGAGCAGATCAATGCCTGCCTTCCATTCTTCAAGATCACCCTGCGGTGCCAGCTGCGACAGCGGCCCGTTGCGCTCGATGGTCGTGGCCTCCAGTCCGTCAGCTGTAACCTTATGGGTGCCAAGCACAAACTCTGAATCGTCGGCGTGCCAGCCAAGTCGGGCATAGTATTCGGTCACCTGTCTCTCGGCCAGCAGCTTATTTGTAAGCTCACTGATATACATATTCCATACCTTCGCGTTGGGTATTAGCGTGGCAAGCCCTTGGCCACCAGCCCACTCCAGCATTTTTGTCGGGCTGCCAATCAGCGACAGCGGCATGAGGGTGCGACGCCAGCGGCCATCCGGGCGCAGCCAAACCAAAAGCAGCTTGGCATCATCGGCGTCCATGTCAGTCTCGCCACGGCGGCTGCGGAACGTCTCGCCATACACAGGCGTGAGCGAGGCAAACTGTTTTTCGATGCTGCCATCGTCAGCTTCCATCGCCTTGTAAACGCCCTTGGCCGTAATGTGCCAGTCGTTAACTTTGCTCGGGCGCTCCGGCGCTTCCTCGCTGTCCTCCGGCTGCGGCGCAGGTGCAGGAATAGAAATAGGCGAGCGCACCGCACCAGCAAACGGGCAGCCTGCACACCCACCGGGATTAACTGCCGAGAAATGCTCGCAGGTTGCCGGGCCAGCGGTGTTCTCCGCCTTGCGGTCAGTCTCTGCAGCGTCGTACCTGGGGTCACCTTGGCTGATTTTATGAATCAGATCCTCGCCACCATCGCAGCGGTAAACTACCGACAGCACGGCACGCCAGTACGGCTCGGCAATGCCAGCGCTTTGCACCTTAGCTGCCTCACGCACTTGCTTGCAGCCCTGCAGCACATTCTCTATCTGCGCCGGTGGCAGATCAGCTGCGTCCACGCTCCACTCGTCAGGCTCTTTCTGCGGCTTTGCGTCACGCAGCGGCCCAACCGAGGGCAGTGTCTGCTGAAACCCTTCGAGCGTGTACTTCGTACCCGAGCGGCGCAGTAGCTTGACCGGCTGCGGGTTCTCGGGATCCTTCATGTTCTGGGTGCCAGGCACTCGCAGAATACGTGCCGCGTCTGCCGTTATGGCATGGTCGGCATCCAGTCCCTTGGTGATACACGCACGCTTGAAGTGCTCGGCCACCGGCTGCCAATCCTCAGCTGGCACCGGCTTATCCAGTGTCCAGTAAAGATGCAGCCCGTTGCCGCTATCGACCACAACTGTCGGCTCAGGCAAACCAGACTGAATAAACGCCTTCAGCGCCTCAGCTTTGGTGGCATAGCCCTTGCCGTCACCGCAGTCCAGATCCAGCCAGAAGTTTTTCAACTGCGCTGCATTGTCCTGACTGCGCTTGCGGTCAGTGAATTCGGCCATCGACCAGTACAAGTCGCCATGCCCACCCTGCTTTGACATTGCCAGGGCAGCACGAAACGCCTCGTTCCGATCTTGATACCAGTAATGTTTGACTCCAGCGGAGCCGATGGATACTATTGCTGTCAGCATTGCTTCTCTTCCCCGATGCTGCCCCCTCGCCCGGTCAACCCACGGCCGGGCATTTTTTTACCCAATGATTTCTTTGACGAGTTCGGACTGGTTGCGTACGGACGGTGCCGGCAGTTTCTCATTCTCTGCCGCCTTCTCTAGCAGTGGGAGAACCATCTTAATCCGCAGCGCCGTTCCCATACAAGGCTTCGACTTCTCTTTCTCCCAATTTAGCAGCGTCTGCCGGGATACTCCGAGCAACTTCGCAACACTTGTCTGCGTCAGGTTCCAGCCCTCGCACTTACTGCGGAACTGGGCCAAAGCCTTGCGGCTCAACGCTTCGAGCTTCTCGTTGTTTTCCTGAATCGTTTCCATGTCAGCCTCCTGCTGGGGGCCGCAGCCCCCAGCTAATCTGTTTACTTAAGCAGGTTTAGAATGTCGTCCAGCGACTCGCCATCGTCCGAGCTGTCCTCGGCTTCAGGCTCTTCAGTCTCTTCGACCACCTCTGGTTCCGGCTCGGGCTCCGGCTCTGGCTCTGGCTCGGGCTCAGGTTCTGGCTCTGGCTCCGGTTCCGGCTTAGGCTCAGGCTTGGCCTCCGCCTTTTTCTTGGCGGGCTTCGGCGGCTCGACCTTCTGCTCGACAATCGGGCCTTCCTCTTCCTTGTGATCCAGCGCTTTGCTGAATTCCTCGGACTGCCGGCACTCCACGATGCTCACGTACTCGTCCTTGTTGACCACGCGATGGAAGCTAAACTGCAGCCGTGGGTACTCGTCATCGGTAAACCCGAGCGTTGTCACCACCTGGTGCGGCTCGAACTGATTGCGGGCTAGCGCCTGCACGTACTCGCGCATCTGCAGCTCCGGGCCAGTCTCACCCTTGCGCTTGCGAAGCGACGTAGCAGCCACGTCCAGCACCACCGGGGCGTAGATCTTGTGCTCCGGCAGGAACACCAGCACCCGCTTGTAGTCATCGCATTCTTTGCGCATCGTGCCGTTCGGCCCCTTGGCCCAGACGTTGCGAGGGCAGGTAGCACACAGATCCGACTGTTTCTCCTGCACATTGGCATCAGGCTCAACGCCATCAGCACTGGCACATGCAGGTGCCTTGATCTCGCCGGACTGGTAGTTACCCAAGTAGAACCGGCGGCTTGTGTTGTTGCGAGCGCCCACCAGAATCACGTCGAGCGTGCTGGTTTTAAGGCTGACCTCCTGACCATCCCGGCGCAGCCGGAACACCTTGCCTCGCACCGAGAGCACGGGCATGTCAGAGATAGCGCCGCCGCCCAGGCCGCCCATGAACTCCGAAGTCGTTGACCCATCCGATGCCGCAGCGGGCAGGAAGTCGGGCCGTTCGTTAATTACCAGATCATTACTCATTGCTTGTCCCCTTACTTGCGACGGACGTTTACAGTCTTGACCTGCGAGAACCGCAGGCCCGGTACATCGCCACGCTCCAGCGCAGCTTGCTTGCTGACGCGCTTTTCTAGCACGTCGTATGCCTCGTTATCACGTACGTACTCGAGCACGCTATCCCAGTCATCAACAGTGACTGAGCTGTTTACCTTAGTGAACACGGTGCCGTGCTCACCACCCATTTTCTCGACACCAGACTCGTCGAGCTTCTGCTGCATCAGCGCTTCTAGCTTGGCCAGACCCATGTCATAGGGCTCCAGCTCAGCTTTGTGCCGATCCACCACTTCCTTTTTCTTGTCTCGCAGCTGTACGTACAGCTGGATCAACTGATCTACGCTCATTGTTCTTCCCCTAAATTGTGGCAAGTGCGTCGAGCACTGCCTGCTGCAACTTCACCCTGGCATCCGTTCTTTGGAAAAGGGCTTGGACAAAATTGTGGGCGACCAGGTGGATAATGTCAACAGGCTTTGTCTGTCCGTTACGGTACACCCGCGCATTCGCTTGCTGGTATTGCTCGGCACTGGTCGGCGGAAGCGCCCACAGCACGCAGTTTGAGCCGGTCAGCGTGAGCCCATGGGACATGGTAGCTGCCACTGCCACCACCGCCTGCACCTCGCCACGGTTTATCTGATTGTAGATGCTGGCGCGTGTGTCCCGGTCAATATCGCCATGGATAATAGGACAGTCCAGTGCTTTGGCTAGCTTGCCAGCTGCTGCCCGGAAGGGCACAAAAATCAGCACCGGCTCATGGCGCTCAGAGACAACTTCCTGTACAGCCTCAACCCATGGCGTGGCATCGAGCTCCAGCATCTTTTGCTCGCCCGTGCGCTCGTCCTCGTATCTGACCGAGCCAGTGAGAATCTGCAGCGCTTTGCTGGCGGCCACCGCTGCGTTCGCTGCAGTAATCGTGCCGCCCTCGAACTCAGCCAGCGCGTCATCGCGCATTTGCTTGATCGCTTTTTTCTGTGCACTGGTCAGCTCATAGTGCCGGGTGAACGTCGAGAGTGTTGGCAGATCCAGCGCCTCCTCCCGGCTGGTGCGCGTGCCAGGCTGCAGCCATTTTGTCAGTGTCTCCTGCGCGTTGGGCCTTGGCACCCAGGTAAATTCACTGACCTTGATCTCAGTTAAATCCCGCCAGTAGCGTTGCGTCATGCGCTCTGCTTTGGGGTTGACCAGCTTGATCGGGTTGTACGCATCAATCGGCCCCTGCGGTGCAGGTGTGCCAGACATCATCACAAGCCACGGGTCATCGCGCTTTATCAGCTGCTTTAGTGACTTGCTGCGCTTGGCGGACACAGACTTAAATGCAGTGAACTCATCCACGATCACGCCATCGACCAGCGGCAGCACCTCGACCACCGAGTGCAAACTCTCCGGGTTAATCAGAAACACCTCGTAGCGATCGTCAGCTGCCATCTGCAACCGGCGCTCCCGGCTGCGCTTGGTCAGATCTGCTACCTTCCAGTCCGTGTGCAGGAACAATTCATTGCACCAGACGCCATGGACAATCGACATGGGTGCCACGATCAAGTGCCGCTGGTGCCCGTTGCGCTCACGCATAGCCTGCATGGCCCAGATTGCCGAGAGCGTTTTGCCTGTGCCTGGGTCGTCCAGCACAAAAGACTTGTGGTGCTGCAGTGTGCTCGCAACCGTCCGGCGCTGGTGGCTCATGGGCTTGTGCTGGCCGGCGAACTGCCAGTATTTGTCCTGCGTCGGTGCCTCAGCATCCATGCCCGTGGCGAGGATCGCCCGGTAGTTAGGCACGCTGGCGCGTAGCGCATGGCCTATTGGCTCACCGTCGCGCATCGCTTTAATCGTACCGAGCTCACGCTGCACCCCGACTGGCAGATCACCCCGCCAGATATAGTGCCCCCTGTGCAGGTGCCAGCTCACTTGTTTTTGCTCGCCTGAATCGCACGACCTTGCCGCTCAGCTTTCGCCTTGGCACCGGAGCCCGTGTAGCACGTGCCCTCGTCGCCCCACTTGTATCCGCTCTTGCCCTTACTGGTGCACTTTTTTACTGGCATCCCGTGTCTCCATCCAATCTAAATAAAACCAAACCAATCGCACATTCGTCTCATCAATCACCAGCGCCGCAGCGCCGTTGGCCTCGCACTTGTCCAGCTGCAGCTCCTGCGCAGCCGAGGGCTGGTTGCCGTTGTACTTTGTCTCAATAGCAAAGGGCGTGCCGCAGTACCAGCCGATAATGTCAGGCACCCCTGGCGTTGAGAATCCTCGCTGGTGGGGCATCGTGTACCACGCACCCCGCCGCCGCAGCTCAGTCGTGATCTTCTTTTTGACCGCCGCCTCGTTACGCATCGAGCTTGGCAATCAGCCGATCCAGATACCACCGAGCTTTTTTCAGATCCTCGACACCATTCTTGTGCCGCTCGCGCCAGATATACTTAACAGCGTTGCCCTTGTAGTAGCCCCGCATTTCCGATGCTGTCAGCTGCTCCTCGATAGCGTCGATGCACTCGATGCTGCCTTGGGTGTAATGGCTCGGGTGGTTGACCCGATCAGTCTGCGCTTCGGTATCGCTCTCAATCTCTGCTAGTTTCTTCAAGTCCATCAGTCATCCTTCTGATATTTAACCGGGTTTTCATTGTAGCGGCAGGCATAGTAGTCGCAGAATCGGCACAACCAGCCAGGCTGCGGCAGGTGCTCGGTATCTTCCTCGACCTTGCGAATCAGATCCCAGATCCTATCCTGCGCCTTATCGTCCCTGTTCAGCGGCACCACTTGGTGCTGGTCTACATAGACAAACCTGAATTCAACCGGAACCTTACGGCCTGCAAGCGCTTGGGCGAACGTTGTGTACACGTCTGCCTGAATCTTTTTCGGACGAACCTTTCCCGTTTTCCAATCGAGAACGAGCGCTGCATCGCCGGTTGCCAAATAAACATCCATGACCCCGCGCAATCTGACCTCTTCAGACTCAAACTCAACGGGCTCTCCGCTCGCTCCCAAACCCACTTTAACCTCAGCGGCAGCGCCCTTGCGGTGCAGCTTTTCAATAAGGCCGGGCGGCGTCCATATATCGTCGGGCTCCACCCCTGTTTGCAGACCTGTTTCCAATTCCTCATGTATCTGCGTCCCCCGTTGTGCTGCCGGGTGCTCAATGTACGGCACCACCTTGTCCACATACTTGGCCTTCCATAGCCGCGGGCAGTTTGTCCAAGTCTCAAGACTGGACGCTGAGTGCTTCATCAGTACAGCCCCGCGAAATACTCATCCACTGCCGTGTCCACAGCAATTTCCTTGCGCCAGTCCTCAACGTCGAAGTCGAGCAACGCATCGTATGCTGCCGCCCTTGCGCCCCGTACGTCATGCCCCTCGATGCAGCTGTCATCCATCGCTTGCACCGCAATCGCACACATAAAGTCCAGATCATCCATCTTTCTTGTCCTCACCAAGAACCATCCACACAAACAGACCGGTGAAAGCCAGAACCAACACTCCAGCCGCTAGTGCCAGCACCCCCAGTCCCACATTCAAGATCCCACACATTACTTCGCCTCCGCGTAGTTACTCACAATGCCACCCTCAGACGCCAAGGGCAGATCAGAACACCAGTCAGGTGCGGTATCCATCACCTGTTGCATATACTGCAAGCACTGCTCGGCTTCATTCTCCGGCACACTGCACACCACCTCATCGTGCACCACCAGCACCACCGGGTACTTCGCTGCTATATCCACAGCATGGTGCAGCAGGGTAATATCCCGCGCCGTCGCCTGCACTGCGTTTTCACAGAATAAACCGTGCCAGTATTTGCTCCTCGTGTCCACACCCTTTGGCGCGAACGGCTGCGGGCGCTGGAACGTTTCGCCATTCATTTCCGGGTACACCATGCACCGCCCCGTCGGCAGCTCCTGATAGCCCACCCGCTCGATTTTCTTAAGCGCCCGCCAATACCTGGTCACCGCACTTCGCGCGTTCCGATACGTGCTCACCACATGCTCAGCTGTCTCGGCGTCCATCGGCACATTCATTGCGTCACAATACGTCTGGAACCCGCCGGGCCCAGCGCCGAACCCAAGCCCGAGCACCGCCGATTTCGCCACCTGCCGCTGGCCCTTGGTCACGTCGTCCTCACTGCGCAGGTTGTACAGATCCACCGCGAACGCCTTGTAAGGATCCGCCCCACGCCTGAAAACATCCAACGTCTGCTCGTCCTGCGCCAGCCATGCCAGCACCCGCACCTCAATTTGCGAGGCGTCGCACACAACCAGCTTGTGACCCGGAGGCGCGATCAGCGCTTGGCGATGCGGCCCACCCCGTGGCATGTTCTGCGGATTGAGCCCACCGCTGCCACCACTGCGTCCTGTATGCGCCCGGTAATAGTCTACGCTCATGGGCAACGCCCGCTTGCCATCACCACTGCTAGCCAGCATTCGCTGCGCCCTAGTCCGCGCGATGTTACTGCCAGCTTCACTTCTCAATTCAGCCGCTTTTTGAACACGTGGATCAGAATGCGCCAACAATCTGCGCATAAACGCGTCATCTTTTGCCAGCGCCAGCTTCTGCCGGCCTGTCTTGGTGTCCTTGTACTCGGGCTCAACCCCCAGCTTTTCTAGCAGCGCTGCAAAGTTCTCATCCTTGCGCAACCAGCTTTTCCGCTCGGCTTCCTCCTCGCTCTCATAGGCCACGGGCACCAGCACCTCGGCGTCCACCCGCAGAGACTCAGCCCCCGGCGTGCTCATCAGAACGTGCAGCGTCGATAGCTTCTGCTCCCGCTCGGGCCAATGCTGCCAGTAGCGCGTCGCCACCTCGCCGGCGATCTCAATATCCCGCAGCGCATAATTTGCCAACGCCTCACCACCAGCATCCACCGCCTCGGCCGTGTCCCCCTTGTCCATGCCCACCATGCGCCCGATCTCGGCAATGCTCACGCCCACGTCGTGCGGGTGCAGCCCCTGGGCACTGGCCCATCGGCACAAATGCAGCGTATCGAGCAGCCCTAGCTTGTCGCGCCACAGCTGGCTACGCAGCCGCCGGTAGCTGTTCCAATAAAATCGCTGCCAAGCGGACAGATCAAACGCTGCATTGTGACAGGACAGCACCGCAGAACCCTCGGCGATCTTGTCCACAGCCTTGTGCAAAAACACCCCCAGCGCATCGCCCTGCAAATACTGGCGCTGTTCACCAATGCCAACCGCTGCCCCCAGGCACTCCGTGCGCTCATCGTGCAGGTACTCCGGCACCGTTTGCGAGCGTAGCCCGTGCGGCTTTTCTCCTTTCGGCGTCCTTGCCGTGTAGCTTGTCTCGAAGTCCACGAATATGATCGGCTTCATCCCCGCTGCTCCCGCTTATTCCTCGCCCATGCCTCGTGCATCATGGCCTTGAGCGCATCGGCGTCCTGGGTTGTAGCCATGCCCCGGCGAATCCGGCGCAGTATATCCTCGAATCGCTCACGGTCAGTCATCACGCCCTCCCCGGCTGATGCATCTGGTAAAGGATATGGTGGATATGTTTTGGGTTTGCTTGCACCTGCTCGCGCACAACGTCCACGTCCAGCCCCAGCATGTCGCAGATCCACCGGCATGACATCGGCGCAGCGTCATCGCTCATCACCCACTGATAGGCCCGAAACTTGCGCTCCGGGCTCGGTGAAGTTTGGCAGACCTGCCGGCGTCCTGGGCGCTGTCCACGCTGGTCGCACGCATCCATAAGGGCACGGTTTAACACTTGCGCGATCAACACCCGCTCGGGCTCGGCTTCACGCTGCTCAAGTTCGAGCACATAGGCATTGTCCAGTCTATTCTCAAGCATCGTAATCCTCCGGCTGGCGCATAATGTCCAGAACCTTGTCATGAAGGGCGTCAATCTCCTGGTCTAGCAGATCCGCGCCACCGTTGTGCGACAGAATCTCAAACTCCAAGTCCTCGTCCTCCGGCTCGATACAATCGCCCATGCCCATGCCGGTCTGAATCATATCCGCGCCCGGGTTGTAATGCAGCACCTCAACGGTCACCGTTGCGAAGTCAACCTCAACATCGAATCGCATCACTCGCACCCCTCACGTCCTTTATACGGGGGCCATCCGGCGTCCCCGTTAGTCTTGTCCCAGATCTCCACCATTTCGCAATATTCCTCGGCTTGCCGCTCGGCTTCACTCTGCTCAGGCGCTGTTACATACAACGCAGCCAGGCACGCGGCCAGGATTGCGCCTATCAATAAACGCTCAGTCATTACTTGGTCTCCTGCATTGCTTCGGCATCTGCTACACCCTGCGCATCCGAGCGGGTCAGACCTTCGGCTTCCAATTCACGCACGCGGTCCTCGTATTGTTTCGGCGTCATGTCATTCTCCAATAAAAGGCCCGCCACCGTAGCAGCGGGCGCGTTAGTCTCAGCCGCGCATCACCATGATGACGGCCCGCGGGCGCTCCAAGTCAGTGCCCATAAACAGCACCGGCGCGTTTTCGTTGCCCTGTTCGCGGTAGAATTGCGCCATGCCTTCGCCAGGCATGGCCAGCGCATCGTCCACGTATTGCTTATTGAGCGCCACGCCATCGGGCATCCGATACACTGCCTTCCCCTGTATTTCATCCACCGCCCAGGTGCTAACGTCCAGGCGCTGCAGCGGTAACGTGCCCGGCCGCGGCGTAATCCGTTGCCAATCAGGATAGCGCCATTCTTCGGCATCGTGGAGCCATTCCAGCGTTTTCGGGCAGTAATAGCCCGGCTGCATCCCTTCGGGCAAGTCAATCACGTGCATACGGTGGCCATTGGTTGCGACCAGGTACCCGGCCGGATCCGCGTATACATAATTGAGATAGTAACGGACGTCTTTTTTGCCGGCCGCCTTCGCCACCCATTGCTCCAGGGTTTTCGCTGCACGCGGTGCCGGTGGCATGAAATGACGGTATAGCTGGCCCAAGTGAAACAGCGCGTCATCGGATAGCTGCTCCGCGTGATCCTCGAAGATCACCTTCAGGGCGTTTTGCGCTTCGGCTTTCTTGTACTTACGTACACCATCGCGCTCGATATCAGCGGCGAACGCCGCCAGTGTTTTGTCAGTCATTGCTCAATTCTCCAGTACGTGAACGGTATAAGTGAGAAAATCACCCGCTAATTCATCCGGCGTATCGGTGCCGAATGCGGTGCGGAACTCCGGTTCGCCTTCCACGTCTACCACCGGGCCGGGTAATTCACGCATGAACGCCTCCACGCGCTCACATTCCGCGTCATCAATAAGTCCAGAAAAATCGCCATATAATAACGCCGTGGCCCATGGCGCGGGCGCAATCACTTCCATCGTCTCAACCTTAGCCATTGTTGCTTCCCTCATGTTGTCTGCCTCATCAGTGACCGGAGACAATCCCGGCCAGACGCCCCAGCTGGGGCGTTTCGGCTAATTAAACCACCGGCGGGCAACGCCCCGGCCTAGCTCCTGACGGGCTGTTACTGCTCGAAAACTCGCGAGCGGCGTATTCACCGCCCAATGATTCCACAACGCATCTGCCAGCACCGCGCAAGCGGCCCGCCGATACTCTACCGCGCCATACTGGCCCGGGGTATATTCAAGCGAGCCATCATCGCGCAAGCTAAGGCGGCCGCCAAAGGCCCGGCGGAACGCTTCGCGCAGGTCATCCGCGCTCAAGCTATCGCGCCACCGCACGGCCGCAACCAGCTTGCGAAAGTCCTGCAACGGCTGCAGGCAACCTTCACGATAGTCCTGCCGGTACAGATCCGGCCGGCCGGCATAATTTGCAGGCTCCAGGCCCGGGCGCTTGTTCACGAATGTTTCGAGCGTCTCAAGAATGTTTTCCTTAATCATGATTGCTTCTCCTAGTATCCCAGCCATGCCAGCACGTCACTGGCGGCATATTCAGGCGCGTAGCCCATTTCGCGGTAGAACATCGGCCATTCACTGGCCGGCACCCCGTGGCGCTTCAATTCAACAATGGCACGCTTTCGCGTGATCGTGATTCCCTCGGCACTTTCGCTATATGTCATCATTCCGCCCCTTATAAGTAAGCCGGGTTAACCTGGTCACGATGCAATGGCGCGCTGGTAACGTACTCGCCCGCATCATGATCGAAAACTTCAGTCTGCACCTCAATGACATGCGGGTTATCGCGCAAGTATCGCACCGGGTTGAACGTGTCCACCTCGATCACACAAGCGCGGATGCCCTTGCCCTCGATGTTTGCAATAAGTGTCAGTTTCATGCCATAGCCCCTATGCTTTGGATGGGCGGGCCCGCAGGCCCGCCGGTTACTTGTTACCCGGTCAACGCTACGTCACGCGCTACGCTGGCAGCGTATGCTGACAATTCTTTGTTGGTGCTCAAGTGCCATAGCGTTTCGCTTTCGTCCAGCTGCAATTTGCGGCCGATTGCATCGAGCAACACTGGCAGCACTTTGGCTTCACTTGGAAACAGCCCATGGGACTGCGCAACATCGAGCAACACTTGTTCGCGATATGTAAGGTTTCGGTCGGTCATGTCTAACCCCTTTTGCGTTGAGTTCGTGGCCAGTCTTGCACACCACCTCAACAGATGTCAAACACCTTGGACACAATCAAACATGACAAGCGCTCGCGCCTAGTGTCACAAGGGTTTGACGGTACACGTCCGCACCATGGATGACGCACAACCCCTTAGGCGCTAACAGGCATAGTGTCCAACCCCTTGCACGCTAACCAGGGAGATAATGCCAAAAGGGGTGACGCCGTGTTCCAATTGTTCCAATTTACAATTTCGCTTGTTACCTTATAAGTTATTGATTCGCAACGATTGTTCGGCTTGTTCCAATTGTTACCGTTTTTTCAGAGGTAAAATATTTTTGCTTTACATTATTGGCAAACTGTCTATTACCTTTTACAAGCAAAAACCCATATAAGCTCTAGAATTATGGTAACAATTGGAACAATGGTAACAATTTAATGAAATCAATTACTTATGCTAGTACATGCTGTTCCAATTGTTCCAACTTGTGCCAGAATTGCAGCAGAATCAATCACTTAGCTATTGTAAAAACTCTTTTACAGACAATTCCATTTACACTTTCGCAAAGTAAAAGCAAAAGATGTTTTGCGTTTTAATAATTAAATGGCAAACGCCTTTTACAATTAGACCCCCCGGCCCCGTTTTTTCTTTTTTCTAATTGGCAGGGGGTACCCCCAAAAATCGCGCGCGTGCTCAGCCTTAGCGTGCCACTCACACAACTCAGGCCAATTTTCAGTTTTGCCTGTCAAGTACCTTTGTCACTTTGTAAATCGTTTACGGCTCGGCTTCATGATGGTATAAGGCGCCTATGGATCTAGCTAAACACCAACCGCCGGCCGAGGTTCCTGCTAAGCCACAGACGTGGGTGCAGGAGCTTGCCTATGACATTGCTCTGGAGTACCACCCTCCCGAGGAGCTGCAGGAAAAATACAACTTGCCTGCTGAGGAGTACGAGGCTGTTGCCAGTTCGCCCCCGGTAAAACGTGCTGTGTCTGCCTATCGGCGGATGATTGACGAGGAATCCTCGCAAGCGCGGCTTAAGACCAAAAAACTCGCCTCGGTGCTGGTGGAGGAAGCGGCGGCGATTGCCATGGATCGTGGCATGGAGCCAGCGGTGCGCCTTCGCGCTATTGAGAACATCTGCAAGTACGCAGGGCTTGAGAAAAGCAACACTGATAGCGACAGCAATAACAACGCAGCACCGTTTATGGTGAACATCCAGGTCAACACATGAATAATTCTGAGGAGTTCAACGGGATCAATTACACCCCGTCTCCGGTGGCAACGGAGTTCATGCAGTCCAACGCCGTGGTGCGAGGGCTCATGGGCCCGCTGGGCTCGGGTAAATCCGTTGCGTGTGCTATGGAGCTGGTGCGTCGAGCGTGCGAGCAAAAGCCTGACAAGAAGGGAATTCGTAAAACGCGCTTTGCAATTATACGTAACACCGTGCGGATGTTGAAAGATACGACGATTAAGACGGTGCACGACTGGTTGCCGCCCGGGTTGGCGGGGCGCTGGTACGCAACGACCAATACCTTCATGCTCAGTTTCGCGCTGCCTGATGGCACGACGGTCGAGAGTGAGTGGATGTTCCGGCCGCTGGAATCCTCCGAGGACGTGCGCAACCTGCTCTCGCTGGAGCTGACCGGTGCCTGGGTTAACGAGTATCGTGAGGTCAACCCGGACATTTTTATCAACCTGCTCGGTCGAATTGGTCGGTATCCAAAACAGTCTGACGCGCCGCCTACGTGGGTGGGGGTGATTATGGATACTAACCCGCCGGCGGTAAGCACTTTCTGGCACAAGCTATTTGAGTCCGAGGAGCACGATGCCAACCTGGCAGAGTTTGCAAAGAAGTTTGGGCGACCGGTGAAAATGCTCTACAAGCAGCCTTCGGGCATGTCAGACGCTGCGGAGAACAAAGAGCACCTGCCCGATGGGTATTACGAGCTTCTGCTAGCTTCTGGTCGGGACGAGGACTGGCTGAATGTGCACGTGCACGGTGAGTACGGCACGCGGCGCGATGGGCTGCCTGTCTATCCGCAGTTTAACGTCAAGGTGCACAAGTCTGAGGTGCCGCTCGAACCCTCGCCTAGTAACCCGCTGTCGATCGGGGTGGACTTTGGGCTAACGCCGGCTGCAGTGATTTTCCAGCAGAACGCGCTGGGCCAGTGGCTGGTGCTATCCGAGCTGGTGAGCCAGAACATGGGCATCGAGGAATTTGCCAAGAAGCTCAAGAATTTTCTGCGCACGCGATTTCCTGATAACAACCGCTACGATATGTGGTGTGACCCCGCGGGTAACCAGCGCAACCAGGTTAACGCCACCACGCCGTTTGAGATCCTGCGCAAGGAGGGCTTTACGCCACGGGCGGGGCCGAGCGATCTGGACACGCGGCTTGGGGCCGTTCGGCGTCCTCTCAATCGTATGGTTGACGGAAAGCCTGGGATGCTAGTCAACGCCGAATGCCAGACGTTACTTGAGGGCTTTATGGGCGGGTATCACTACGTTACTCAGGACAAAACGGGCGAGCCGCGCGATGTGCCTAACAAGACATTTGAATCTCATGTACATGACGCTTTACAGCATGGGCTGGTAGTTTATGAGGGGCCGCAACTTGCTGGTAAGGCTGGCAGGCGCTGGGGCCGGCCAGGTCAAGCTAAACCAATCAAGCCCAAGGGGTGGAACGCATGGACGGCGGCTTAGAAAAATCACTTAAGCCAGAATTCATTGATAGTTTTCTGGAGCTCTTTAAGTTTATATACAAAGATGATGCTGAGGCTACGCGGGTTAGCTTGGAGCTGCTTAAGGTAATTCACGTTTGGGATGATTTAGTAGATCGTGACTCTGTAACAACCGAGCAGATCAACGCTGCTTTTTCTAGTGCGCTGTTTGAGATAAGCGAGTCGTGGTTGTGGGATGCTGGGGCTGTTGCTCTAGCAAGAGTGCAGTACGCCAAGTGGCGAGCATCGAATGCTATTGAGCAAAACAAAGATGCAACACCTGAGAACAAAGCTGTCGCGTATGTTTACCGAGCAGGTTTTTTTGATCTTTTCTGCTACTTTGCATATAAGCTCTACGGCATGGAGTGGGTAGATACCATTTCGCCTGTGATTGCAATGTGGTATGGAGAGCCTATAGAATCCTACGAATCAGAATTCTGGAGTTAAAATTATGGCTGATCCAGTAACAGCGACGATTGTTGGAGGCACAGCTCTGTTTAGTGCTAAGCAGCAGAGGGATGCTGCAAAAAGCGCAGAGCGTGCACAAAAACGAGCCCAAGAGCAGGCTGAGCAGCGCATTGAAGAGCAGCAGCAGCGCTCTGAGCAGATTGTTCAGCAGGAGCAAGAACAGCAGCAGGAAGAACAGCAGGAAACTGAGCAGCGCCGTCGGCGTCAGCTTAGAAGCGCGATTGAGCCTAGCCCGTCGCTGTTTAGTGTGCTTGGCCAGAGTCAGAGCCAAGGCCGGTCAACCCTGGGGTAAATTATGGATGCTCGCGAAGCGATCTCGCGCGTACAGCAGCTGTTTGACTATCGGGCTGAGTATGAAGCTCTGTGGGAAACAGCGTACAAGTACATTGCCCCTGAGCGGGCGCTGATCTATACCAACAAGCGCCGGACGCCCAGTGAGATTCAGGATGAGGTGTTTGACTCGACAGCGATTGACGCTGCGGAGCGCCTGACCAACCTGATTATCTCGGGCCTTGTCCCGCCGTGGCAGAAGTGGTTCCGCGTCGCACCGGGCGTTAATGTGACCGAGCTTGACGAGCGCGAGCAGCTGCGCCCTGCCCTGCAGCAGATTGAGAACCTGATGTTCTCGATGCTTTCGCGCTCAAACTTTTATCAGGAAATGCAGCCAACGATCCTCGACCGCATTGTGGGCGGGACGAATGGCATTGCGATGTTCCCTGACGCGGACAACCAGACGCTGCGCTTTAAGTGCATTCCGCTTGGTGAGCTAGCTATTTCCGAGGATGACACGGGCAAGATTGTCACCATTGCGCGTAAGTACAAGCTAAACGCCCGGCAGCTGGAGGACAGCTACGGTAACAAGGTGCCTAAAGAGCTGCGTGAAAGTGCTAAGCAGGGCACGGAGCGCCAGGATCAGGACATTATCGCAATCAACGACCAGACGGCTACGGGCATGTGGCGCTACATGGTAGTGCACAAAGGCTCAGGCACAGTGCTGGAAGATGAGACGCGGATGTACCCGTATTTTTTTGCTTCGCGTTGGGCGAAGATTCCTGGCTCGGTTTATGGCCGTGGCCCAGGTTTGCGTGCGCTTTCTGATGTACGGGCGCTGAACAAGGTCAAAGAGCTACAGCTCAAGAACGCTGCGAAGGCAGTGGCAGGTATTTACACCGTTGTCGATGATGGTGTGGTCAATCCGTACACTCTGACGTTTGAGCCGGGCACTTTTATGCCTGTTGGCTCGAATGACCGGACGAACCCGACAATCGCTGAGCTACCAAGTTCCGGTGATTTCAACGTCTCAATGTTTACCATGGAGGATCTGCGGGCTTCGATTCTGAATGTGTTTATGGCTGATAACTATGGGCCGACGGACACAACGCCAATGACGGCTACAGAAGTGCAGGCGCGCACGCGCATTATTGCGCAGGACATGGGCGCGACGATCAGCAGGATGCAGTATGAAATGCTGCTCCCGATTGTCCGGGCCGTGTACGGCTTTATGGCCGAAATGGAAATGGTTCCGCCGGATCTGGATGTTGAAGGTGGCGCGATGGATCTTGAATTCGTCAGCCAGCTTGCCCAGGCCCAGTGGGCTATTGATGAGCAGAACCTGCTTGAGTACACGCAGACTGCCGTTACCTTCGGTGAGGTTGATCCGAAGGCTGGCCTGATTATTGATGTGCACAAGGCGCTTAGCAAGATTGCTGAGATCAAGCATATCCCGCCAGAGGTGCTGCGTAGCCAGCAGGAAATTCAGGATGTAATTGAGCAAGCATCGCAAGCCCAGGCTACTACTGAGCAGCAGCAGGGCGGAGGAGTTGTCGGTGGGGTGGAGTGAATTTGATCCCAAGGATCGTGAAGAGAAGCGCGACGCACAAAGTGAAAAGCATCAGGAGCATTTGCGTGCTCTTGGTACAGCCGCAAAACGCGGGATTGCTGGCGAGAAACAGGACGTACTGCTGAGGTTTTTGCAGTCACGTGCTAACAGTGTCAGCTACCGCCCCGGAGCATCCGCTGAGGAGGTTGCCTTTAATGAAGGGCAGCGCTCGTTGGCTTTGCAACTACTTAAACTAGCAGGAGAAGTATGATGGACGAAGAGGCACAAGCCACAGAACAGGTGGCCCCCGATTCGACCCAGGAGACACCGGAAACCACGGAAACTCAGGGCGGTCAGGAGACAATCTTTGATGGTGTGGAAGCGGCCCCGGCCCCGGCTGAGCAGCCTGCTCAGGAACAGGAATACGTTGATACGCCAGAGAACCCGGACGCGCGACCCGAGTGGCTACCGGAGAAATTCAAAACGCCCGAGGAGCTTGTAAAAGCCTATAACGAAATGGGCACTAAGATCCGTGAGAAAACTGAGCCGCCCGAGCAGTATGAGGTAAAGCTCGAAGATGGCTCGGATGTAGAGCTTACGGAATCTGATGTTGAAGTGTTCAAGGACGTGGGCCTGAATAACGAGCAGGCCGCCAAACTGACAAATTACTTTTACGAGTCCGTAGTGCCTGGTTTGATGGAGGCCAAAGCGGATATTGAAAAGCAGCGTTTGTCGCTTGAATGGAACATGGATGCCAACAGTAACGAGTTCACTCAGCAGCTTGCGCAGGTGAAGTCATGGGCCAATCAGAATCTGCCGGAATCGGTAGTGACTGAGCTTTCACGCACGGCCAATGGCGTTGCCACCATGACGCAGCTTATGGAGCAGGGTGCTAAGAGTCATCGTGCAGTTGGCGAGTCTAGTCAGCCACGGCCGGATAAAACCCAGCTGATGGAAATGATGAATGACCAGCGATATTGGAATGGTGATGAAGATTATCGGGAGTATGTACGACAGCAGTTTGAGCGTGCATACGACTGATTAAATTGACAAACGCGGGGTCGTGTTTTACGCTCGGCCCTGATCTAGTTAATTGGCTTACCCGCGTAGCGGCCCCGATTGCTAGTAGACTTGCCGAGACTGGCCCCGAAATGGCTCACCCAGTGCAGGCAGTAAAGAAGATGTATTTACTAACTGTGTGAGGAAACCAAAATGTCTACGACTGTACCTACTTCGTTTATCGAACAGTACGAGGCCGAGGTCAAGCAGGTTTATCAGCGTGAAGGTTCGCTGCTGCGCGGGGCCGTTCGGAATCGTTCCCAGGTTAACGCTGAGCGCATCTACTTTCCGGTTCTCGGTAAGGGTAGTGCCACCAGCAAGGCGCGTCATTCTGATGTGACGCCGATGAATCTTGAGCATACCCGAGTGTCTGCGGACATGGAGGACTTCTATGCTCCGGAGTACATTGATGAGCTGGATCAGGCCAAGATCAACTGGTCGCTTGCTTCTGAGTACGCCCGTGCCTCGGGTAACGCTCTGGGCCGCCAGACTGACCAGATCCTGATTGACGCAATGGACGCCAGCACGAACACGACCGATCCGAATGCTTTGGACGGAAGTGCTAGTGGTGCTCTGACGCTGCCGGTTATCGCTGGTATCTCCCGGATTCACAACGCTGCTGATGTCCCGATGGACAACATGCGCTACTGCGTTGTTAACCCTGAGACGCACGCGGAGCTCCTGCAGCTGAGCGAGGCAACCAGCAGTGACTTCACCACCACCCAGCTGCTCATGAACGCTCGTGAGCCGGCCATGTGGATGGGTTATCGCTGGATCATGCACACGGGTCTGCCGGACGGTGTGAAGGGCTTTTTCTTCCACATGCAGTCCGTTGGTCATGGTATTTCTCGGGACGTCACCACCGAGGTGAACTACGTGCCTGAGAAGGTTGCCTTCCTTGTGAACTCGTACATGAGCATGGGCGCGACCATCATTGATGAGCCCGGCGTCATTAAGCTCACCGAGAACTAAGGAGGATTGACCAATGGCATTTGCAAAGAGTGAACTGGCCCAGATGGCCTACACGGGTGCTAACGGAGGGAACGCTTTCTGGTTCTACTCCAACACCAACGGCGACACGGTTACTGCGTCGGGCTTTTTTGACGACGCTGCCGAAGAGCTCAGTGAAGGCGATCTCGTGTTTGATGTAGATGGAGTAGTGTTCTACAGTGTTTCCGACATCACCGATGGTGCTGTAACGGTTGCCGCTGTGCATGACACTCCGGCCTAATAGGTCGATATGACCCAAAACTGAGGGGGGGTTCCCTATGAGTAGCAGTCTGGATGTAGTAAACGAAGGACTGGTGCGACTTGGGGTTCCCCCCTTGGCTTCTTTATCAGATCAAAGTGCTCAAGCGATTGCAGCGGATTCTATTTACAAGACGATTCGCGAATCAGCTTTGGCCGAGCATCCTTGGTCGTTCGGGATTACTGAGACTCTGCTGCCTAAGCTAAGTCTGCCCGATGAGGAAATTCGCAACACCAAGTTTGATTATGCCTACCAGCTCCCCACGGATAAGCTGCGGGTACTTGGGCTGCGTAGCACTTACACCTACCGGATAGCTGGTGACCAGCTGTACACAGACGATGACGAGGCCAGGCTGGTCTACGTTGCGGATGTGGACGAGGGTGGCTGGCCTTCCTATTTTAGTCAGATGGTGGCGTTTGCTTTTGCAGCTGCTGTTGCCATCACCCTTACTGAAAACAATACGCGCGCGCAGCTGATGTACCAGCTGGCCGGTGAGCAGCGACGCACGGCGCGGACGATTGATTCGCTGCAGACGCCGCCGTACGTGTTTAACATGATGCGCGTGTATACGCGACGTAACACCAACCCGTTGAGTCAGGCATGACGGTTTTTTCGCATACCACTGGGTTTACGCGCGGAGAAGTTGAGTCATCGCTGTTTGACCGCTTCGACGTAGATTTTTACCGTTCCGCAAGCAAACTTGTGGAGAACTGGTTTCCTGATGTAACCGGTGCGATTGAACGGCGTCCTGCGCTAAAGCCTTTGGGAGAAACTGACCCGGTGATCTTTCCGGGTCGGCCAGACATTGTGCCTGGCGATGTGGACTGCGGTGAGTTTCACCTGCGTACGTTTTCGTTCCGCGGTACGACGTTTTTGCTTTTGTTCCGTCGGATCTGCTCAGAGGGCTGGGAGTCGATTACGATTTCCTGCTATCGCTTTGGTGCAAACAATGCGCTGGTTGAGCAGTTTGAGGATGAGTTTATTGTTCATTACTCGAACGCGTCCACGGACTTAATTACTGCACTGAACAACGCGGGCACTTCGCTGCCGCCGGATTCGTTTGACGGCAATGTGCCGGACGAGTTTCTTGATAACCTTGCGCGTAACATTTGCTTGGCTCAGGTTGGCCCGGCTGTGTTTGTTACTTCGCCGCTGTTTCCGCCTTACCGCGTATTTGTGGATTCTGACAACATCGCAAATTTCGAGCAGGTAATCTTTTTTGAAGAGCTGCTAGGCCAAGTAGATATTGAAAGTAACAGCACTGATTGGACTGGAACAGATACGCTTTTTGAGGATCAGCTTTCGGCAGGCGACAGTTTTTTCTTCAAAGGTGAAGAGTACACAGTTAGCAGTGTTACTGACCAAGAAAATCTGGTTAGCAACGAGACTTACAGTGGCGTAGGCGTTGCTGGCGAGCGGATCAGTAAAAAAACTGATTATTTTGATACTGACTGGCCGCGGCTTTGTACGTTCTACAAAGGTCGGTTGGTGCTGTTTTCTAGCCGGGAAAAGCCAGTTGGCATGTGGGCTAGCAAATCCAATGACCCGTTTACTATTCGCCCTGGTAGCACGTATGACGACTCACCGATTGAAGTCGAGCTGCTAACCGAGGGTGCTGAAGCGTTCCGCTGGGTAGAAGCGGGCGAAAAGATTCTGTTGGGCGCAGAACAGGCCGAGTACATTATTGACAGCCTTTCTGATGCGCCGCTAACGCCGACTACATTTAGCTTTTATCGTGTATCGAATAACGGGGGCACGTCGCTGCAGCCGTTTAGTTCAAACGCAAGCACTGTGTTTGTTAACCGCGGGCGCACTAGGGTGCAGGCGGTAACATTTAATGATGCGCGGTCTGGCTATGTGGGCAATGACATTAGCTTGCTGGCGCCGCATTTGCTTGTTAACCGAGTCAAGGACATTGTGTATCGGCCTGGTACGCAAAATGATCGGGCACCGCGAATTTTTGTTATCACTGATAACCTTGAGGTGCGCTCTTGCACGTTTGCTGAGACGCAGGACGTTATTGCGTGGAACAGGATTACGCTGGCTGATGGGTATGACATTGTGGCGTTTGCCACGTCGCCGGATGACTTTTTTGCGCTGGTGCGCTGCCCGGCGGATGACACCTATGCACTGACGGTACTCGACATTGACCCTGATGATTTTTACCTGATGGATCTGGCAAAAACGTACACTGCGACAAATGGTGTCGTTAGCCTTAGTCCAATTCATCATAATACGACCGTTGCAGTGTTGGACGGCTCGCGGTTCAAAGGCTTTTTTGAGACTACGACCGAGCTGGATATTGGTGACGCCGACTTCAACGGTGAAATAGCTGTTGGCATTACCTTCTCATCCAAGTTAGACATGCTGCCCGTTGTTATTGGTAACACAAACGATGGCGGAACACTTAATCGCGTGCATAGATTGTTGCGTGTTTTGGTGTCAGTCGAGGAAGCTTACGAGCTGTCAATCAATGGCGAGCCTTTGTTTGGTACACTTGCTGTCAATGAGACGACAGGGTTTGCCGAGAGAAACGGCACTTTTGAGCGACGTTTTTTAGGGTGGGCTGAACGCCCTGATACAAGAATAGAGGCTTCAAGCCTGTACCGTGCTAAGCTGCGGTCAGTAAGTCGGGAGGTGCAGGTATAATGGCCGTGCAAGCTATTCTAGCAGCCGCACAGGTTGGCGTAAGTTTATTTGGCGCTCGTCAGCAGGCGCAAGCGGCTGAGCAGCAGATGACCGCCAGTATTGAGCGTGCTGGCCTGACAGCAGGGCGAGCCGCTTTTGCGGGGCCGCTAGAGCGCTTTCAGGTTAGGCAGCAGGCGGAAACGCAGGAAAACGTCCGCCGTCGCGAGCTTGGTCAAACCGTTGCCTCGCAGCGTGCCGCATCCGCTGCTTCTGGTGTTATTGGTGGTCGCACGCAGCGTTTGGCTCAGGCCCGGTCACAAGCGGCGTTTAGCCGGGAGCAGGCTTTAGCTGACCAGCAAACTCGTTTACAGCTTTTGGCAAGTAGAGAGCGTGAGCGCACAGCTATTGAGGATGCTCGCCTTTCAATGGGTGACGCTGGCCGCGTAGCCCAAGCACAGACCGATCAAGCTACTGCAAGTTTGTTTGGAGACTTGGGCAGGATTGCTTCGCAAAACGTAAGCTTGTTTGAGCAAACTCCCTCAAGTACCACACGTACACCGAGCAGCAACCCCGGCCGACCCGGCGGCAGTGCGGGCACGCGCTTTTAATAAAGAGGCAGGGTAAATGGCAAGTCGAGAGTTTGAAGTTCGGCCTCCTCGCGGCGGCATTGTATCGTTTCAGACTGGCGGTGCCCCAGCTGCTCCAAGGATTGGCGCGACAAACTTTGAGGGCATTCAGCGCTCGTTGCAGGCGTTTACAGAACAGGCTGAGCAGCGGCGTGTAGCTGAGGGTACACGGGTTGCCGAAGAGCGCGCTATTCGTGAGCAGAGCGAGCTTGGTACTGCCCAGCTTGCCGAACCCGAGCGCGAATGGGGTGAGGCGTATCAGAATGCGTTTCAGGAAAAAGCCCGTGCGATCTATGAGCAAAAGCTAAAGACTGACGTATTCCGCACAACCAACGAGCTCCGGCGTCAGCACATGATGGATCCTGATGGGTTCAGCAATAGTTTGCAGGCTTATCGCGAAAGCACTGTTCAGACAGTAGAACAAACGGATCCTACTTTTGCTCAGAGCGTTGGCACTTACATTGACCAAGTTGGGTTTGAGGTTGCCGAGCAGATCAACACGGACGTATTCAAAAATGATCTGGAATCCCAGTCGCTCGAAGCTGAAAACGCAATCTTGGAGGAACTGTCGGCGGGCGAGGATTACCTGCTAAACAGCCCTAACGAACAAAACTTGCAAGAGGCTACGGCTAGCGCGTACGAGAGCATTGCGCAGCTTGATGAGGTCACTGCAGTTAGTCCAAGGCAGCAGGAGAAACTTCGTCGCAGCGTCAACGAGCGGTATGCGTACGCTTACTCGCGCGGCCGGGCAAATCAGGCAATCGCGGACGAGGATTATGCAGGCGCGCAGGTAGTTATTGACGAGCTCCGCGCCGGTAAGCTGTTTGACGATAACCGTCAAGGTGAAGCGCTTGCAAATTCTATTGAGCGGGATCTAAACGCTGCTACCAACGAGCGCAATTCTGCGCTTGATGCTGGCCTTCAGCGCTATCGCGATCAGACAGACGCCGTTTCTGAGTCCGTTAGTGCAGGTAACGAATACACTGACGACCAGCAGGCTTTGATTGATCGGGCTATTACTTTCGCGGATTCGTATGATCCGGCGGCTGCCGAAGAGCTTCGTAGGACGCGCCGCAGCCTTCAGTTCCAGAACGAGTTTAGATCCGAAGTTAACATGGCTACGCCGGGCGAGCTAAGCTTGGTTGAGCAAACCATCACGTCGCCTGAAGGCATTCTGTCGCTCGATGAGGAAACTCGGCGCAGTGTGCAAAACATGATTGACCAACGGCGTGATTATTTTGCTGATGCACAAGCTAAGCAAGATTGGACAAAGTTCGGTGATCCAGAGGTAGCAGAGGTTGCCCCTGGCGAAATTATGAACACGCCTGACGGGCAGTTCGATATATTCATGGGCATGATGGATAACAGCCGCCGTCGGGCCGCTGCTAATTCTGGTCAGCCGGTGCAGGCAGTACCTTACTGGACGCAAGAACAGCGCGAAGGTTGGGTAGATGTTATGCGCAACGCGCCTGACTCTGACACTGCCCGTAGAGCTTTTACTCGTTACATAGCACCTTACCAGCGTTCGGGTAACATGATTGCTGGAGCGCGTAATCTGGCTCAGATGGACGCCGAGATTGGTGGTGCCATGCTTATGTCTGCGCACCTGATGGATCCTTCTGCGCGCGATTCCGCTACCTTTATTAACATGGCAACCCAAGGGCTTGCTACTGAAGGCGTTGAGCGGTTTAGTACTGCGGATCTAAGCTCCGGTGCGCAAGCTAGCCTTCGTGCAATCGCTGGCGGGGACGGCACTTTATATGGCGCTGCGCTCCGAGGGCTTCAAGCTGTTGCAATCGGTGCTGAGGCCACCATGGGGGTTGATGCAGTTGAGTACGCCGAAGAGCAGCTTCGCGGCGTTGAAATAACAGGTTTGTCGAACGGTTTTGAAGTTCCTACACGCTTGCTGGGCGATGGCCCCCGCGAGCAGGAGCTTTCGCGGGCAACACTTAATCAGTTTTTTGCGGACGTCCCGGAAAATTATGCGGCAGACCGCTTGCGCCCAGAGCCGATTGACAATAGACGTTTTAGGTTTGTAGACGTTCAGACTAATACTGTCTTTCGCGATGCAGATGGGAAGGCCATCGAAGCTAGCATTGAGGAAGAAGAGTTTGTCGAGGCTAAAGACAGGGACGCGGAGACTATCCAGCGGCAGAGAGAGCAAAACGACGAGCGCATGATGAACGCGCTGCAGCTTGCTGATTCGGATAGAAACTTTTTC
>Ga0209923_1000050_pt1 | contig 36735 bp, 33 predicted proteins | sample SalPon1_A_H2O_MG_FD_185696 | JGI IMG/M metagenome (GOLD analysis project Ga0209923, IMG submission 185696) | Salt pond water microbial communities from South San Francisco under conditions of wetland restoration - Salt Pond MetaG R1_A_H2O_MG... | ecosystem: Environmental > Aquatic > Non-marine... | reverse complement strand
AACATCACCGAATGCTCGTAGTCTTACCACCCCGTCTTCGTCCATTTTTTTAGCCCTGGACAAAAAGTTGTTCAGGTCAGTGGCTTGCTGGGGTGCGTTTAGGGAAAGTGCTGGCTTCATCAGACCTCTAAACTAATGCAAGGAAAGCGTGCAGATATGAATCAATCACCAATTACTCAGCTTAGAGAAACTTTGGAGCTCACCCAGCTGGATGAAAACCGATTCCAAGGCAAAAGTCTTTGGATGCCTCATGGCAGAGTTTTTGGCGGCCAGGTGATGGCACAGGCATTAGCGGCAGCCACCAAAACCGTTGATGACTCGAGACCAGTACATTCTTTGCATGGTTATTTCCTGAGGCCGGGAGATGTCGACCAAGACATTGTCTTTGATGTGGAAATCTTGCGTGACGGCAGATCTTTCTCCGCTCGAAGAGTGCAAGCCATTCAAAATGAAAAAGTAATTTTTTCGATGATTTCAAGTTTTCAAATCAGCGAAGCGGGCCCAGACCATCAAATGGCGCCAACAGGAGACAACGGAGACCCAGAAAAACTTCCCAGCGCCAAGCAGCTGCTGGGGGAAATAGATCACCCGAGTGCTCAATACTGGGCTCACAGTAGACCTTTCGACATCCGTCACCACCCAGATGATATCTATCTAAAGGTGGACAATGACTCTCCCCAGCAAAGTGTTTGGGTTAAGACCTTGGAGCCGATTGAACTTGCTCCGGAGATGCATGCCATCGCCCTGGCCTTTGCAAGCGATTACACAATTTTGGAATCAGGACTCAGAAAACACGGAATCAGCTGGGCTCACAAGGGCATGGCCAGTGCATCACTCGATCACGCAATGTGGTTCCACAGACCAGTGGATGTCAACTCCTGGATGCTTTATGAGCAGCAATCCCCTTCCACCCAGGGCTCGAGGAATCTTAATCTTGGAAAGATTTTTCAAAACGGTCAGCTAGTGGCATCAGTTGCCCAAGAGGGCATGCTCAGGATTCCAGCGAACTAGTCTCTGGTAAGGCGCCTATAGGTTGTGCGGTGAGGCTTTGCCGCCTCTTCTCCCAAACGCTCAACCTTGTTCTCCTCATAGGACTGGAAGTTTCCCTCAAACCAGTACCAGTTATCAGGATGCTCCTCAGTTCCCTCGTAGGCTAGGATGTGCGTGGCGACTCTGTCCAAAAACCACCTGTCGTGGGTAATCACCACGGCGCATCCAGGAAATTGCTCTAGGGCATTTTCGAGACTTCCCAGGGTTTCAACATCTAAATCGTTTGTGGGCTCATCCAAAAGCAAAAGGTTTCCACCCTGCTTCAGAGTAAGAGCAAGGTTCAGCCTGTTTCGCTCACCTCCGGATAAAACTCCCGCTGGTTTTTGCTGATCCGGGCCCTTGAACCCAAAGGCTGCGACATAAGCCCTGGAGGGCATCTCGACGTTGCCGACCTGGATGTAATCCAGGCCATCTGACACCACTTCCCAAAGAGATTTCTTGGGGTCAATACCAGCGCGTCCCTGGTCGACATAACTGGTTTTTACAGTCTCTCCAATTTTCAGCTCTCCGCTGTCAATCTCTTCCTGACCAACAATGCATTTGAACAGCGTTGATTTTCCAACACCGTTTGGACCAATGATTCCAACGATTCCATTTCGTGGAAGCTTGAAACTCAAATCTGAAAACAGCGAGCGACCATCAAAACCCTTAGCAATTGAATCTGCCTCGATAACAACATCACCCAAACGCGGTCCGGGCGGAATCTGGATTTCTTCGAAATCGAGCTTTCTAGTCTTCTCGGCCTCGTTAGCCATTTCCTCATAACGAGCCAACCGAGCTTTAGATTTTGTTTGCTTCGCCTTGGGTGAAGACCTTACCCACTCCAACTCCTCTTTCAGGCGCTTGGACATCTTGGCGTCTTTTTTGCCTTGAACCTGCAACCTTTCCTGCTTTTTTTCAAGGTAGGTGCTGTAGTTACCTTCATATGGGTAGGCACGTCCGCGGTCCAATTCCAAAATCCACTGCGCTACGTTATCTAAGAAATAACGGTCGTGTGTGACGGCCAACACGGCACCTGGGTATTTAGCAAGGTGCTGCTCTAGCCACAAAACACTCTCTGCATCCAGGTGGTTTGTGGGCTCATCCAACAAAAGTAAATCTGGTTTTTCCAAAAGCAATTTACATAAAGCGACTCTTCTGCGCTCTCCACCGGAGAGGTGCGTAACCGGAGAATCACTCGGTGGGCAACGCAACGCATCCATTGCCTGCTCCAGCTGGTTTTCTAGATCCCAAGCATCCAGACGATCAATCTCCTCCTGAAGTTTTCCCATTTCTTCCAGCAATGTGTCGTAGTCGGCATCGGGGTTAGCAAGCTCTTCCGAAATTTGGTTGAAACGGTCCACCTTGGCAATAGTTTCGGCCACCGCCTCTTGAACATTGCCAAGAACTGTTTTTTCCTCATTTAGAGGGGGCTCCTGCAACAATATGCCAACTGAATGATCGGGGGCTAGACGCGCCTCACCGTTGCTGGGCTGATCCAAGCCAGCCATGATTTTCAAAACTGATGATTTTCCAGCACCGTTGGGCCCAACGACACCGATTTTTGCTCCGGGATAAAACGCCAAAGTAACGTCATCAAGAATTACCTTGTCCCCGTGCGCCTTACGGGCGCTAATCATCTGATAAATAAATTCAGCCATGTGCTACTTTCCAATTCGAGGTGGATGCCCTCAAATTGTAGTTGACTGACCTAACTGGCTGCTGAGGTGAGCTCTTCCGATTCAGCCGATTGGTAAACGGTTCTTTCAAAAACACTGGTTCCCCAGGTTAAGTCGTGTCCGATTCCCAATGCCTCTATCTCCACACTGGTTCCAGTTTTCTCTCCGTTGTCCCAGTCTTTGACTCGAATTCGACCATTGAGAATCACTCTTTGGCCTTTTTCTAAACTGGCGGCCATGTTTTCAGCGATTCTTCTAAAGCCAATCACCGTGTACCAATTTGTGTGAGAGTCTTCCCACTGAGCTAACTCACGGTTGTATCGCCTCGTGGTGCAAACCAATCTAAAAGAGGTAATTGGATAGCCATCTTTGGTGGTTACTGTTCTGGGACTGGTGGCGACCAGACCCTGCAATGAAACTGTTTCTTGCATGTGATTCTCCTTTCGAACTGATTTCAGTTTGAAAGAATCCCCAATGCCAAAATCTGCCAAGCTCACAACTGTTGATAACTCGGCAAATATTTGCTTGTTAGCGCATTAGTTCAGAAAAGCCAGACCTCACCTTGGCAAGTTTGGGAGACACCACTGCGATGCAGTAACCCTGACCTGGGTTCTTGGCGAAGTAATCCTGGTGATATCCCTCTGCTTCGTAGAATTCATCGAGAGGGACAATCTCGGTGACGATGTTTTCTCCCCAAATGTCTTTTGCTCTCTCCAGAGCCTGCTCAAACAAAAGTTTTTGATCCTCATTTTCATACATCATGCTGGAGCGATATTGGCTGCCAACATCTGCGCCCTGTCGATTTAACTGCGTAGGGTCGTGCAAAGTGAAAAAGATATCAAGTATTTGTTCTGCTGAAATCACGCTTGGATTGAACTCCACCTGCAGCACTTCTGCGTGCCCGGTGTCTATTGTGCAGACCTGTTCATAGGTCGGATTTGGAGTGTGTCCACCTGCGTATCCTGCTATTGAAGATTCGACTCCAATAACATTTCTATAAACTGCGTCCAAACACCAAAAACATCCGCCACCAAGAGTAAATTTTTCCATGTCTCTACCCTAAACTTCTCTGGTGCTTAATCTAAATTTTGCGGTCATTAATTGACCCAGCGGTATCCGCTACTGGGGGCTTTCTATGCGGTGCTAGCAGCTTTTTTATTTGGAATTAATGGCGCGACCTCCAAAGTTGCCATTACCACCGGATTGACTCCGGAACAGGTGGTATCCGTTCGCACCCTGACCGCGGCCCTTTTGGCACTCGGTTGGGCTATTGCCAGAAACCCCAGGTTGCTAAAAATCCACATCTCAGATCTTCCAAGGCTGATGATCTTGGGAGGTATTGGAGTTGGAGCCCTGCAGTGGAGTTACTCCATTGGAGTTTCCAATCTGCCAGTGGGCATTGCGCTGTTGATTGAATACACAGCGGTAATCATGATTCCGATTGCTACTTTTTTGTTTTTCAAAGAAAAAGCAAAACCGCAACTGTGGGTGGGTGCATTTATGGTTGTCATTGGTTTGGTGATGGTGAGCGAGATTTGGGGCGGGGGTCTCAACCCAACAGGAGCGCTATTCGCATTCATTGCCGCACTTTGTTTGACCTATTACTTCATCGGTGCCGAGCGCATCCAAAGAAGAGTCAGCACAACGGCAGTCATGGTTTATGCAATTGGAACTGCATCAATCATGTTTTTCATTTTTGCCGACTGGGGCAGCCTGGAGCCTGGAGCTCTGCAGCAAACAGTGAACCTCATGGGCAATCTTGAGGGCTTCGATGTCCCCCAGTGGTGGCTGATGGTTTGGCTTGGAATCATGGGTGCGTTTTTGCCGATGCTTTTCACTTATCTTGCCGTTAGGCATATCTCATCAACCGTTATGGGAGTCATTTCAACCAGCGAGGTTCTGTTCGCATTTTTGTTTGGATTTCTCTGGCTTGGGGAAACGATTGGCATCATTCAAACCATCGGGGGTATCGTGGTACTAACAGGAATATTTATCGCGCAAACCTCACGAGTTAGGCGTCTAAAACGGAGAAACGGAGAAATCAATGTCAACAGTAGACCTAACACTGGAGGACTTCGAGAAGACAGTACTGTCTGAGGGAATTACCTTTGTAGATTTTTGGGCAGAGTGGTGCGGTCCTTGCAAGTCTTTTGCGCCAATTTTTGAAAAGGCCAGCGAGGAAAACCCAGAGATGACTTTTGCCAAAGTTGACACTGAAGCAGAGCAGCAGCTTTCACAGATGGCTGGCATCTCTTCAATTCCAACCTTGATGATTTTCAGAGATGGCATTTTATTGTTCAACCAGCCCGGAGCTCTTCCAGGCCCAGCACTTGAAGAACTAATCGGCAAGGTTCAAGAGCTTGATATGGATGAAGTAAAAGCAGAGATCGCCAAAGAGCAGGCAGAGGCAGATAAGCAAACCAAGGGTGAAGAATAATTCACTAGCCATGCTGGCCACTGTGGCCGGCGTTGGCGTATTGGCTTGGTGGGTTGGGTTTTTTGACCCCGAAACTTGCTCCCCCGATGTTCAGCTCGAAGGTTGGACATCTTGCGAGCAAATCGCGAACCAGCAAGGCATTGCCTTTTGGCTCCTAGTCGGGATATTTCTCTTCGGGGTGATTATTACCAGCATTGGTGCCAGAAGAAAAAACAAAAGAAAAAAATAGCCCTCAAGATTTCTAGGTCTGAGGGCTATTTTTAGTTTCTAGTTATTGTGTGTTGATTAGCCGGCCCTCTGAATGCAAACAGCCATAAAAGATTTGCGGATGTCCATTGCCTAACATAGACATTCGTCGATATAGTGTTTTCCATGAGCGAATTCAACTACACGAAGTGCTCCAAGCCGTTCCAGAGCCAGCAAGAGGCTCGAGAGTTCATGCTGGCAAAGAGATTTAAAGGCTCGATTCTTGCCCGCGAAGATGGCAATTTCACAGCCGTCTGCCCAACCTATCCGGAGGGTTATTACCCCGATGCGGTGACGGTAGAAGTAATCGAAGAAAAAGATTTCAAATCTCTGCAAATGGCAGACCCTAATTGTTGTTGATTTGTTTCTAATTGGCGTTGCCAGTGCCTAGACTTTCTCCATGTCGATTAGTGAAAATACTTCAAAATCAGCAACTGAAATTGACCAACTAACTGAGCAAAGCATTGAGCTTGCCAAAGCTTGGACTAATCAAGCTTCTAAGGCTAAGTCCTCTCCAGCAGCCGAGAGGCTAGCTGGGCTTTTGGCAGATCCGGACGGGTTGGATTTTGCTGTTGGTTTTATCGACGGAGTGGTTAGACCTGAAGATCGAAGAGTTGCCGCCAAATCCCTAAACAGGGTGAGCAAACGAATCCCTAAATTTCTACCCCTTCCGCTAAGAGCTCTGGTGAGATTGGGTGGAGTGGTTGCTCCTATACTCCCTTGGCCAGTGATTCCTATTGCGAAAACAGTGCTTCGCGGATTTGTCGCCCACCTGGTGATTGATGCAAGTGATGCCAAGCTGACCAAGTCATTGACAAAAATCAATAAAGAGGACGTAACACTGAACATCAACCTCTTGGGTGAGGCTGTTCTGGGAGTTTCGGAAGCTGAATCCAGATACAAAAAACTAAAGACACTGCTGGAGAGGAAGGATGTGAACTACGTCTCACTGAAAGTCTCGTCAATCATCGCCCCCCATCCCGCATGGGCCTTTGATGAATCCGTTGAGCAAATAGTGGAAACCATCAGGCCCCTGTATCAAATTGCAGCTGGCTCGACTCCTCAGAAGTTTATAAACCTGGACATGGAGGAATATAAAGACCTTAGGTTGACCATTGAGGTCTTCAAAAAAATCCTCTCTGAGAAAGAATTCCAAAACCTCAAAGCCGGAATTGTTTTGCAGGCCTACCTACCAGATGCTCTCGATGAGATGAAAAATCTGCAAGCCTGGGCCGCCAAAAGAGTTGCCGATGGCGGATCTGCAGTGAAGGTAAGGCTTGTGAAGGGGGCGAACCTGCCAATGGAACTGGTCGATGCAGAGATGCACGACTGGCCAATTGCAACCGTTGAGTCAAAACAGGCAGCAGATGCCAATTTCAAGAGAGTTTTGAATTATGCACTCACCGAAGAGAGATCCAAAAACATCAGAATTGGGATTGCTGGTCACAACTTGTTTGACCTGGCCTATGGCTGGCTGTTGGCCAAAAGCCAAAACTGCACCGAGGGCATAGATGTGGAGATGCTTCTGGGAATGGCAGAGGCTCAGGCAGAAGCTGTCCAGGAAACAGTTGGCGGCCTCGTTCTTTATACCCCAGTTGTTCACCCCAGTGAGTTTGATGTGGCAATTGCATATCTGATCAGAAGGCTGGAAGAAGGCGCCAGCCAGGAAAACTTCATGAGTGGGCTGTTTGAACTGGATAAAGACACGGGAGTTTTTGAAAGAGAGCAGCAGCGGTTTATCAACTCTGTGATGGATCTTGCAAAACCAGACCCCAAACCCAACCGCACAGCACGCTCGGTTCCTGCAAAGCCGCAGTCGGAGTTTGAAAATGTACCGGACACCGATCCGTCTGTTCCTGCGAATGTTGAATGGGCTATGGGCATTTTGGAACGAGCCAAGAACAGCAAGCTAGGTCAAAAAGAAACTGACGCCGACATGCTGAAAAGTGAGGCGGAACTTGAAAAGACCATTGCCAAGGCAGTCAAGGGTCACACTAAGTGGCAAAAACTTGGACTTGAAAAAAGAGTTCAGATCCTAAAAAACGTAGCAATCGAATTGGAAAAAAGCCGTGCCGAATTGCTTGAGGTGATGGCCAATGAGGCTGGCAAAACTATAGAACAGGGAGATCCCGAAGTCAGCGAGGCAATTGATTTCGCAAATTACTATGCTCAATTAGCTGAAGACCTTGCAAATTTAGATGGAGCGGTTCATCAACCAGAGCAGATTGTGCTGGTCACTCCCCCGTGGAACTTCCCCACAGCCATCCCCGCTGGTTCATCACTTGCCGCATTGGCGGCGGGATCAGCAGTCCTATTCAAGCCCGCCGGGCAAGTGAGAAAAACTGGTGCATTGCTCGCAAGAGTCTTCCATGCAGCCGGAGTTCCAAAAGATGTAATGGTTCCAATCCAGATTTCTGAATCAGATCTTGGAAAACAACTAATCACACACAAAGACATCTCCAGGGTGATTTTGACCGGTGGTTATGAAACAGCTCAACTGTTTAGATCATTCAGGCCAGATCTTCCGCTGCTTGCAGAGACCAGTGGGAAAAATGCCTTGATCATCACCCCGAGTGCTGATCTAGACCTAGCTGCAAAAGACCTCGCTTACAGCGCCTTCGGTCACGCAGGTCAAAAGTGCTCCGCTGCATCCATCGCAATCTTGGTTGGATCGGTAAAAGATTCAGAGAGATTCAATCGCCAACTTCTAGACGCCGTAAATGGTCTAACGGTTGATTTCCCAACTAATCCCTCTGCCAACATGGGGCCAATTATCGAGCCTCCTTCCGAGAAGCTTGCGCATGGTCTGGAGACACTGGATAACAACGAGCACTGGATTGCAAAGCCAGAAGCTTTGAACCAAGAGCGGACTCTGTGGTCTCCGGGCGTCAGAGGAAATGTGCAACCAGGCGCTCCTAGTCACCTGAAGGAATACTTCGGACCGGTGCTTGCAATAATGACAGCCAGCAATCTCGAAGAAGCCTTGAAAATACAAAATGCGGTTGACTACGGACTAACCGCCGGCATCCACTCGCTTGATCCAGCTGAAATCAATTACTGGCTTGGCAATGTGCAGGCCGGAAACCTCTATGTCAACCGAGGCATTACCGGAGCCATTGTTCAGAGACAACCCTTTGGAGGCTGGAAGCGAAGTGCTATCGGACCGGGGGCTAAGGCTGGTGGGCCAAGCTATCTTCTGGGCTTTGGCTCCTTCGAACACTCCGCCGCAAAAAACTTGGGTAAATTGACTGAGGAGGCTAAGAAGCTTGTCAAAAGTCTCTCAACTAAGCAGTTGGAGCGCGCAGCCAAAGCTTATGAATTCCAGCTTCAGGAGTATTTCCTAAACCCGAAAGACCGAACCGGTCTGAGTTCCGAGAAAAATATTTTCAGGCACTTGAAAGATGAAGACGCCTTCATCTGGTTGGATGCAACTGCAGAAGAATCTGATGTGGATAGAGCACTTGTATTGGCAAGTGTTGCTGGCATCACAAACATCTATGGAGATCAGAATTGGTCATCAAAGCAAGCTCTGATGCCGGAGCTTAAGGTGATTTCAAGCTCTGAGCTAAATGAGATGATTAGTGAATACCCGCTGGGGGTCAGCATTCGTTGGGTTGGAGACTCACCCGATCTAACTAATTCAACCGTGCTTGCAAGCCCCGATGTTGCAATCTTCACCGGAGTGGTAACTGAAAGCGGAAGAAGAGAGTTACTTCCATTTTTCAAGGAGCAGGCAATTTCCATAACGGCTCACAGGTTTGGAAACAAATTACCAATGCTGGAACAGGTATACGCGAAATTGACCCGTTAGTTTTTCGCTGGCAAGACTGAGAGACTCGCCCGCAAGAAACGCAATGGAAACATTGAACTGCTTACATCTGTACACTTAGTTAAATTTTGAATCTGGAAGGCAAAAAAATGGGGTTATTTACTTCTGCGCGCAAGCGCACTCTTGGGGCTATTGCAGCCCTTCCAATCGCAGCACTTGTTTTAGCTGGTTGTTCCAGCGAACCTGAGGCTGGTGATGAAAGCTTTGGCGAACTAAACGTTCAGTTCAGTTGGATCAAAAATGCTGAGTTCGCCGGTGAGTATCTCGCCGATGCAAACGGCTACTACACCGAGGCCGGTTTTGATTCCGTTAACTTCATTGCGGGTCCAACTGCAACCGCCGCTGTGGTTCTCTCCGGTGAAGCACTTGTTGGTCTTTCCGATGCGGTAGCTGTAACACCTGTGATTCTTGAAGAGGAAGCTCCACTAAAAATTATCGGTGCCACCTACCAAAAAAACCCCTTCACTATTTTGTCTTTGAAAGACGGTGGAAACATTGAAACCGCTCAGGATTTAATTGGCAAGAGAATTGGGGTTCAGGCCGGTGGAAATGAAACCCTGTTCGATGCTTTACTGCAGGCGAATGGAATTGATGCAGACCAGGTCACCAAGGTTCCCGTTGAATACGATCCATCACCACTTGTAAACGGTGAAGTTGATGGCTTCTTGGCTTATGTAACCAATGAATCAATCACGGTTTCAAACCTGGGCTATGACACCACCAACCTATTATTTGCCGATAACGGCCTGCCCTTCGTGGCCGAGGCATTCGTTGTCACCGAGGAATCAATCGAAACCAACAGAGAAGCCCTAAAGGCCTTTTTGTATGCGACAGTCAAAGGTTGGAATGACGCCATTGACGATCCCGAAGAGGGTGCTCGCCTAGCGGTTGATGTTTATGGTGCCGATTTAGGTCTAGACATTGAAAAGGAAATCCAGCAATCAGTTTCTCAAAACGAACTATTGGTCCTCACTGAAGAAACTGAGGCAAATGGGTTGCTGACAATCTCTGAGGCTCTGCAAGCCCAAAGCATTGACACGCTGGCGACCGCTGGCTACACAATCACTGCAAATCAGTTGTTCGACATGAGTTTGCTGGCTGAGGTTTACGAAGAAAATCCAGAACTTCTGGACTAATCTCTAGCTAATGAATTCAATGGATGCCACTGCCCAAGATCAAAAAGGTCTGGGCAGTGGCATCACCATTTCTGGACTTTCAAAAGTCTTTAAGATGGGCAATGAATCTGTCAACGCAATAGAAAATGCAACCCTTCACTCTGACAGAGGCAGTTTTCTCTCACTGCTTGGACCATCGGGGTGTGGTAAGTCAACTATTTTGAGAATCCTTGCTGGATTGGAAACGCCAAGTGCTGGAAAGGTGACTGTCGATGGCATGGACCCTATGGAGCTTCGCAGAGATCACCGCTTAGGTATTGCATTCCAAGACCCAGCACTGATGCCTTGGAGAAGCGTCTATTCAAACATCAAACTGCCATTTGAGTTGGCTCGGGTGAAGGCGGATGACTCACTGATCAATGATCTAATCCAACTGGTTGGGCTCCAGGGATTTGAAAATGCACGTCCAGCTCAACTCTCCGGTGGCATGAGACAGCGTGTTTCAATTGCCAGAGCCTTGGTTGTTCAGCCATCGGTGCTACTTCTGGATGAGCCATTCGGTGCACTTGATGACATGACCAGGCAAAGATTGAATATGGAGCTATTGAGAATCTGGACACAGAAGCCTGCGACAACACTGATGGTTACCCACGGCATCTCAGAAGCAATTTTCCTAAGTGACCAGGTGGCTGTCATGAGTCCGAGACCAGGCCGCATCAAAGAGATTATCGAAGTCGACCTGCCAAGACCCAGAACTCCTGATTTGATGCGAACCCCTGAATTTCACGCTTTGCATGACAGGGCATCAGATCTACTTTTTGGAGATCAGGGAGTAGCCAACAGCGATGACTGAGCTGATCTACTCCACCAGGTCCAGAAAACTTCCTTCTTGGGCCACCGGAATTATCGGCGTGAGCACAACAATTGCAATCTGGTGGATTTTAGCAATCACAGCCTTTGCCAACATTGGCGTCGGCTCGGGCGGTGCAATCCCAACTCCCCTGGAAGTCATTCAACAGCTAATTGATGATGGTTGGGGTTTCTATTTCAGAAATGGGTCTGTCACTCTTGCCGAGGCCGCCATCGGCTTTGCTTGGGGAAATGGTCTGGCCTTAGCGTTTGCAGCGATTGCTCTGATTGTTCCGAGGCTTGAAAACATCACAACCCAGATTGCAATTATCACCTACTGCATACCAATTGTTGCGATTGGACCAATTGTTAGGTTGATTGTTGGCGCACCCGCCAATGGTGAACCAGCGGGAGCCGCAATTGTCCTGGCAGCACTCAGTGTCTTCTTCACAACGATGATTGGCGCACTCACCGGTGTGAAATCCACCGATCAGAGAATGTTGGATGTGGTGTCAGCCTATGGTGGTGGAGTTTGGGCGAAAGTTGCCAAGGTGCAACTGTTGTCTGCACTTCCTTCAATCTTTGCGGCTTTCAAAATTGCAGCTCCCGCCGCCTTTTTGGGAGCCATCCTGGGTGAGTATGTTGGAGGACCAGATGTTGGCTTCGGCCCGGCAATGGTCAACGCCCAACAATCTTTAGAGGTTGCCAGAGTTTGGGGTGTGGCATTGGTGTCTGGGTTGTTTGCAGGTGCCGGGTATGCATTGTTCAGTCTGCTGGGAAAATTATTAACCCCTTGGGCAGAAGGGGGCACAAAATGAATTTTAAGATTGAAGACTCTGCCGACCGATCCCTGATCGCGGTTAGAACCAAAGTTAAGCGAGATGCCGCTAAAGAAACAGCCAAGTTAGCCACCACAACGGTGTTGAACACCCTTTTGTCACTTGCTGTTGTTGTTGTTTTGTGGATTTTTTCGCTTTGGGCATTCGATGTTTCTCCCTACATCGGCAAAGGACCCATCGATGTTTTTGAATATTTATTTTTAGAAAATGCAGCTGAGCATCAAGCTTTGGTTCTGGGCGCCCTCAACCAAACCATGATTGATGCCGCAATTGGGTTTTCCTTTGGATTATTCTTTGCAACCTTTATTTCAGTATTGTTTACCGTCTCCAAGGGTCTCGAGCAGGCACTAATGCCAATTGCGATGTTGCTTAGAAGTGTTCCGCTAATTGCCATGGCTCCAATCCTGATTTTGATATTTGGAAGGGAACAGCTCACGGTTGCGGTCATGGGAGCAATTGTGGTTTTGTTTCCAGCACTTGTGAATATTGTGTTTGGCCTTAGAAGCGCCTCCAAAGCAATGTTGGATGTGGCAACCGTTTACGGTGCTGACCGCTGGGCTGCACTTCGCTATGTTGCTTTCCCAAGCTCGCTTCCCAGTTTCTTTGCCGCAGTGAAGATATCCGTTCCAGGAGCGATCACCGGTGCCTTGCTAGTGGAATGGCTGGCAACCGGTCAGGGAATTGGCTATGGCATTATTTCCGCGGTTGGTAGGGCAAAAACCGATGAGGTTTGGGCCTACGTTGCAACCATCACCTTGGTTTCTATTGTGCTTTATAACCTGGTGGCTCTATTCGAAAGTTACATTCTCAAAAAATACGCCCCTCAAGTTTGGAAAAACCGCTAGTTCAAGTTTTTGGATTTGGAGTAAATAAGGTCAAATAGTTGTTGCTGACTAAAACAGTGGGAGATACATATGTGGAAAGCAGTTCTAAACGGTGAAGTAATAGCAACTTCGGATAACACCCAAGAGGTTGAAGGTAATCAGTATTTCCCAATGGAGTCAGTCAAGACCGAATATCTAGCAGAATCTTCCAAGACCACAGTCTGCCCTTGGAAGGGAACCGCTAATTACTTCAATCTCGTCATCGACGGTGAGACTAAATCAGATGCTGCCTGGACATATAAAACCCCGAAAGACGCTGCATCAAACATTGAAAATCACGTGGCTTTTGGCAGAGACGTCGAGGTCACCAAAGCCAACTAATTTCTTGGCTAGCCATGCAGAGGCTTGGTCGCCTCTATAGCCTCGGGCAGTAATCCACAGTCAAACACCACATCAGAACCCAGAGAGTAACTAAGGGTTTCTGGCCTGATCGCGTTTGCCAATGTCTCGGGATGGTCAGACATAGTCAATCCAGATGGGCCTCTGCCAATCAGTAGCGGTGCGATGGAGATGTGAAGCCTACCTAGCAATTCACTTTCAATGAATTTGGCGATTGTGTAGCTACCACCTTCGACTAGTAGATTTTCTATCCCCTCTGAGTGCAATGCGTTCACAATCTCATTTGGAGCGAACTGACCATCGTGAGTCTCCACCCTAATTACCTCTACTCCATCTGGACGAGTGGTCTCAACTGCTTGAATAACCAATCTGCGAGTCCCGTCATCTGCCAACACTGGAGAATCATTTGGCAAGCGCCCATTCGGGTCAATCACAATGCGAGCGGGGTTGTCACCCTCGCAGTGTCTTACCGTGAGCCTGGGATTGTCATGCAATGCCGTTTTGACACCAATAATCACCCCATCCACCAAAGCTCTAATTCTGTGCAGGTGAACCATTCCATCCGGGCCAGAAACTTCTCCAGCATCGCCTGTGACGGTGGCAACCCTGCCGTCTAATGACTGCCCAATCTGACCCATGACTAGCTTTTGGTTATCCCTGCGTGCAATTGGTGAATAAAGATCAAGTGCGGCGCGCTCAGATTCACTAAAGTCCCCACAACAAGCGCAGGTTTGGCCGCTTCGAACCTCTAGTAGCCTTTGCCAAACTTTCTCGCTGACATCAATTTGATGCATGCTTAGCCCCTGATTCACGATGTCCCGGAACTGCCAAGACATCTCCGTGGCCAATGATGCACTCTGTCACATGGGCTTGTGCGACTCTGGTGTCAGCCCAAGAAAGAGCGTCGGGCTCACCAGCTTCCAAGGCAGCCTCAGCGATGCCTTGCACCAATGCCTGTTGCAGTTGAGTTTCTGCAGGTCCTAGCTTCCAAGGACTCAGAGCCGTAATCACGTCGAAACCTGCGGATTTAAAAACCTCTTCAGCAACCGATACTGCGTCGGGGCCAAGTGCTGAGCCGAAACCCTTATTGCTACGTTGGTGGGAATTGAATGCTTCGGTTATTGAACTATCAAGCTGGTTTTCTGGAAGCCAGTTCATGACACCGTCATAAGAAATTGCAAAATAAACCGGCACATGCACCCTCTCTGCAAAGTTTTCAAGCCACTCCCTGCTGACTAAATCAATCAGCGCAGAGGCTGTAATCAGGGTTGCGCCCTCTAGCGGAAGATTCTCTAGATCTGAAATATCCATTTGATGCAGGCTGGCTCGCTCGCCAAGCTCAGCCCCGGCAACCTCCAAAAGTGACTGATTGTTATCCACCAATCTCCACTTGGCCGCCCCCGGCAAAAATGGAGTAAAGGCTCTGACGGTTGAACCTGTTCCACTGCCCAGGTCTACTATTACGGGATTCTCCCCGGCAAATTCAATCGCCTTGGTGAGCAATTGTTTATCCCTGGCTGCATGGTCAGACTGTTCCCTGAGAGCCAGCCACTGTTCGGAAAAAGCCAAGTCTAAATCTCTCCCTCAAACCAAGCTCTGGCAACATGGCTTTCCTCAAGCGAGATGCGAATACTTTTTACTCGGCCGCCGTCTGAAAGTTTTCCTTCACGCACATGTTCGGAGAGTTTTTCAAAAATATGACCGCACAAAAACTCAGTGGTGGTGAACTTTCCCTTCAATTCGGGAAGTTCATCCAAGTTTTGATACCTAAGCGGATCCAAAACTTTGGAAAGTAGCTCGGTGGCGATTCCGATATCAACTACCAAGCCATGCTCGTCAATCTCCTCAGCCATAAAGGCCGCATCCACTGTGAAGGTGGCTCCGTGCATCCCCTGAGCAGGTCCAAACACCTCTGCGGGTAAAGAATGGCCGATCATTATGTGGTCTCTAACTTCAACGGCAAACATTAGGTTTCTCCCAAGTTTTGGTAGCGGACGCGGTGACACAGAGTGTTTTTGTCAGTCAAAACAGACGCGTAATGATTGGCAATGTCCAAAAAATCTGTCTCACCACTTATCAAAACATCAACAGCAGGGTTTTCTAGCAATTCCAAGGCTTTCTGAATTCTTCGCTGGTGACTCCAACGACTAGCCCGATCAGGCGGTATATTTCCAACCTGAGAGCTAATCAGACTTAGCCTTTTGCTGTGGAACTGACCCCCCAATGAAACCTGTATTGATTTATCTCCATACCAACTAGCCTCAACCAATTTCGCCTCCTGGCCTGCAGATTCAATGGCCAGAGAAGCCCCCTCTTCGGTTGCTGAGGTGTGGATTACAACATCGCAGTTAATTGGCGCATTAGCGGGCTCTGCAAATGCGCACCCAAGTTCAACTGCCACATGTTCGCGCTCTGGGTTTATATCCACCAAAGTAACTTCGGTGCCGGGCATTTGCTTTATTAGGTACCCAGCAAGTGAACCGACAACTCCTGCGCCAATCACTAAAACCCGGTCACCTGCAGAAACCGCACTGTCCCAGACAATGTTCAAAGCTGTTTCCATGTTTGCCGCTAGCACTGCTCTTTCGGCAGGAACGTTTGCAGGGATTGGGTTTAGTAACTCTGTTGGAAGTCGGAACATGGATTGGTGAGGATGCAGGGCAAACACTTCCTGACCTGCGCGGTCGCCCTCCATAACTCGGCCAACTGCGCAATAGCCAAACTTCACGGGAAAAGAAAACTCACCCTCTTGGTTTGGTGAACGCATCCTGGTTGCTTCTGATTCAGGGACTCTCCCCTCAAAAACTAATAGTTCTGTGCCACGACTGATTCCACTAAATAATGTCTCCACCAATACGCCATCGCCCAACTGCCCCTCCCGCAACTCTGCGGCGTTGGCAGATGTGCACCAAAGTGCCATTGGATTCATTTCAGTAACCGACTTTCAAGTTTTGGTTTGCAAGAAAGCTCAAGGGGAGATCTAATTCCGTTTTTGTTTGGAGTTGAAAATTCATCAGAGGAGGAATTTGGTGAATTTTGTGACTCGACTTCGATAAGGCTACCGAGCAGACCGATTGCAATAACCCCTCCATCTAGCAATGCTAACAGAAGGGAAATATCAATCGCCGTGCAGCCAGACCCTGCACTTAAAATGACTAGATGTCATTTGCTGGAAAGTCGTCTAATCAGCTGAGAGTATTGACCCATGGGTAGCTGGCTTGGGTTTCTAAGATCACTGATTATCTATAACAACCCGCAAAGACGCCTAGTTTGGAAAAGTTTCTATCGCAAGCTACTAAAAGACGAGGAGTTGGCTTTCGATATAGGTGCGCATGTTGGCACCAGAACTCGAGCTATGAGAGCGGCTGGATGCAAAGTCGTTGCCCTTGAACCACAGCAGCCCTTCGCAAGCTTTCTAGAAAAAACTCTTCCACGAGACGTGGTCTTTATTGAGGCGGCCGCTGGAGCTGCCGAAATGGATGCGGAGATGGCGGTATCAAGCAAACACCCAACTGTTTCTTCAATGAGAACCGATTTCGTTGATGATGCATCCACCACTGAAGGTTTTGAAAAAGTGCAGTGGGACAAAAAGCAAATCGTGAAAATGGTGACCCTAGATGGTTTGATAGAAAAACACGGCAAACCTGGCTATATAAAAATTGATGTTGAGGGCTATGAGTTGCAAGTTTTGGCTGGGCTATCAACACCAGTGGATCTGGTCTCAGTCGAGTATTTGCCAGGTTTTCCAAAGCTCATAGAAGAAGTGATAGCCAGATTGCTAGAACTTGGTGACTATGAATTCAATCCAGTCATAGGAGAAAACGCTAAATTTCTCTGGTCAGATTGGAAAAGTGCCGAAGAGTTGAGGACCTGGATGCAAGCACAATCCGCAACTGGCAAAGCTTCGGACTTGTTTGCAAGGCTGAAATCAGAGACTGTCTAAAACACCGCCAACAATCTCTGCGGTCTGCATCCAGCTACCGAGCTTCTGACCCGCCTCTTTACTAGCCACAGCCATTGCGTCCCTAGCGGAGTTGTCTTCCAAGACTTCGGCTAGGGCGTAAGCGAAACTTTCCACATCGTCAACTGGGACCAGTTTGCCAGCCCCTGGGGCCACGGTGTCTGGAACTGCCCCCGTGTCACAGCTGACTATGGGCAATCCGTAACTCATTGCCTCAGCAAAAACCATCCCGTATCCCTCATAGCGAGTGGCAAGAGCAAAAACAGTTGCTTGGCAGTAAAGCTCAGGTAAGTCACTGGAGGAAACACTGCTCTCAATTCTGACCCGATCGCCTAGGTTCAAATCTTCCATCAATCGTTCCAACTGATTGGCGTATTCCTCATCCTGCACCGAACCGGCGATTACGGCCTGCCAGTCGAGGTGGGTCAACCTGGAGAGAGCGTTCAGAAAAACATCATGGCCTTTTCTGTGAGCCTGAATTCCCACACTTAGTACCAAGGGGGGCTCAAGTTTCTGCTGAGTGCACGGATTGAAATCAATCCCTGGTTTGGCCACTGTGATTTTTGATTCCTCAATTCCATACTCTTGAATTAATAAATCCTTTGTGTGGGGACTTGGCACAATCACCCGAGAGCAAGCCTTTAGATTTATTTGCTCAGTTTCAAAAAACCGCTCTCTTAAGCTCATATCCAAATTTCCCTCGTAGGCAAGCGGGTGATGAATCAGGGCAACCAGCTTTGTCTGCAACGATCTAACAAGCTCTGGGTCCATAGCGCCCAATGCCAGACCATCAATTATCAATATCTCCTCTGCTGATAGCCCTGAGAGCTTTTCTCGAGCATCTTTGATGTCTGCCTGACTAGGTTCAGGGAAACTATCCCCCAATGAGATGTGGCTTGCCATGAAGCCCTGTTTAGATAATTCTGAGAGCACTCTTCGGTCATAGATATAACCACCGGTTTGCTTGGAAATATCACCGGGGATTACCAACTTCACTGATTTGCCGGTCATTCTGAATTAGCTCTTAGATTTTCTGATTCTCTTTTTTTGCCTGTCGAAAGCGCAAAGATCACCCCGGGGGCTGAAACCGCTAAAGAAACCAAACCAAAGGCAAAGCTCGCTGCCAATCCTTCAACACCTGCGAGACCCACCATGGGAAACAGTATTACCGCAGCTGATTCCCTGATACCCCATCCGCTAATGGTCAACGGGACTAACATCGCAAGCAGAATCAGCGGCACCAGAGCCAAAGAGGCTACAAACGACAAATCAGAGCCAATTGCCCACGCAACAAAAGTAAAACCTGCAATATTAGAAATTACGATTGCAAGGCTCAGTGACAGCTGGGTCCACCTAACTGAAGGTGCTAACAGTGAGACCTTTGTGGCACTAACAATGCTGAAGATGCCTTTTTGAACATTGCCCTTAGATGTTTTGCCAACAACCCAAAATGCGCCTGTTAGTAAAACTGTTAGAGCAAAAAACAGAGCGAGGGCGAGCAATAGCCATCCTGGCCAATCGATAATTCCGAATCCGGCGGTTATGGCAAAAGCTAAAAACATAACCGCAACCAAGGCAACTAATCCCGCCATGCGCTCAAGGAAAACCGCTTGGCCAGAGGCGACCAATCCAGCTTGAGATCTGGATCTAAAAGCTCGAGCCGCATCACCAATTACGCCACCGGGGAGGGTCTGATTCACAGCTTGGGAGAGGAAATACTCCTTTATTGAAGTCTTTTTATCCAACCTAACCCCAAGCTGAGATGCGGTCAGTCGCCACCTCAAGGCAGAAAAAACGATCTGCATAGCCAATGCCAAGGCAGCGAGAGCCAGCCATAGAGGATTAGCCGACACAATCAACTGAATCGCCTGCTCTCCATCCACCAATTGCCACAACAATGCCAGCAAAACAATCGCGAATATCACGCGAGATATCTTCATCACCAATTGAGTCACCCTTGACCCTGAGAGTGATTGACGCTTGCCTATCTTGGCTGAAAAGAAATTGCTCACCGCGACCGCCTAAGCCAGATGACGTCTTTTCCAAATGACCAAATCAGAGATGCGGCAACAACTAAAGAGACCGGCAGAACAAACCATGAGGGAATTATTGGAGCATTCAGCCCGACCAAAGTGGCAACCTGAATAACCGAAACAACTTTTCGACTGTATCTCTCTGGAAGTGGTTTGTTTAGCCAAGAAAAAAGGTAGGAGGCGGCAGCAAACAAGTATCTGGGCAATGCCAACAAAACAATCAGTGGCGAAGCTATCCCCGATAACCAGATATTTAACGCCAAGACCACCGCTAGTGCTGAATCAACCTCCATGTCCAACCGAGCACCAAATTCAGAAACGGCTCCGGTTTTTCTGGCAAAAAACCCATCAAACCCATCCAGCACCATTGCAAGCACTGAGATGACAACGATTAACCATGGGTTTGCGGAAACAAATATCGCTGAGAATAAAGCCGATACCGCCACAAATCTGATGAGGGTAATAAGGTTTCCAGCCCCAAGGCTGTTGAGGGTAAAACCTCTTCGGAGCAAACGGATTATCAACAAAGAACCGACAAAATAAAAAGCTGTGGCCAGCGATAATTCCAATGGCTGAAAACCAACTAGTAAAAAAGCCAGCAGAAGCATTGGAATCGAACCCGCTATCAAATAGCCAATTAGCTCTAGCAGCGCTCTACGCCTCAACGGTGACGTTTCTCCAAACTCAGCCTCATCGCCGGTGGGTCGCTTTCGCATCTGACTCAGTTTACTATCGTGACCTATCCCCATCTAGGGATTTCATGTGTCGGCATGCTTCCGAGAGCGGTACCAGCTATCAGCTCTGATCCGCCAGTTCATCAGGAAAGGTTGTTTCAACAGGCTTTCCACCAGTCATGTAGCTTGCCCTGGCAAGCATGAAGCTTCCGATTGCACTGGTGATTAGTTGAGCGATTATGGCGATGATTCCCTTGATTAGATTCAGGGTGCTGTAATCCAAAACCACAACTCCAATAATCATGAATGACACACCTAGGCCCGCAGCAGTTCCAACCGCACTGGTCCTGGTGTAGACATCTGGGAGTTTTATAAGCCCAATCGCAGCACTTGCGATGATGAAAGCTCCCAGAATCATGAAGGCACTGCCGACAAAAGAAACCATTTGCTCGGTCATCGCTTGCCTCCCTGCATCCATCTGGCCAAAGACAACACAGACAAAAATCCCAGCAAAGCGGAAATCAAAATGATGTCCATTACTGAATCAATATTGAACAAAACTCCCAAAACGGCGACCGCTCCAATGAAGACGAAGAAGATTAGATCTCCTGCAACGGCTGAGTTGCCAGAAGATGGTCCCCTCCAGACTCTGATTGCAGCCAACACAACGGCGAGTGACAACAGGCTTAAGATTATTACCGCGGTCAAGGAGTTCATGCTTGAGCCTCCTTGCCACTGCTGATGTCCGGATTCCTGCGAAGACCTGTAATTAGTCGATCCTGCGTCACGCGAAGAGAGGCTCTAAAACCCTCAGCGTCTCCATTAACAAACATTCCGTGAACAAACATCTCACTCTTTTCGCGGTCAACAGCGATAACCAAAGTGTCTGGGGTAATGGTAATTAGAGCAATCAAGATTGTCAGCTCAGTATCGCTAAGCGCATCTAGCTTCACACTGACAATGCCGGGTGTGGGTTTTTTTCCAGGAAGGATGATTAGCGAAACCACCTGCAGACTGGTGACAATGAATTGCCAGACAAACCAACCAACGAAGCCAATTGTTCTCACAGGCAAGCTCCAGGGCGAGCTCAAAAATGAACCTCTCATTCTCCAATCACCGCCTTCACGTAATCACCAGTGTCAATAAGACCATTGCTTGCCTGCTCCGCCAATTGAAGCAAAACTTCTCCACCCAATCCAAGTGCGACCGATAATCCCCCAAGTGTCAATGCTGGCAGGATAAGCATCACATTCACGCGCGTGCCACGATGATCGTGTGGGTCATCATCTGCACCGAGGATGCCCTTGGGTGGCTCGATGTGCTCGATTGCAAGCGCAGCCTCTCGTTCGATAGCCTCATCACTGACTAAGGCATCCTCATATAAACCCTGACGGGTTCTAATCCGCTCGCGCGCTGCTAAAAATTCGACATCGGTCTCTCGCTTGCCGTTGAACACATCTGCCCAGATCTTCATCATTGAAGCAAGCACCAAAAGACTGGTGACAATCAATAGCCCGGCGATTACTACAGATCCAGCATCAGCGCTTGCTAAAACCAGCGCATATTTAGCGATGAACCCAGAAAAAGGAGGAAGGCCGACAAGTGAAAGCGAGCCTATGCCAAAAGCAGCGGTCACTAATTTCTCTCGTGTTCTAAGGCCTGAAACCCGAGACAGCATGCCTGAGCCGTACGTGTGCTCAATGGCACTGACGGTCAAAAGCAAAGCTCCCATAACAATCATGTGGTGAACCATGTAGGCAATTCCAGAAGTTAGACCGAGAGGTGTGAAAAGCGAGACCCCGACCAAAATAAACCCGATACCACTGACCATCTGGAAAATCATCAACGTGCGCATGTTGTTCTCGCCTAATGCTGCAAATGCGCCAACCACGAGGGTTAGCGATGCAAATATGAGTATCGCCAGCATCCACGCACTTTGACCTTCAAAAATAACCGCACTGATTCGATAGACGATATAGACCGCAACCTTGGTGTGAAGGCCGGAGAACAACGCGGCAACAGCTGGAGAGGCTGCCGCGTAAGCTCGAGCCAGCCAACCATGCACTGGGAAGACGGCAGCTTTCACCGCAATCGCCGCCAAAACAACTGCTGTTGCGACAGCTGTTGCGGGATCATCGCCTGCTCCCGCCAAGGCAGCCAGGTTCACCGTTCCCTGAACCGCATAAATCAATCCGACCCCTGCTAAGAACAATGTTGAAGCAAGCAGGTTCACAACCACATACAGCCTGCTTGCAGCCATTTCGCCGCGGCGACTGAGGAAAATTAGCAACCCGTATGAGGGCAAGAGCATTACCTCGATAAACACAAACAAGTTGAACAAGTCGGCCGTCAGCAGGGCCCCAGCGACTCCGCCCATCAAAATCAGCACAAGTGCCGGAATTGCGGGAGATTGACTCTCTCCACTGACCATCATGTATAAAAAGCTGATAACTGCAACCAGAGTTCCTGCCGTGAGGATAAGGCTTGCGAAACTGTCGGCAACAAAGGCAATTGCAATTCCACCCGGCCAAAGAGCAACCTGGTGCGCCACAACGTCCCCATCAAACGTTACAACCAGCAAAGTTGCCGCCCCTGCCAACAGCGCAAGCAAGGAACCCATGCCAATGATTGGCTGCAATGGATGCCTATTCGGAACCACAAACAAAACCGCACCGAGCAATAACGGCGCACCCACAAACAGTGGCATCAGAACTGAAACAAGCTCAATCATGCAGACTCACCTCGCTCTGGCAGTGACCCAGAATCCCCTTTGTCTTCCTCAGTCTTGGCCTCAGCTTCAGTTTCCACCTCAGTGTCATCATCATCACGGCTCACCACTGCCAGTGTTGCCATCACAACCGTGATGGCGAATGCAATCACAATCGCTGTCAAGACAAATGCTTGCGGCAGCGGATCTGCTGCCATTGAGGTGTCGCCACCAATAAATGGAGCATCACGTCTAGCTGTTCCTCCAGCTGAAATAATCAACAGGTTCACAGCGTGAGTGAGTAAAACAAATCCCAAAATGATTCGAATCATCCCGCGCTGAAAAAGCAGGAATGTTCCACCCGCTGCTAGCAATCCAACACTTAGTGCCAAACTCATTTGTTTCCTCCTTCGGAGGTTCCATTCATTCCCGGCTCATCATCAGAGTCCTGATCCTCTGATGAACCCAATGAAGCTGGAACTTTAGAGGGTTGTGCTTCACGATCTTCCAGAAATTCCCTGGCGACTAAAACAGGACCTGCGACGCTTCTAGGCTCCTTTTGGGCTTCCCTCACCCCGCCTAGCTCGTTGAGCACCGCGATGATGATTGCCAAAACCGCTAGATAAACTCCCAAATCGAAAACCATCGCAGACGTGAAGCCATATTCGCCGCCCCATGGAAGTGGAATGTCAAACCTGACGGGCTTCAAAAATGAGCCCACTGCAAAGCCCCAGACCCCGCTGAGAACCGCGACAATCACACCCGATGCCAACAAACCACGGTAGGGCCATGCAATCGGCGCCTTGCTGTCGGACGTGGCCCCCAAATAGGCAAGGCCAAATCCGGTTGCCCCGACCAAAGCGGCAATGAATCCGCCACCTGCTTCATAATGGCCCCTAAAGAACAGGTGGAAAGAAAGCAAAACAATCAAAGGAGCCGCCCATTTTGCAACCATTCTGACCGGCAAAGTGTTATCCACCGTTCGGCCTAGGGCAGTATTTGCCCAATTCGAAATATCCGGAGTGATTTCGCCAAGGACCTTACGAGAGCGCAAAATTCCAATCACCACAATTCCAGCTACCGCAATAACCGTTAGCTCCCCAAAAGTATCCAGAGCACGGTAATCAACCAAAATTGTGTTTACAACATTGGTGCCACCAGTGTCTTTATAAGCCTCATCCAAAAAATGCTGCCCGACAGGGGAAATATCACGTCTTCCGGTGAAGGCAAATGTTGCCAAGGTTGCCACTACGCCAACTGAAACTGCCATCAAACCAGTCATAAGTTGCCTGGGTCGAGAAACTGCGTGGAAAACTTTTGGAAGCCTTCTGAGAATCAACACAAGTGCAACCACCGTCAAAAGCTCCACCAGCAACTGAGTCAGGCCAACATCCGCAGCGCCCAGGGAGAAAAACCAAAGGGCGACAATGAATCCCGCTGCGCCAACCAAAATAATTGCCACCAAGCGGAATTTTGTAAATACAGCTGGGATCACGGTGACTGCTAGTAGGCCAAGCCAGACCAAATCCGTCCAAGGCTCTTCAGCGCTTGCCAGATCTCCAAGATTGCCAATCGTGACCAAAGAGACAACTGTCAAAACCGCAATGATTACCCACGGCGCGGCGAGGTGCCCAAGAGGCCGATCGGTTCTAGTGGTGTCACCGACTTTGGTCCCAAGTTTGATCGCACCCAAGCGGATTGCTTCCACCACATCGATTGCTTGGAAACCAAGGTATCGACGCTCAAAGAAAGTATCCAGAGACCTTCGTTGAGTGATGGCCAAAATCCCGAAGGCGTAAATTGATAAAGAAAGCACCAGCTCAACGGTGAAACCACCAAACAGCTTGAAGCTTGCGTCGTAAATGCTACCAGCGGCAGCACTACCGGCAGCACCCGTCAACGGGTGAAGAATTGAAATGGCGGGACCCAAAATAAGACCAAGTAGCGCGGGTGTCAGGGCAGAAAGATAAAAACTTGGCTTCGCCTCTCGAACAGTTTCGTTCATTGAGTGGTCCTGGTCCTGCTCAACCTCGCGGTTACTGCCCCGATAATTAGAAAACGCTCCAAACAAAATCCGAGCGGTGTAGGCAAAGGTGGTCGCGGATGCGAACACCGCAACGGCAACCAAGGCTGCCCCCACCCAGCCAGCCTCGCCAGTTGAAAGTATTTTTCCCAAAAGGTATTCCTTGGAGATAAATCCAAGAAACGGGAAAACCCCAGCCATTGAAAGCCCTGCCAGCAAAGTAGTGATGAAAGTAGCGGGAAGCTTTCTCCACAGACCTTGCAGAATACGTATGTCCCTCGTGCCGGCCTGCCTGTCAATAATCCCAACAACCATAAACAACGAAGCTTTGAACAAAGCATGTCCCAAGGTATACAGAGCCGCCGTTGCCAGTGCCGAGGCTGTTCCAACGCCAATCAGTGCAACTATTAATCCCAACTGACTGACAGTTGAATAAGCCATGATCTCTTTTAGATCAAATCTGCGCATTGCAAAAATTGCGCCCATGACTGCCGTCAACAGACCGGTAGACATCAAAAGAACTTGCCAAACAGGAGTTTCTGCCAAGGCGGGTGAGAACAAAAGCAAAAGATAAATACCCGCCTTAACCATTGCTGCGGCATGCAGGTAAGCGCTAACGGGGGTGGGTGCCACCATGGCATCCGGAAGCCACATATGAAAAGGAAACTGGGCGGACTTGGTCATCGCCGCAATTGCAATCAAAACTGAGATTCCAGCTGTGAAACCAGCATCCTCTGCCCAAACATTGCTTGCAAGGGCCTCACTGATGACTGTGGTCTCTGTCCTGACAACAATCAAAACAACGGCAAACAATAACGACAACCCACCCATTGCGGTCACCAAAAGGGTCCTCACCGCAGGAGCACTAGCTTTTTCTCCGGAGCGGTTGATCAAGAAAAAGGAACACAGTGTTGTTAGTTCCCAAAATACAAACAGCAAAATAAGGTCATCGGACAAAACCAAGCCGGTCATTGCAAATGCGAATAAAAGCATCCATGCGAAGTAACCAGTGTGTGGGTGAACGATTCGCTCGGACATGTATCTGGCGGAGTAGGCCATTACCAAAGCGCCGATACCCAAAACAATTATCAGAAACAGCGCAGATAGGCCATCCAAACGAAGTCCCAGCGAGATATCCAATGTTGGCATCCATGGAGTTGTCTCCTTGATGACCGAGAGATTTCCATCACTGAGCAGCCCTGGAACCCGAAAACCCACAACCGCCGCCAATGAACCTAGGCCAATGGCAGCCAACCAACCAGCATTTCTACCCATGAATCTGGTTGCCAGCATGGTTATGCCAACCAAAGCGAGTGTGGAAAACAGGAGTGCGGAGAGGGTCAAGAGATCACCAGCTCAAAAAGCGAGACAGGCATCGTAAACGAGAGCGTCATAATCTCCTCAGTTTCGCCCAGTTCTCGGTCATCTAGAAACGAGAATACTTTGAATTGCATTTCCCAATTCAACTCGCCGACCAGGCTTCCCGGCTCTCCAGTAGTAAGTCTAGCCTAAGCGATATCGGCGGAATCGACGTGATGAACGGTTTGGGAAATAACTAGCCAACCAAAGAGCAAGCTGGCAGTGTACGTTGCAATACTTGCCTAAGAAAGATGACAACCGATGAACTTACTGCAACTAATTCAAGTGGGATTGGGCTTTCTGGACTAGGCTTATAACTCTTGAGAGCAGTTAGCTGCCTCCTGCGTCGCAGAACGCTTTCCCACCATCAAGTGGTAGATCTTTTCTTCCGGCGAACGAATGCATCAATTGTTGCCTTCGCCATTTGTTAGGCCCAATCGCCTAGCCACCAACGTGATTTAGAACTCACATGAAAGCACATCCATGTCAAAAGCTAGTTTTAGCAGTCTTGGCGTTAACGCCAAAATAGTTTCAGTCCTTGAAAAACAGGGCATTGATTCACCATTCCCAATCCAAGTGGACACCTTGCCTGACACCCTTGCCGGCAAAGACGTCCTTGGAAGAGGAAAAACAGGCTCAGGAAAAACCCTTGCCTTCAGCATCCCAATGGTCTCGATCCTTTCTGAGGGCAGAGGTCAAGTAAGGGGTGCAAAGCCAAGAGGATTGATCTTGGCTCCAACACGTGAGCTAGCAACACAAATTACAAACACCTTGCAGCCAATAGCTGAGGCTATGAATCTAAGAGTCACGACTATTTTTGGTGGTGTTTCTCAGAACCGTCAGGTTCAGGCTCTCAGAGATGGAGTTGAAATCGTGGTTGCAACTCCTGGTCGTCTTGAGGACCTAATGGCACAAGGTTTTTTGAAGCTTGACGCAGTTGAGCTAACAGTTTTGGATGAAGCCGATCACATGGCAGACCTAGGGTTTTTGCCAGTTGTCACCAGAATCCTGAATGCCACCCCCAGAGGTGGCCAGAGGCTTTTGTTTTCTGCAACTTTGGATAATGGAGTGAGCAAGTTAGTTGAGCGCTTTTTGACTAACCCGGTAATGCACGCAGTTGATGAGGAAAGCTCGCCAGTTACCCAGATGACTCATCACGTGTTTGAAATCAAAGATGTTGAGGCGAAAAAAGAACTCATCCGCAAACTGGCCTCCGGCAGTGAGCGACGCATTTTGTTCATGCGAACCAAGCATCACGCTAAGAAACTTGCAAAGTCTCTAACCCAGGCTGGAATCCCTGCAGTTGACCTGCACGGAAACCTGTCTCAGCCTGCAAGGGATCGAAACTTAGCTGCATTCAGTGCTGGAACTGCACGAGTTTTGGTTGCAACAGATGTTGCAGCAAGGGGTGTTCACGTTGATGGTGTGGATTTGGTTATTCACGTTGACCCACCAGCCGAGCACAAGGCTTATCTGCACCGCTCCGGCAGAACCGCAAGAGCAGGTGCCGAAGGAAGTGTCGTCACAATCTGTCTGCCAGAGCAGCGCAGTGACCTGAGGCAATTGCTTCGCAAAGCACAGATCAACGTCTCACCTGTTCAGGTAAGTGCAAACTCCGAAGAAGTCACCGCGTTGGTTGGTGAGGTCCGAGAATACGTAAAGCCAAAACCCGTTGAGCGTCAGCAGCAGAACAGGAACAACTCGTCTGGCAGAAGGTCTCAGAATAAGCGTCCTGTTGCCGGGCAAAAGCAAGGAAGCGGCTCAGCGTCGGGTTCGGGTTCGAGAAGATCGGGATCCAAACCTTATAGCTCCGCTGGTCGCCCGGGTCAGCAGAGGTCTCAACGTCAGCAGGCTGCGAGGCAGCACTCTCGATAGCGCAAATTGGCGCCCTCGGCAGGAATCGAACCTGCGGCCAAAAGATTAGAAGTCTTCTGCTCTATCCGCTGAGCTACGAGGGCAAGCGTTAGAAGTTTATTAGCTAAACAGCTTTAGTTGCCAATGGTTCACCAAATCGAACTATTCCGCTGATAGAAAAACACCCTAAAAGCGGGGTATTGTCTTTGGTGAATAGTGCCAGACTAAAGGGGTATTCCCCAGGAGGAACTTTGTCTAAACTCGCCAATCTATCTCTGGCAAACAGAATCGTCGTAGCTTTACTAACTCTTTTGGTAGCAGCAGGTGGTTTCGTCTCACTTGACTCACTGAAGCAGGAGCTAATTCCATCCATTCAGTTTCCAACAGCTGCTGTTGTAACGCCTTATCCCGGTGCGTCACCAGAAATCGTTGACGAGCAGGTTTCACAGGTCTTGGAATCCTCGATTGTCTCTCTTGAGGGAATTGACTCAACCAGTGCAACAAGCTCACAGGGATTAAGTGTTATCACCGCAACTTTTGAATTTGGCAAGACCACCACCGAGATTACCGATTTGCTCTCAAATGCCGTCAACTCGGTTGAGGGCTCCCTGCCCGCTGACATCCAGCCGCAGGTGATTGCTGGGTCATTTGATGAGGTTCCAATCATTGTTTTGGCAATCAGTGCCAATGATGGTGACAACGAAGCAATCGCCAAAGAGTTAGAAGAGGTGGCTCCGTCACTTTTCAGACAGGTCGATGGAGTTAGAGACGTCGCGGTCAGTGGTGCAAGAGAAAAAAGAATTGATGTCGATCTAGACCAACAGGCACTGCAGGGATTTGGTCTGAGTCAACAGGACATCACCAATGCCCTGGAGCAAAACGGTTTGGTTTTGCCAGCGGGAACCCTAGAGGATGAAGAAGGTTCAATCGCTGTTGAGGTTGGGGCTCGCGTTGACACGATTGAAGAATTCAGGGCACTGCCTCTAATCTCACCAACAGCTGGGGCGGTTCTAATTTCAGATGTTGCAGATGTTGAACTGCTGGATGCGCCAATAAATTCAATTTCGAGAGTAAATGGTTCAGAATCACTTGCGATTGCCATCACCAAAACTCCAGACGGCAACAGTGTTGATGTCAGTAATGGAGTTACCGAACTAATTGCAGAACTTGAAGAAAGTCTCTCCAAGCCAGTCACCATTTCCACCACGCTGGACCAAGCTCCGTTTATTGAAAAATCAATTGAGGACCTAACCACAGAGGGTGTGCTCGGTCTCACCTTTGCGGTGTTAGTGATCTTGGTATTTCTGCTTAGCTTCAAATCCACCATCATTACCGCGGTTTCCATCCCAACATCCGTTTTGATTACATTCATTGGATTAGCGGTGGCTGATTTCTCTCTAAACATTTTGACTCTGGGTGCTCTGACAATTGCTATTGGTCGAGTGGTGGATGACTCGATTGTGGTTATTGAAAACATAAATAGACATCTCTCTTATGGCAAAGAAAAGATGGAAGCCATCAAGACGGCCGTGAAAGAAGTTGCGGGTGCGATTACCTCCTCCACGATTACCAATGCTGCTGTGTTTGTGCCAATCGGATTGGTTGGCGGAATTGTCGGAGAACTATTCAGACCTTTCGCCTTCACGGTGGCACTCGCCCTGTTGGCCTCGTTGCTTGTTTCGCTGACAATCATTCCGGTGTTGGCATATTGGTTTTTGGGGATGTCTAAAAAGCTCAAAAAGGCACAGGCTGAAAACCCAGTCGGGTTCGAAGAGAGACAGCGTGAAGAGCAAGAAGTTCAGGAGCAAAGAGGTTTCTTACAGCGTGGCTATGTTCCAATCTTGAGAACCACCACCGATCACCCCTGGTTGACCCTGACCGCTTCGCTTTTGGTCCTTGGTTACACCTTCTCACTTGTTCCTCAGCTAAGAACTGACTTTTTGGATGATGGCGGCTCAGATCAGTTTGTTGTGAATCAGGAACTGGCCGGACAGGCAAGTTTTGAGGAACAAAATGCTGCTTCCCAGCAACTTGAAGATCTAGTTTTGGATATTGACGGAGTTGAGTTGGTGCAGGCCTCAGTTGGGGCAATTGCTGATAGCCGAGTTGCATTTGGAGCATCGGCAGAGGGCATTCGACTGACGGTGACAATTGAAGACGATGCCGATATCGATGAGGTCAAAGCGGACGTAACAAGTCAGACCGGAACGCGTGATGATCTGGGAGATGTTTCTATCTCAGAAGGTGGCGGAGGCTTTGGTGGCTCCGACACCATTGATATTGAGATTGCAAGCGGCAGTGAGCAGGATTTGCAAAAAGCCGTTGATGATGTTGTTGCAGCCATGAGGCCACTGAGTTATGTGGATAACGTGACGACATCGTTGGCCGCAGCTGAGCGGGTGCTAGAGGTGAATGTGGATCGTGAAGCCGCTGCCAACATAGGACTGAGTGAAATTGCGGTTAGTGGAATTGTCAGCCAACAGCTGAGGCCGCAACCAATCGGAGCATTGAACCTAGAAGGAAAAGACGTAGACATCTTTATAGCGGATCAACAAGTTCCTGAAACCATTGGAGAGGTCGAACAGATCTTGATTCCAGCTGCGACTGGTCCAGTTCAGCTGAGCACAATTGCGGATATCGAAGAGGTTCTAAAGCCCAGAACGATAACCAGCGCTTTGGGTGACAGAACTGCAACAGTTTCGATTGCTTCAAACTTCGATGATTTGGGCGCTGTAACGGAGCAGATCACCGAGGCTCTAGATGATGTTGAATTGCCAGCTGCCACAGAGGCTATCGTTGGTGGAGTTGCGGCCGATCAGGCCGAGAGCTTTAGTCAGTTGGGTCTTGCACTACTCGCGGCAATCGCAATCATATACATCGTGCTGGTCGCCACCTTTGGCTCATTGATTCAGCCTTTGATTCTGCTAATTAGCATTCCGTTTGCAGCAACTGGAGCATTTGTGATGCTGTTGATAACTGACATCGCCCTAGCTGTTCCATCACTGATTGGATTGTTGCTACTGACCGGAATCGTGGTCACCAACGCAATTGTCTTGATTGACCTGATCAATCAATACCGCGAGCAGGGCAGAAGCGTTAAAGACGCCATGATGGATGGTTCCCGTCAGCGACTGAGGCCAATTCTGATGACTGCATTTGCAACCATCTTTGCCCTCACCCCATTAGCTCTGGGTGTTACCGGAGGTAGCGGATTTATCTCGCAACCACTGGCGGTTGTGGTGATTGGTGGTTTGTTCTCCTCCACGATTCTGACCCTAATCCTGGTTCCGGTTCTTTATTGGCTGATTGAAGGCAGACAGATGAGAAAGCAATTCAGAATTGAAAGACGGGAAGCTAAAAAACTGGAGCGAGCAACCAAGCGTGCTCGTCACGCGGGAGAGTAATCAATGGCTTCTAATTTAGTCTGGGTTGACTGTGAGATGACCGGTCTCGATTTGGCAAAAGATGAAATCGTTGAAATTGCGGTGATTATCACCGATTCAGATTTGAAGATTTTGGATGAGGGTTTGCAACTAGTGGTCAAGCCATCAGAGGCGGCCTTGGCAAATATGGGTGAGTTTGTCACCAAGATGCATGAGAAATCGGGGCTGTTGCCTGAATTAGCCTCTGGCATCACCATTGAAGAGGCAGACAAGCAGGTCACTGAATATGTTCAGAAGTTTGTTTCCGAGGCCCGCACCGCTCCCTTGTGTGGAAACTCTATTGGCACAGACAGAATGTTTATCAATCGCCAAATGCCCGAACTGGACGGTTTTCTGCACTACAGAAACGTGGATGTTTCATCCCTGAAGGAAATCTCCAAGCGCTGGTTTCCAGATGTTTACCAAGCTCAGCCCAAAAAAGCAGGTCACCACAGAGCGCTAACTGACATTCTGGAATCAATCATCGAGCTTCGTTATTACAAGGAAGTAATCCTGGTTGAATCGCCCGGAGTGAAAGCAGAAGAGGCTAAAGCAGTGGCAGAGCGCCTGCAAGCTGATACAATTTGAAAGCTTCCGCCTAGGCGAGAAGAACTTGGTGGGTATAGCTCAGCTGGTAGAGCACCTGGTTGTGGTCCAGGGGGCCGCGGGTTCAAGTCCCGTTACTCACCCCAAGAAATCTAGGACTTAGCTCGTTCTAGAATCAGCTCACGAACTCGTCCAGCATCAGCCTGGCCACGCATCTCTTTCATAACCGAGCCGATGATTGCACCAGCTGCCTGCTCTTTTCCAGAGCGTATCTTTTCCAACACGTCTGGCTGTTCCGCAAGTGCCTTATCAACCGCCGCGGTCAATGCTCCGTCGTCGCTAACAACTTCTAGCCCTCTGGCGCTAACGACTTCGGCAACTGAACCCTCGCCAGCAATAACTCCGGAGAGCGCCTCGCGAGCCAATCGGTCATTGAGCTTGCCAGCAGCAATCATTTTTTCAATCTCCGCCACATCCTCGGGGGTGACAGAAAGCTCTGTGATCTCCTTGCCCTCAACATTCGCAATTCGAGCAATTTCACCGGTCCACCACTTTTTAGCAGATTGAGCGCTGACTCCAAGTGACACGGTGATATCAATTTCATCTAGCAGATCTGAATTCACAATGTCTCTAAATTCATTGTCGCTCAGCGCCCATTCCTGCTGAAGCCTTGCTCTCCTGCTTGCTGGATTTTCAGGAAGTCGAGTTCTAATCTGTTCAATCAGTTCTTCAGTTGGCTGGACTGGAACCAGATCAGGCTCTGGGAAGTAACGGTAGTCATCTGCATCACTTTTTGGCCTGCCAGCTGAGGTGTATTTTTTGTCCTCGTGCCAGTGACGAGTCTCTTGGGTGATTTCTCCCCCAGCTGCCAAGATGGCAGCCTGTCTTTGAATTTCGTAGCGAACAGCATTTTCAACGCTTCGCAAAGAGTTCACATTTTTAGTCTCGGTTCTGGTTCCGAGTTTTTCCTGACCCTTTGGCCTCAAAGAGACATTGGCATCACAACGGACATTTCCACGCTCCATGCGAGCATCACTCACATCCATTGCTTTCACAATTTCTCTGATCTGGCGCACGTATGCGCTTGCAAGTTCAGGTGCCTCTGCTCCTGAGTCGAATATGGGCTTGGTAACAATCTCCACCAGTGGAACCCCTGCACGGTTGAAATCAACCAAAGAGTATTCGGCACCCTGAATTCGCCCAGCACCTCCAACGTGGCTTAGCTTTCCCGCATCCTCTTCCATGTGAGCTCGTTCAATGGCCACGTTATAGACCTTGCCACTGGAAACTGGAACCTCCAGCTGCCCCTCATAGGCGATTGGCTCGTCGTATTGCGATGTCTGGAAGTTTTTGCTCAAGTCTGGATAGAAGTAGTTTTTTCTGGCAAACCTGCCATCACTTGCAATCGAGCAGTTCAAAGCAAGGCCGATGGCAATGCTGTATTCAACGGCTTTGCCGTTGACCACTGGAAGGGCTCCTGGCAGACCCAGGCAAACTGGGCAAACATTGGTGTTTGGCTTATCTCCAAATTCGTTTGCGCAACCGCAGAACATCTTGGTGTTGGTGTTTAGCTCAACGTGAACCTCTAGACCAATGACCACATCGTATTTTTCGATTGCCTCATCGAAATCTATCAACTCCGCTTTGGCCATTATTTCGCCTCCAACTCAGGTGCGAAATCAATCATTCGCTTACCCCACTTATCGTTGTGTAATTTCTCAATTCCAGCGGCTGCCGAATACATCACACCGTCGTTTTTGGCGGCAGCCAAAATCTGCAATCCAGAAGGCAGATCATTTTCAGCAAGACCGTTTGGAACACTGATGCCAGGAATACCAGCAAGGTTTGCAGGGATGGTGGCAACATCGTTTAGATACATAGCCAGCGGGTCATCAAGTTTTTCACCAAATTTGAATGCGGTGGTTGGAGCTGTGGGTGAGATCAAAACATCAGCGGATGCAAAAGCTTTTTCAAAGTCTTGCTGGATAAGGGTTCTGACCTTTTGGGCCGAACCGTAGTAAGCATCGTAATAACCGCTGGAGAGGGCGTAGGTGCCAAGAATGATTCGGCGCTTTACTTCTGGGCCAAAACCAGCCTCACGAGATGAGGCCATAACTCGCTCAATGGTTGGGTTACCCTCAGGCAAAACCCGCTCACCAAATCTCACCGCATCAAACCGAGCCAGGTTGGAAGATGCCTCAGCTGGCAAAATCAAGTAATAGGCGCTCACTGCGTATTCAAAACTTGGACAGTCAACCTCAACGATTTCCGCTCCCGCATCAGTCAACATTTGAATAGATTCATCGAATCTAGCTTTCACGCTGGGCTGGAAACCATCACTGGCAAGCTGTTTGATAACGCCAACCCTGAGGCCCTTGATGTCTGTCTTCGAGGCAAAGTCTGCCATTTGCCCAAGGGAATCAACCAAAGATGTTGAATCCATTGGGTCATGTCCCGCAATAACGTCCTGCAATAGCGCTGCATCCATAACATCATTGGTTACAGGCCCCACCTGGTCTAATGAGCTAGCAAGAGCAATCAAGCCGTATCTGGAAACAGCCCCATAGGTTGGCTTAGCGCCGACACTGCCCGTTACAGCCGCTGGGAAGCGAATTGAGCCCCCTGTGTCAGAACCGATGGCAATTGGCGCCAAGAAGCCACTGACGGCCGAGGAGGACCCTCCGCCACTACCACCTGGGATTCTTTCTAGATCCCAAGGGTTTTTGCTCGGTCCATAGGCACTGAACTCGGTTGAAGAGCCCATTGCAAATTCATCCAGGTTGGTTTTTCCCAAAATTGGCATAGCTGCGGCTCGCAGCTTTGAAACAACTGTCGAGTCATACTGCGGAAGGTAGTTTTCCAAGATTTTGCTACCGGCGGTGGTGATGGCATCGGTTGTGGTGAGGTTATCTTTCACTGCAATCGGAACTCCGGTCAATGCACTCGGTGCATTGCCGGCCATAATCAATTCATCCGCATGCTTGGCCTGCTCAAGGGCAGTTTCTCGGTTGATTCTTAGAAAGCTATTGGTTTGTGGGTTTAGTTTCTCTGCTCGGTCTAAAAACAACTCTGTTAGCTCAACTGAGGTAACTTCACCGCTGCGAAGCATTTGAGCCAGCTCACTCGCTGGTTTTTTATATAGTTCACTCAAGTCGATTACTCCTCATCCAAAATCGCATTGACTTTGAATTTGCCATCCGCCTGATCCGGGGCATTGCTCAGGGCCTGCTCTTGAGAAAGCGAGGGCTTTACAACATCCTCGCGATAAACATTGCTCATCGGAATTGGATGACTGGTTGCGGGGGTATCGTCACTAACCGCACCTTTGACCATTGCCACTGACTCAACGATTACATCTAATTCTTTAGCGAGTTTTTCAACTTCTTCATCAGTCACCAAAATTCTCGCTAATGATGCGAGGTGGCGAACGTTCTCGGGCGTAATTTCACTCATTGATTACTTTCAGTCGGTGCGTTAAAGCTTATAAGCAGTTCAGATCCCTAAGCGGGTTCTTAGCTGATCCAAATCAATTATCTCAATCCCCAGCGCTTCTGCCTTGGTTAGCTTAGAACCAGCTCCCGGCCCCGCGACCAAAAACGAGGTATTTTTCGAAACTGAGCTTGCGGGTTTACCGCCTGCTGCTCTGATTGCCTCTTCAACTTCTTCCCGAGTCATGCCCTCCAGAGATCCTGTAACAACCACTGACTGACCCGCCAGGACACCATCAACTGTTAGTTTTCCCGGGCCCGGGTGATCATCGATTTCCAATTTCACGCCACTTGCTCGCCAGCGCTCAATAATGTCTCGGTGCCAATCGATCTCAATCCAACTCTTGATGCTCTCCGCCAAGGTTGGCCCGACCCCATCAATTTCACTCAACTGCTCTTCACTTGCCTCGAAGATGCGATCAATCGATCCGAAGTGATCTGCCAGTGCCCTGGCTGCAACTGGACCAACATGGCGGATTGATAGAGAAACAAGTATTCGCCAAAGTGGAGACTGCTTGGCTTGGTCTAAATTCGCCAATAGCTTCAAAGCTATCTCCCCGGGCTCTCCGTCTTTTTTCTTGAAGTAATCAACAATTTTTGGGCTTCCCTGTTGATCTAGTTTTTTCTCACCCGTGTCAGGGTCCAAAACATAGGCTCGAATTGGAAGCAGGTCTTCTAAAGTCAAATCAAAAATGTCCGCTTCGCTGAAAACAACTGGGGCAGGGGACTCAGGCTGGGTCAAAGCAGTTGCAGAGACATAACCCAAAGCCTCAATATCCAAAGCTGACCTTGAGCCCAAATAAGCAATTCGCTCTCTTAGCTGTGCGGGACAGGATTTCGAATTAGGGCAGCGAAGATCAACATCCCCTTCTTGGGCGGGAGCCAATTCGGTTCCGCACTCAGGGCAGTCTTTGGGCATCTCAAACTTTTTTTCACTGCCATCTCTTGACTGAATGACAGGCCCCAAGATTTCAGGGATTACATCCCCCGCTTTTCGCAAAACGACTGTGTCCCCAATCAAAACTCCCTTGGCGGCCACCACATCTTGGTTATGAAGGGTCGCATACTCAACCGTGCTTCCAGCAACTAGCACTGGTTCAACCACTGCATAAGGAGTTGCCCGGCCAGTTCTGCCGATGCTTACCTTTATATCTTTGAGCTTGGTTTGCACCTGCTCCGGAGGGTATTTATAAGCTATTGCCCATCTGGGAGCCCTGGATGTGAACCCCAGCTGCTGCTGTCTGCTGAGATCGTCTACTTTGACAACAACACCATCAATCTCATGTTCTAGCGAATGCCTTAGCTTCAGGTGTTGATCAATAAACTCCACAACTTCTGGAAGTGTGTCAAAAACCTTTGCTCGCTCACTAACAGGTAGCCCCCACTTGGCAAGCAGTGTATAAACATCACTTTGACTTTTCA
>Ga0209923_1000049_pt1 | contig 37165 bp, 44 predicted proteins | sample SalPon1_A_H2O_MG_FD_185696 | JGI IMG/M metagenome (GOLD analysis project Ga0209923, IMG submission 185696) | Salt pond water microbial communities from South San Francisco under conditions of wetland restoration - Salt Pond MetaG R1_A_H2O_MG... | ecosystem: Environmental > Aquatic > Non-marine... | reverse complement strand
GCGACCCGTGGTCCGTCTGGTGAGCGGTGTGACCGAGGCGTGGGCCGCGGAGCGCTCGGCGCTGATCGACGGGCTCCGGCGGCGGCTCGATGTCGCCCCGGCGGTGCTCGAGGCGATGGGGGCGGTCCCCAGACACCGGTTCATCCCCCCCGCCCACCGCGAGCAGGCCTACCGCGACCGCCCCGTCCCGATCGGCGACGGCGCGACGATCAGCGCCCCGCACATCGTCGCGCAGATGACCGACCTGCTCGCACCGGCGGGTGATGGGGCCATCCTCGAGGTCGGCACCGGCTGCGGCTACCACGCCGCGGTGACCGCGGCGATGCTCGATGCCGGCGGGACGGTCCACTCGGTGGAGGTCGCGCCCACGCTCGCGGAGGCGGCGATGGCCAACCTCCGCGCGGCGGATGCGGCCGACCGCGTGCGCATCCGCGTCGCCGACGGCACCGACGGCTGGCCCGCCGGCGCCCCCTACGACGGGGCGTACCTGACGTGTGCGGCACCACAGGTGCCACAGGCGGTGCGCACCCAGTGCCGCGTCGGCGCCCGCATCGTCGCCCCGGTGGGCACCGACACCCAGCGGCTGGTGTCGATGACCGTCGGCGCAGACGGCGTCCGCGATCGCCGCGACCACGGGGCGGTCCGCTTCGTCCGCATGCGGTGAGGCCGCAGGGTTCAATCGCCCCCGGCGTCGCTGGGGGACATGGAGGCCGAGCGTGCCCGGGAGGCGATGGTCGAGCGCATCAGCCGCGCGCAGACCACCCCGGCGGCGCTGCTGGAGGCGATGGGGCGCGTGCCCCGCGAGCGGTTCGTCGAGACCGCCCCGTACGGCGAGCTCCCCCAGCGGGTCGACGACAGCGACGTGCTCGCGCCCGCGACCGTCGCGCAGCTGCTGGGGATGGCGATGCCGCTGCCGACGGATGATGCGCGCGTGCTGATCATCGGTGCGGGGGTGGGCTACACCGCCGCGGTGCTCGCCGAGCTCGTGGGTGCGGCGGCGGTGCACGCGGTGGACATCGACCGCCGGCTCGTGCGGCGCGCCCGGCGGAACCTCCACCGGGCGGGCTACCCGGCGGTGCTCGTCGACCGCGCCGACGGCACCGGGGGCTACCCGCTGTACGCGCCGTACGACCGCATCATCGTCGAGGCGGCCACCGCGCGCGTGCCACCGGCGCTGTGTGCCCAGCTGGAGCCGTCGGGGCGGCTCGTCGTGCCGCTGGGGGGCCCACAGCAGCGGCTCGTGCGCGTCGATGCCGACGGGCAGCTCCGCGAGGAGGGCCCGGAGGTGTCGCTCGCCCCGCTGCTCGCGCCGGGGGAGACGCCCACCGGCCCGGTCCGCAACCGGACGGTGCGCGAGGACTCCGAGCGCGCGGCCGCCGCGGCCCACCGGCGCCACGGCTGGGAGCTCGACTGGATCGACTGGTCGCGCCGCTGAGCTCAGACGGTGTCGATGCCGGTGCCCACCGAGCAGACGTACTCGCCCGTGGCGACCTGTGGCCGGCGGTGCGCCCGCCAGAAGATGCCCGCCGACTCGGCGGTGACCGTCGCCCGCTCGGTGCCGAAGACGTCCGTCACGCGGAACAGCAGGTCGCCCGCATCGACCGGCTGGCCCAGCTCCGCGTCGAAGGAGACCAGCCCGCCGGCGGGCGCGCCGTACTGCTCGAAGCTGCGCGCGCGTCGCTGGGGGCCGACCTCCACATCGCCCGCGAGGAGGCCGTACCCCCGCAGCACGTTCAGCACCCCCCGCACGCCGGTGCGGATGCTCGCCGCATCCCAGCCGACGGCACCCCCCAGCTCGGGGTCGATCGCGGGGATGCCCTCATCGGGGGCGACCCGTGCGAGCTGCCCCCGGGGGCCCTGCTGGTCGAAGATGTAGCCCGCATCGAACGTGCGCGCGAGCTCCAGGCACGCCTCATGCAGCCGGTGGCGGCGGCCGCAGCGCACGCGCACCTCATCGATCATCTGCGAGGTCGACCCCTGGTGCAAATCCAAGATCAGGTCGGCCTCCGCGGCCAGCTCGAACGTCGCCGCCGCGATCCGCTCGGAGGCGCTGCCCTCCGCCGAGCCGGGGTAGGTGCGGTTGAGCTTCATGTCGTCGATGGGGTTGCGGTGGACCTGCTGGTGGAACGCGTCGGTGTTGACGACCCCCACCAGCACGACCCGGCCGGTCAGCTCCGCCGGGTCGAGCCGCTGGGCCACCTCGCGGATCACCCCCACGCCGTTGAGCTCGTCGCCGTCGGAGGCCGCCTGCACGTACAGCGTCCGCCCGCTGTCGGCGCCCTCGTACACCGCGACGGGCAGCGCGATGGGCCGGCCGATGCGGCTCTCGCCCACCTCGAGCCACCCCGTCGCCGCCTCCCCGGGGTCCGCCTGTGCAGACCCGATCGTCACCATTGCGCCGACGGTTCGTGGGGGCACGCTTAGTGCGTTCGATGTCCCGACCCACAGAGCTACACCACCCGCGTGCCTGCTGACGCCCAATGCGCTGGCCGTCGTCGATCGCCGATGGGCTGTGGATCGACGTCCGGCGCGAGCGCGACATCGTGGTGCTGTCGGTCGCGATGTTCACCTTCAGCCTCGCCTTCCAGGCGACGAGCCGGTACCTCCCGCGCTACCTCAGCGTGCTCGGTGCGGGGGCGGTCGTGATCGGGCTCTTCGGCAGCCTCAGCAGCCTGCTCGCCGCGCTGTACCCCTACCCCGGTGGCGTGATCGCCGACCGGGTGGGCTCGCGGCGCGCGCTGACGGCCTTCGGCGTCGCCTCGACGGTGGGCTTCCTGCTGTGGGCGCTCGCAGAGCCGATCGGGACGCTGCGGCTGTCGGGGCCGGCCGGCCCGCTCGTCATCCCCGTCGGGATCTTCGTCGGGGCGGTGTTCGTCCAGGCGTGGCGCTCGCTCGGGCTGGGCGCGACCTTCGCGGTCGTCAAGCAGGCGGTGCCGCCCGACCGCCTCGCAAGCGGCTTCGCGAGCACCGAGACGGTCCGCCGGCTCGCCTTCCTGCTGGGGCCCGTGCTTGCGGCCGGCGTGCTCGCGACGATGACGTTCACCCGCGGCTTCGTGATCATCCTCCTCGCCGCGGCGACGGTCGCCGCCGTGGGCACCGTCGCCCAGCACCGCCTGTACGATGCGGCGGATGAGCCGATCGGCAAGCCGCTGCAGGGGCTCGGGCAGCTGCGTCGCGACCTGCGGGCGCTGCCGGCGGCGCTGCGGACGCTGCTCGTCGCGGATGCGTGCGTGCGCTTCGCCAACGGGATGGTGTACGTGTTCTTCGTCATCGTCGTCACCGAGTTCCTCGCGGTGGGGCTGCGGCTGCCGGCGGCACTCGGGGGCCGCGCCATCGGCCCGGACCCCTTCTTCGGACTGCTGCTGGGCGTGGAGATGCTCATCGCGCTCGCGGCGATGCTGCCGATGGCGGCGGTCGCCGACCGCGTGGGGTACAAGCCGGTCGTCGCCGCGGGCTTCGCGGTGTACGCGCTCTTCCCGGTGCTGCTGATCAGCGCACCCGCGGACCCGCTGGTGCTCATCGCGCTGTTCGCGTTCTCGGGGCTGCGCTTCGCGGGGCTGCCCGCACACAAGGCGTTCATCATCGCCCCCGCGCGCCGCGGTGCGGGGGCGACGACCGTGGGTGTCTACTACCTGATCCGCAACCTCGTCACCGTGCCCGCCGCCGCCGTGGGTGGGGTGCTGTATGCGGTCTCGCCGACGGTGGCGTTCACCGCCGCCTCCGTGGTGGGGCTGGTCGGGACGGCGATCTTCCTCATCGCCGCACCGGCGCCTGCGCCCGCGGGCTGAGGGCGCCACTCTTGTCGGTGGGGGTCCGAGCGCCGCACATGAGCGATGCGCCCTCGCCGCTGGTGCAGCTGCTGCGGACGATCGAGGTCGCCTCGGCGGTCCGGCGGGGGGTGCTCGCCGGCGCCGGGCTCGCCGTCGCACTGTACCTCATCCGCGTGCTCGAGCTGGTCGGCCCCGTCGCCGGCACGCGGAGCTACCCCGTCCTCGGGGCGGCGGGCTGGTACGCCATGCTCGCGCTGGTGCTGGCGGTCTCGGTCGCGATGCTCGTGACCGCAGCGATCGTCGCCGTCCGGCTCATCCGGCTGTTCCGCCGCGCCGCAGATCAGGAGCCGTCGGGGTGATCGACGAGCCCCCGCAGGCGGTCTGCGCCCGCGCGCGTCCCCTTCGCGATGAGGATGTCCCCCGCGGCCACGGTCGTCGCCGCATCGGGCTGGACCACCCACCCCGCCGCCCGGCGCACCGCGATCACGCGCATGCCCGTCTCGGTCTGCACCGCCTGCTCGCCGAGTGAGCGACCCGCCAGCGTGGCGTCACCGCCGACCTCCGCGCGGATGATCACCTCATCGGACTCCTGGACCGCCGCGGCGACGACGGGGTGCGCATCGATCCCCCGCAGCACGCCCTCGGCGATCTCCAGCGCCGCATCGGAGATCACCTCCGTCGCCGCCGCCAGGTGGAACAGCCCCCGCAGCTCGACGGGGTCCTCCACCGCCGCGGCGGCGCGCAGCCCCCACGCCTCCAGCCGGGACTTCAGCGCGTCCATCTCCACCTCGAGCTCGCTGACCTCCTCGGCGACCGGCCGCGAGTCGAACAGCACCGCGCCGTACGCCAGGTCGACCGCCAGCTCGCTCATGTCCTTCATGAGCACGATCGAGTCCACCGCCCGCTCGAGGTCCGGCACCGACCCGTCGGGGCGCGCCGGTGGGGTGAACCCCGCATCGGCGACCGCCGTGACCGCGGCGGCCAGCCCCGCATCCTGCCCGCGCAGCAGCAGCACGTCATCGGCCTCGACGGTGGTCCCCGCACCGGGGTTCAGCAGCCACTGCTGCTTCTGGACGGCCGACTCGCGGCGGATCGCGATCACCCGCACACCCGTCTCCGTCTCCAGGTGCGAGGTCCCCAGCGCCACCCCCACCGCGGGCGCGTCGGCGTCCGCGCGGAGGCGGATGACCGTCTCGGTCGCATCGTGCAGCCCCCCACGGATCGCCGGCGGCATCCCGATCTCCTCGAGGACGATCTTGGCGATGTCCCCCGCGGCGTTCGAGACCTTCTCGGCGGCGGCGATCACCCCGAGCACGGGCGCCAGCGCCTCCGCATCCTCGGGGTTGCGCGCGGCCAGCAGCACGCTCATGCGCCCCTGCATCTGCAGGAGGTCCATCCGCGCCTCCAGCTCGAGCACCTCCTCGGCGAGCGCATCGGAATCGCCCAGCACGGCCGAGTAGGACAGGTCGATCAGCAGCTCGGCGGTGTCCTTCATCTCCGCGAGGACCGCCTTCACGCTGACCGGTTCGTACCGCACCTCCTCGGCGACCATGTGCGCAGCTACTCGAGGTGTGTATAAACCGTTGGTGCCGCGGGGTAGGCCCGTGAATAACAATGCTTTTTTAAACAACTCGTCAACCCGGAATATGTCAGACACACTCAATCCGGGCCTCGAGGGTGTGCTGCTGGATGAGTCCGCGTTGAGCTACATCGATGGTGAGGCCGGCACCCTGCTGTACCGGGGGTACCGCATCGAGGAGCTCGCACGCGAGACCTCCTTCGAGGAGGTGACGCATCTGCTGTGGGAGGGAGAGCTCCCCGATGCGTCCGCGCTCGACTCCTTCCGCAGCACCCTCGCCGCAGACCGGGCGATCGACGACTCGGTCGATGCGGTGATCGAGACGCTCGTCGCCGCCGAGGAGACGCCCATGGCCGCGCTGCGCACGCTCATCTCGATGCTCTCGGCGTACGACGTGGTGCAGGCCGACGATGACCGCGCGCGGCTGCGCGAGGCGGCCTGTCACGTCACCGCCCAGGTGCCCACGCTGCTCGCGGCGTACCACCGCCGGCGGGAGGGCCAGCGCCCGGTCGCACCCGACCCCGCGCTGTCGCATGCGGCGAACTTCCTGTACATGCTCTCGGGGGAGCGCCCCGACCCCGTCATCGCCGAGACGTTCGACATGGCGCTGGTGCTGCATGCGGACCACGGGCTCAACGCGTCGACGTTCTCGGCGATGGTCACCGCCTCGACGATGGCCGACCTGCACGCGGCGATCACCGCGGCGGTGGGCACGCTCTCGGGGCCGTGGCACGGCGGGGCGAACGCGGCGGTCATGCAGATGCTCCGCGAGGTCGACGCCAGCGACACCCCCCCCGCGGAGTGGGTCGCAGACGCGCTGGAGGCGGGCCGGCGCATCCCCGGCTTCGGCCATCGGGTGTACTCGGTGACCGACCCCCGCGCGTCGATCCTGAGCGAGGCGTCGGAGGCGCTCGCGGAGGCCGCCGGCGACCCCCGGTGGATCGAGTACTCCGCGGCGGTCGAGTCGTACATGCGCGAGCAGAAGCAGCTCGCGCCCAACGTCGACTTCTACTCCGCATCGATGTACCACCAGATGGGCATCCCCACCGACCTGTACACCCCCATCTTCGCGATGAGCCGGGTCGTCGGCTGGGCGGCGCACATCGTCGAGCAGCGCACGGACAACCGCCTGATCCGACCGCGTGCGCGGTACGTGGGTCCGCAGGAGCGGCCGGTGCCCCCCATCGCCGAGCGCTGAGGTAGAAGGGCTTAAACAACACACCGGCCGTTGGTGGAGGTGAGCCGGGATGGCTGAGTGGTAAAGCGCACGCCTGGAAAGCGTGTTCCCTCTGGGATCCAGGGTTCGAATCCCTGTCCCGGCGTCATCGGGTGGCCGTGCGGATTCGCGGGGGTGAGCGCCCAGCGCGCCCGTGGACCGCCGTCTCACCCGGCAGCGGGTTCCGAGTGTTTTTTATAGAATCGCAATCAACCGTTCTGTGAGCATGAGCCAACGAATGACGCAGGGGCAGCCCATGATCATCATGGGCGAGGACGCACAGCGGGTGAAAGATCAGGACGCGCAGTCGTACAACATCCAGGCCGCCCGGGCGGTCGCGGACTCGGTGCGGTCGACGCTCGGGCCGAAGGGGATGGACAAGATGCTCGTCGACTCGATGGGCAGCGTGACGATCACGAACGACGGGGTGACGATCCTCAAGGAGATGGACATCGACAACCCCACCGCGGAGATGATCGTCGAGGTCGCCGAGACCCAGGAGGACGAGGCGGGCGACGGGACGACCACCGCGGTCGCGATCGCCGGCGAGCTGCTGAAGAACGCCGAGGACCTCCTCGAGCGCGACATCCACCCGACGGCGGTGATCAAGGGGTTCCACCTCGCGAGCGAGCAGGCCCGCGGGGAGGTCGATGCGATCGCGGAGACGGTCTCACCCGATGCCCGTGACACGCTCATCAAGGTCGCCGAGACCTCGATGACGGGCAAGAGCTCGGAGCTGAACAAGGAGCTGCTCGCCGAGCTCATCGTCGACACCGTCGCCGGCGTCACCGTCGAGGCCGATGACGGCTCGCACGTCGTCGACCTCGAGTTCGTCAACATCGAGACACAGACCGGTCAGGCCGCCGCGGAGTCGGAGCTGCTCAACGGCGCCGTCATCGACAAGGACCCCGTGCATGATGACATGCCGGACACCGTCGAGGATGCGACCGTGCTGCTGCTGAACGAGCCGATCGAGGTCGAGTCGGCCGATGTGGACACGCAGGTCAACATCGAGTCGCCCGACCAGCTGCAGATGTTCCTCGACCAGGAGGAGAACCAGCTGCGGCAGAAGGTCGAGCAGATCACCGATGTGGGCGCGAACGTCGTCTTCTGCCAGAAGGGCATCGACGACCTCGCCCAGCACTTCCTCGCGAAGGAGGGCGTGCTCGCGGTCCGCCGCGCGAAGAAGTCGGACATGAAGTTCCTCAAGAACGTGCTGGAGGCGTCGGTCGTCTCCGACCTCGACAGCGTCACCGCCGACGACCTGGGCCACGGCAGCGTCACCCGCGACGACGATGATGAGCTGTTCTACGTCGAGGGGGCGGGCGCGGAGGCACACGGGGTGACGATCCTCCTGCGCGGGTCGACCGAGCACGTCGTCGACGAGCTCGAGCGCGGCATCGAGGACGCACTCGACGTCGTCTCGACGACGGTCACCGACGGCCGCCTCGTCGCCGGCGGTGGGGCGATCGAGATCGAGCTCGCCCGCCGGCTGCGCGACTACGCCGACTCCGTCGGTGGCCGCGAGCAGCTCGCGGTCGAGTCGTTCGCCGACGCCCTCGAGCTGGTCCCGCGCGTGCTCGCGGAGAACGCGGGGATGGACTCGATCGACACGCTCGTCGAGCTGCGCAAGGCGCACGAGGGTGGCGACAGCCGCGCGGGGCTGAACGTCTTCAGCAACGACGTGACCGACACCTTCGACGCCGGCATCGTCGAGCCCGCACACGCGAAGGAGCAGGCGATCGCCTCCGCCGCGGAGGCGGCGAACCTCGTGCTGAAGATCGACGACATCATCTCCGCCGGAGACCTGTCGACGAAGGGCGAGGACGACGGCGGCGACATGGGCGGGATGGGCGGCATGGGCGGCATGATGTGACCAGGTCGGGCACACCCACCACCCACCGTCGCACCGCCCGCTGACCGACCCGCTATTCTTCCGGATCGACCGCGAGCGTCAGCGCCGGGCGGAAGGGGACCGGCCGCACGTCGTCGGCACCCTCCTCGCGGACCACCTCGATCTCCGCGTCGAAGCGGTCGGCGAGGAAGCCCGCCGCATCGGTGTACACGCCCAGCTCGTCGACCGCCGCCAGGGCGGCCGCGCGCTCGGGCGCCCGCTCGCGCACCTGCGTGACCAGCTCGCCGACGAGCGTGTTGATCACCCCGCCGCGCTCGCGCATCTCGGGGTCCGTCATGAGCTGTGCCATCGCCGCACCCTGGTCGGCATCGACCGCGAGCACGGTCTCGTACACCGTGTACTTCCACCCCGCGGCGACCTCGATGGTGATGCGGTCGGGGTCGGCCTCGGGCACCGCCTCGTCGGCGTTCGCCAGCGAGCGACGGATGTCCTCGATGTCCCCGATCACCGCCCGCAGCTGCGCCTCGGCGGTCTCGGTCTCCGGGTCGTCCGCCTCGGGGTGGACCTGCGGCCACCCCGCCACCTGGGCGGCCTCGCCCGTCAGCTGCTCGTGCAGCTCGTTGGCCATGTAGGGGATGAACGGGGCCAGCAGCCGCAGGCGCACCGACAGCACATGCCGGCGCATCCACAGCGCGACCGGGCTCGTCGGGTCGGTGCGCTGGCGGTACCACCGCATGGTCTCCTCGAACTCGTAGAACGCCGCCTGGCTCGCCCGGCGGGTCTCCGCGCGCTCCATCGCATCGGTGACGTCGGCGATCAGCGTCTGCAGCCGCGAGAGCACCCAGCGGTCGATCCCCCGCAGCTGCGGGCGGTCGGTGGGCGCAGCGCTGTCGATCACCGTCTGCGCACGGCGCCAGAACCGCCCCAGCTGGTCGCGCACCGCACCCACCTGCTCGGCCCGCCAGTCGTAGTCCTGCCAGGGCTCGGCGGCGTTCAGCAGGAAGAACCGCACCGTGTCCGCGCCGTAGCGCTCGATCGCCGCGCCCGGGAGGATCACGTGCCCCTTCGAGGAGGACATCTTCTGCCCCTCGAGCAGGCCCATCCCCATGATCACGATCCCCTGCGGCCACGCCTCCGGCTCGAACAGCTCGGCGTGGTGGAACAGGTAGAACGTGAGGTGGTTCGAGATGAGGTCGTTCGCGGAGAAGCGGTAGTCGACGGGGTACCAGTACTGCCAGCGCTCGCGCAGCTCCAGCGCGGTCGGATCGGGCGCATCCACCGCATCGGGCCCGTAGAACAGTGCATCGAAGAACGCGCGGTCGAGCCGCTCGGGCTCGAGCGCACGCAGCTGCTCGGCGATCGTGTAGTACGCCATGTAGATCGTCGAGTCCGACAGCGGCTCGATCACGAACGCATCGTCCCACGGCAGCCGCGTGCCCAGCCCGTAGTTGCGGATGCACGGCCACTCGTTCAGCCAGTCGATCGTGTGGTGGTACTCCCCGCGGGTGTTCTCGGGGATCGTCTGCAGGGTGTCCACCAGCGCGTGGGTCCGCTCCTTCCAGTCCGCCGCATCGTACCGCAGGAACCACGTCTCCTGGTCGGCGACGATCACCTCCCCGCCACAGCGGCAGATCACCTCCTCGGTGAACTCATACAGCGTCTCCGCGGCGCCGTCTGCGATGAGCGTCTCGCGGTACGGCTCGCGCACCTCCTCGATGAGCCCGCCGGCGTACTCGCCGTAGCTCGCATCCAGCCGGCCCTGGTGGAACTCATCGGCGTACAGCTGCTTGGTCACCGCCGCGAGCGCGGGGTCATCGGCGCGCTCGATGCCCGCGCGCTCGACCGCATCCGCTGCGGGCACGCTGCCGTACTCCGGCACCTCGAGGATCGGCACGGGCTCGATCGCGGTGACCGCTGCGGGGTCGATGTCGAACGCCGTCAGCGTCGCCGCATCCGCCGCGGCCGCCTGCAGGGCGAGGTAGTCATCCGGTGAGTGTGCGGGCACCGACATCACCACGCCCGTCGCGTTCTCGGGGTCGACGAAGCCCGCCGGCAGGATCAGCACCGCCTCGTCGGTGACGGGGTTGCGCACCCGCTCGCCGACGACCGCCTCGCCCGTGACCGTCCGCTCGGGGACGACCTCGCGCCCCTGCGCCTGCAGCTTCTTGACCGCCGCGGCGGCGATGAACCACGGCTCCCCGTCGACCGACGCGTGGACGTACGTCGCCTCGGGGTTGACGAACGCGTTGGTCACCCCGCGGATCGTCTCGGGCCGCAGCGTCGCCATCGGCACCACCGTCTCGCCCATGCCGAAGCGCATCAGCGTGTACGTCTGGAACTCCGCGGTCTCGCCCTCGAGGATGTCGTGGGTCGTCACCGGCTGCTCCTCGTTCGTGCAGAACTTCACCGGGTGCAGCCCCTTCTCGAGGCGGTCCCGCGCCTGCAGCGTCTCGTACTGCCAGGTGATGAACCGCGTGTAGTGGGGGTCGTTCGTGGTGAACTCCCGGCGCCAGTCGATCGACAGCCCCAGCCGGCGCATCCCCGCCTTGTAGTGCTCCTCGATGAAGTGGGTCGCATACCCCATCGGCGTCTCGAGCTCCCCCAGCGTGTCGGGGTCGACGCCGTACGTCTCCGTCAGCACCTCCAGCTGCCGCGGCTCGCGGGACTTGAGCCGCTCGACCGCACCGATGATGGGCGTGCCGGTCACGTGCCAGCCGATCGGGAACAGCACGTTGTCGCCCTGCAGCCGTCGGTAGCGGGCGACCGCATCGGGCACCGTGTACGTCCGCGCGTGGCCGATGTGCATCCCCCCGGAGGGGTACGGGTACGGCACGGTGATGAACACCGGCTCGCCGGCGTCGGTGGGGTCGCTCTCGTAGGTGCCCTCCCGGTCCCACCGCTCGCGCCACCGCTGCTCGAGCTCCCGGGGGTCGTAGTCCATACCACCTCAACGCGATGCGGGTGGTAAAATAGCTCTGAGTCGCCGCGCTGGGCTCACTCCACGTCGATGTGGTGTGCGCCGTCGTCGCGGGGTGTCTCCTTCGGGAGGGTGACCGTCAGCACGCCGTTGTTGTACGACGCACCCGCCTCATCGGCGATGACGGGCTCGGGCAGCTGCACCCGGCGCTCGACGGCCGTCTGCTGGCGCTCCTGCCGGATGTACCCCTCCGCCTCCTCGGTCTCCGTCATCGTCCGGTCGGCGTGGATGTGCAGCACCTGCCCGCTCACGCTCAGGTCGATCTCCTCGGTGCTGTACCCCGGCAGGTCCGCGGTGACCTCGAAGCGGTCGCCGCTGTCGCGGAGGTCGACCGCCGCGGCGCCCCCGCCCATCCGGGTCATGTCGAACTGTCGGCCCATCTCCTCGAACTGGGTGGCCAGTCGGCTGAACAGGTCGTCGAAGTCGTCGAACGGTGGTGTGCGTGGCATCATGGCTCTCACCTGCGGGGACTACGGCAGCGACGTGGATAACCCTTGCATGAGATGTGTCGGCACATCACACCACGTGGCGGGTGTCGTACGACCCCAGCGGCTTGACCCACCCCGCATCGGCGATCGCCTCGACGCGCGCCATCGCCGCCTGGGTGCGCTCCTCGAACAGCCCCGCCTCGAGGTCGATGTGGAAGATGTAGTCGCCGAGGCGCTGTCCGCTGGGGCGTGACTCGATCCGGCTGAGGTTGATCGCACGGTCGGCGAACGACTCCAGCAGCTCCAGCAGCAGCCCCGGGTAGTTGGTGTTGGGGTAGACGATCACGGTGGACTTGCCACCGGCGTCCGACCGGTCCGCCGGGGGGCCGATCGCGAAGAACCGCGTCGTGTTCGAGGCGCGGTCCTGGATGTCCGACGCCAGCACCTCCAGCCCGTCGGTCGCCGTCGCGGGGTGGGCGATCGCGGCCACCTCGGGGTCCTCACCGGCACGGACGACCCCCTGTGCGGTGCTCGCGACGGCCTCCCGCACAGCATCCGGATGGTGCGCGTCCAGATACCGCCGGCACTGCGACAGCGCCTGCGGGTGCGAGGCGACCGTCGCCGGTGCGGGGTCACGCCCCACCAGCGCGTGGCGGATCGGCGTGACGATCTCCTGGCTCACCGCCACGTCGGTGCGTGCGAGGGCATCCAGCGCCTCTGTCACCGACCCCTCGATGCTGTTCTCGATCGGGACGACCCCCTGCGGCTGCGTCCCCGCATCCACCGCATCCACGATCGCCCCCACCGACTCGGTGAACACCACCTCCTCGCCGACGGCGGCCGCAGCGCGGTGCGAGTACGTCCCCGCGGGGCCGAGGGTGATGATCGCCATCGCTCACGCCTCCGCACACAGCGCGACGAAGTTCCGGAGGATCTGCAGGCCGGTTGCCCCCGACTTCTCGGGGTGGAACTGCGTCCCGTAGATCGGCCGGTCGACCGCCCCGACGACCGCGGGGAACGCCGCCCCGTAGGTGCTCGTCGCGAGCACCGCCTCGGGCGCCTCGGGCGCGGCGTAGTACGAGTGGACGAAGTAGGCGTACGCCCCCTCGACACCCGCCAGCAGCGGGTGGGGTCGTGGCACCGACAGCTGGTTCCACCCCATGTGTGGGATCGGTGCATCCAGGTCGAACCGGCGGTTCATACCCGGGATGAACCCCAGGCCGTCGACATCCCCCTCCCCCACGTGGACGGCCTCCTCGCTGCCGTCCAACAGCATCTGCATCCCCAGACAGATCCCGAGGATCGGTCGGCCCGCATCGGCTGCCGCCGCCAGTGGTGCCCGGAACGGGCCCGCGTTCTCCATGCCCTCACTGAACGCACCCACGCCCGGCAGCACGATGCCATCGGCCTCCTGGAGCGCGGCCGGCTCGGCGCTCACCTCGACCGTCGCGCCCGCCCGCTCGAGCCCCCGGCGTGCGCTGCGGAGGTTGCCCAGGCCGTAGTCGACGATCACCACCGATGCCGTCGTCGACGCCTGCGCCGCTGCGGTCGTCTGCATACCCCAGCGGAGCAGCGCCGCCGGCAAGTAGCTTTGTCCTCACCCCAGCCGTGCCGCGGCGGCGATCGCCGCATCGAACCGCGGCCGCAGCGACCGGTCGTACAGCGTCGCCGCCGGGTGCATGCAGATCAGCACGGGGTACGCCTGCCCGGCGACCTGCACGCGCTGGGTCGACCCCGTCGCCGCGGTGATCCGCACGGGCTCGCCGAGCAGCGCCTCACCGGCGATCCGCCCGAGCGGGACGATCACCGCGGGGTCGACGAGGGCGATCTCCGCGCTCAGATACGGCGCGCAGTTCGCCCGCTCGGCCACGTGGGGGTCGCGGTTCTCCGGGGGGCGACAGCGCACGCAGTTGGTGATCCGCACCGCATCGCGCTGCAGCCCTGCGGCCGCCAGCGCCTCGTCGAGGATGGCCCCCGAGCGCCCGCAGAAGGGCACCCCCTCGGTGTCCTCGGTCGCCCCCGGCGCCTCCCCGACGAAGAGGATCGACGCCGACAGCGGCCCGCTCGCCTCGACGATCTGCGAGCGGCTCGCGACGAGCCGGGGACAGCGCTCACAGCTGCCGACGGTCCCGTCAGCTCGCAGCGGTCGCATGCCCATCCTGCAGCCCCGACCCGCATCACCGCACCGGTCCCCCGGAGGTTATCGCCACCGCGGTCGAGGTGGGCCCATGCAGGTGCACAACCTGACCGCCGACGTCGAGCAGTTCACCGCGAACGCCTACCTCCTCGCCACCGATGCGCCGGTCCTCGTCGACGTCGGGGTCGATGCCGGGATCGTCGACCGCATCACCGAGCACGTCGATGCGCTCGAGGCCGTCGTGATCACCCATCAGCACCGCGACCACATCGCCGCACTCGATGCGGTGCTCGACGCGTTCGACCCCTCGGTCCACGCGTACGCGCCCCATGACCGCCGCACCGCGGCGCTGGGCGACGGGGAGACGCTCACGCTCGGTGGGCTCGAGCTGACCGCGCTGCACACCCCCGGACACGCCGCGGACCACCTCGTGCTGCTCACCGAGCAGGCGCTGTTCAGCGGCGACCTCGTCGTGTACAACGACGGCGCGTTCGACGACGGCAGCTTCGGCCGGACCGACCAACCCGGACAGGACCGCGCGGCGCTCGTCGCCTCGATCGAGCACCTGCTCACTCAGCTGTCACCGACGGTGACGGCGATGTACCCCGGTCACGGCGACAGCATCACCGACATGGAGGTGCGGACGGTCGTCGACCGCGCGCTCACGCGTGCGAAGCGCTTCGAGCCGAAGTACCCCTGAGCGCCGCTCAGGCGACGCGGCGTTCCTTCGACTTGGGGCGCATCCGGTCGTAGCCGCACTTGCGGCAGCGTGTCGCGCGCATCGGGTTGCGCGCGTTGCACCGCATGCAGATCAGCTTCTCCAGCGTCCGCGCGACCGCTGCCTTGTTCTTCGCCATGCCCACACAGACCCGAAGCCCCGGTAAAACCCTTGCGAGGCGCCTCAGCGCGCCTGCTCGATCGCCGCGACGATCGACTCCCGCTGCGTCACGCCGACGAAGCGGTCGACGACCGCCTCGTCCGCCTCGATGATCACCGTCGGCAGCGACCGCACCTGGTACTCGTTGGCGGTGTCCGCATCCGCCTCGACATCGATCTTCTCGAGCGCCACATCATCGAACTCCGCGTCGATCTCCGCGAGGATCGGGTCCTGCGTCTTGCACGGGCCACACCAGTCGGCGTAGAAATCCAGCATTCGGATGCTCATCATCCCCACACACCATGGCGGGCGGAATAAGCGTTCGTCCCCACCCCGAACAGAATCCTTTAGCCACCCTGTCCACTCTCGAGGGCCATGAGCGGACGCAAGAACCCGGGTGGGTTGATGTCGAGTGCGGGGCTGGTCCGATACTTCGATTCGGAGGACCGCAACGCGATCCGGCTGGACCCCCGCACGGTGGTGGCCTTCGGCGTGCTGTTCGGTGTGGGGATCCTGATCCTCAACGCGCTCGCACTGTGAGCGCGCAGGCGCTGACCGCCGGGGTGGTCGCCGTCCAGGGGGACGTCGCAGAGCACGCCGCAGCGGTGCGGGCCGCCGGCACCAGCGCCGGATACGCGGTGACCGTCGAGCCGATCCGCACCGCCGGCAGCGTCGCCGACTGCGACCTGCTGCTGCTGCCCGGTGGCGAGTCGACGACGATCGCGGGGCATCTGCGTCGGGAGGCGATCGACGCGGAGATCGCCGCACACGTCGCCGCCGGCCGGCCGCTGCTCGCGACCTGTGCGGGGCTGATCGTCATCGCCGCCGACACGGGCGACCCCCGGGTGGAGCCGCTGGGGCTGCTCGATGTCACCGTCGACCGCAACGCCTTCGGCCGGCAGGTCGACAGCTTCGAGGCCGATGTGGCCGTCGACGGGCTCGATGCGCCGTTCCCCGCGGTGTTCATCCGCGCGCCGGTGGTCACCGAGACGGGCCCCGGGGTGTCGACCCTCGCGGCGGTCGATGGGGCCACCGTCGCCGTGCAGGCGGGGCCGATCACCGCGACGGCGTTCCACCCCGAGCTCACCGGCGATGACCGCATCCATCAGCTCGCGCTGTTCGACCGCCTGTAGACCTGTGGTTCTTTGCTCCCACCACCTCGACGAGGGGCATGTCCACCTCACCCGCGGCGAGCTTCGAGGCGCTGTTCGAGACCATCCTGCAGCGGCAGGAGCACGCCCCCGCGGACTCGTACACCGCCGCGCTGCTGTCGGACCCCAAGGGCCGCGATGCGATCTTGGAGAAGATCGGTGAGGAGTCGACCGAGGTGATCCTCGCCGCGGCCGCCGACCGCCCACAGCGCACCGTCGCCGAGTCCGCCGACCTGCTGTACCACCTGTTCGTCCTGCTGGCGGCGATGGACATCAGCCTCGCCGAGCTGGCCGGCGAGCTCGCCGCACGCGCGGACTGATCAGCGGAAGCGCACGCCGAGGTCGGCCATCTCCGCGTTCGCCTCGGCGACGTTGATCAGCACCGCGGTCAGCCCCTCGATCTCCGCGGCGACACCGATGCCGCCGGCGTACACCGCTCGCAGCCCCTCGATCTCCGCGGCCAGCGCCATCGTCGTCTGCACCGCCTGCTCATCATCGCCGACGACCAGGGTGTCGACCTCCAGCGGCGCATCCAGCTCGGCCAGCCGACCCGCGGCGAGGTTGTGGAACGCCCCCACGACGGCCACCGCATCGGGGGCGACCTCCGCGGCCAGCTGCGTCACGCTCCCCGCACTCGGTGGGCGGCTGTGGAACCCGTCCTCATCGCGTCGCAGCCCCGCCGCCGGTGAGACCAGCACATCCCCCGCGTCGAGGCGGTCGGCGATCGCCTCGATCGTCGCGGCGATGTGGTACGGCGGCACCGCGAGGATGATGAGGTCCGCACGGTCGGCGGCCATCGCGTTCTCGAAGCCGGTCACCTTCGCCGCGGAGCCGTACGCCCCGGCGGTCTGCTGGTACTCGGCGGCGGCCTCGCGTGCCCGCTCGGGGTCGCGCGAGCCGATGACGATCTCGTGGTCGGTGTCCTTCGCCCACCGCAGCGCCAGTCCCGCCCCGATCGCGCCGGTCCCCCCGATGAGTGCGATGCGCATGGGCGGTGAGTGCTGCAGCGGTGGCTAAAGGATTCCGTCATCAGCGAGGACGGCCGGGACCGCCCGGACCGTCTCGACCACCACGTCCGCGCCCGCGGCCACGAGATGCTCGCCGGTCCCCTCGGCATCGCCCGCCCCGGTGACGCCGACGCCCACGTACGTCCGTGCGGTGTCGGCGGTGGCCGCCGCGGTCGCCGCGGTCATGTCGTCCACGGTGTCGCCGATGAAGTACACCCGCTCGGCATCCAGCGTGGCCGCGACCGCGAGCAGCCCCGCCGGGTCGGGCTTGTCGGCATACGCATCGTCCATCGTCACGACCGCCGCGGGATCGACCGACAGCGGCGTGCGCTCGAGGGCGATCTGCGCCTCCGCGGCGGGCCGGCCGGTGACCACCCCCACCGCGGCGGCCGACTCGACGGTCGCGACCGTCTCCGCGTCGATCAGCACCGGCTCGTCGTGGATGAGCCCATCCGCGGCGAACGGGGCGGTCTCCCCCTCGAGCTCGGCGTACAGCGCATCACCGAGGTAGACGGTCTGGAACACCTCCCGGAGCCGCTCGGGGTCGACCCGTGCGGTGATCCTCTCTGCGGCTGCGCCACCGACGGCGTCGATCAGCGCGACCGCCGCGCCCGCGAGGCCACCGCCGGCGTCGGCGACCGCCGCGGTGAACCGGTGGCGGTCACCGTCGCTGTGGCGCTCCAGCTCGACGGCCATCGCCGCGGCGGTGGTCAGGTCCCAGTCGTTGTTGAACCGCCCCGCCCGCTTGAAGCGGTCGATCAGCGCCTGGTCGATCTTTGCATCGTGCTCGCGTGCGACGGTCTCGACGATCGCCCGGCGGTACGATCTGCGCACATCGACCAGCACCCCGTCGATGTCGAAGATCACCCCGGTGGTCATGCCTGCACGGGCGTGACCGCCCCGATTAGGGTTACCGCTTAGCCGTCGGGTGCGGTGTGGACGACGGTCCCGTCGGCGAGGCGCCGTCGGTGCGTCCGCAGGATGGGCTCCTCGAAGCCGCAGGTGGTGAACAGCCAGCGTGCACCCACCGTCTGTGCGACCGTCCGCAGCGGCCGCTGCAGCTCTGCGGGCAGCCGTCGCGCGTAGATGACCGGGCTCGCGTACACCGCGCCCGGCTCCACCCGGCCGGCGGCGGCGACCAGGTCATCGGTCACCAGCTGGATGCGGGGGTCGACCGGCTGCGGGTGGACGTCCGTGGCGTACACCGCGACCCCACGCGCGAGCAGGGCGACCGCGACGGTGTCATCGCCCCCGATGGCGACCTCCGTCACCCGCTGTGCGTCCGCCAGCAGGGCGGTGAGGCCCGCAGACGTGGCTCGGGACACGGCGCGATGTTTATACCCAGCCCTCAAGAACCAGCCGCATGCACGTCGATATCGTGCCGATCGGCGATGTCTCCGCGCGCGTCAAGCGCGAGGCATCCAGCGCACTCCGGGGGGTGTACGAGTGCGATGTGACCGTCCAGGCACCGCAGGCGGTCCCCGACGGCGCGTACGACGAGGGCCGGGGGCAGTACCGCGCGGAGACGTTCATCGAGATCGCCTCGCGCATCGGTGCGGGTGAGAAGAACATCGCCATCACCCCCGAGGACCTCTACTACCGCCGCCGCAACTTCGTCTTCGGGCTGGCGTATCTCAACGGCAACGGCTCGGTGATCTCGACGTACCGGCTCGCGACGTCGACGGATGGCGGCATCCAGTCCCGCCCCGCCTCGGAGGTCTTCGCCGACCGCGTCCGCAAGGAGGTGATCCACGAGATCGGCCACACCTTCGGCCTCGAGCACTGTGGCAACTCCAAGTGCGTCATGTCGTTCTCGCCCACGGTGCGCGAGGTGGATGTGAAGGAGCAGCTGCTGTGTGGCACCTGCTCGAAGCGGCTGTTCTGAGCTCACTCGATCGCGTAGTAGTACTCGCCGGCGGCCTTCTGGGTGCGGTCCAGCTGTGAGTCGGGCTTGTTGATCCGCGGCCGGCTCGTGCGCTCATCGCGGCGGAACGTGATCGCGAGCTGCTCGAGGAACTCGTTCATGCCCGCCCGCATCGACTGCGGGGGCGCCGCATGCCCACGGACGGCGGGCTCGCCGTCGAAGACCACGAGCCGGTCGGCCAGCAGGTCGATCATGTAGATGTCGTGGTCGATCACGAGCACGCTCTTGTCGTTGTTCTCTGCGAACCGGCGGATCGCCGTCGTCGCCTGGATGCGCTGCTCGACATCGAGGTGCGCCGACGGCTCATCCAGCACGTACAGCTGCGCCTCGGTGCTCAGACAGCCGGCGATCGCCACCCGCTGGCGCTCGCCGCCGGACAGATCCGTCACCATGCGGTCCATGAGCCGCTCCAGCTGCAGGGGGTCGCCGATCTCCGTCTGCCAGATCGACGTGCCCACCGCCGTCGAGATCGACTGCAGCAGCGCCTCGACGCGGATGGGGGTGTCCGCCTCGACGTACTGCGGCTTGTACGCCAGCGGGACGGACTGCTCGATCTGCCCGCTGTCGGGGGCGATCTCGCCGGTGATCAGCTTCGCGAACGTGGACTTGCCGATCCCGTTGGGGCCGACGACCCCGAGGACCTCCCCCGCGTGGATCTGCCCCGGCTCGACCTCGAGGCCGAAGCCGCTGCCATCGTACGACTTCGCCATCTGCGCGTAGTCGACCAGCGGTGCCCCCATCACCGACTCCCGCGGTGCGTGCTCCTCGAAGGTGATCGCCGACGGGCGGATCCGCATGTTCTCGGTGCTCAGGTACCCCTTGAGGTACTCGTTGATGCCCGCCCGCGTGGACTTCGGCGGCGTGATCACCCCGAACGCCCCGGGCCGGCCGTAGCCGATGTGCAGCCGGTCCGCCAGCAGGTCCAACAGCGCGAGGTCGTGCTCGACGACGAGCACCGCCGCATCGGTCTCCGTCGCCAGCTCATCGATCAGCCGTGCCGCGGTGACGCGCTGGCCGATGTCGAGGTACGGCGAGATCTCATCGAGGAAGTAGAACTCCCGGTCGCGTGCGAGCGTCGCCGCCAGTGCGACCCGCTGCAGCTCCCCACCGCTGAGGCGGTCCACCGTCGTCTCGAGCACCGGCTCGAGCCCCAGCCGGTCGATGTACCCCGCGAGCGCCCCCCGCTCGTCGGTCGACGCCAGCAGGTCCGCGGCGGTCCCGTCGTACTCGCGGGGGATCTGGTCGACGTACTGCGGCTTCTGGGCGATCGACACCGCCTCATCGGCGAGCGCGATGAGGTACGGCTGCAGCTCGGTGCCCCGGTACGCGTCGATCACCTCCTCCCAGCCCACGCTGGCATCGAGGATGCCCAGGTTGGGCACCATCGCGCCCGTCAGCGCGCGCACGGCGGTGGTCTTGCCGATCCCGTTCGGCCCGAGGATCCCCGTCACCTCCCCCGCCTGGGGGATCGGCAGCCCGTACAGCGCGAACGCGTTCTCGCCGTAGCGGTGTGCGGGGTCATCCTCGAGCTCGGTGGGGAGGTTGATGATCTCGATCGCATCGAAGGGGCACTTCTCGACGCAGATGCCGCAGGTCTCCCCCAGGCACACCTCCTCGGAGATGTGGATCTGCTGTGGCCCCCCCGCGTACGGCGTCTCCTCGCCGAAGCGCTCCTCGCGGCGGACGATGCACTCCTTGCCCGTCCGGTTGGGCGGGCAGTAGTTCGCGCACTCGTAGTTGCAGCGGTCGGGCTGGCAGCGGTCCAGGTCGACGACGGCGATGCTGTCGTCCGCCATCGCTCAGATCGTGACGCCCTCGGTCAGCAGGATGGTGTAGGTGATGAACCACAGCGCGAAGGTCATGAACGCGACGTAGAGGTAGTCCTTCGTGCTGAACCCCTCGACGTCGATGCCCAGCAGCTGCAGCAGTGGGATCTGTGCGACGTACGCCCCGACGAACACCACCACGGTCCGCACGCTGGTCGCCGCCGCCGGGTCGGTCCCGACGAGCACCAGCGAGGCGACCCCGGCGATGACCCCGCCGAGTGTCGCCAGCGTCGTGACGATGATCCCGCGTCGGTGCTGCGAGATCACCGCGGTGGTCTCCGTCGCCATGTGGCGCAGATGCACCATCGCGCGGCAAAAGCGGTTCGTTCCGTGCGGTGTGGTTTAGTGTCCACCCCGCCGACGGCGGGCCATGGCGGCCCCACCCGAGCGGCTCGCGGCACTGCCCCCGAGTGCGAAGCTCGTCTACAAGATCCTCGAGTACGAGGGCCCGCTCACCCAGCAGGCGCTGTGCGAGCAGACGCTGCTGCCGCCGCGGACGGTCCGCTACGCGCTGGACCGCCTCGAGGATGCGGGCCTCGTCACCCCCGAGGTGTACCTCGCCGACGCCCGGCAGACGCTGTACTCGCCCGTGCCCGCGTGAGGCTCAGGTGGTGACGACCGTGATCGGCGCGCCCGCGTCGATGGCGTGTTCGAGCTCGTCGGCGATCGCGCTGCCGCGGGAGATCTGGATCTCCCCCCCGCGGCCGACGGTCGCGGTGAAGAGGTACTCCGCGTCCGCGAGCACCTCGACGGTCTCGCCCACCTGGTCGGGCCGCTCGATGACGATGTGCCGGCCGGTGATCTGCGGGTCGACCGCCTCGCCGGCGACCACGGGGGCGCTCGTCCCCCCATCGGGCCGCTCCTCGTGGGTCCGCACGTCGATGCTGATGCCGAGGCGGTCCTCGATCGGGGTGATCCGCCCGCCACCCTTGCCGATCACGTAGGGGATGTCGTCGTCATCGACGTAGACGGTCGCGGCGTTCTGCCCCTTCAGCACCACCTCGACATCACCGCGGGCGACCGACTGGATCTCGCGTTCGATCTCCAGCCGTGCGAGGCGGTTGACGCCCCCCTCGGTCCCCCCACCGGCCTCCTCGATCGGCACCGTCACCACCTGGCGGTTGAAGCTGTAGATCTCGTACGCGGGCGTGTCGGTCTCGAAGTCGCTGATCTGGATCACCGGGCGGGCGAGGTCCTCGGCGACGAGCCCCGCGGGCACCTTCACCGTCGTGTCGACGTCGTAGACGGTCTCGACCGCCCCCGCCTCGATGTAGATCACCGTGTCGACGACCTGCGGGATCATCCCCAGCTCGAGCCGGCCGACGAGCCGCTGCAGCGCGTCGATCGCCCGGGTGGCGTGGACGACACCCACCATCCCGACGCCCGCGAGGCGCATGTCCGCGAACACCTCGAAGTCGGAGGTCTTGCGCACCTCATCGTAGATGGTGTAGTCGGGCCGCACCAGCAGCAGCGAGTCGGCGGTCTTCGCCATCGACCCCCCCAGTGCGGTGTACTGGGTCACCTCATCGGTGACCTGCAGGTCACGCGGCTTCTCCATCGTCTTGACCGCGTAGTCCGCATCGTTGAGGAACTCCGCGACCGCCTGTGCGAACGTGGACTTGCCCGCACCGGGCGCGCCGGCGATCAGCACCCCCCGCTGGCGCTCCTCGAGGCGCCCGCGGAGCTCATCGGCGAACTCGTAGTCGGTCAGGTCGGTCTTGACGATCGGCCGCACCGCCGTGATCTCGACCGCATCGGCGAACGGGGGCCGCGCGATCGCGATCCGGTAGTCCTCGAACTGGATCACCTCCATGCCCGGCTCGCTCATCTCGATGAACCCCGCGGGGTTGGCCCGCGCGGTGAGGCGCACGTCCTGTGCGAGGCTGCTGACGGTGTGCTCGCCCAGCGCCTGCTCGCCGATGAACTCGTACTGCATCTCGCCGATCGCCCCGCGCTTGGCCTTCGGCCGCACCCCCGCCTTCAGATGCACCGACATCGTCGACTCGTCGAAGTACTCCTCGAGCTCGAGGCGGTCGTGCGCGTGGACGATGGGCTCGATGTACTCCACCGCGGCGCCCATCGCCCGTGCGACGGCGGCCTGCACCGCATCGCTCGTGATGAGCGTCGCATCGTGGTCGTTCGCCAGCTCGCGCACGATCGCGTCGATGCTGCCCGCATCGGCCGCGGCGATCGCCTCCGACGACTGGCGCTCGCCGACGAAGCGGACGGTCACATCCGCCGCCCGGATCGACTCGATCTCCGCCAGCCCATCCCAGCCGGACTCACGGTCCGCGTTCGCCTGTGCCTCGAGCTCGCCGACGACGACCTCGGGGATCAACACCGCCTCGACCTCCGCATCTCGGAGGTACCCGTCCGCGATCCGCCGGTCGATGATCGCGCTCGTGTCCGGGACGATCTGCATGTGTGGACGCTGCGGTGGTGGCGGTATAAGCCTGTGACTTCGGCGGGAGACCAAGCGTTAAGTACTGGTATGTCATAGCATACCATGTATGTCATCGGCGCAGTCGGACACCGACGTGTTGATCGACGCACTGCTGCACACCGGCGGCCATCAGACCGCTGCGGCCCGCTGGGACCGGTCGTATCGGAAGCTGCAGTGCCCCGAGTGCGGGGCGATCCACGCCCTGACGGCGACACGCTGCAAGGTCTGCACCTGGCAGCCGCGCTGACCCACCCAAAACACGGCGTTTATTCCCCTCTGGGGCCTCCGATGTGCAATGACACAGGCGAGCCCGGAGATCACGCGGCTCTTCGGTGGGCCGGGCAGCGGCAAGACCACCGCGCTGTTGGACCGCGTCGAGACGCTGCTCGAGGATGAGACGCTCACCGTCGACGACCTGCTGGTCGTCTCCTACACGCGTGCGGCCGCCGCGGAGGTGCGTGACCGCCTCGCGGACCGCCTGGACGTCTCCGCGCAGTCGCTGAAGGGGAACGTGGCGACGATGCACGCGAAGGCGTACGAGCTGCTGGGGCTGTCGGGTGCGGACGTCGTGGGTGAACCGGAGATGCAGGCGTTCTGCGAGGACTTCGGCCTCGAGTACGAGGACGAGTACCGCTCGGCGCGTCGTCGCACCGCGCGGTCGACGACGATCGGCAACAAGATCATCGCCACCAGCCAGTGGCTGCAGCGCACCCGCCGGTCGGTCGATGCGTGGTACGAGGTCCCCTTCCAGTGGGACGTCGAGGAGGTGCGGCTGCCGCCGGAGATCGACCCGCATGCGATGGAGGGCAACAAGTACACACCCACCTGGTCGGCGAGCGACGACCGCGTCGATGTGCCCGAGGCGATCGAGGCCTGGCGCGCGTACAAGCAGGAGGAGGGGCTGACCGGCTTCGCCGACATGCTCGAGGCGGTGCTCGAGCAGGAGCTGCTCCCCGACGCCCGCGTGCTCATCATCGATGAGTTCCAGGACATCACCACCCTGCAGTACCTGGTGTACGAGCTGTGGAAGCCGCACATGGAGACGATCCTGATCGCCGGCGACGATGACCAGGTGGTGTACGAGTGGCAGGGTGCGGATCCGGCGCTGCTGCTGGATGCGGAGCGCACCGAGGATGTGATCCTGCCCAACTCCTACCGGCTGCCCTCGCGCGTGCTGGAGGTGGTCAACACCGAGATCCGCCACATCGGTCGGCGCCAGGAGAAGGACCTCAAGCCCCGCAAGGAGGGTGGCGCCGTCGAGGCGCGCTCGAACCCCTCGATGCTGGATGTGGTCCGAGACGTGCGCACCACGGTGGGTGCGGACCCCGATGCGACGGTGATGGTGCTGTTCCGCGCGCGCTACCAGCTGTTCCAGTTCCTCGATGAGTTCATCGGCGAGGGCATCCCGTTCCGCATGCTCACCGAGCAGCGCATGTGGACCGACCGGCTGACGGAGTACGTCCGGGCGGTCGAGGCGCTCGCGGCGGGCGAGACCGTCTCGGGGCTGCAGACCCGGCGGCTCGCGGACATGCTGCAGGACTCGGCGTTCGGGACGAACGAGCGGGATGCGCTCTTCGAGCTCGTCGAGACGCACAAGGAGCAGAGCACGGAGACGGCGCTGTCGCGCCTGGAGATCCCCGTCGCGGAGATCCGCGTCATCGCCCCGTTCGCCCCCGCCCCCGAGGCGGCCGCGGACATGGTCCGCAAGGTCACCTCCTACCAGCGCAAGTCGGTCGCCGCGTACTTCGCGGGGCCCCATGCGGGGATGGACCCCGGGCGCGTGCGGGTGGGGACGATCCACTCCGCGAAGGGGCGCGAGGCCGACCACGTCTTCCTCGCGACGGACCTCACCGAGAAGGTCGTCGAGCAGATCGCGGCGACCATCTCCGACGACGCCGACGCGTTCGAGCTGGCGGACGGGTGCGTCCCCGCGCTGACCGACAGCGAGCGCCGGGTGTTCTTCGTGGGCATGTCGCGGGCCCGCGAGCGGCTGGTGCTTTTGGAGGACCTCATCTCGGGGGCGCCCACATTGCCGGTCAGCGTGCTGCTGCACAACGAGCTGCGGGAGACGCCGGTCGAGGAGCTGGTGGGTGCGGTCGCGGGCGACCCGGTCTCGCCGGAGGCGTGAGCGACGGGATGTTCACGGGGATCGTCGAGGGGACGGGCACCGTCACCGCGATCGATGCGACCGCGGATGCGGACCGGCTGACGGTCGCGCTGCCGGGTGTGGTCGATGCGGTCTCTGCGGGCCAGTCGGTGGCGGTCGATGGGGTCTGTCTCACCGTCGAGACGTACGATGCGGCCGCACATGCGATGACGGTGTTCATCGCGACGGAGACGGCCGACCGCACCGCCCTCGGTGAGCGGGCGGTGGGGGATGCGGTCAACATCGAGCGGGCGCTGGCGGCCGATGGACGGCTCGACGGGCACATCGTCCAGGGACACGTGGACACGACCGCACCGGTGCGGGCGGTCGAGCAGATCGGGGAGGACTGGACCTACCAGTTCGGCCTCCCACCGTCGGTCGCGCCGTACATCGTCGAGAAGGGGTCGGTGGCCATCGACGGCATCAGCCTCACCGTCGCCGCCCGCGAGCCCGACGGCTTCCACGTCGCCGTCATCCCCACCACGTACACCGAGACGACCCTCAGCGAGCGGTCGGTGGGCGATGCGGTCAACCTCGAGGTGGACATCATCGCGAAGTACGTCGAGCAGCTCACCGCGGCCCATCGCTGAGGACGATCCGGCGGTAGACCGCCTCGTACCGCCGCAGCTTCCCCACCAGCAGCATCGCGATCGCGCCGTCGAAGATGATCACGTACGCGATGAGCCCCGTGGTGGGCCCGCCGACGAGCGCACCCAGCGCCAGCGTCGCCGGCCCGACGGTGAGGTTGTACAGCGCGTGCACCCCCGCGGCGATGAGCAGCCCCTTGATGATGATCGGCCCGCGCATGCCGGGGTTGAACTTCGCCAGCCCCAGGTAGTAGCCCGCGATCGCCGAGTAGATCACATGTCCGGGGCCCGCCAGCGCACGCACCGCGGTGATGCCGCCACCCGCACCGATGAGGCCGGCGCCGATCGGCACCTCCACCACCGGCAGCGACCGGGTGATGTAGAAGGCGTTCTCGACGATCGCGAAGCCGAGGCCCGCCATCGCCCCGTACACCGCCCCGTCGATCACCGCGTCGAACCGCGCATCGGCGTACGCGTACAGCCGCACCGCCAGCAGCTTCACCGCCTCCTCGACGGGCCCGACGACGATGATGAAGAACGCCGCCACGCCCAGTGGGCCCAGCAGGCTGAAGCTGGGGCGCAGCGCGCCGTTGATGACTGCCGCGAAGCTCGCGGTGGCCATCCCCAGCAGCACCGTCGCCACGAGCAGGCTCAGCGGCTCGGCGGTCGTCACATCCGACCGGTAGACGTACCACGCGATCGCCACCGCGGGCACCCCCGACAGCACCGTCAGCAGCGACGTCTGTGCGTCCGTCAGCACCGCGACCCCACCGATGCCGATGAGCACGGACACCGCCGCCAGGACGATGATGAGTCGGACCGAGCGCGCGATGAGCCAGTGGGTGCGCATCGCGATGCGGTCGAGCCCGCTCCGCTCGTCCCACTCGGTCACCTCGTACAGGTCGATCTGCCCGGAGACCGCCCGCTCGATCGGATCGCGGGATCGGTCCATCGTCGGTCACCAGTCGCGCCGCGTGCGTAAGCGTTCGCCCCGGAGCCGCCGGAACAGCAAGTTTATCAGACGGCCCCGGCGACCTCCGCCAACCTGGCGGCCGGGGGACCATGGTGACAGGACAGACACTACAACCGGAGGTGAACATCGGCCTCGTCGGACACGTGGACCACGGGAAGACGACGCTCGTGCAGGCGCTGTCGGGCTCGTGGACCGACCAGCACTCCGAGGAGATGAAGCGCGGCATCTCCATCCGCCTCGGCTACGCCGATGCGACGTTCCGGCACATCCCCGACGCGGAGGGCCCCGCGGCGTACACCGTCGCCGAGACCGACCCCGACGGGGCCGACACGGAGGTGCTGCGGACGGTCTCGTTCGTGGATGCGCCCGGACACGAGACGCTGATGGCCACGATGCTCTCCGGCGCCTCGATCATGGATGGCGCCGTGCTCGTCGTCTCTGCGACCGAGGACGTCCCGCAGGCGCAGACCCAGGAGCATCTGATGGCGCTGGACATCATCGGCATCGAGAACATCGTGATCGCCCAGAACAAGATCGACCTCGTCGACCGTGACCGCGCACTCGAGTCGTACGGGCAGATCGAGGCGTTCGTCGAGGGGACCGTCGCCGAGGGCGCGCCGATCGTGCCGGTCAGCGCGCAGCAGGAGGTCAACGTCGACGTGCTCATCGCCGCGATCGAGGAGACGATCCCCACCCCCGAGCGCGATGCGGAGGCGGATGTGCGGCTGTTCACCGCGCGCTCGTTCGACATCAACCGGCCGGGGACCGAGTGGGCCGACCTCGCCGGCGGGGTCATCGGTGGCTCGGTCGTCCGCGGCGCGCTCACCGTCGGCGATGCGATCGAGGTGCGTCCCGGCCGGCAGGTCGAGGCGGAGGGGCAGACCCGGTGGGTCCCCATCGAGACGACGGTCCGCTCGCTGCAGGCGGGCGGGGCGAGCGTCGAGACGGTGACGCCGGGGGGCCTCTGCGGGGTCGGCACCGGGTTGGACCCCAGCGTCACCAAGGGCGACGCGCTCGCGGGCCAGCTGGTGGGCACCCCGGGCAGTCTCCCACCGACGCGCGAGTCGTTCACGATGGCGGTCGACCTGCTCGACCGGGTCGTGGGCGATGAGCCCGTCGAGCCGATCAGCACGGGCGAGCCGCTGATGCTGACGGTGGGGACATCGACGACCGTCGGCGCGGTGACGAGCGCGCGGGACGCGGAGGCGGAGGTGCAGCTCAAGCGACCGGTGTGTGCCCCCACGGGCGCGTCGATCGCGATCAACCGGCGGGTGGGCACGCGGTGGCGACTGATCGGTGTCGGGACGCTGGAGTGAGCGCGACGGTCATCCTCGACACGAACGCGCTGATGGCACCCGTCGAGCGGGACCTGCGGCTCTTCGAGGAGCTCGAGCGGCTGGTCGGCCCGTCGGTGCGGCCGCTGGTGCCCGCGCCGGTGGCCGACGAGCTGCGGCGGCTGGCCGCCGGTGGTGGACGTGCGGCCACCGCCGCGGGCGTGGGTCGGTCACTGCTCGAGCGGTGTGAGGTCGTCCCGACCGACGCGGCGTACGCGGACGACGCGGTCGTCGAGCTCGCACGGGCACACGGCGGCTACGTGGTGACCGAGGACCGCGCGCTGCGGGCCCGATTGCCCTCGCAGGCGGTTCACGTAATAGGTATAAGGGGTAGTGATAGATTGGAGGTACGAGACTGATTTCGATGTACAAGCGAGTCCGATTGATCGATACGGTGGAGGTCCCCCCGGCGCATCTGGCGGATGTCACCCCGCAGCGGGTGAAGCATCTGCTCCAGGAGAAGCTGGAGGGCCGCATGGACGAGGATGTGGGGAGCGTGGTGAGCGTGATCGAGGTCCGCGACATCGGCGAGGGGACGGTCCTGCCCGGACGGGCGGGGGTGTACTACGATGCGGAGTTCGATGCGATCACGTTCGACCCCGCGATGCAGGAGGTCGTCGACGGGGAGGTCGTCGAGGTCGTCGAGTTCGGCGCCTTCGTGGGCATCGGCCCCGTCGACGGGCTGCTGCACGTCTCGCAGATCTCCGATGAGTACCTCTCGTACGACGGGGAGAACCAGCAGCTCGCGTCGACGGAGTCGAACCAGACGCTGGCGGTCGGCGACTCCGTCCGCGTCCGCATCGTCACCAAGAGCATCGACGAGCGCAACCCCCGCGACTCGAAGATCGGCCTCACCGCCAAGCAGCCGGGGCTGGGCAAGCACGGGTGGCTCGAGGACGCCCGCCAGCAGGCCGCCGAGGCGGAGGGCCAGTAGATGGCGCGGGTGCGCATGGCCTGCCGGGAGTGCCACTTCATGAACGACCCCGACGCGCAGGCGTGTCGGCACTGTGGCTCCTCCAGCCTGACCGAGGACTGGGCGGGCTACGTGGTGATCACCCATCCGGAGGCCTCCGACATCGCCGCGGAGATGGCCGTCACTGAGGCCGGCGGCTACGCGCTGAAGGTCCGGTGAGCGATGGGCGTCGCGGTGCCGCCGTCGCTGCGCGGTGAGCTGCGCCATCCCATCGGGCCGATCTACCCGACCGTCGAGCCGCTGCGCGAGGTGCTGGGCGCGCCACTGCACACCGTGGGTGACGTGGTCACCGCCACGCTGGCGCAGGCGGGGTGGGCGCCGCAGGTGGCGATCGTCGACGGCAAGACCGAGCGGGCACCGACGCGCCCGGATGTGGCGGAGGCCGTCGCCGCGCGGGGTCGCACCCGGCACGTGCGTAACCCCGCAGGGCAGATCACCCCCGCGGCGGTCGCGGCGGTGTGCGAGGCGGTGGCTGCGGCCGGCGCACAGACGATCTGGGTCACCGGCGAGGAGGACCTGCTGGTGATCCCCCTGGCGATCGCCGCGCCGACCGGCACGAGCATCGTCTACGGGCAGCCCGGCGAGGGGATGGTGCACGTGGCGGTCACCCCGGCGGTCACCGAGGCGATGGAGGGGGTGCTGCGGCGGTGCACCGGCGGGGTCGACGAGCTGCTGGAGATGCTGCAGACGGGCGTGTGACCCTTCGAAATCCTTTTACAGCGCTCTGGCAGAGCCTGGTGTAGTTCAACCATGGAGCTCGAGATCATCAGCGAGGATGCGAACCCGCTGCTGCACCGCACGGACGTGCGCTTCAGCGTGACACATGAGGCGGAGACCCCCTCCCGGCTGTCGGTGCGCGACAGCCTGGCGGCGCAGCTGAACAAGGACGCCGGCGAGGTCGTCATCCAGAGCCTCAAGACCCGCTTCGGCATGCGCGAGACGATCGGCTACGCGAAGGTGTACGACTCGCCCGACCATGCGGCGGACATCGAGGCGGCCCACATCCTCGAGCGCAACAAGATCGGCGTCGAGGAGGGCGAGGACGCCGCCGACCCCGCTTCCGAAGAGGCCTGAGCCGGCGGGCCGCGTCCATGCGGGTCCTGGGCATCGAAGGCACCGCATGGGCCGCCAGCGCGGCGGTGTTCGACACCGCGACGGAGGAGTTCGTCTGCGAGACCGACGCGTACGTCCCCACCTCCGGGGGCATCCACCCCCGCGAGGCCGCCGAGCACATGGCGACGGCGCTGCCGGGGGTCATCGCGGCGGTCCGTGCGCAGGCGGGCGCCCCCATCGATGCGGTCGCCTTCTCGCGGGGTCCGGGGCTCGGCCCCTGTCTGCGCGTCGTCGGCACCGCTGCACGGGCGATCGCGGCCGCGGAGGACCTCCCGCTGGTGGGGGTCAACCACATGGTCGCCCACCTGGAGATCGGCCGGCTGCTGTCGGATGTCGAGGACCCGCTGTGTCTGAACGCCTCGGGGGCGAACGCGCATCTGCTGGCGATGCACGGTGACCGCTACCGCATCCTCGGCGAGACGATGGACACCGGCGTCGGCAACGCGATCGACAAGTTCGCGCGGCATCTGGGCTGGCAGCACCCCGGCGGCCCGAAGGTGGAGGCGGCCGCCGCAGACGGTGCGTACCACGCGCTGCCGTACGTCGTCAAGGGGATGGACTTCTCGTTCTCGGGGATCATGTCGGCCGCGAAGGAGGCGGTCGATGCCGGCGTTCCGCCCGCGGACGTGTGTGTGGGCCTGCAGGAGAGCATCTTCGCGATGCTCACCGAGGTGACCGAGCGGGCGCTCGCGCTCACGGGCAAGCAGAGCGTGGTCCTCGGCGGTGGCGTCGGACAGAACGGACGGCTGCAGGCGATGCTTCGGTCGATGTGCGCCGCCCGCGGGGCCCGCTGCGTCGTCCCCCCGGCGCGCTTCCTGCGCGACAACGGTGCGATGATCGCGGCACTGGGCGCGCAGATGGCCGCCGCCGGGCAGACCATCGCGGTCGACGCGTCGGCGGTGCGGCCCCGCTTCCGCCCCGATGCGGTCCCCGTGCGGTGGCGCGCACCCGTCCCCGCCGCACCGCCCGCGCCCGGGGGTCCCATCCGGGGTGCGGAGGCGGTCGTCGAGTCCCACCCCGCCGGCGTGCGCAAGCTCCGGGTGCCGAAGGCGTACCGCCACCCCACCCTCGACGCCCGCCTGCGCAGCGAACGCACCACGGCGGAGGCCCGCCTCACCCAGGCGGCGCGGCGCGTGGGCGTGCCCACCCCGCTGATCCGCCGGATCGACCCAGACAGCGGTGCGCTGGTGCTGCAGCGCGTGGGCACGCGTGACCTGGCCACCGCGCCCGACGATGAGGATGCGCTCGCCACCGTGGGCCGTCACCTCGCCCGCCTGCACACCGCGGGCATCATCCACGGCGATCTGACGACCCGGAACGTCCGCATCGGCCCCGCGCGGATCTACCTCATCGACTTCGGGCTGGGGTATCACAGCGGGCACGTCGAGGACCAGGCGATGGACCTGCACATCCTGCACCAGTCGCTCGCAGGCACGACCGATGCGCCCGAGACGCTGTTCGAGGCCGTCACCCGCGCGTACGCGGCGGCCGGCGATGACGCGGTGCTCGAGCGCCTCGCGGAGATCGACACACGCGGTCGCTACCGGTGACATCCCGCGGCTTAAATCCGCACCAGCCCTAGCTGAAATATGGACGCGGATGACCGACACACGTTCTTCGGGATCCCCTACCGCTTCGACCCGCCCAGCCTCCGGGAGCTCCTCGCGGCGTACTGGCAGCCGGGCGAGCGCATGCTGGTGGAGAAGCCCTTCGGCATCGGCTACTCGCTGAACCTCGCGAACTGGCGGTCCTGGGTGGCGATCGCCGTCGTCGCCGCACTCGCCGCGCTCGAGGACCGCTCGCAGACCGAGCAGACCGCAGACCCCGACGCGGCTGCCGAGGATGACGACGGCCCCGTCGAGGTCCTGGTGGAGTGAGGTGACCCCACCGCTGCGGTACGTCACCACCAACGAGGGGAAGCTCGCGGAGGCACGCGCGTACCTCGCGGCGATCGACGCGGAGGCGTACGACTACGTCGAGATCCAGGCGGATGACCTGGCACCGATCGCCGTCGCCGGTGCACGTGCGTCGCATGCGGCACTCGACGGCCCCGTCGTGGTGGATGATGCGGGGCTGTTCATCCCCGGGCTCGGGGGGTTCCCCGGGCCGTACACGGCCTACGTCGACGACACCATCGGGGTCGAGGCGGTCGGCCGCCTCGCGCGCTCGACGGTGGAGCCACCGGTGGCGGCCGCCTTCCGCTGCGTGCTGGCGTACTGCGACGGCACCGACGCGCCGCTGAGCGCACCGACGCACGCTGCGGCGGACGCCGACGGCCCGCCGGTGGCGGTCTTCGCCGGCGAGGTCACCGGTGAGATCGTCCCACCCCGCGGCGACGGCGGCTTCGGCTACGACCCCATCTTCGCGGTCGACGGGCAGACGTTCGCCGAGCTCACCCCCGACCAGAAGAACGCACGCTCCCATCGCGGCCGCGCGCTCGCCGCCTTCGCCCGGTGGTACGCCGCTCAGGACGCGTCGGCGTCCGGGCCCGGGTAGGCGTCGTCGAACAGCGCCTCGAACGCGGCGGCGGGGTCGTACAGCTGCAGGAACGCGGCGGGTGGGCGTGCACTCACGCCCACGCGCGGTCCCAGCGTCGCGCCCGGCTCCGCCCCGACGAGCGCCCCATCCTCGGTGACGAGGTGGCGCGCCCCGCCCCGGTAGGCCGCCGCGAGGGCGGGGTGGTCACCGCGGGGGACGCTGATGACGTGCATCCGCTCGGTCGCCGCCGCCCATGCGTCTGCGGCGCCCGCCCCCACCATCGTCGCCAGCGCCTCCCGGATGCGTCCCGCGGTCGGTGCGGCGATGACCGGCTCGATCCACCCGTGCGCGCGGAGCCGCTCGCCCACCTCGTGGGCGAGGCCGGCACCACAGAGGTCATCGATCAGCACCGACAGATCGAGCGCCACCCGTGCGATCGACCGCTCGGTGGCCACCGGTGCCGCCTCCAGCGTCGGCGGCTCGACGGCCTCGGCGGCCGCCAGCAGCCGCCCGCTGTCGACCGCAGCGTCGGTGACCGCCGCCACCGTGGCGGCCCACGGCTCGCTCACCCCGACGCCTGCGCACCGATCAGCTCGGCGGTGACCGCATCGACCGCACCCCGGTCGACCACCAGTGCGATGCGGTCCTCGGGGTCGATGGTCGTCCCCGGCAGCGGGATCGTCAGCGGCTCACCGGCGGGGCCGTGGGCGTAGATGCGGGCCCGGTCGCCCAGGTCGATGGAGGCGACCGAGGTGCCCACCACGGGGGCATCCGCGGGGATCGTGAGCGTCGTCAGCCGGAGTCGTTCGGTCAGCGCACCGATCGCGTTGAACGACCCGCCCAGGATCGCCGTCTTCGCGCCCGCCGCACCCATCCGCTCGGGGTAGACCACCTCATCGACCGCCTCCGCGTACTCCGCGTAGATGCGGTCGTTCACGTCATCGGTCACCCGCATCACCGTGCGGACGCCGGCGTCGACCCCATGCAGACAGGCCTCGTAGTTCGCGTTCATGTCGCCGCTGAGCCCACCGATCGCCACCGCATCGGCCAGGCCGGCCTCCGCGAGCACCGCACCGCGGGCCCCGTCACCGAGGACCGCCTCGAGGTCCGCCTCGCGGGCACGGTCCACCTTCGCCTGGTCGGTGTCGACGACCGTCACCTCGTAGCCCTCCTCGCGGAGGATGCGGGTCGTGCGGGCCCCGACCCGCCCGTACCCCACGATGATGAACGCCATGGCTGTGTATCATCCCCAGGTGTACTAAAAGCCGCCAGTCGCCCTACAGCCAGCGCTCCGCGCGTGTGAGCACCGCGAGCACCGCGCCGACCATGTTGAAGATGAGATCGTACACCGTGTCGGCGGTGCCGTAGTGCACGAGCACCGCCGGCAGCGCCAGCGTCTGTGTGGCCCACCGGGCGCCGATCTCGATGACCTCCCACAGCACGCCGATGGCCGCCGTCCCCAGCAGTGCCCCCCCGACGATGACCAGCCGCGGGCGGGCGGGGTCGACCGCCCGGAGCGTCCACACCATCGCCACCGTCACCAGCAGCCCCGCCAGCGTGTGCGTCAGATGATCGTACCACCACAGCTGGTCGTACCCGCCGACCATCCCCACCACGTGCAGCGCCGCGGTGCCCGAGACCGCGAGCGCGTACGGCGGATGCGTCGCGCCGAGGACGCGGTGGACCGCGATGGCGACGGCGACCCCGACGCCGGCGTTGATCACCGGGGAGATGCCCGTGGTGAGCACCCCCACCACCCCCACCGCGAGCGTCCCCGCCCACAGCAGTCGGTGCGCCTGCAGGACGGGCTGCATATCCCTGGTGTCCCCCGCATCGACAAAAGCGCCCCCGCCCGGCACAACCGCTTAACGCATCCGGCGCCAACCACCGATGATGATGGCCACCACCCACGTGCTCGTGGGGATGCTCGCGGCGATGCTGCTGACGTCGGTGCTGCCGGGTGCAGCCCCGCTCGACCCACTGGTGGTGCTCGTCGGGGGCCTCGGTGGGCTGGTGCCCGACCTCGACCTGTACGCGGGGCACCGCCGGCGGCTGCACTACCCCGTGCTCGGCCTGTCGGCGGCGGCCGCGGTGGGTGTGGTGGGGCTGTGGGGGGCGCCTCAGCTGACGCTCGCGGTGGTGTTCCTCACTGGCTTCGGGCTGCACGCGGCGATGGACGTCCTCGGCGGTGGGCTCGAGCTCGAGCCCTGGCGGCGGGGCTCCGCGCGGGCGGTGTACAGCCACGTCCACGGGCGGTGGCTCACGCCGCGGTACGTGATCCCCTTCGACGGCTCGCCGCAGGACCTGCTGCTGGTCGTCGCCGCGGCGGGGGCGCTGCTGTGGGTGGGGCCGCCATCCCTGCAGCCGGTGGTGCTCGCGATCGCGGCGGTCTCGGTGCTGTACACCCTCGTGCGCCGGCGGGTCCCCACCGTCACCCGGGCGATGGCCGCGCGGGTGCCGCTGCGGTACCAGGGGCTGGTCCCCGCGCGGTTCGTCGAGTAGCAAGGACGGGCCGGACGCAGGGGACCCTCAGCTCACACATCGTGGAGCTGGGGCTGGCGCACTTCTGTGGCAGCGTCACCCCACCCCGCATCGCACCGGAAGCCTAGGCCGGGATTTGAACCCGGGCTCTCGTCCTTACCAAGGACGCGCTTTACCGCTAAGCTACCCAGGCATCATCGGCAGTTCCGCAGAGTGGGTACTATGGGTTTCGATTGGCCGACTCAGCTGTCGCTGACGGACGATGCCGCATGGTCGGCCCCCTGGTCGGCGACCGACAGCAGTCGCCGTAGCCGTCGGCTCACCGCCGCGGCTGCGGTGGGCGTCGGCTCCGGCAGCCCGTCCTCCTGTGCGGCGGTGATCACGTCCGCCGGCACCCACCGGCGGTGCAGGCTCACCCCCGCGATGACCGCCAGGCGGATGATGCTCGCCTCGAGGCCATCGGAGGGCGGCTCGCCCTCGAGCCGGCCACGCTGGTCGGTCCCGAAGCTCTGCACCACATCCACCGCCGCCCCCGCCGCGGGGGTCCGCGCGAGCGCATGCATCCCCCGGGCGACGAGCACATCGGCGATCAGGATCTCCACATCGGCATCGATCGCGTCCGCCCCCTGCGGCGCCGCCTCCCACGGCGTCGTGCCGATGAGCCGGCGCGTCAGGTGCAGCCCCGCGTAGATCAGCTGCACCGCCGCGGCGCGGTCATCGATCGCCTCCACGGCCAGCGGGTCCGTCCCCGTCGCGGCGGCGGCCTGCGTGAGCACGCCCGGGGCGACCCCCACCGCGTCCAGCTGCGTCTGGATCCGATCGGCGAACGGTGCGGGCGCTACATCGTCGAGGAGCCGCCGCATCCCCGCCCGCACCCGTCCGGGCTCATCCATTGACCAACTCAGGCGAGCGGCCGGCAAAAGCCTGTGGAAAGCGCCACTCAGAGCTGGGGTGCGGGGGGCATCGCCCGCTTGTGTGCGCTCGCGGCGACGAGCGCATCGACCGCCTCGACATCGGCCGCATCCACACCGATCGCCTCGGCGGTCATCGCCACCGAGAGGGGGCCATCCACATGCAGCGCCAAGATCGCATCGAGCGTGTCGTAGCTCATCCCCAGCTCACCCTCATCGGTCTGGCCCACCCACATCCCCGCCGAGGGCGTCTTCATCACCAGCTCCATGGGCACGCCGATCGCGGCGGCCAGCTGGCGCACCTGCTGCTTGTACAGCGGGCCGATCGGGTTGCAGTCGACCGCCTGGTCGCCGTACTTGGTGTAGTAGCCCACCATGGCCTCCGCACGGTTGCCCGTGCCCAGCACGATGCGCTGCTGCTGGTTCGCGACGAGGTAGTTCAGCACCGCGCGCGTCCGCACGTAGACGTTCCCGCGGGCGGTCTGGTCCGCACCGGCACCGTCGATCGCCCCGATGATCTGCTCGGCGATCGGCTCGATCTCGACGACGTCGTAGCTGATGCCCAGCCCCTCGGCGACCGCCTCCGCATCGGCCATGTTCTCAGGGTCATTGACCGCACTCGGCATCACCAGCCCGTGCAGGCCGTCCACGCCGAGTGCCTCGACGGCCAGATGCGCCGTGGTGGTGCTGTCGATCCCGCCCGACAGTCCGAGCACCGCCCCGTCGGCGCCGGCTGCGTCCACCGTCTCGGCGATGAACGTGGTGATCGTCGCGCGGACGTCCGCGAGCTCATCCGGCCCGAAGCGCAGGTCCAACGGTGCATCCGGCAGCAGCACACTGTGTTCGACGCTCATGCCGACGGGAGGGTGCCGACGGACAAATACCCACGCCCGGGGGGGCCAGAACTGACCGAACATCCAGTTCCCCCACCGCTGGACCCACCGGACACGATGGGTTTTTGCTCGCCACTCTGGTAGCT
>Ga0209923_1000047_pt1 | contig 37880 bp, 36 predicted proteins | sample SalPon1_A_H2O_MG_FD_185696 | JGI IMG/M metagenome (GOLD analysis project Ga0209923, IMG submission 185696) | Salt pond water microbial communities from South San Francisco under conditions of wetland restoration - Salt Pond MetaG R1_A_H2O_MG... | ecosystem: Environmental > Aquatic > Non-marine... | reverse complement strand
GGTATTATTTTTAAGCTGCGAAAAATTCGTGCAATTGAACAACAAGCTCAGACTCATAATAGCGGATTAGCGAAATCACTATAATGCTGATTATTACATAAACCCAATGTTCCATTTTATTTTTGAGCAGGTAAATACCGGCTAAGCCTAAAATCAAATAGGGAAGTGCCAATGTTAAATTTGCCCATATCCATTGACCCTGAAAGACTGCTGAAAATTTGAGAATAATATAAAAAGCAGAATAGATCACCGTGATCTTAGTGATGATATTTTTATTGCGTTTTGCGGAAAACGGTTTTCTGTGGGATCGTTCTTCTTCCATTAATTTTGTTTAAAGAATGAATCAACAAATTCTTTTTTATCAAAAACCTGCAGATCATTGATTCCTTCACCTACACCAATATATCTTACCGGAACTTTAAATTGGTCGCTTATTCCTATTACAACGCCACCTTTAGCGGTACCGTCTAATTTGGTCACGGCCAGATCTGTCACTTCAGTAGCATTGGTGAATTGCTTAGCCTGTTCAAAAGCGTTCTGACCGGTAGAACCATCTAATACTAATAATACTTCATCTGGTTTGTCCGGTACTTGTTTGCTCATAACACGCTTGATCTTGCTGAGTTCTTTCATCAAATTGACTTTGTTATGTAATCTTCCAGCGGTATCAATCAATACTACATCAGCTTCATTTTTAACTGCATACTGAATGGAATCATAAGCCACAGACGCCGGATCGCTACCCATTTTTTGTTTGACCAAAGGTGCATTGACGCGTTCCGCCCATATCTCCAGTTGATCGATGGCCGCGGCTCTAAAGGTATCGGCTGCGCCAAGAACTACTTTTTTTCCTTGTGATTGAAATAAATGAGCTAGTTTACCTATTGTTGTGGTCTTTCCTACACCATTGACGCCCACCACCATGATGACGTAGGGTTTTTTAATGTTCTCTTCTTTTTTTTCCTCTTTTTCCTGTTCGCTCAAAAGACCGGCGATCTCTTCTCTGAGTATCAGGTTCAACTCGTCTGTTCCCAGGTATTTGTCCCTTGAAACGCGTTCCTCTATCCTTTCAATGATCTTTACCGTAGTGGCAACGCCTACATCACTGGCTATCAGCACCTCTTCCAGGTCGTCCAGCACATCATCATCTACCTTTGACCTTCCGGCAACGGCCTTTCCCAGTTTCCCAAAAAAATTGGACTTTGTTTTTTCAAGACCTTCATCCAACTTCTCTTTCTTTTCTTTCGTGAATATTTTCTTTAGGATTCCCATGATACGTAATTAAAAAGTTCAAAGATAAGTCAATTCTGACTCTTAGTCCGATCCTGTATACTACAAAAAAACCGCTTCATCATTGAAACGGTTTTAAAGAATTCTTAAGGAGTGAGTGGTACGGAAAACCTATTTGCCTTTGAAGAAATTATCCACCTTGTCTGGTGTGACCATTTTTTCTACGAAAGTATATGCACCGGTCTTGTCTGATTTGACCATCTTCACTGCCTTTGTTAATCGCTTGCTTCCTGCCTGGAATGTTGCTACTGATTTTTTAGCCATAATTATTTGATTTCTTTATGAACCGTCATGCGCTTAAGGATAGGGTTATACTTCTTAAGCTGGATACGATCCGGTGTGTTTCTTTTGTTCTTCGTGGTGATGTAACGGGAAGTTCCTTTTTCTCCGCTATCTTTATGTTCTGTACACTCTAAGATGACTTGTACGCGATTTCCTTTCTTGGCCATGATCTAAGGCTTTTATTTCTTTAAAATTCCGTTTTTCCTAGCTTCTTTCACCATAGTGCTAATACCTTTCTTATTAATGGTACGTAAGGTAGATGCGGCTACTTTCAATGTGATGTACCTATCTTCTTCAGGAAGGTAAAAGCGTTTCTTAACGAGATTGATATGAAATCTACGCTTCGTATGGTTCATGGCGTGAGAAACATTATTTCCCGTCATAGAACGCTTTCCTGTAAGTTCACAAACTCTTGACATGAATTGTTTTTTTTAAGGTTTGCAAATGTAATTGATTTTTATAAGTAAGCAAAGAATTATCTGGAATATTCTTGAAGATCATTCGTGATCACGGACTTATATTATCGGTCGGGTATTGATGTATTATTTATTGTGATGATAACTACAAGTTAAAAATGCTTGACGTACTTATTTAAAACTTTTTTTAAGATCTTCAAAACCGGCCTTGAATTTCTTCAAAGCTTCGTCAACATTACCTTTGATTTCTTCAAGCTTTTCATCTGAAGCATGTTCAGCTTCATCTATCTTTTGAGTAATTTCTTGTTTTTTAGATAGAAGTTGGGTCAACTTGGTTTGAAATTCCGCTTTTCCCTGAGCTTCTTTGATCTCTGCTTCACGCTCGAACTGGTCGATCTTGGATGAAACTTCATCTAACTGATCTTTTAATTTTTGGATCACTTGTTCTTTGTTCATATTATTTAATGTTATATTTAAGGTCTTTGATATATTTCTTCAGTCGTTGAATTCCGTATTATCTTTAAGTTATCTCCTACGAATTCAAACTCGATAACTTCTATATCAGAGCTTGAACTCAATGGAGTTAATTCTATGGATTGCTCTGATAAGGCTTCCCATGATCCATTTATTGTACTGGCTTCCTGGCAATTATCCTGTGCATTGAGAGAAAATTCTTTTTTTTCATAGGTGTTATCTGAATTGAATTTATAATACAATCTTTCAGAACACAATGGATCTTCAACACCAGTTCCATCATCTATGAACTGCATCGTCCATTCTCCAAATAGATCATTTGATACCTGTGGCCCTGATAGTCCATCATCATCACTGGAACGTCCCATAACACCCATAATTGCTATAGCCATTATCATATAAACTTTTCTTTTTGCCATACTTTAAATATATTTTATTAATATATAAATGTACTGCAAATTAAAATTTTACTAAAGAGTAAAATGGTTAAATTTTACTAAATTGCTAATATTTTAATTTTACCATCCCTTAACATTTTTCATATAATACAATACACCGCTATAGACTATATATATCCTCATTAATAACAAAAAATAAAACATCAATTCAAGATTAAGCAATCTATTTGTCAAACAAATAATGAAATAGAATTGTATAAACCCTAAAGCATGAAGGCTAATATTTGTATAGCATATAGAATTTATTAATTTTGACAAAAATATATTAATGATGAGACTTTTATTTCTATCTTTTATTTTACTTACTATATCGCTGTCAACTGCCCAAAATTTAAAATTAATGGAAAAGGAAAATGTGTCTTGAAAAACATCCGGCTAATTGGAAAGTTGTAGACGTCGCCAAAAAAGCAAAAGAAAATCCGGATAACCCTATGCTTCAATCTATATTGTTAGAAATTAAATCTGACAAATCATCAAACAATTCTAAAAGTGTTGATGTTGTGAAAATAGATATGGCTGGAAAAAATGCTACCCTAAGTCAGATGCAACAGTATTTTGAAAAATTATATCAAAATATGCAGGGTAAAGTTACTATTCTAAAAAAAGATGACGCAGAGGTCAACGGATATAACTATAAATCAATGACTTTAAAAATTAATGAAGATGACCAAAACTTGTTAGGTGTACAAAGAATTATACTTCAGGATGAATATGTTTATGTAATATCAGTATCTGCACCTATGACCGAATTCGGCAACTTTAAAGCTACAGGCGATAAGATCTTAGATAGTTTTAAGGTTAACTAATTTAAAGATTGTATTTACATGTCTTTCTCAAAAAAAAATATTTATGATTTTAATTTCTTAATTCAATGAATAAATGTCATTGATTTTAAAACAATACCGTTTGAACAGTAACATCGTAGATAGATAACCCATATTAAAGCTACAAGTGAAAGTAATTATATATGCATACCCAGGAATGACCCTGCTCGACGCCATCGGTCCTTATGAAGTCCTGGCCCAACTCGATTATATGAACATCAAATGGGTAAGCGAAAGCGGAAGGTCGGTCACTGCAGATTCAAAAATGGCAAGCATCGCCGTTGACCATTCCATACAAAACGTTCATCAGGCGGATTTGCTCATCATTCCGGGCTCGTCCATCACCTTTGTGCGCGAAATGACCAATCCGTCAGTAACGGATTGGATCAAAACGATAGATAAGACCACACAATTCACCACCAGCGTTTGCACCGGAGCTTTCATTCTGGCGGCCAGTGGTTTATTAAATGGACACAAGGCCACCACGCATTGGCAATCGATCGATAAACTCAAGCCATTTGATATCCAACCGGTCCAGGACAGATATGTAAGATCTGGAAAATATATAACCGCGGCCGGTGTATCAGCCGGAATCGAAATGGCCTTGGAATTGATCCGATCAATAACCGATGATCATACCGCTCACGCCGTTCAAAAAGCCATTGAATTCTATCCCGATGTCAGCAATTCCTCTTCATCCGATACCTTAGTACATAAAAAGGCATTGGACATCCTTGATCAAAAAGCCAACGCAGAACCGGAACTTGTTGAAAAATGGAAAAATCTGTAGTTGTAATTTCCATCAATTTTAACATTTGATACACATGTTATTAGACTAACACTTGTTAGTTTTGCTGTATGTCTAAAGCTTATCCACTTCAGATAAAGGCGGTTGAAAAGGAAACCGATGATTGTACGGTTGTTTCCTTTGATGTTCCTGATGAGTTGAAAGCCGAGTTCCAATTTCAACAAGGCCAGCATCTCACGCTTGAACGACAAAACGGAGATGAAACCATCAGACGTTCTTATTCGCTTTGTAGCAGTCCGGTGGATGATGAATGGCAGGTTGCGGTCAAAGAAATTCCCGAGGGACGATTTTCTACCTTTATCAATCGTGAACTAAAAGCTAATGATCAGCTGAATGTCCTGCCACCCAGTGGCGAATTTGGTGTTCCAGTCGATACAAAAGCATCCAAAGACTACTTGTTCTTTGCCGCAGGTAGCGGTATCACGCCTATCATTTCCATGATCAAAACCCATCTAAGTAAAGAACCCAATTCAAAATGTCAGCTATTTTATTTGAATAAGACCGCAGGATCTATTATCTTTAAAGAACGTTTAGAACAATTAAGAAATCAGTTCTTTGGAAGGTTGGAGATCTATTATTTCCTTACACGTGAACAGCGCGATATCGAATTGTTTAACGGTCGATTGGATGCAGATAAGGTCAATACGCTTTGTAATACCCTGATCGATATTGATGAGGTAAATGATGTGTTCATCTGCGGACCGGAGCAAATGCTGTTCACCATTCGGGATACGCTGGTCGAAAATGGATTAGCAAAAGACAGGATTCATTACGAACTTTTCGTGACCGGATTGAGTGAAGCGGATAAAGCGCGTGTGAGCCAATTAAGAGAACAGCAAAAAAGCGGCTCAAAGATCACTATCTTAGATGGTGGGAAGGAATTTCATTTCACCATGTCGCAAGAAGATGACAACGTGCTCGATGCCGGATTAAAGGCAGGTGCTGATCTGCCATTTGCCTGCAAAGGCGGCGTTTGTAGCACTTGTAAATGTAAGATCATAGAAGGTGAAGCAGAAATGAAGATCAATTACGCTTTAGAAGAAGATGAACTGGATAAAAAATATTTATTGAGTTGTCAGGCGATACCAACAACCGATAAATTAGTAATTGATTACGACGTTTAAAAACAAAACTTATGGAAGACAATGTAAAAGCAATGGAAGCGATATTCGAACAGAAAATCGCCAATGACGAAAAGATCGAGCCTAAAGACTGGATGCCGGAGAAATACCGGAAAACGCACATCCGTCAAATTTCACAGCATGCGAATTCTGAAATTGTAGGTATGCTGCCGGAAAGCAATTGGATCACGCGAGCACCTTCATTAAGACGGAAAGTAGCTTTATTAGCAAAAGTACAGGATGAAGCCGGTCATGGTCTTTATCTCTATTCGGCTTGTGAAACCTTAGGGATCTCTCGCGAAGAAATGTATGATCAATTACACAGCGGAAAAGCTAAATATTCCAGTATCTTCAACTACCCAACATTGACCTGGGCGGATATGGGCGCGATCGGCTGGTTAGTCGATGGAGCAGCGATCATCAATCAGGTTCCATTGTGTAATACATCTTTCGGTCCATATGCAAGAGCGATGGTCAGAGTTTGCAAAGAAGAAAGTTTTCATCAGCGTCAGGGTTACGAGATCATGATGACACTTTGTAACGGAACACAAGAACAGAAAGATATGGCACAAGATGCTCTGAACCGTTGGTGGTGGCCAAGTTTAATGATGTTCGGCCCGAATGATGCGGATTCTACTCATACGGAACAATCCATGAAATGGAAGTTGAAAAGAAAGACCAATGACGAGCTACGTCAGCAGTTTATTGATCAAACCGTACCGCAAGCTGATATCCTGGGATTAGAAGTACCGGACCCTGAACTGAAATACAACCACGAGAAAGGTCATTATGAATTTGGCGATATCAATTGGGACGAATTCTGGCAAGTGGTCAAAGGTCACGGACCTTGCAATAAAGAAAGGATCCGCGATAGAAAGAACGCCTGGGAAAACGGCGAATGGGTAAGAGAAGCTGCGAATGCCTACGCGGAGAAACAAGCAGAAAGAAAAGCGAGTTGATACTCAGGTAATAGATTTGAGATGTTAGATATAAGACTTTTGACCATCACAGTTTCTTTAGAGTGCAAATGAGCTTTTTTGACAACCGATAACTGAAAACAGATATAATAAAATATGAAAAAACAGCGAATCTATTTAGATACATCTGTTTTTGGTGGTTATTTTGATAATGAGTTCTTAGAATTTACTCAGCCATTTTTCAATAGAATTTATAAAGGAGAATTTGTAATACTATTTTCAGCAGTATTGCAAAGAGAATTGAAACCAGCACCTAAGAAAGTTATCAAATTGATTTCTAATTTAAGTGATGATAATACTGAATTTTTAGACGAAAATAATTCTGCTGTAGAATTAGCAAGAGAATATATATCGGAAAATGTAGTTGGAAAAACGAGTTTTGCAGACTGTCTTCATATTGCACTTGCAACGGTAAATCAAGCTGATTTACTTGTCAGTTGGAATTACAAGCATATAGTTAACATAGAGCGAATTCGTGGTTATAATTCTATTAATATAAAAAATGGATATAAGCAACTAGAGATTCGCTCGCCAAGAGAATTAATGAATTATGAAAACTAAAACAAATAAAGATTTTGATGCAGTCAAATTTGCCAGAGAACAAAAAAAAGATCTTAGTGCAAAATTATCAAATATGACCAATGATGAAATTATTGATTATTTCAAAAAAATAAAGCGGGTAAGTAAAATAAAACCAAACGCTTAATTTGAATGTAATAGTAAAGGTTTTATCAGCATAATATAACTGACAAAATAAAAAAATATGAAAAAAGATTGGCCACTTTGGGAGGTTTTCGTTAGAAGTAAGAATGGTTTAGAACATCGGCATTTTGGGAGTTTGCACGCGCCAGATGCAGAAATGGCCATAAAGAACGCCCGCGATGTTTACACACGCCGAAGCGAAGGTGTGAGCATTTGGGTAGTAGAATCTAAGAACATAACTGCCTCTAATCCGGATAATAACGCAGAAAATTTTGAACCCGCGGCTGATAAAGCTTATCGGCACCCTACGTTCTATGACCTACCGGATGATGTAAAACACATGTAGCTCATGACCAACAAGAATTTACAACAATACATTTATAGCATTGCCGATAATGCGTTGATCCTGGGTCAGCGATTAGGTGAACTTTGCGGTCACGGACCTACGCTTGAAACCGATATTGCTTTAACTAATATCGCCTTAGACTTGTTAGGGCAAACCCGAAGTTATTATCAATACATCGCGCAAGAATTGATCAAGGAAGATCAAACGGAAGATGATCTGGCTTTTTTACGTAAAGAACGCGATTACAGGAACGTTCAACTCGTTGAGCAGCCCAATCACGACTTTGCTTACATCATCGTACGTCAATATTTCTTTGATGTTTTTCATCATCGGTTTTTAAGTAGATTGCAACGTTCAAAAAATGTCAATCTTGAAGCCATCGCTTCTAAAAGTATAAAAGAAGCCGCTTATCACGAAAGATTTTCTGGAGATTGGCTTAAAAGATTAGGTGATGGCACAGCAGAAAGCCATCAGCGCGCCCAGCAAGCGGTTGATGACCTTTGGGTATATACCGATGAGCTTTTTCATACAACTGATGATGATCAGGCTTGTATTGATGCCGGACACGGCGTGGATGTAACATCTTTTAAGTCTGAATATTTTCAGGTGATCACTGATTTGCTTGAGGAAGCAACTTTGAAAGTACCGGAAACTGAATTTTTCCAGAATGGTGGTAAAAAAGGAATCCATACAGAACATATGGGTTATTTACTTGCCGAAATGCAATATATGCAACGAACGTATCCTGATATGAAGTGGTGATGATAAATTTTGAATGATTAATGATGAATGATGAATGATGAATGATGAATGATGAATGATGAATGATGAATTTTCTCTCGATATCGAGATTTAAAAATACGTTTTTAGCAACTGAACCTTATTAGATGACACTAAACGATATACATATAGACAACCAACTTTATCCGATACTGAAAAACGTTTCAGATCCGGAAATACAGGTTTTGTCTATTATAGATTTGGGTGTTGTTCGTTCCGCTAGCCTGGAAGATGGAAAAGCTAAAGTGGAGATCACACCAACTTACAGTGGCTGCCCGGCGATGGATATGATAACTGATGAAGTCAATAAAGCTTTACGAGAAAAAGGATATCAACCTGAAGTTAAACTTATACTATCGCCAGCCTGGACCACCGATTGGATGACGGAAGAAGGCAAAAAGGCATTAAAAGATTATGGTATTGCACCGCCAACAGACGCTGTTTCTGATAAACAAGCCTTGTTAGGTAATAAAAAAGTTATTGAATGTACAAACTGTGGCTCTACCAATACTAAATTGGTCAGTCAATTTGCTTCCACCGCCTGTAAGGCCATGTTTCAATGTGAAGATTGTGGCGAACCTTTTGATTATTTTAAGTGTTTGACCTAGTTTGACATTATACATAAATATTAAGCTTTCCGAAGTTTGAAACTTCGGAATCTAACGCTCCCTAAAGTTTTCATCATACCGGCGGGCTGAAAAACTTTTGAATCTTAACCCAACACTGGTATAAAAGTTAATAAAAATCAGGTTACAACATTAAATTATTGATGCGAAGTTGCAAACTTCGCATAGCCAAGTTACAACATTAAATTATTGAAGCAAAGTTGCAAACTTCGCATAGCCAAGGTGTTTGACATAGTTTAACATTATAAATAAATATTACGCTATCCGAAGTTTGAAACTTCTGATCCACACACTCTCAGAGGTTTTCATTCTACCGGCTGTTTGGGAAACTTCGCATAGCGGTGTATAACTAATTCTTACATTATTTGCATGATCTATTAAGCCAACGGTTTAAACAGTTGGCTAAGTTGCCAAAGAGCACGCTATCTAAAATTAATTATCTACCGATATTCATCTCCTAATGGAGCTTTGAGTAAATAACCTTTTCTTGCTTCATATTAGTTATGGCAAAAAAGTCAAAAAAAATTATGCACCATAAGGTGCTCCTAATGGTAAAAAATGGGACACCAACACATAGAAGTGCCTTTAGGTACGAGATATGGAAGTTTGGAATATCGAAGGTTGATGTTCAGGCAAAGTTGTAAACATCTCAAAGCGATTCAATCTTTACACATTGAATAATGTTTCCTTATGAAAAGATTCTTCAGTCGCTTAGCAGCTCCTTCAGAATGACATGAGCTGTTGAGATTCAAAAGGTCGCGCATCGTTGTTTTCCCCTTGCTTTGACATTGAAACCTCTCATGCATTTTTCTATACTTCTGGATATAAATTTAATACAGTATCTACAGCATCATTCATTCATCTGAACCATCATATTTTTAGCAAGATTGTTAAGCCATTAAAAAAATCGTTATTTGGTTTGATCAGAATACGGCGATCGCCATACTGGCAAGGCTTAGTTTAGTTCCGGGTATATCTTCTAAAATTTTCCCGCATGCTTCTATGGTAGAACCGGTGGTGATAATATCATCTACGAGCAGCAAATGTTTACCTTCCAATCCTTTGACATTGTTTTTGAAGTAATGGGAATTTAATACTTGTGCGCGAGCAAATTTTCCTTTTAAAACCTGGCTTGTAGTTTCGTTCTTCCGTCTTAATGCTTTGGTTTTCAGTTCGGCATGCAATTCTTCTGCTAAGGCCTCGGCATAACCTTGAACCTGATTGTAGCCGCGTTTCTTTAGTTTCTTTTTGTTGATGGGAACTGGAATCACAACATCAATATCATACCAATTATCAACCGAAGATAATAAACGAGCATGCATTTTGCCAATGTAACTGCTAACCGGCTCGTTATGATGATATTTGAGGTCCTGGATCATCTTTTGTGCTGCTGTAAACTTCTCATAATACATCAGTGAACTCGCCCGTTCGATGTCTAATCGGCCACGGAACATCTTATAGGTTTCGTTCATATCATCTAAATGGTCTGTGGTGTATGAGATCTCCGTGCTACAAAAAAGACACAGGCATTCCTCCTCTTGTAACAATTTTCTATTGCAAGCTGCACAAACATCAGGGAATAAGAAATCGACCAGTGCTTTCATTTTGAACGATATAAAACTAATCAAATATGACCACTTTCTATATGAACGGATTTCTTAATTTTGCGCCATGGCAAAAAAACAAGACTTCTTTAAACAGGTAATAGGTCATGCGAAAGAGTATGGTTATATATTCTCATCCAGCGAAATTTATGATGGGCTAAGTGCTGTCTATGACTACGGTCATAATGGTGTAGAGCTGAAGAACAATATCAAGACCTACTGGTGGAAGAGCATGGTACAATTACATCGCGAGATCGTAGGTTTAGATGCGGCGATATTGATGCATCCTAAGACCTGGAAAGCCTCTGGACATGTGGATGCATTCAATGATCCACTGATCGATAACAAAGATTCTAAGAAAAGATACCGAGCGGATGTTCTGGTAGAAGATCATGTGGAAAAGATCGATCAAAAAGTCCAAAAAGAGATCAAAAAGGCCAGAAAGCGTTTTGGTGATGATTTCGATGAAGATCAATTCGTGAGCACACATCCGCGAGTGGTCAAGTACAAAGAACAAATGAAGGAGATCATCGATAGGATGACCGATGCGCTAGAAAACAACCAGTTAGCCGATCTAAAACAATTGATAGAACAATTAGGTATCGCTTGCCCTGTTTCCGGGTCAAAAAACTGGACAGATGTTCGTCAATTCAACCTGATGTTTGGTACTAAGCTTGGTGCCTCATCTGATACGGCATCTAATCTCTATTTAAGACCGGAAACCGCACAAGGTATATTTGTTAATTTCTCGAATGTCCAGAAAACCGGTAGGATGAAAATACCCTTTGGTATTGCGCAAATCGGTAAAGCCTTTAGAAATGAGATCGTGGCGCGGCAATTCATCTTTCGTCAACGGGAATTCGAGCAGATGGAAATGCAATATTTCGTTCGTCCAGGCGATGAAATGAAGTGGTTCGATCATTGGAAGGCGCAACGAAAGAAATGGCATGATGTCATGGGCCTTGGCAACGAGAACTATCGCTTTCATGACCATGACCAATTAGCGCACTATGCCAATGCTGCAACTGATATTGAATTTGACTTCCCTTTTGGGTTCAAGGAGTTAGAGGGAATCCATTCCCGTACGGATTTCGACCTTAAAGCGCATGAAGAATATTCCGGGAAAAAACTACAATTCTATGACCCTGAACTAGAAAAGTCTTATGTTCCTTATGTCATAGAAACTTCCATTGGTTTGGACCGTATGTTCCTGGCAGTTCTATCAGCAGCTTTGAAAGAGGAGCAAGTGGATGAAAAGAACACGCGATCGGTCCTTAAGATACCGGCATTCCTGGCGCCGGTGAAAGTTGCCGTCCTACCATTGCTTAAAAAAGATGGACTTCCTGAATTAGCCAATGAGATCATCAAAGAACTACAATGGGAAACTCAGGTAACTTATGATGATAAGGATGCAGTAGGTCGCCGATATAGAAGACAGGATGCAGCTGGAACTCCGTATTGTATCACGGTAGACCACCAAAGCCTTGAAGATAGGACAGTGACCTTAAGAGATCGCGATAGTATGGAACAAAAGAGGGTCGCGATGAGTGAGCTCAGATTCGTGGTATTGGATAAGGTAAGCATGATCAGGGCCTTGAAGGAATTAGAACAGGTCTGAAGAAAAACCATATATCATTCATTCCGTGAAATGATCGGCTGAAAATAAAAGTGCCTTTTGAAACTTTTCTAGTTAGGAATCGAGCTGTTTAAATGATAAACAAATTTCTGTAATTTGGAATATATCTAAATAGCTTGGATAACATTGTTTCTTTTACAATTGAAATGTAACATTTGATCAATAAGTTAGTCATATTTAAAACTCCGATCCAAAATGATAGATATAAAAGACCTTCATAAATCTTACCAGGTTGGTAAGAACAAGCTTCACGTCCTTAAAGGTATCAATTTCCATGTAGAGGAAGGTGAACTGGTAGCTATCATGGGATCATCTGGTTCCGGTAAATCCACCCTGCTTAATATTCTGGGCATCTTGGATGAAGCTGATGAAGGATCATATCATTTGGACGGAACGGAGATAAAGAACCTCACGGAAAAAACAGCGGCCAGATATAGAAACAAGTTCCTTGGATTCATATTCCAATCCTTTAATTTGATCAATTATAAGTCTGCTCTTGATAATGTGGCACTTCCACTTTTCTATCAGGGTATGGGCGGGAAAGAGAGAACTGAACGAGCTCATGAATACCTGGATAGAGTAGGTCTTGCAGATTGGGCCACCCATTTACCCAATGAACTATCGGGTGGTCAAAAGCAAAGAGTTGCTATTGCCAGAGCCATGGCCAGTCACCCTAAAGTCCTTCTAGCCGATGAGTTGACCGGTGCCCTAGACTCCCAAACCTCCTATGAGATCATGGACCTGATCCAGAAGATCAACGACGAAGGGAAGACCATACTTGTAGTGACGCATGAGCCTGATATAGCCCAAATGACCAAACGCATTGTGAACTTAAAAGACGGTATCATCATAGATGATAAGAAGATAGAACAGCAAAAAGCACTAGCTAATGTTTAGTTTAGAACGCTGGCAAGAAGTCTTCCAGACCATAGGCAAGAACAAGTTGCGCACCATTTTGACCATGATATCCGTTATTACTGGAATTTTCATTCTTGTTGTGCTCTTAGGGGTTGGAGAAGGCATGAAAAATGGAATAAAATCAACTTTTCAGGACGATGCTGAAAATGAGATAAGCGTTTATGATGGAGTTACTACGGTTGAATATAAAGGCTTGAACCCTGGAAGAAAGGTCCAATTTAAAAATGAAGATTTTGAGCAAATTTCCAGGACCCATGCGAGTGATATTGATAAAAAATCATCAATGTATAGGATCTGGTCAGGTCTCATATCCTATAAGGATGAAAGTGGTAGCTATAGAATAGAAGGCGTGTTACCGGATTATGAATTCATAGAAAAGGTGTCTTTGATTTCAGGAAGGTTTTTAAATCAACAAGACCAGAAAGCGACTGAAAAATATATGGCAATCGGAAAGAAAGTAAAAGATGATCTTTTTGGCGACAAGAAAGCATTGGGAAAAATGGTAGAAGTATCCGGAATTAATTTTAAAGTGATAGGAGTTTATACAGATCCCGGCGGTGAACGAGAAGAATCAAGAGTTTATATCCCTTTATCTACTTCGCAGAAGGTCTTTGGTGGCGGCCAGAACATACGTCAAATGAATTTCACTATTCCTAAACGCGATAACTACGATGAAGCGCTTGCAGAATCAAACAAGATCGTATCTAAGATAGAGAGAGATCTGAAATCAATTCATAAGGTTGCCCCTAGCGATGCTAGTGGAATTCGCGTAAGAAGTACGATAGAAGAAACAAAACGCTTTTATGACCTAACCAGTGTTATATCAATTTTCTTCTGGTCAGTAGGAGTTGCAACTTTATTCGCCGGTATCATTGGTGTGAGTAACATCATGCTCATTATTGTAAAAGAAAGGACAAAAGAGATCGGGATAAGAAAAGCCCTGGGTGCTAAGCCGTTTTCTATTATTGGTATGGTATTACATGAATCTATTTTTGTAACGACCATTGCCGGTTTTATAGGCTTAATTTTAGGGTTGATCTTACTTGAAAATTTAGGACCTTTAATAGATACTGAATTTATTAAAAACCCTGAGGTCAATTTAAATATTGCTGTAACAACACTTGGATTATTAGTTATTGCGGGTGCATTAGCAGGATTTTTTCCTGCCAGAAAAGCAGCCAAGATAAAACCTATAGTAGCATTAAGAGACGAATAGTATGTTTAATAAAGACAAATGGAGTGAAATACTAGAATCGCTAACGGCTAATCCCTTTAGAACGGTATTAACGGCATTTGGGGTCTTTTGGGGGATTTTTATTTTGGTATTGTTACTGGCAGCCGGTAACGGATTAGAAAACGGTGTAAGACAAGGTTTCTCAGGAATTGCCACAAATTCTATGTTTATGTGGAGCCAAACTATATCTAAGCCTTATAAAGGTTTACCCAAAGGACGACGTTATAATTTTGAAACCGAGGATGTTCAGGCTGTTAAAGATAATGTAGATGGTTTAAAATACGTACTTCCCAGGAATAGGCTTGGTGGCTGGGGCGGCGCTAACAATGTGGTTAGAGGTTTACAAACCGGTGCTTATACCGTTAACGGGGATTACCCTGATATTATCAATCAGGAACCCATGGATATATTAGAAGGTAGGTTCATCAATCAAAATGATATTGAAGAAAGACGTAAAGTGGCCGTCATTGGTAAAGGAGTTAGAGATGGATTATATAAGATAAATGAAGACATAGTAGGCACTTACATAAAAATCCAGGGCGTCAATTTTATGGTAGTTGGTATGTATAAGAAGAAAAGTGGGATGGGAAGAGATGCTCAGGAGGCTCAAAACACTATATTTGTGCCGTTTACAGCATTCTCACAAGCCTTTAATACGGGTGATCGTGTAGGCTGGATGGCAGTTACTGCAAAAGACGGTTATTCTATCACCAATTTAAAAAGCGAGGTTTTTAGTGTTATTAAGAAAAGACACAAAATAAGTCCAGAAGATGATCGGGCGATAGGTAATTTTGATCTATATGAACAATTTAAAAAAATATCAGGGTTGTTCACAGCGCTAAATATCGTTGCTTATTTTGTGGGGATATTAGTACTTCTTTCTGGTGTCATCGGGATAAGTAATATTATGCTGATCACCGTTAAAGAAAGAACGAAAGAGATAGGTGTTCGCAGAGCATTGGGTGCAACGCCATGGCAAATAAGAGGTCAGGTATTATTAGAATCCATCGTGCTCACGCTTGTATCCGGTATGGCCGGAATTGCATTTGCCTCTGGTTTATTGGCCATTGTCAATTCAATACTACCATCGGCATCAGAAGCTGATGCAGAAGTGATGTTCCTTAACCCCAGTGTGGAACTAAGTGTCATTGTCACTGCCATGTTCATATTGTTGTTTTCTGGCCTGCTTGCGGGATTCATACCAGCACAGAACGCGATAAGAATTAAACCTGTAGATGCCCTTAGAACAGAATGATAAAAAAAACCAATACATATAAATATTTACATATATCAATTCCTTAATTTATGAAAAAGACAGCCACCATTATTATCCTCGTTTTGATCATCCTATCTTTTGGAGGTGCATTGTACTACTTTTATCAAAAGAACAATGAACCTCCGGTGACCTACGATACGGAGGAACCGCAAAAGAAGACCATTGTAAAAAAGACCGTGGCTACAGGGAAGATCGTTCCCAGGGAAGAGATTCCCATTAAACCCAATATATCTGGTATCATTGATGAAATATTCGTAAAAGCAGGAGAGAAAGTGAAACGTGGTGAACTGATAGCCAAGCTTGAAGTCGTTCCTGATGTCAATAGTTTAAACGCTGCCAAGAACCAGATCAGGACAGCGGAGATCAATCTTAAGAATCAGCAAAAGGTTTTTAATAGACAGAAAGAACTTTTTGAAAAAGGCGTGATCTCAGAAAATGAATTTGATAATGCGGTCAATCAATATGAGATAGCTCAACAAAACCTGGAATCAGCTCAGGAGAACTTTGAGATCGTGAAAACCGGTACGACAGAAGGCATAGGAGATGCTGCCACGACAAAGATCAAGTCCACCATTAACGGTATGGTGCTTGATGTCCCAGTAAAAGAAGGAAATCAGGTCATACAGGCGAACAATTTCAACGAAGGTACGACTATTGCCAATGTCGCGGATATCAATGATATGATCTTTGAGGGAAAAGTCGATGAATCTGAAGTGGGCAAGATAGAAGAAGGACTTCCGCTTGAGATCACCGTAGGAGCTATAGAGAACAAAACCTATGATGCGACCCTGGATTATATCGCACCTAAAGGTGTAGAAGAGAACAGCGCCGTACAGTTCAAAATAGAGGGTACACTGAACCTTGAAGGGGATAGTTTCATCCGTGCCGGTCTTAGTGCAAATGCTTCGATCATTTTGGATAAGGCTAAGGATGTTATATCGATAAAGGAAGCTTTAGTCCAGTTCAGAGAAGAAACGAACGAACCCTTCGTGGAGATAAAAACGGGTCCTAAACAATATAGAGAGCAAGTTATAGAGCTAGGTATCAGCGACGGTATATATGTTCAGGTCAAAGATGGAATATCCATGGAAGACAAGATCAAGGTATGGCGTAAAATAAAGAAGTCTGAAGGAAGACCAGGGAGAAGATAATCGATCAATAATCTTAAATTCAATCTACATGAAAGTACTACTTTTATTTATCCTATTATTATCCATAAGCTTTAGCAGTGCTCAGACCGATGGTAAAGAATGGACCTTAGAAGCCTGCATCCAATATGCTATTGATAACAATATTTCCATCAAACAATCTGAGCTGGACGTAAAGAACGCAGATATAGATAAAAGCGATGCGATAGGTAACCTTCTGCCTAGTGTTAATGCTAACCTTAGTAATTCATGGGCATCCGGTCTAACGCAGAACGTAACTACTGGTGTATTAGAAAACCAGACGGTAAGGAACTTTTCTGCAGGAGCTAGTGCCAGTATCACATTGTTCGATGGATTAGCAAATATTAGACAGGTGCACAGAGCCAAGCTAGCCCAACTTGCGGGTAAATATTCACTCAACAAGATGAAGGACGATATTGTATTATCCGTGGCTAATGCGTATCTACAGATATTGGTTAGCAAGCAGACCCTGGAAAACCTGAAAGAGCAAAACAAGGTTACGCAAGAACAAATAGCTCAGACACAGGCGCAAATTGACTCAGGAACATTACCAGAAGGTGATCTGCTCCAGCTAGAAGCAACATCAGCGGATGAACAGCAACAGATCGTCGTTGCTCAGAACGATGTTAGGATAGCCAGGATCAACCTGGCACAGATCCTTCTTATAGAAGATTATCAAAACTTCAGAATTGCGGATGATACCTATGATATTCCAGTTACACCTTTATTGAAGAAAACACCAGAAGAGATCATACAGGAAGCTAAAAAAGACCGATATGAAGTAAAGATTGCCGAGCAGAACCTGGCCATAGCAGAAAAAGACCTTCAGATCGCCAGAGGAGCTTATTATCCTACCTTAAGTGGTTTTGTTAACTTTAATACCAGAGAATCCAGTAGGGAGCGATTTGGTAGAGGTGGAATAGATGAAGATAACCCTACTCAGGAAATCGGTGTAGTAGAATCTACTGGAGAAACAGTGGTTGCACCTAACTTTGAGACCTTAGCTCTCGAACCATTGGACTTTTTCGACCAACTGGACAGGAATCAGGGAACCTCTTATGGTGTCCAATTAAACATTCCTATTTTTAATGGAAATGCTACAAGAAATCAAGTAGAAAGAAGTAAGGTGAATGTCATGCGCTCTGAATACAATTTGCAGCAAGCAAAATTAGACTTGGAATCCAATATTTACCAGGCTTATGTTGACGCCCAAGGAGCTGCCCGGTCTTATGAAGCGGCGCAAAAGTCAGTGAAGGCACAGCAAACAGCATTTGAATATGCTAAAGAACGTTTTGAAGTGGGTATGATCAATAGCGTTAATTTTGCGCAATCCCAACTAAGCCTAACACAAGCGAAGAATAGACTGACCAACGCTAAATACAACTACATCTTCCGATTAAAGGTCTTAGAGCTTTATTTTGGTGAAAGACCCATTGAATATGAATAATGGCTAATATACTTCATATAGAAACTGCTACGAAGAATTGTTCTGTGAGCGTTGCCACTAAAGGACAATGTATCGCATTGGTCGAAGAGAACGACAAGCAGTTCAGTCATGCTGAAAAACTGCAGCGTTTTATCATCCGATCCCTTCAGCATGCTGGTATGGGATTGAAGGATATTAACACAATAGCCGTAAGTGAAGGGCCAGGTTCCTATACCGGCCTTAGAATTGGCGTTGCCACTGCAAAAGGGCTATGTTACGCTTTAGATATACCACTGATCAGCATTTCCACATTAGAAATTATCGCGCGTAAGGTTAAGGGATATCAAAAGATCATCCCACTTTTAGAAGCAAGGAAGATGGAAGTTTATACGGCCATTTTTGATGACCGATATCAACTATTAGAAAAGCCACATACGAAAATCCTCAATAGTGATAGTTTTAAGGATTACACATCAGTCGAGAAGGTCGCTTTTATAGGAAATGCGGTAGAAAAATGGAATGAACTTACAAAAGGAGAATGCACAACGATAAAAACATTGCCGAGTGCAAAAGAGATGATAGCTCCTGCCTTTGAAGCCTACCAGAACCAGGAATTTGTGAATACGGCCTACTTTGAACCCTTTTACCTTAAGGATTTTATAGCCGGTCCATCTAAAAAAGCTAAAGCCAGATAAGTTATATACCATTTCCCCTTTCAAATAATTTGCTACTTTTGAGCCTTTTAAACAGAAGGTATGATCACAAAGATCGAAGGTAGATTAACGGAAAAAAACCCTACGCATATCATTATCAACTGTAATGGTATCAGCTATTTTATCAATATTTCCCTTTATACTTATGAGCAACTTCCTGATGATGAGTTCATAAGTATCTTTACACACCTTCAGGTCAAGGAAGACGCTCATACCTTGTACGGGTTCATGTCCCGGCAGGAAAGGGAAATATTCAGAAAATTGATAAGTGTTTCCGGTATCGGAGCAAATACGGCAAGACTGATGTTCTCCTCACTATCTCCTGATGAGATTAAGCATGCGATAGCCACGAGCGATGATGCTACGATAAAATCTGTTAAGGGAATAGGAGCGAAAACAGCCCAACGAGTGATCATCGACCTAAAAGACAAGATCGAATCTACCGAAGAAGCTAAAACTTTAACATTTCAAAGCAATACTAATAGGGATGAAGCGTTATCAGCCTTAGAAACACTTGGATACGTAAAAAAACAGGCTGAACGAGTAATTGTTAAGATCATGAAAGATCAGCCCGATGCCAGTATCGAAGCTATTGTAAAACAAGCCCTAAAAAACCTATAGTCACTTGGTGAGATCAAAGTCCTTGATTCCTAATCCCTATATTCTTATTGCCAGTTTGATCATGTCAGGTCTTACGAGCTATGAACTATACGCTCAGGAGGAAGAGCAGGATACCACTGAAACACAATATTCTATAAAAGAACTTCAATTAAAGGATGCGCCCAGCATCAGTGAACAATATACTTATGACCCGCTTCTGGACAGATATGTGCTGGACAGAAAAATAGGAGAGGTCTCCGTGAACTTTCCTTTGTTCTTAACGCCGGAAGAGTTTAGGAAAAGGCTCATGAAAGAACAGATGAAAGAATATTTCTACCAGAAGACACAAGCTGTTGATGGCAAGAATAAAGAAGACCAAAAAGACCTTATTCCAACGCTTTATGTTAACAACACCTTCTTTGAGACCATATTTGGTGGCAATAAGATAGATATCACACCACAAGGTTCCGTATCCGTTGACCTGGGAGTTCTTTATTCAAAGCAAGATAACCCATCATTATCACCCCGGAATCAAGCTAATACTTCCCTCGAGTTCGATCAACAGATCAACTTGAGCATAGATGGTAAAGTAGGGAAAAGATTGGACATAAGCGCACAATTCGACACGCAATCCACCTTTGATTTCCAGAACCAGATAAAATTGGACTACACACCAACGGAAGATGATATTCTCAGGAAAATAGAGGTAGGTAATGTGAACATGCCGCTGAACAGTTCCCTAATACAGGGAGCGCAAAGTCTTTTTGGTGTAAAAACCCAGTTCCAGTTTGGAAAAACGAACATTACCGGTGTATTCTCTGAACTTAATTCAGAAAGGAACAATGTAACGGCACAAGGGGAATCCACCATCCAGGACTTTAAGCAGTTCATATTGGATTATGATGAAAATCGGCACTTCTTCTTGTCCCAATATTTTAGGGACAGGTATAATGAAGCATTAGAGAATTATCCGTTCATTAACAGTAACGTACAAATTACGCGGATACAAGTCTGGGTGACCAACAGGAACAACAACACGCAGAGTATTCAAAATGCCAGAAATCTTGTGGCCATACAAGACCTGGGAGAATCAGATCCAGATAATATAGGACTTTTCTTAAATGAAGAAGGTGAACCTATTTCGCCACCAGTGCCCAACTTCATCAACGATCAGAACCCTTTACCGGATAATAGTAATAATGATTTCAATCCAGAGGCAATAACAGGTCCAGGATCAACGATTCTCACAGAAGCCATTCGTGATATATCATCCATAGGTCAGGGTTTTGGCCCAGCATCAGGTTTTATAAGCGAAGGTGTTGATTATGGTAAATTGGAAAACGCTAGAGAGCTATCCCCAAACCAATACACGCTCAATGAGGAATTAGGCTATATTACGCTTAATCAACGTCTGAGCAATGATGAAATATTAGGGGTGGCCTTTCAGTATACTTCTAATGGTGAAGTATATCAGGTAGGTGAATTTGCCAACGATGGCGTAGATGCTACCCAAACAACGGAAAATCCTAACAACCAGCAAGGCCAAGAAGAACAACAGGTCCCGCTGAGTCAAAACCTCATCGTAAAGATGCTCAAAAGCCCGATCGTAAGTGTTAACGAACCTTCCTGGGACCTTATGATGAAGAACTTCTATAGCCTGGATGCGAATCAACTGGAAAAAGAGGGTTTTAGACTCAACATATTATATTCTGACCCACAACCCGTCAATTTTATCACACCGGCAGAAGGTGCGAACGAAGATCTACCAGATGATGTCGCCGATAGCAACCTGTTACAGGTTTTCGAGCTGGACCAGTTGAACATCAATAATGATCCCATTCAGTCAGGAGACGGATTCTTTGATTTCGTGGATGGTATTACCGTTGACAAACAAAATGGTTTGATAAAGTTCACAAAAGTGGAACCCTTCGGTAGATATTTGTTCAATAAACTAGATGATGATCCTGGTGCTGGTCCCGAAGATTATAATGATCCAGACACTTATAACGCTAATCAGGAAAAGTATGTTTTCAGGAGCTTATATGAGACTACAAGGATACAAGCTTCTCAATTAGGTGCAGACAAGAACAAGTTCCAGCTCAAGGGAAGATACAAAGCATCTTCACAGGAAGGTATTCCCATAGGCTCTTTTAATGTTCCGCGTGGCTCTGTCACGGTAACGGCCGGTGGAAGAACCCTTCAGGAAGGTGTAGATTACGTGGTCAACTATGAGTTAGGTCTAGTTAAGATAATCAATGAGGCGTTAAAGGCTTCTGATACTCCTATTAATGTATCAACGGAAAACAATGCGCTATTCGGCCAACAAACAAAGCGATTTACGGGAATCGATGTTCAACATCAGTTTAGTGACGAGCTGCTACTTGGTGGAACATTCCTCAATTTGAATGAGCGACCGATCACCCAAAAGGCGGACTTTGGTAGTGAACCGATCAATAATACGATGTACGGCTTTAACTTTAATTACGATAAGGAAGTTCCTTTCTTAACGCGAATGGTCAACAAATTACCCAATATAGAAACGGAAGTGCCTTCCAACTTATCAATTCGCGGCGAGTTTGCATACCTGAAACCGGGAACTCCTAAAGGGGATAATTTTCAGAACGAAGCGACATCATTCGTAGATGATTTTGAAGGTTCACAAACCAAGATATCCATGCTCAATCCCGATCCGTGGACCTTATCAAGTGTTCCCTTAGGTTTTAGAGGACCCAATGACCAGAACGGGAACTACGATGCTAATGACGACCTGAGCATCAATAATTTCCGGGCGAAATTGAATTGGCACGCTATCGACCCTATTTTTTACAGCAGCCAGCGACCGCAAGGTATATCCGATGAAGACATATCAGGCTGGAAGGCCAGAAGAGTGTTTATCAATGAGCTATTTCCAAACACAGACATCGTTCTAGGTCAATTGCAGACCATTTTCACCTTAGACCTTGATTACAGACCTGATGAACGAGGAATGTACAATTATAACCCACAAGCTACAGATAACACCTTACCTGAACCAGAAGATAACTTTGGAGGGATCATGAGAGGAATGCAAACCACGAACTTTGAACGTGCGAATGTTGAGTTTGTTGAATTCTGGGTGATGGACCCTTTCATCTATCAAGAGAACGCCACTAATAACGGTGGAAAATTAGTGCTCAACTTTGGGAGTATGAGCGAAGATATCCTTAAAGATGGTAGAAAACAATATGAGAACGGGCTTCCAGAGGATGGAGGAACAGCCAATACATTAGAAACGGAATTCTCTAAATTGCCGGCCAACCAGTCGCTCGTCTACGCTTTTGATACAGAAGGTGACCAAAGAGCTAATCAAGATGTAGGTTTTGACGGTCTGGAAGATCAGGATGAAGCTGATAAATTCCCTGCATTTGCTAATCTGGAAGATCCTTCTAATGATAACTATGGTTTCTATTTGAGCGAAGACGGTAATGTCCTGGAGCGGTATGAGAACTTCAATGGAACGGAAGGGAATAATCCAGTGGAAGTTACAGAAGACTTTAGAGGCAATTCTCCTTTTCCTGATGTTGAAGATGTCAACCGGGATAACACGATGACCACCATAGATAGTTATTTTGAGTATGAAGTGCCGCTATTCCCTGCTATGAGCGTAGACAATAATACAAGTAATATCGCCGGGATCGAAGAGGACTACATCACTGACATCAGAGAGCAAACAGTAACTACGCAGACCGGTGACGAGTTACCGGTTAGATGGGTGCAATTTCGCGTTCCCTTAAGGACAAACAGTGAATTTTCTGTAGGTGGAATAGCTGATCTACGATCTATACGCTTCATGCGGATGTACATGACCGATTTCCAACAAAGAACCGTATTACGATTAGGTAGTTTAGACCTGGTACGCGGCGATTATCTTACTTATGACCAACCTATCGTTCCAGAAGGGAACGATCCTACGATAGGGAATACCACTTTTAATGTTGAAGCCGTCAGTGAGGAAGTAACGACCAATTATGTAACTCCACCTGGCGTAAGGCGAGAAGAATTCATCAATAACAATACTTCCGTGAGAAATGATGAGCAATCGTTGTCCTTAACGGTTAAAAAACTCCAGCCTGACGATTCCAGAGGTGTTTTCAAGAATTATCTCGTGGACATGAGACAGTATGAGACCCTGGACATGTTCCTTCATGCGGAAGCACTTCCACCACCTGATGGAGGTTTAGAGGATGACGAGCTGGTTGCTTTTATAAGAATGGGCATAGATTTCACAGACAATTTTTATCAAATAGAAGTTCCGCTTAAAGTGTCAGAACCGGATGCTACGACGCCAAGAGCTATCTGGCCGGCTGAAAATGACCTTGAACTGCCTTTAGAGCTCCTTCAAAACGTAAAATCCACCGTACTGGGTGATGATGCGATCAGCAATCTAGACCTTACTTTTTTCGATGAAGACCTGAACATAAGCAATGAGAACCAACCGGGACAACTAAGGGTTGGTGTGAAAGGGAACCCTAGCTTTGGAGAGATACGTGTGATCATGTTAGGCTTGAAAAATGGCAGTGGTCAGGAAGTTTCCGGTGAGGTCTGGTTTAATGAACTACGATTGAAAGAACTCAAGAACCAGGGCGGTTGGGCATCAGTGCTTAACCTTGACACGAACATTGCAGACTTTGCCAATATTACGGGTACGGCCAGCAGGAACACCATAGGATTTGGAAGTATAGAGCAAGGTCCTAATCAAAGGAGTAGAGAGGATACTCAGCAGTACTCGGTTAATACTGCCATCAATCTGGGGCAACTTTTACCTCAGGATTGGGGAGTTAAGGTGCCGTTTAACTATGAGATAGGAGAAGAGCTGATCACACCTCAGTTTGACCCCGTACTTTTGGATATAGAACTTGATAATCTTCTGGACAATACCGCTGACCCAGAGCTAAGAGAAAGTTTCAGGGAAAGAGCAGAGAATTACACGAAAAGACAGAACATCAGCATTATAGGTCTACGCAAAGAGCGCATGAACAATGAAAGTACGCCTATGCCTTATGATATTGAGAACTTTACCTTTTCAGGTACTTATAATCAGACCGATCACAGGGATTTTGAGATCAGTGAGTCCCTGGAGCAAAATGTGGACGTTAGTGCTAATTACCAGTATAATCTCCCGGACCTGAAATTAGAACCTTTTAAAGAAATTGATTTCCTTGACAAAAGCCATTATTTCAAGATCTTGAAAGATTTTAACTTCAATCCCTTGCCCACACAAATAACTGTCAATACATCCATAAGCAGGGATTATAGCGAACTACGCTTCCGGGAGTTCAATCTTACTGAGGGTAGCCTACCTTTGCCAAAGCTCTATCAGCGTAATTTTTTCTATGATTGGGATTATGCGATCAATTATAATCTAACCGATAATCTTAATTTTAATTTTCAGGCCAATAATAATAGGATAGTCAGGAATTTCATTGACGAAAATAATGAACAAGATAATTCCGTAGGTGTCTTTGATGACTTTTTCAACGTTGGTGTACCTAATAGGCTTAAACAAAGCCTTCAGCTTAACTATACATTACCTATAAATAAGATACCAGCATTAGAGTTTATTCAGGCACAGTATTCCTATACTGGTGATTTTCAGTGGCAAAAGGGTTCTGAGATAAGAAGGAACCTGGATGATATCCCTAATGTAGGGAATACAGTACAAAACTCTTCCTCTCATCAGATCAACACAACTTTCTCAATGTCGACCCTTTACAGCTATATTGGCCTGGAAAAGAAGACCGGAAATGAGAATGATAATGCTCAAAATGGCATAAGGTCTTCAGTTCAGGGAGATCGTCGAGGTGGGAATGTAAGACGATCCAATGCGGATTCTTCAACAGAGATAGAAAAAGGTGACCTCAGCTTTGGAGATAAGCTGTTCAATGTAGGTGTAGACATCCTCGGAATGGTTAAGCAGGTTCAGGGAAATTATACGCGTGATAATGGAATCTTCCTACCAGGATATCTACAGGATGTAGGATACATAGGGACCTTAAAACCTTCATCTGGATTTACCTTCGGACTACAAGAAGATGTCAGGCAAATTGCCGCGACCAAAGGTTGGTTAACCACATATCAACAATTCAACGAACAATATACGTCCACGGAAAACGAAAGTTTTGATTTTTCGGCAACGATAAGACCAATTAAAGGTTTGACCATCGACCTTAGAGGGAATCGCATATATTCTGAAACTTATACGGAAAATTTCCAGGTTAGTCCGGAAACCCTGGACTATCAATCCTTAACCCCTAATGTGTTTGGTAATTTTTCGATATCTACTAATATGATCCGTACTGCTTTTAACGAAAGTATACGAGAAGAATCAGAGAACTTCGAATTGTTTCGTGAAAATCGTTTGGTAGTGGCCAATAGATTAGCAACTCAGGCCGGTATAGATCTCAATGACCCGGATAATATCGATGAGGATGGATTTCCAGAAGGTTTTGGTCCTACGAGTCAGGCAGTCTTGATACCATCATTCTTATCAGCTTATACGGATCAGGACCCTGAAGACGTCAGTTTATCCACCTTTAGGGATATTCCTCTTCCCAATTGGGATTTAAAATATACGGGATTAATGCAATTAGATTGGTTTAAGGAAAGGTTCACCAGATTTTCTATTGAACACGGTTATCAATCTACTTATACGATCAATCAATTCCAGTCCAATCTCAACTACAACAGGAATAATCCTTTTGATCCCTTTAACCGTGACCAGAACGGCAACTTCCTTAATGAGCTGGTCATTAATAACATGAACCTTGTAGAACAGTTCGATCCACTGGTAAGTGTTGATTTTGAGATGAAGAACTCATTAAGTATATTAGCCGAGATAAAAAGAGACAGGAATCTATCCTTGAGTTTCAATAACAATGTCATGACCGAGATAAAAGGCAATGAATATACAGCAGGCCTTGGATATAGGATCAGAGACGTCAAAGTAGTAACAAAATTTGAAGGTAGGAGAAGAGTACTTAGCAGTGACCTGAACTTTCAGTTAGATGTTTCCCTGCGTTCAAATCAAACCATTCTTAGGTCTTTGGACGTAGAAAATAACAGAATCACTTCAGGCCAGGACATTTGGAACATCAACTTTACGACGGATTATGCATTTACTAAGAATTTTGAAGTATTGTTCTTTTATAATCATGTATTTTCGCAAAATGATATTTCAACTATTTTTCCACAAACAACGATAAGAACAGGATTTACATTAACGTATAACTTTAATAACTAAAAATAGGAAAGATGAACTTACCAGAGGAACTTAAATACACTAAAGACCATGAGTGGGTAAAGATAAAAGGTAAAACAGCTACAGTGGGTATCACTGATTTTGCCCAAGGTGAACTAGGCGATGTGGTTTACGTAGAAGTAGAGACCGTAGATGAAGAACTGGACAAAGATGAGGTGTTCGGTACTGTAGAAGCGGTAAAGACTGTTTCAGACCTTTTTCTACCTGTAAGTGGTAAGGTTATAGCATTTAACGAACACCTGGAGGATGAACCAGAAAAAGTGAACGAGGATCCTTATGGCGAAGGCTGGATGATCAAGTTCGAAATCACAGATGAAACTGAGCTGGACCAATTACTGGACGCAGATGCCTATCGATCACACGTTGAAGGTTAGGGTCATACTACTGATAGCGGTTTCCGTTACACTCAGTATACTATTCCTTTCCCTTATTCGTCTGGATGACCTACCGGATCTTGAAGTCAAGCAAATGGATAAGTATTATCATACATTTGCTTATTTCGTTCTCACATTAAGTTGGATCGCATACTTTAAGATAAGGAACAAAAAACTTAAAATTAATTTTTTATTCTATATTGTTATAGGATTGATCCTATTTGGCATTGTTATTGAAGTACTTCAGAGAGCCTTAACGGACTACAGATTGCTCGATTATCAGGATATGATTGCTAATACAATAGGTGTCATACTGGCAACGACACTATTCATACCAGTCAGGAATAAGGCATTTTGAATAGACTGTTTGTAGTTTGTAAATAATTTATAATTTAGTGCACAATTTAAAACTGATTTATGGAACCTAAAAAAAATCCAAAAGCAGACTTGAACAGGAACAGCTTTCTGTTCTTTACCATTGGTCTTTTCATTATGCTAGGCGTTTCGCTTGCTCTTATCGAATGGAAAACTTATGACAAGGAGCAAATTGAAACCGGAAAGGTCAACATGGACCAACTAGAAGAGGAAGAAGTGCCAATCACAGAAATAAAACAACCACCACCACCGCCACCACCACCGCCACCTGCACCCGAAAAGATCGAGGTCGTTGAAGACGATGAAGAGGTAGAAGAAGTGGTGATCGAATCTACAGAGACCGACCAGGAGGAAGAAGTAGAAATTGAAGAGGTACAGGAAGTAGAAGAAGTCGTTGAAGATGTGCCATTCTCTGCTATTCAGGATGTGCCGGTATTTCCGGGTTGTGAAAAATACACTTCCAATGATAAGCGAAAGAAATGTATGAGCGAAAAGGTCAGGAAGTTCGTGAACAAAAGATTTGATACATCTTTAGGCTCTGATCTGGGCCTTTCAGGTGTCAACAGAGTCTATGTTCAGTTCAAAATAGATCAGAAAGGACAAATAGTTGATGTTAGGGCCAGAGCCAATCATCCTAAATTAGAAGAAGAAGGCGAGCGCGTGGTCAAGAAATTGCCTGAAATGAAACCCGGTAAACAAAGAGGTAAGGCCGTAGGAGTTATCTATCAATTACCTATCACCTTCAAGATACAGGATTGATAAAAACCATCTATCATATACAGATCTCGACCTTGCAAAATGTCGAGATTTTTATATATAATTATTTTCTCAATAAATAATCTCTTACCTATCCTTCCACGGCTAAAAAAATATTCATCGAGATTCTATTTTCCGTCGTTCTTTTAAAGGTCCAGGCTCAAGGTACTTCTAGCGAAACAACCACACCAAAGTTCGACAACTGTAAGAACATAAGATCAAGCGAAAGGGAAAATTGTTTCAGGCGCACTTTACAAGAGTACCTGCTGTCTTTCTATGATGAACCAACGATCGTAAAAGAACAGGATTATGAAGGAAATGCATTCGTACTTTTCGAAATAGACAAAGAAGGGAAGTTCAACACCATATACGTTAATGCTGAGCATAAGTCCATCATCAATGCATTGGAATCTGCTTTTGAGAAAATGTAAAAAATAGAACCTGCAAAATATAATGGTGAGCCTACCTACTACCAGCTAAGGATGCCTTTAAAGATCCCTTTTAATGCTAAGACCTACCGGTCTGAAGACAATCCATTCATTAAAGAAGGAACTGACCAGTCAAAAGACACAAATACTCCTCTAAAAAAAGAATATGAGCAGGCGAAACCTGATGAATATGAGCAGATAGAATATAACAGACCGCTGAGGATACCTTTTTCCCATGAACTTTACAATAGGCTCGATCAGAACATGAACCTTGTAGGGACTAATTCCCACACGGCTAAAAAGTCCTATCGTTTCATCAATGAGGTCGATCCTTATTATTATTTCTCAAAAAAGAGGGAAAAGATGAACTAGGATGTGGATAGCTGGTTCAGCAGGAAATTGTTCAATGAGCACCTTGCAGCTTTCTAAACCGATAAATACTGGCCGACCTTTGATATAGCCGCAGACCTTCAATTAGGGAGCGATGCTGATGCCGCTTTCAATACCACTTATAATAACACAAGTGCTGCCTATGTACAGGGAGGAATAGGAGAAAGGTACACCTTCTACGGTTCCATATTTGAAAGTCAGGGAAGATTTGCTGATTATTATAACAGGTTTGCTAGAAGTTTGGCTCCAATAGACGTCTAGGAAGCCATTGTACCTGGACGTGGAGTTGGGAAATCCTTCAAGGACGACAGCTTTGATTATCCGGTTACAGAAGGATATCTTGGTTATGAAGCGTCGGATGCTTTTTATTTTGAACTAGGGATGGGCAAGAATTTTATAGGTGATGGTTATCGATCGCTTCACCAGTGACAATGCTTCGCCACAACCCTATTTTAAGGTAGATACTGATTTCTGGAATATCAAGTACAGTCGCTAAGGAACACACAAAGTTTAACGGATTCAGGTGCCCATACCACAAAGTTGATGGCCACGCACTTCCTTAGCTATAATGTGACTAAGAAATTGAACATCGGTCTTTTTGAAGCGGTCTTATGGGAGAACAAAGCGAACAGAGGTTTTGATATCAGCTATTTGAACCCTATATCTTTTATCAGATGGTAGAGTTCTCAACAGGCACGGAAGGCTGCAAGGCTCTTGTGGGTCTAAGCTATAAATATAAGTTCAGCGACAGATTGAACACCTATGGGCAATTTCTCATCGATGAACTGGCCACAGATGATATATCCAGCTTTAATAAGAGTTGGCGAAACAAGTTCGTTATTCAACTGGGGCTGAAGCACTACGACCCGTTTTCCATTGATAACCTGAACTTCCAGTTAGAATATAATCAAGTGAGGCTTTTCACTTATTCTCATAATACACAAAAATTGAACTTCGTTCATCGTGGCCAATCCATGGGGCATCTTTCGGGAGCGAATTTCAGGTAGCTTCTGGCGATATTACGCTACAATAAGAACAGGTTCTATGCTTATGCCAAATTCGTTTTTGGTGAACGCGGATTTGAACCAGAAGCTGATAGCGACCCCTTTTATGGTAGTGACCTTTTTGGTGATGAGGCTGATCGAAATGCAGATGAAGGCGTAAATATAGGTCAGGGAAATCGGGTTAATTCTTATTATGGTGAACTAGAATTAGGTTATATAATTAATCCTATGACAAATTTAAAACTCTTTGGCCGAGCGATCTATAGAAATTTTGATGCAACTGAAAATAACGCCAGAACATTTGATAATAATACTACCTGGCTCAGTTTTGGATTACGCACAGTTCTTTTTAATCGATATTATGATTATTAAAAGACCCCTTTTAATTTTTTACTCACTTTAATTATTCAAAAACATCAAAAACCGGTAAAGCCTGATGCTCAAAATCCCAGAACGCCTGATTCTCATAAGGTGATCCATTAGTTGCATTTTCTCCTTTAAAAGCGATCCACTCGCTTCCCCAACTCATAAAACCTATTCTGTTTTCAGAAGCATTCATAATCGATTTAATTTGTAGAAAATAAGCCTTTTGACCCTGTGGCGTTGGTTCAAATTCAGATAAGATTTGACCTTCTGACCCAATGATATTATTGGTTTGATCAAACCAATCTAATGTAAACGGATAAGCTGTTTCAACGAGCAATATTTTTTTATCGTAATTTGTTTCCAGCCGATCAATTGAATTATCGAGTGCAGCAAGACTTTTTCCATGCCACATAGGATAGTAGCTCAAACCAATGATATCAAAATCTAAAGCATTAAGTTGGTAAAAAAAAGAATCTGAATTTTCATGACCCGCAAAGTGTAAGATGATTTTTGTTTGTTCATCAGTATTTCTTACGGCTTGTATTCCTTGTCCTATTAATTCTTTCATCTGATTCATTTGGTCTATATGACCAATGGGATGCAAAAATCCGCTGTTAATCTCATTACCTATTTGGATATATTCTGGTTGAATATCTTCTATGATACGTTTTGTATAATCATAGACACTATCTTTCAAAGTTTCATAATCAGCATTTTGCCAAACAGCAGGAGTTTCCTGATTTCCCGGATCAGCCCAAGTATCAGAATAATGAACGCTGAGTAAAACGTTCAAATCAAAGTTATGAATTTCATCTGATAATTGCTTTACACGCCTAAAACCTGATGTAGTTGATAAAGGATTTTTCCATAAGCGCAACCTGATCGTGTTAACGCCATTTTCAGAGGCTGTAACTAATATATCTTCTATTTCGCCTGATCTATTTTTAACAACAACATTGCTATTTCTTACTTCTGGTAAGAAAGATATATCCATTCCCTTTAAGATTCCCGATGTAACTTCTTCGTTTACTGATGTTTCTCTATCATCTGAATTTTCACAGGAAAGCAAAAAAATCAACTGAAAAAGAAAAATGCAAAACTTATAATTGAGTCTCATATCACGAAGATAGCGTAGAATTTGAAATTGAAGGTTTTTAGAAAAAAATAATCTTCAATGCAAATTAATTTTCGCTGTTCCACGCCTAAGTTGTATTTTAGATTTATAAATAATTTCAACATGAAAATTTACACAAAAGGTGGTGATGGTGGCGAAACTTCGCTTTTTAGTGGAACACGTGTTCCTAAACATCACTTGAGAATTGACAGTTATGGAAGCTTAGATGAACTCAATGCTTTTCTGGGATTACTTCGCGATCAGCAGGCCGCAAAAACACATCAGGAATTTCTAATTTTTATTCAGGATAGGCTTTTTAGCATAGGTTCGCATTTAGCAACAGAGTCTGATAAACAAAAAGCGGTTCAAAAATTACCTGAAATTAAAGATGAAGATGTTGATCGATTAGAAGATGAGATCGATCGACTCAACGAGGATTTACCACCTATGACGAACTTTATACTTCCCGGTGGTCATACTACGGTTTCTTACTGTCATATAGCTCGTTGTGTGTGTCGCAGAGCTGAAAGGTCAGTAACAGCCTTACATGAGGAAGCTGATTTTAATGATATGATCATAAAATTTATCAATCGGCTATCAGATTATCTCTTTGTACTTTCCAGGAAACTAAGTAAAGATTTGGAATGTAAGGAGATCAAATGGCTTCCCGGAAAACCCAAGTAAAGAAAATACCTATTTTTTTAATCTTATACTAACTTGATTGTTAGCTAAAAAAATTACATTTGCAAAAATTTCAAAAAACCAATTTTTATGTATTGGACTTTAGAATTAGCTTCTTATCTAAGTGATGCACCATGGCCGGCCACGAAAGATGAGCTTATAGATTACGCCATTAGAACAGGTGCACCACTAGAAGTGGTAGAGAATCTTCAAGACATTGATGATGAGGGAGATACATATGACTCTATCGAAGAGATCTGGCCAGATTATCCTACGGATGAGGATTATCTTTGGAATGAGGATGAATATTGATAAGTATTATCTTTGAACTAAAATTACATTTAAGGTCTCTCAATGAGACCTTTTTTTTTCGTTATCTTTGAATTACTATAAATAATTGAATATGGGTTTACTGGACACAGCAATAAAAATGTTCGTGGGTGATAAGAACAAGAAGGACCTTAAGGCGATCAATCCTATCGTAGAAAAAATAAAAGCAGCTGAAAATGAGTTGGAAAAGCTCAGTTTGGATGAACTGAGGGCGAAGACCTTTGCCTTCAAGGATAAGATAAGAGAATCTACAAGTTCCGTTCAATCCCAGATCGATGAGCTACTGGAAAAAGCGGAAAACGAAAAGGATATCGTAGAAAAGGAATCCATTTATGCACGTGTTGATGAGCTCAAGGATAAGCGTTATAAGCTATCAGAAGATTCGCTCAATGATATATTGCCAGAAGCTTTTGCTGTCGTTAAGGAAACGGCTAAACGATTCTTCCATAATGAGACCTTAGCGGTCACAGCTCAAGAATATGATAGGACGTTTTCTGCACAAAAGGACTATATAGAGCTAAAGGACGATAAAGCTATTTGGCATAACAAGTGGGATGCTGCAGGTAAACCCATCACCTGGGATATGATCCATTACGATGTTCAGTTGATCGGGGGAATAGCTATGCATCAGGGAAAGATCGCAGAGATGCAAACCGGAGAAGGTAAGACACTGGTGGCCACTTTGCCGCTCTATTTGAACGCCCTTACCGGAAACGGAGCACACCTTGTCACCGTAAATGATTATTTGGCGAAAAGGGATAGCTTATGGATGGCTCCGCTCTTTGAGTTCCACGGTATGCGTGTGGATTGCATTGATTATTATAAACCCAACTCTGAAGAAAGAAGGAATGCCTACAAAGCTGATATTACCTACGGAACGAATAATGAGTTCGGCTTTGATTATCTGAGGGACAATATGAGCCATTCACCGGAAGAACTTGTTCAGCGAGAGCATAATTTCTCTATCGTTGATGAGGTGGATTCCGTATTGATAGACGATGCCAGAACGCCGCTCATCATATCTGGACCAGTACCTAAGGGTGATGACCATGAGTTCAATGAACTAAAACCAAAGGTCGCACAGATCGTTGATCAACAACGTAAAAAGCTCACTAAGATACTAGCAGAAGCCAAAGAACTAATCAAAGAAGGCAATACAAAAGAAGGAGGCTTCAAGTTATTACAAGTCCATCGGGGATTACCTAAGAACAAAGCCCTTATAAGGTTCTTGAGCGAAGACGGTATGAAACAGCTTCTGCAGAAAACAGAGAATTTCTATATGCAGGACAACAATAAGGAAATGCATAAGGTAGATGAAGACCTTTATTTCACGATCGAAGAAAAGACCAACCAAATAGACCTGACTGATCGCGGAGTTGAATTCCTTTCAGACGATAAGGATGAGGACTTCTTCGTGATGCCTGAAATAGGTATGGAGATCGCCAATATAGAAGAGCAGAACCTTCCTAAAGAAGAAGAGGCCGAAAAAAAAGAAGAAGCCTACAAGAACTTCAGTATAAAAAGCGAACGCATTCATACCATGCGTCAGCTTCTCAAGGCTTATACATTGTTCGAAAAGGATACGGAATATGTTGTCGTAGATAATAAAGTAAAGATCGTTGACGAGCAGACCGGAAGGATCATGGAAGGTCGCCGATACAGTGACGGACTACATCAGGCCATAGAGGCAAAGGAAAACGTCAAGATCGAGGATGCAACACAAACTTTTGCTACGGTTACGCTCCAAAATTACTTTAGGATGTATCGTAAATTAGCGGGTATGACCGGTACGGCAGTAACCGAAGCTGGCGAGTTCTGGGAAATATATGAGCTTGATGTTATGGAGATACCTACGAACAAGCCGGTCATTAGGAAAGATAAACAAGATATGGTCTATAAGACCAAACGCGAGAAGTATAATGCGATCATTGATGAGGTCGTAGAGCTTTCCAGAGCAGGGCGTCCTGTCCTTATAGGAACAACATCAGTCGATATTTCTGAGCTCTTGAGCAGGATGTTAGAGATGAAAAAGATAAAACATAATGTACTAAACGCCAAACGACATAAAAAAGAAGCAGATATCGTAGCTGAAGCCGGAAATGCAGGCGTGGTCACCATTGCCACGAACATGGCCGGTAGAGGGACGGACATCAAGCTCAGCGACGAGGTGAAAAAAGCCGGCGGATTGGCTATCGTAGGAACAGAAAGACACGATTCCAGAAGAGTGGACCGGCAATTACGTGGTCGGTCAGGTCGTCAGGGAGATCCTGGTAGTTCACAATTCTATGTGTCACTGGAGGACAATTTAATGCGCATATTCGGCAGTGACCGCATATCCAAGTTGATGGACAGAATGGGCTTAGAAGAAGGTGAGGTCATCCAACATTCCATGATATCCAACTCCATTGAACGTGCACAGAAAAAAGTAGAAGAAAACAACTTTGGCACCCGTAAGAACCTTCTGGAATATGATGACGTGATGAACGCTCAAAGGGAAGTCATCTACAAGCGTCGCTATCATGCGCTATTTGGGGAAAGATTACGTATAGATATCGCGAACATGATATTCGACACTGCAGAAGTGGTTACTGATAGCAATAAGCAAGCCAATGATTATGCTAACTTTGAGTTTGAGGTTATCCGTTTCTTCTCAATGAACCCTACGATCTCTAAAGATGAATTCGAAAAAATGAGCGTTCAGCAGATCACAGAAAAGCTCAATGAAGATGCTTATGCGCATTATGAACAAAAGATCAAACGAAGTGCAGAAGAAGCCTATCCTGTGATAAGTAATGTATATGAAACCCAGGGTGAAAAGTATGAACGTATCGCCGTGCCTTTCACCGATGGCCAAAAGAACCTTCAGGTCGTCACGAACCTTAAACAAGCTTATGAGTCAAAAGGAGAGCAACTCATTAAGGATTTTGAGAAAAATATAACATTGGCCATCATTGATGAAGCATGGAAAAATCATCTTCGTAAAATGGATCAATTGAAGCAAAGCGTACAATTGGCAGTACATGAGCAAAAAGATCCACTGCTGATCTACAAGTTCGAAGCCTATGAACTCTTCAAGACGATGTTAGAAGAGGTGAACAAAGAAGTCATATCATTTCTCTACAAAGGAGAGATCCCACAACAGGATGGATCCAATATTCGTGAGGCGCGAAGTAGAAGAAGACAAGATGAATATAAAACAAGGAAGGATGAGGTTCAAAACCTTGATCAACAAGCCGCACAAAACAGACAAGCAGGTCAGAATGCCGGCGGACAGCAAAATGTAACGGAAACCGTTGTTAGAGATAAACCGAAAATAGGTAGGAATGAACGTGTAGTCATCCAGAACGTAAAGACAGGCGAAGAGAAGACTCTTAAGTACAAACAAGCTATACCGATGATAGAAAAAGGCGAATGGGTGTTACAGCAAGAGGATCATGTGTCTTAAAATAAGCGGTTCATAATATATAGATGGGAAAGTTCGAGATTGAGTTCAAATGGGCAGTTTTTTTTATTATACTATTATTTGTATGGTTTTATATGGAGAAGTTTCTAGGTCTTCATGACCAACATGTCAAATGGGAAGGCCTGTTCTCTTTTCTGATAATCCTGCCGCAAGCATTGTTATATCATTTTGCCCTAAAGGATAAAAAGTACAACTATTATCAAGGGAATATCAGTTGGAAGCAGGCTTTTTTCTCAGGTGCTATACTATCATTGGTGATCGCCGGTCTTTCACCGGTTGTCAGTTATACAGCTACGGCTTTTGTTTCACCAGACCTCATGGAGAATCTTAGACAACAGAGTGGCGCATCCGTGGATGTTTATTCAGCTAACAGATTTGCAACGAACATGTTGTTCAGCCTTCTTTCAAACGGCATCGTCATTGCGGCCGTCATTGCTTTAGTGAACAAGAAAAGACAAAATTAAAAGTTGGTACTTGCGAATCCTTATAAAGCGTATCAAGTTAATTTAAACTATACCTTTTAGCGGATATATTTAACATATAGGCATTCCTGAATGTTCAGGTACTTTTTATATTTGCAAACTTCACCTAGCTCCGTAGTTCAATGGATAGAACAAAAGTTTCCTAAACTTTAGATCCAGGTTCGATCCCTGGCGGAGCTACTTTTCTAATATATCTTTGGCTCTTGTCGAAAAGTTTGGGTAGCTCTCCTGGCGTTCTTTGTTTCTTTGTGGTAAAAGTTTATTAGCCATTAACATACTACCTTATCAGCTACCTCATTTATCAGAAAGGAATTCAATGCTTTTTTGTACTAAGGTTTTGGCTTCGGCTGGAAGCTTATCTTCATGCCATGGATGTTTGGTATTGAACACATGGTCGGCTTTATCGATGATCTCTAATTTGGCTTCGGGTCGCCATTCTTTAAGTTGATAAGCCTCATCTACTTTTACCGTGGGATCTTTACTGCCGTGAATGAATAACAAAGGTTGCTCTATATTTTGAACGGCATTTTTGATATTGAGCCTTTCTTGATGTTGAAGGAAATCTTCATAAAATTGATAAAAATGCGGCATTTGCTGCTTTGTCCTACCATTTTTTACATAATAAACACCTGCATTCTTCCATTTTTCAAGTTCATCGCCCTGAGGAAACCGGGACTTGATATCGCTAATGCTCGCCCATGTGATGACGTGTTTAATGCGTTTATCTTCTGATGCTTTTATGATGACAACACCGCCACCGCGACTATGACCAATAACCGAAAGGTTTTTATCATCGATATTTTCATTTGAGGAAAAATGATCTCCTATGCAATGGATCACATGGTCCAGGTCATAAAGCTGTTTAGAAAAATTATCATTGCCAAAAGCAGTGAGGTCTGGGAAATCTATAGGTTGTTCTCTTGTGCCACCATTATGTGAAAAATTGAACTTGACGAAACAGTAGCCAGCTTCAGCAAATGCTTCTGCCATCAAATGCCAGGCACCCCAATCTTTAAAGCCTTTATAGCCATGACAGAACAAGACTACAGGCTGGTCATCTGCTTCAGAAAAGGTCATATCGATAAGGATATCCCTTTGGTCGCTTCCTTTTATCACTACATCCTTTTTTAATAACATAAC
>Ga0209923_1000044_pt1 | contig 40711 bp, 49 predicted proteins | sample SalPon1_A_H2O_MG_FD_185696 | JGI IMG/M metagenome (GOLD analysis project Ga0209923, IMG submission 185696) | Salt pond water microbial communities from South San Francisco under conditions of wetland restoration - Salt Pond MetaG R1_A_H2O_MG... | ecosystem: Environmental > Aquatic > Non-marine... | reverse complement strand
GCGCCGGTAGTCTAGCGGTAGGACCTGAGCCTTCCAAGCTCATGACCCGGGTTCGAATCCCGGCCGGCGCATCCGCTCGTCGGTGGTGAGGTGGACAGGGGAGCTTGCCCGACGTGTCCGGCCGGGGGGACCTGCGTGTCTCCTCCACCCCGCGCCCCCACGAGCGACGATCGTCCGCCGGTCCGCTGCTCGCTTCCGCGCCTGACGGGGTCCCGACGGCGAACCGGTGTGTGACGACCCTGCGGTCGGACACACCGGACCGTCGTCCCCGTGGGACGGGGCTTCTCAGTCGACGTGCAGGGCCCGACCGGATCGGTTCGGACGCCCTCCGGTTCGGTCCCCGTTGAAGGCCATAACACGGGCAGGGAGCAGGGCCTAGCTGCCCGACCTAGTCCACAGGAGCATGCTCCCCTGACGGATAAGCCACTTTCGACTACCGGCCGCTCGTGACGATGAGCGCGCTCAGCCGGGCGGCGGCGCCTGCGAGCACCAGCACCGCCAGGAGCATCCCGGGGCGGTGCAGCTCGATCCACGCTGCCGGCGGGGGGAAGCTGAACACGAGCGTCTCGGAGACCCCACCGGCCCACACCAGCGTGCTCACCAGCGTCGCCACCGCCAGTGCGACGGTCGCACCCACCGCCGTCGCGGGGTCGCTGGTGCCGTGGTCGACGGCCCAGGCGACGAGCGCGGTCACCAGCGCCAGCGCCGCGGCGCTCCACAGCCCCAGCCCCCCCGCGGTGTAGTACGCCGTCACGGGGGCCCCGTCGGCGCCGATCAGCACCGCGGGTGCGAGCGCCACCCCCACCGTGAGCAGCGCCGCACCCGTGGTGATCTGCGCCCACCGGGCGATGCGGTCCATGCTCCCGCGTGCCCGCATGCACACTTACCCACTCTGGTCTGCGGCAAGGGAAATCGGTAAGCCACCCCCCCGATGTTGCTGCGCATGGACAGAGTCGCGATCATCGGTGCTGCGATGACCCGCTTCGGTGACCGGTCTGCATGGGTGGCCGAGCTGCTGACGGAGGCCGCCGAGGCGACGATCGCGGATGCGGGGATCGACCGCCGGCGGATCGACCACGTGTACGTCGCGAACATGGCCAGCGGCGAGTTCGAGGGGCATGCGGGGGTCGCCAACCGGTTGGTGCATGACTGCCAGCTGATCGATGCGTACTGCGCCCGGATCGATCAGACCTCCGCATCCGGTGGTGCCGGGGTGTACGCGGGCTGGCAGGCGGTCGCCTCGGGCGCCGCGGAGTGCGCGCTCGTCGTGGGTGCGGAGAAGATGACCCATCGCACGACGGCGGAGGCGACGGACGTCATCGCCTCGCTGACGCACCCCGTGGAGTACCAGCATGGGGTGACCCTGCCGAGCTTCGCCGGGCTGACCGCCCGTGCGTACCTGCACCGCTACGATGCCCCGCGGGAGTCGCTCGCACATGTGGCGGTGAAGAACCACCGCAACGGGGTGGAGAACCCCCACGCGCACTTCCAGAAGGCGGTGGACCTGCAGACGGTCATGGACTCGCCGGTGATCGCCGACCCCCTCCGGCTGTACGACTTCTGCCCGATCAGCGATGGGTCGGCGGGGCTGCTGCTCGTGCCCGAATCGGTCGCCCGCGAGGTGAGCGACCGGTACGTGGTGATCACGGGCATCGGCGGTGGGACCGACACCCACGTGGTGCACGAGCGCCCCGACCCCACGCGGATGGGTGCGGTCGCGGCGGCGGGCGAGCGCGCGTACGCGATGGCGGACCGGGAGCCCGCGGAGGTGGACTTCGCCGAGCTGCATGACATGTTCACGATCCTCGAGTTCCTGCAGTCGGAGGACCTCGGCTTCTTCGAGAAGGGTGCGGGGTGGCGGGCGGCGATGGACGGGGAGACCGCGCTGTCGGGGGCACTGCCGATCAACCCCTCCGGCGGGCTGAAGTCGAAGGGGCACCCCCTCGGCGCCAGCGGCGTGGCACAGGTCGTCGAGCTCGTCGCCCAGCTGCGCGGGGAGGCGGGCGCCCGCCAGGTCGAGGGCGCGGTGGGCCTCGCATGCAACGTGGGTGGCTTCGGCAACTGTGTGACGACCACGATCGTGGAGGCGGTGTGATGGCGGGCGAGGAGCCCGCCGCCGCGCGGTACGCCGACGGCTCGGTGGGCTATCCGGCGCACCCCATCGGCCCCGACGGCGTTGCCGCCACCGGGGAGGTCTCGCTGGCCGAGGCGGTGGGGACCGTCGAGACGTGGACGCGGTCGACGGCCCCCCCACCGGGGGTGCGCGCCCCGAATCTCCTCGCGATCGTCAGCTTCGACGTCACCGGTGGGCCGGTGCGGATGATCGGACAGGTCGATGCGGAGGCGATCGCGATCGGTGACCGCGTGCGCCTGGGCCCGCCCACCGAGCTCCGCGACCCCGCGGCTGCGCTACGGCCCGCGACGGTGCAGTCGTACACCGGTCACCGGTTCGTCCCGGTCGAGGACTGATCGTCCTCGTCGTCGACCTCGGCGCGGATCTGCGCCAGCTCCGCGTCGACCGCCTCGGTGTCGACCGCCGGGGCGTCCACCTCGATGGGCACCCCCGGCTGGGCCGTCTGCGCACCGGCGGTGCCGTCGAGGACCGCCTCGAGCTCGCGCTGGATCGCCCGCAGCTCATCGCCGTCGGTCACCCGCTCACGGATCTGCTCGAGGCGTGCGGTCAGCGATGCGGCCCGGTCCGCATCGACGCGGCGGTCGCCGGTCAGCGCCCGCAGGAGCGCCCGCAGGACCTCGAGGCTCTCGATCAGCGCCTGCAGGCCCGCGATCGCCGCGGGGAGCGTGTGACGCTCGGTCACGCGCAGCAGCCCCCGCACCCCCTGTGAGCGCCGTGCCTCGAGCTCGGCCTCCAGCCGGCGCACCTCCTCCCGCAGCGCCTCGACGTCCTCGCGGCTCCCATCCATGCTCACGCTACCATCCCGGCACACATGAGTGCAGTGTCCCGAAGCACAACGGTCTTTGTGCCCGTGGCTGCAGTTGCGGGTATGACAGACGAGGCGGAGGAGGAGACCGCCCTCGCGAGTGCGGATGACCTCACCGAGCTCGCGGCGGCCGTCGAGGACGCCGGGACCGACGCCGAGCTCGATGCGATCGCCGCGCGCGTCGCCGACCATCGCGAGGCGCTGGAGGCGACCGACGAGGAGGAGGAGGAAGCTGCGGCGCTGCTGTCGACCATCGAGGAGGTCGAGGCGGCGATCGCGGACGCGCGGGGGCCACAGCCCGCAGCGCTGGTCGAGGCGCTCTCGGACCTGGCGACGACGACGGCCGAGACGCGCTGGACCGAGCGGGGGGCACCCGCGGTGGTGGCGGCGGTGCATGAGGCGACCGCGGCGGTGCATGAGGCGGTCCCGGATGCGCCGACGGGCGCCCCCGAGTCGGTCACAGCCGCGACGGAGACGCTCACGGAGACCGCGGATGCGATCGCGACGGCGGGGCTGGACGTCGACGCCGACCGCGAGACGCTCACCGCCGTCTCGGAGACTGTCGCGACGCTGGAGGAGGCCCTCGAGGCGGCCGAGGCGTGGGCGGACCTGCAGAAGCACGAGCAGCTCATGGCGGAGGGCTTCTACGATGTGCTGGGCCACTACAAGGACTTCCCCCCCGAGCTGTCGGCGGTCCGCGCGTGGGAGCAGCGCGGTCGGGTGGACATGATCCTCCTCGCGAAGGAGACGCTGCAGTCGGAGTTCATGCAGGACCACTGCATGGCCGCGCTCACCCGGCTGGGTGACCCCGCCGCACTGGATGCGCTCGATGCCCAGCTGCAGCGGCGGGACAAGGCGGCGATCGCCGCGATCGGCCGCATGGGGCCGGCCGGTGCGGCGGTGCTGGAGACGCTCCTGGAGTACGCCGACACCGACTCAGACCCGCTGCTGCAGAAGGTCACGTTCGAGGCGCTCGGGCAGATCGGCGATGCGGGGGCGACGCAGGTGCTGGCGAACAAGCTGGTCCACGGGCCCGCGGCGGTGCGGCCGGCCGCAGCGCGGGCCCTCGGGCTCATCGGTGACCCACGCGCGGTCGCCCCGCTGGGTGAGGTCCTCGCGGATGCGACGGACCCCGCCGTGCGGGGTGCGGCGGCCGCCGCCCTGCGGGACATCGCCACGGAGGGGGCGCTGCAGGCGCTCGCCGCCCACACCGATGACCCCGTGCCGGTCGTCGCACAGCACGCCGCCGCGGCCGCCGCGGTGACGACGTCGGCGTAGGCGGGGGTCCTTAGCGGAGGGGGCCCCAGCGGGGGCGGTGCTCCCCCGGATCGGCCTGTGGCTCACGGTGCTCGTGCTGGTGGCGGCAGGCCCCGCCGCCGCCGGTGCACAGGTCGTCGAGGTGTACCCCGACCCCCCGACCCCGGGCGATCGGGGGGAGTGGATCATCATCGACACCGACGGGCGTGGCGATCTCCGCGTGGACGACGGGGAGGCCACGACGGCGCTGCCCCCCGAGCGGACCGTGATCCTCTCAGACAGCCCGGGGCAGATCGACCCGCCCCGCAACGGGACCCGCCTGCACACCGAGATCCGCCTGGCCAACCGCGGCGAGACGGTGCGGCTGCTCGCGGGCGATCGCGTCATCGACCAGCTCGCATACGAGCGTGCGCGCAGCGGGGTGCGGTACCACCACGCCCATGGGCCGGTGCCCGTGGGCGTCACGCCACGGGCGCCCACCCGCCACACCGTCACCGCGCTGACCCCGCTGGTGTACCCCGATGCGGCCGGGGTGATCGAGCGGCACGTCGCCGCCGCCGGCGAGCGCATCATCATCGGCTGCTACACGTACGCCGCCCCCGCGCTGACCGAACAGCTGCTCGATCGCCTGGCCGCCGGCGTGTCCGTGCGGCTGCTGTGTGAGCGTGCACCCATCGGCGGCATCAGTCCCCAGCAGCTGGCCCAGCTCGACCGCCTCGCGGCGGCGGGTGCGGACGTCCGGCTGATTGGGGGGCGCGCCGACCGCTACCGGTACCACCACCCGAAGTACCTCATCGCAGACGACCGCGCGGTCGTGCTCACGGAGAACTTCAAGCCCGCCGGGACGGGTGGCATGGACAGCCGGGGGTGGGGCCTGCTCGTCGAGGACAGCGGCTTCGCCGACGCGCTCGCGGCGATCCACGCCCACGATGTCGACGGGACCGACGTCGCCGCCTTGGGGGCGGTCCGTCGCTCGCTGACGGTGACCGACGCGCCCGTCGCCGCGGGGAGCTACCCCCGCCACGACCCACCTCCGCCCACCGCGGAGGTGGACCTCACACTGGCGACCGCACCCACGGCCGCCGACCCCCTGCTGCTGGGTGCTGTGGCGGACGCGGAGCGCTCCATCCGGGTGATCGGTCCCCGGCTGCCCGCCGACGGCCGGCACTTCCGCGCGCTCGTCGCGGCCGCCCGGACGGGTGTGCGCGTGCAGCTGCTGCTGTCGAACGCGTGGTACGACGCGGAGGGGAACGCCGCCACCGTCGCCGCCGTCGAGCGGCTCAACGCCTCGGGGGTGCCGATCACCGCGCGGGTGGCCGCCCCCGCCGGGCGGTACGGCAAGATCCACGCGAAGGGGGCGATCATCGATGGCCGGCAGGTGCTCGTCGGGTCGGTCAACTGGAACGACGGTGCCCCCACCCGCAACCGCGAGCTGCTCGTGCGGGTCGATGACCCGGCGGTCGCCGCGGCGTTCGCCACGGTGTACGATGCGGACTGGCGCGCCAGCGCCGCCGTCGGGGGCCCGCTCACCCCCCTCCAGCAGCTGCAGCTCGGTGCGCTGTCTGCGGTCGCCGCCGCGGTGGCACTCTGGCGGGTGCGGCGGGCGGTGCGCTTCGCCTAGTTCGCGCGGGGTGACTGCGGTCGGGTGCCGATCGCCGCATCGAGGGGGGCGTCCGCCATCTTCTCGGTCAGCGCCTCGATGACCTCTGCGCGCCGGCCGGGGACGAACTTGATCGACCCCACGACGAGGTGGCCGCCGCCGTTGACGCCCCCGCCGGCGATCTCCGCATCCAGCTCGGCGACCATCTGCGGGATGTCCAGCCGCACCCCATCCGACCGCATCACCGCGAAGTCCGGCCCGATCCCGATCGTGATCACGGGCTCGTCGAACGCGGTCGTCAGCCGGTCATGGAGCTTGCCGGTGGTCTTGCCCGGTGGTGGGTAGGTGAAGCGATGCGTCCACGCATCGAGGTCGACGGTCACGAGCCGCGCACCGGAGGCGAGCGTGCGCTCGGTGTACGCATCGCCGATCGCGGTCAGCTGGTCATCGACCGCCGCGGCCGCCTCGGTGGCGAGGAACTCCACGAGCGCTGCCTGCTGGGTCGGATCGACCGAGCCCACCCCGAGGACGGTCTCGACCATCCCCGCGCCATGATGGTACCGGAGCCAGTACGCGAGGTAGTCGAGCGCCTCCCCGACGTCACGGAGCTCGTCGTCGTCATACCCGGCCGCCGCCGCCAGCTCGCGGTACGCCGCCATCGCCTCGGTGTCCTTCGAGCGGTCCATCAGCCCCGCCACCGCGGGGACATGTCGCACCATGGGCGTCACCGCCGGCGCGACCGCCCGCGCCAGCTCCACGCTCATCATCCCCGTGGTGATCCGGTAGTCCTCCCCGTGCAGATAGGGGTTGATGTGCGCATCCACCAGCGGGTCGACCGCCTCGGGGTCGGGGTGGTGGTGGTCGATCACGATCGTGGGGATGTCGTAGTGGGCCAGATGGCGGTACGCCGGCACGTCCTCCTCGGTCGAGCCGTTGTCCAGCATCACCAGCACGGGCATCTGCTGGCCGTGGCGCTCCTGTGCGGCCCGCGCTGCCTGGAGGTCCCGGGTGACGTCCTCGAGCTCGTAGTACGGCGCCTTCGAGGGGTGCCGCCGCAGCAGGTGGCGGGCCGTCTCGGGGTCCGGGTACACCTCGGTCATGAACGAGCGGACCGCCTGCTCCAGCGGCACCGCGCCGCACATGCCATCACCGTCTGCGTGGTGACGGATGACGACCGGGCGCCCCTCGAGGATGTACCGGCGCAGCTGCGTGGCGACCTCCATCAGCTCGGTGAACAGCGGGTCGAAGGCGGGCCACTCGATCAGCGGCTCGGACGCCTCGACCTCCGCCCGCTCGGCGATCGCGGCATCGATCGCCTCGGTGTGCGCCGCCTGTGCGTCCGCATCCAGCCGCTCGAGGCTGTCGACCTCCAGCTGGAGCGAGCCCGCATGCTCCTCCATCGTGCCGCTGATGCGCACCACATCACCCACCTCCACCGCAGGGTACGCCCGCACCCCCGCGGCGGTGAACGCACTCGCGTCGGCGATGCCCGTCCCATCGGTGACGCGGAACAGGGTGGGCCCCCCGGTCTGGCGGGTCTGGATCACCCGCACGTCCACCGTCGCCTGCATCCCATCGGCCAGCTCCGCCACCGGGGTGATCGTGGGCGCGTGCTCGACGACGACGGTCTCGTAGGCGTCTGCATCGAACTCGGTGAACGAGAGGTCACCGTTGTCGCGGATCTCGCTCAGCGTGACCGTGAGCCGGTCACCCACCGCGTGCGATCGTTCGAGGACCGACTCGTGGATCAGGCCGCTGATCGACGGTGTCAGCTCGACGAAGATGCCGTATGCGACCACCCCATCGACCACGGCGTGATACGCCGCCCCCTCCGTCAGGTCCGCGGTCGTACAGGACGGCGTCAGATCGAAGACGACGGGGATCTCCCCCGCCGCCTCGGGCGTCTCGCTCATGCAGGGTGGACCCTCGCACCGTGGATAAGACTTTACACTCCTGTGACCCCATCGCAACGCTTAGAAGCCGGCCATAGCTAGCACCGCCGATGAGCAGGCATGGTGCCGTCGAGGCGATCGCGACCGACGCGATGGCCTTCGCACGCGCCTGTGCTGAGGACCAGCATCCGGATGAGTTCATGGGGCTGCTGCGCGCGGACCCCGCGATGCGTGCGGTGACCCCCGGCCAGGGGCGGGTCGTCACGGACGTCCTCGTGCTGCCAGGGACGACCTCCTCGCCGGTGCAGGCGACGATCCGCAGCGCGACGATCCCCAACGAGCAGGCGATCGTGGGGTCGGTCCACTCGCACCCGAACGGGGTGCTCTCACCGAGCGACACCGACCGCCGCAGCTTCGGCTCGGGGTCGGTGCACATCATCCTCGGTGCGCCGTACGGCCCCGATGACTGGCGGGCGTTCGACCGGATGGGCACACATCGCGCGCTGCGGGAGGTCGACGTCGACCTGCCCGATCCCGCCGCCTTCTTCGACTTCACCGAGGAGGACCTGGACCTCCCCCCGGAGGATGCATGACCCGGCGGGTGGTGGCGCAGGGGACGTTCGACCTGCTGCACCCCGGTCACCTGCACTACCTGCGGGAGGCGGCCGCCCTGGGCGATGAGCTGCATGTGATCATCGCCCGTGCACCCAACATCGACGGCAAACCCGCACCGGTGCTGCCGGCCGGCCAGCGCGCGGAGGTCATCGGCGCGCTGGGGATGGTCACCGCCGCCCACCTGGGCGACCCCGAGGACATCTTCGTGCCGATCGCGGCGATCGACCCGGCGGTGATCGTGCTGGGCCACGACCAGCAGCACGATGTGCAGGCGCTGTCGCAGGCGCTGGCAGCCCGCGGTCTCGACGCGGAGGTCGTCCGTGTGAGCCCCCGTCCGGCGACGGGTGATGAGCTGCTCTCATCGGGGCAGATCATCGACCGCATCCTCGCGACCCGCTCAGATCACTGAGCCTGCTGGTCGGCGAGCCACGCCTCGTACTCCTCCTCGGAGACGACCTCCACGGTGAAGTACATCTGCGAGTGGGCCACCCCACAGTACTCCGTGCAGTAGCCCTGGTACGTCCCCTCCTCATAGGCGACCGTCTGGAGGCTGTTGACCTGCTCGGGGAACGCATCCTGCTTCAGCCCCAGCTCCGGCACCGCGAAGCCATGGATCACATCCCGTGAGGTGATGTCGAACCGCACCGGTCGGTCCGCCGGGATCACGACCTCCGTCCCCGTCGTGACGCCCCCCGCCTGGGGGTAGCGCATCTCCCAGCCCCACTGGTACGCCTCCGCCTCGACGACCACCACGTCCCCATCCATCTCCGCCCCGGGGGTGTACGTCACGCTCTCATCGGCCAGCACGCTGTAGGAGGCCACCCCGACGAAGACCAGGATGATCGCGGTCGCGACCGTCCAGGTGATCTCCAGGCGGCGGTTCTCCTCGGTGGGCTGTGGTTCGTCATTGTCGCGGAAGCGGATCACCGCGTAGATCAGGATCCCCTCGACGAGCAGCGTGATGGGGATCGCCACGATCAGCAGCTTCAGGTTCAGCTCCTCGATCAGCTCCACCGTCGCCGACGCCTGGGCGGCGACCGGGTCGACGAACGCGACCGCCGCGATGAGCGCACCGATGAGGATGCTCACGAGACGCGGATACTCCATGTTCGCGGCTTGGGGCAAGGCCGATAAAAACCTGCTGAGTACCCGTACCGGCCCCCCCAACGAGGCACCTAAGTACGCCAATCGACTTGTCTGAGGCGATGGACTCAGGGCCGGACCTGCGCACCGACGCTCTGCTGGCGGCGACCGCCATGGGGGTCTACCTGCTGGTGATGCTGGGGGTGACCACGGAGATGACCGCCGCGCTGGATGCGTGTGCGGGACAGCTCCTGTGTGCGCCGGCGGCCGCCGGGTGGGGTGCGGCGGGGGTCGTGATGGGTCACCGGCTGCTCGCGGTGGCCGTCGGCCTCGTCGGTGCGGTCACCGCCGTGCGGGTGTGGGGCGCGTCGGTGCGGCTGCGCACCCGCGTGGCCGTCGCGCTCGCGGCGGTGACCTACCCCCTGCAGGCGCTGGCGGGGCTGGGGATCGCCGCCGGTGTCTCGACGACGGTCATCGCGGCGGTGCACCTCGCTGGCGGCCTCGGGATCTTCACGCTGCTGGCGCTGGCGCTGGCGTGGCGGCTGGAGACGACGACCGCGGGTGCGCAGCTGCCGGACGATGCGCCCACCGCGTCGGCGGATGCGAGCCCGCAGACCCGTGTGGGCATGTACCTCTCGCTCATGAAGCCGCGGCTGATGTGGCTGCTGAGCCTCGTCGCGGGGGCGGGGATGTTCCTCGCGACGACCACCGGCGCGCGGGTGACGCTCGCGACGGCGGTGGGGACGCTCCTCGGTGGGGTGCTGGCGATCGGGGCGGCGGGGACGTTCAATCACATCCTCGAGCGGGACGTCGACCGGCGGATGCGCCGGACCGCAGACCGGCCGCTGGCGGCGGATGCGATCGGCGTCCGTCGGGCGAGCGCCTTCGGGGGGCTGCTCACGGTCGCGGCGCTGACGAGCTTCTGGACGGTGCGGCCGGTGGTGGCGCTGCTCGGCGCGGTGGCGATCGTCTTCTACGCGGTGATCTACACGCTGGTGCTCAAGCCGAACACGGTGCAGAACACGGTCCTCGGCGGTGCCGCCGGGGCGCTGCCGGCGGTGATCGGCTGGGTCGCGGTGACGGGCGAGGTGGGGATGGGGGCGCTCGCGCTGGCGACGGTGATCTTCCTGTGGACCCCGGCGCACTTCTACAACCTCGCACTCGCGTACCGGAGCGACTACGAGCGGGGAGGCTTCCCGATGCTGTCGGTCATCCGTGGGGCGACGACCACCCGCAAGCACATCCTGTGGTACCTGACGGCGACGTTCATCGCGACGGTGCTGCTCGCGGTCGAGACCGGGCTGGGGGTGGGCTTCGGGCTCGCGGCCGTCGCCGCGGGGGCGCTGTTCCTGGGGTTCGTCATCCTGCTGCACCACCGCAGTGAGACCCCCGCGGCGATCCGGAGCTTCCATGCGTCGAACGCGTACCTCGGGGTCGTGCTGGTGAGCATCATCCTCGAGACCGCGGTGTGACCCGCGCGGCCGCCGCCCGCCAGGGGGCCCTGCTGACGGCGCTCGCGGTGGTGGTCGCGTGGGCGTACATCGTGGTCGCGGACCTGCAGCTGCTGCGGCTGCGGCTGGTCGCATACGGCATCGTCTGGGTGGTGCTCGCGGGGCTGGTGCTGCTGCGGGTGCAGCCCCCGCGGCCTGCGGGTCGCCTCGACGGGCGTGCGCTCGCGGTGGCGGCCGGGTACACCGCGCTGCTGGCGCTCGTCGGGGGGATCGTCGTCGTGACCCCGGCGGCGGGGTTCGACGTGCGCCTCGCGCTGCTGGCACCGTTCTGGGGGCCCGCACCGGTCATCACCACGCCGGTGGTCTCGGTGTTCCTGTTCCCCGCGCGGGTGCTGGGCTACCTCGCACTGGGGGTGCTCGTGTACGTGCTGGCGGTGGACACCATCCACTCCGCGGCGGTGGGGGTGCTCGGGCTGTTCTCGTGCATCTCCTGCACCTGGCCGATCCTCGCCTCGCTGCTGACGGGGCTCGTCGGGAGCACGGGCGCGCTCGCCGTGCTCGCGAGCACGTACGCCTTCGACGTCTCGACGCTGGTGTTCGTGGTGACGGTGGGCCTGCTGAGCTACCGTCCGCTCATCCGCCCGTGATGATCCGCCCCTCCGCGTCGTAGCGCGCCTGCATGATGCGGTCGTACTGCGCGGCGCTCAGCTCGACGGTGGCCGCCCCGAGGGTGTCGGCGAGCTGGTCGGTGCTGCGCGCACCGATGATCGGGATCACGGGTGCGTCGGGGTACTGCATGAGCCACCGCACCGCGACCTGTGCCGGAGTCGCATCCAGCTCGTCGGCGACCGCCCGTATCGCATCGAGCACCGCCCACCCCCGCTCGGAGAGGTAGAACTCCGCGAAGCGCTCGTCGATGCTCGCCCGCGCGCCGTCTGGTCCGGTGACCGCGGTGGGGTCCTCGGGGTCCGCCCGGCTGTACTTGCCCGTGAGGAAGCCCCCCGCCAGCGGCGAGTAGGGGCACACCGCGAGCCCCTCGGAGGCGCACACCGCCAGGTACTCCTCGACGTCGTGGTAGTAGCCCGCGTGGAACAGCGGCTGGGTCACCCGGAACGGCTCGAACCCATGCTCGCGTGCGGTGCCGATCGCCTTCATCAGCTGCCAGGCGGCCATCGTCGATGCGCCGAGGTACATCACCCGTCCGTCGGTGACGAGCCCATCGAGTGCACCCATCGTCTCGGTGATGGGGGTCGTCGGGTCCCACCGGTGGATGTAGTACAGGTCGAGGTAGTCGGTGTCCAGCCGCCGCAGCGTCCCCGCGATCTGCCGGCGGATGTGCCGACGGGAGAGCCCGCTGCCGTTCGGATGCGACGCGTCCATCGTGAAGTAGACCTTCGAGGCGATGACGAACCGGTCGCGGTCACGCTGGGCGAGCCACTCGCCGATCCACCGCTCAGCCCGGCCGCTGGGGGTGCCGTACACGTTGGCGGTGTCGATGAACGTCCCCCCCGCCTCGGCGAACGCATCCAGGATCGCGAACGCCTCATCCTTCGTCGTCTCGGTCTCCCCGCCCGTCTCGCGCCCGAACCGCCAGGTCCCGTAGCACAGCTCGGAGACCTCGAGTCCGGTCTGTCCCAGCGGGCGCGTCCCCAGGTGCATGGCCGCACATGCGGCGCAGGTGCCTTAATCGTCCGGGCGGATGGGGAGCCTTTTGCCCGGACCGCCGCAGGTCCACCCATGCAGCCTGCGGTCGCGCTGACGGACGTCTCCCACCACTACGGGGAGGTCACGGCGCTCCAGGAGGTGTCCCTCGCCGTCGCAGAGGGGTCGGTCCTCGCCATCGTGGGTCCCAACGGTGCGGGCAAGACGACGCTCGTTCGCGCGATCGCGGGGGTGATCGACCCGAACGGGCAGGTGGCGATCGACGGGGCGGCCGCGGCGCAGGTCGACCGCCGGCGGATCGGGATCCTCCCGCAGGCGTTCACCCCCGCCCGCCGGCTCACCCCCCGCGAGCTCATCCGGCACCACGCCGCCCGCTACGACGCCCACCCCGACCCTGCGGCGGTCCTCGGTCGGGTCGGCCTCGGCGTCGGCGAGCTCGACCGGCCGTACGAGCGCCTCTCCGGCGGGCAGCAACGCCGGGTGTGTGTGGCGATGGCGATCGCCCACGACCCCACGCTGTTGCTGCTGGATGAGCCGACCGCGGGCATCGACCCCGCCGGTCGGCGGGCGCTGTGGGCCGAGCTCGAGCGCATCCGGGAGGCGGGGACGACCATGGTCATCACCTCCCACTCGTTCGCCGAGGTCGACCGCCTCGCCGACCAGGTCTGCATCCTCGATGCGGGACGGGTGCTCGCGGCCGACGCCCCCGCAGCGCTGATCGAGACGGTCGCGGGGGGCCACCGCCTGGAGGTCACCCCCGCGCCCGCGTCGCTCCCGCCGGTGGCACCCACAGCAGAGGTGGTCGATGGGCGGCTGCGGCTGGCCGACTGCGACCTCGAGACGGCGGCGGCGGTGCTGCGGTGGCTCGCGGAGACCGACGCCACCCCTCGGCGCATCAGCTGGGACCGCAGCAGCCTCGCCGACGTGTACGCCATGCTCACGGAGGCGCCCTGATGGGCGTCGGTGGGCGGATCACCGCGGAGGCACAGCTCGCGCTGCGGTCGTTCCTGCGGCGGCGGACGGCGGTGTTCTTCACGTTCGCGTTCCCCGCGATCATCGTGCTCATCTTCGGGGTGCTCATCCAGGTGGGTCCGGCCGCTGGCGGGCTCTTCAGCGAGCCACCCAGCTACTACGTCGCGGGCTACCTGGCGGTGGTGGTGCTGTTCACCCCCCTGTCGCGGCTGGGCTCGACGGTCGCGCGCCATCGCGACTCGAACCGGTTCGTGCTGCTCGCGGTGGGGCCGATGTCCCGGCTGGAGTGGCTCATCGCGCACACCCTCGTCACCGCGGCGATCGTGCTCGTGGCGGCTGCCCTCCTGCTCGTGCTCGTCACCGGCGTCACCCCCGTGGGGCTGCCATCGGCCGCGGGGGCCGGGCTGGTCGCCCTGGCGGTGGCGATCGGTGCGGTCGCCTTCGGCGCGCTGGGCGCGCTCATCGGGAGCCTCACCCGCTCGACCGACGGGGTGATCGCCGCGGCCAACGCGCTCGCGCTCCCGCTGCTGTTCCTCTCGGAGACGTTCATCCCCCCGGCACTGCTGCCGGCGTGGTTCGCCCCGGCGATGGCGCTGTCGCCCCTGACGTACGTGGTCCGCCCCATCCGGCTCGTCACCGTCGAGGGGGTGGTCGACCCGCTGGGGCTCGTCCCGATCGCCGCGGTGATGCTGCTCGCGCTTTTCGCCGCCGCGCGCGTGCTGCCGCGGCTGTGAGCCGGGTGAGGACTTAAGCGCGCACCCACCCGGTGTGGGCGTATGGGACGCACAGCGGTCGTGCAGCGGCTCGTGGACGCGGGGCTGGTGGCCGTCCTGCGGGGGGTCCCCGGCGATGCGCTGCCGGTCGTCGTCGACGCGCTCGTCGCGGGTGGGGTCTCCGCCGTCGAGCTCACCGCCGACACCCCGGGTGTGGTGGAGTCGCTCACGGCCGTGTCGGCGGACCCCCGGGTGACCGTCGGGGTGGGTACGGTGCGCGAGCCGGCGGCGGTCGGCGAGCTCGTCGATGCGGGTGCGGCGTTCGTCGTCTCCCCGGTGTGCGACCCCGGGGTGGTCGCGGCCGCACACACCGCAGGGGTGCCCGCCGCCGCGGGGTGTCTCACCCCGACGGAGGTGCACGCGGCGATGGATGCGGACGCGGACATCATCAAGGTCTTCCCCGCCTCGGTCGCCTCGCCCGCGCTGCTCGCAGGGCTGCGCGCGACGCTCGACCCCCCGCCGCTCATGCCCACCGGGGGGATCAGCCCGACGACCGTCGGGGACTACCTCGACGCGGGTGCCGCGTGCGTGGGTGTGGGCAGCAGCCTGCTCGCGGGCACCGACCCTGCGGCCCCCGACGGGGACCGGATCCGCAGCGCCGCAGAGGCGCACATGGCCGCGCTCACCGCTGCGCGAGGCTGAGCGGGTCGAGCCGGACGAAGGGCCCCCGGAGCGTGTCGATGAGCGCCCCGACCGCACGGGCATCGATGTCGATGGCGGTCGCGCCCGCCCCACCGGCGGTGTCGACCCCCACCGACGCCAGCGTCCGCCGCCGCTGGAGGGGGGTCGACCGGCTGCGGACCGTCTGGACCTTCTCCAGCGGCACGACCGTCGTCCGCCGCCGCAGCACGCCCGTGCGGGTGGTGAGCCGGGCGCGATCCAGGTGATAGCCCCGGTGGCGCCACTGCAGCCCCGCCAGCCACAGCCCCGGAGCGACCAGCCCCAGCGGTGCCCACCACGGCACCACCACGGGCAGCCACCCGCCCACGAGCGCCACCACCACGGTGAGGCCCGCGACGAGTGCTGTGGCGCGGATGCGATACCGCTGGCGTGCCCGCAGCGGTGGGCGGCGCAGTCGGGTGGCCGACGGCACACCCAGCGCCGCTGCGACCGCGCGCACCTCCCCCACTGGCGCGAGGGGGACCACGGTCGTCGACCCGCCCGCCCCATCGACACCGCCGGCGGTCTGGGCGGTCAACCCGGCGTAGCCGAAGCGCCGGCTCACCGGGGAGTCGACCAGCTGCACCGACTGCAGCTTCTCGGCGGGGATCGTCCCCTGGTACCGTGCACCGAAGCCACCGCTGTACCGGTACCCCTCGGCGGTCCGCTCGACGGTGAAGCCCGCGAAGCGCACCATCCGGCGGATGGCCCCCACCCCCCACGCGCCCACGAGCACGAGCACCACCACCCCGGGCAGCACGGTCAGGTCGGCGGTGATCCATCGCAGCAGGGCGGCACCCAGGGTGGTCTGCTCGGCCACCCCCGGTCCGACGGTGGACACCGCGGCGGTGATCCCACCGAGCACGCGCAGGTCGACGCCGTAGACCCCTGCACGCAACAGCCCCCCACGGTCGAGCTGGAACAGGCGCTCCCCCTTGTCGGTCCCCGCCGTCTCCGGCCGCGTCTCCTGGGCGATCGTGTCGAAGCGCTCGGCGAGCGCCACCGCATCCGCACGCCGCAGGTGCCGCAGCTCCGCCTCCGCGCCTCCCCCGCCGGCGGAGCGGAAGCGCACCGTCGCGAGGTCGAGCAGCCGCAGTGGCAGCGACTGGGCGATGTCGACCCGCTGGATGCGATGGAGTGGGATGCGGCGTGCGTCCCGCCGGATCACCCCCTGCTCGAGCTGCAGCCCCGCCGGCGTCAGCGCGAACCGCACCCGGCGGACGGCCGCGAGCTCTATCGCGCCGCTGATGATGACGGCCACCCCGACCGCCGCGGCCCACACCGTGGGCCCCGGGTCGATATCAGCGGCGACCAGCAGCTGCCGCAGCCCGATCACGGTGATGACCCCCACCGACGCCAGGCGGGTGCCCGTCCGGTAGATGACCGACCGCAGCGCGAGCTCGCGCATCAGACCGCATCCTCACCGGCGGTGCGTGCGCTCGCATCGCGCAGTCGCTCGCGCATCCGGTCCGCCTCCTCGGAGGCCAGACCGGGGATGCTCACGTCCGCACCGCGGGTCCCGGCGGTGTACACGACGACCGCCCCGAGGCCGAGGAGTCGGTCCAGGGGGCCCCGCCGGGTGTCGACGTGCTGGATGCGCGTGTACGGCACGACCGTCCGCACGTGTGTGAGCACCCCGTGGGTGAGCGCCAGCCCGTCTGCCTCGAGGCGGTAGCGCCATCGGCGGTACCGCAGATACGTCGCCAGCGTCCACAGGCCGACCCCCCCGATGAGCACCCCCCCGGCCGCCACCACGGGTGACAGTGTGATCGGTGCCATCCACGCCGCGGCGGTCGCGACCGCCGCGATCGCCACCAGCGGGCCCATCCCACGCAGCAACCACCGCCAGCGGACACGCGGGTCCAGCGCGTGTGCCTCCTCGCGCACAGCGTCCATGCCTCCCCAGAGTGGCCCCGCCGGTTAACGGGTGCCGGTGTGACCGCGCGACTTTAACATGCCTCCACGGTAGTGCCGGTACAGATGGCCGTCGAGAACCTGATCTATCCGCGCTACATCGATGCGGCCGTCAGCCGTGGCGGTGGCCGTCGGGTCTCCCGCACCGATGCGGTGGAGGCGCCCACCGTCGAGGAGCTCGCCGCAGCGGTCCGGCAGATCGGCTACCCGGTGACGGTCGAACCCGAGGTGTGTCATCCCCAGGAGGTCGCCCCGCGTGGCCGCGTGCGGGTGCAGGCGGCGCCCGAGGAGTCCAAGCACGACGTGGTGCTGGCGGTCGCCGCGGTCGTCGGGGTGCTGCGGGGATGAGCACCTACCGGGTCGGGACCGTCGCCCACGTCTGCCAGCGCCTGGCGATCGTCCCGATCGATGGGGCGCAGATGCCGGCGATCGGCACGGTCGTCGTCGACCAGGAGCTGCAGCGGGTGGGTCGCATCGTCGACATCTTCGGGCCGGTGAGCGCCCCGTACGCGGCGGTCTCCCCGACCGACCAGGAGACGGGTGTGCGGCTGATCGGCCAGCGGGTGTACGCCCGATGAGCCTCACCCAGCCGCAGCGGCTGGCGATCGGTATCACCGCGGCGGTGGGCATCTTCCTCATCGTGCAGGTGCTGGGGCTCGCGCTGGTGCCCGCGTTCGATGCGGCGGGCTACCAGGCGGTCGAGGACCCCAGCGACCCGGTCAACGCGTTCGCGTACATCGGGGTGATCATCGTCGTCACCGCGGTGATGCTGCTGGCGTTCCGCTTCGGTGCGGGCTGGGTGATGCAGGCGCTGGTGCTGCTGGCGGTGGGCGGGCTCAGCTGGTACGTACTGTCGGTGCTCGTCGCCCCGCTCGCGGGGGTGGCGATCGCCGCGGCGATCGTGGCCGCGCTGTACCTCCACCCACGGTGGTACGTGATCGACGCGGCGGGGATCGTCGTGGGCGCGGGCGCGGCGGGGCTGTTCGGGATCAGCTTCGGGCTGACGCCGGTGTTCATCCTGCTGGTGGTGCTCGCGCTGTACGACTTCATCAGCGTCTACCGCACGGGGCACATGCTGGATCTGGCCGACGGGGTGATGCGGCTGCGGTTGCCGGTCGTGCTCGTGATCCCCATCCGCCGATCGTTCTCGATGGACCAGTTCGGCACCGACAGCGACGGTCCCGACGCCGGCGAGCGCGATGCGCTGTTCATCGGGCTGGGTGATGCGGTGATCCCCGCGATCCTGGTCACCTCGGCGGCCATGTTCCTGCAGACACCCCCGGTGATCGGTGGGGTGGGCCTGCCGGTCATCGGGGCGATGGTGGGGACGATCGCGGGGCTGCTGGCGCTGCTGGGGCTGGTGCTGCGTGGGCGGGCGCACGCGGGGCTCCCGCTGCTGAACGGGGGGGCGATCGCGGGCTACCTACTCGCGGCGCTCATCGTGGGCATCCCCCTCCGCACCGCCATCGGCCTCTGAGGCGTCGACCGTCTCGCGCGTCTTGACCGCCATCCCGTACTCCGCATCGAGCATCAGCGCCGCGGAGACCCGGGCGGTGCCGACGCCCACCAGCACATCCGCCGTCGTGCAGATCGCCACCTCATCGCCCCCGCGGACCGCCCCGTCGACGCTGGTGACGAACTTCGCGAAGACGTTCTTGCCCTCACGGACGAACGGGACCGCCGCCTCGGCGATGCAGACCCGACACCGCGGCGGCTGCGTGGCGCCCACCAGCCGGCGGCCCCCCTCCAGCCCCAGGGTGAAGCGCCCGTCGGTGCCGTACGAGCAGATGCGTCCGGCCGGGGCGATCAGCTGGCGGGGACGCCCCGAGGTCGACCGCTGGACCGACAGCTGCGCCGTCTCGCCGTCGGGGAACAGCGCCCGCCCCGCCCCGGGGCCGAACTGGTAGGCGGCCACCGTCCGCAGCCGGTCGATCGTCTCGCGCTCAGCCATGCAGCCGGCTTCGCCCGTGGGGTGCTTTACCGCTGTGCTCCGGCCGCCCGCGGCGAAATGTATTTACCGTCCACCTACGGGTTTGGAGGTATGTACACCACCGCAGCTGCCCCGCGCCCGGCCGCCGCAGCCGGTGGTCTGTTCTCTGATGGGAAACGGTGAGCGGGCGCCCTGCAGATGACGCCCGCCCCCGTCCGCACGTCCCGCCTGTGACCACCTGATCCACCAGACCCCCCCAGATCCATGACACAACTCGACCTCACCGGCGTCTTCCCGGCGCTGGTGACACCGTTCGACACACGCACCGCCATCGACCATGACCAGCTCCGCTCGGAGGTCCGCCGCCTGGAGGCCGCCGGCGTCGCGGGGGTCGTCCCCGCGGGCTCGACGGGTGAGTCGGCGACGCTGAGCCATGACGAGCACATCGAGGTGATCGAGACGGCCGTCGACGCCGTCGAGTCGATCCCCGTCATCGCCGGCTCGGGGTCGAACTCCACCGATGAGGCGCTCGCGCTCTCACAGCGGGCCGCCGACGCGGGTGCCGATGGGCTGCTGCTGATCTCGCCGTACTACAACCGCCCGGAGCAGTCGGGCATCCTCGAGCACTACGAGGCGATCGCCGACGCCGTCGAGCTGCCACAGGTCGTCTACAACGTCCCGGGACGCACGGGCTCGAACATCCATCCTGAGACCGTCAGCATGCTCGCGACGCACCCGAACATCGTGGGGTACAAGGCCGCAAGCGCCGACGTGGCGCAGATCAGCGAGGTGGTCCGACGGACCGCGGACCTGCCGTTCCAGGTGCTCTCGGGCGATGACCCGCTGACGCTGCCGCTGTGTGCGATCGGTGCGACCGGGGTGATCTCCGTCGTCGCGAACGTGGAGCCCGCCCGGACCGTCGCGCTCGTCGACGCGGCGCTCGCGGGCGACCTCGCGACCGCACGGGAGCTGCATCACACCCTCTCCCCCCTCATCGACCAGCTGTTCATCGAGTCCAGCCCGATCCCCGTGAAGGCGGCGCTGGCGGCGCGGGGACACATCGATGAGACGCTCCGCCGTCCGCTCACGCCGCTTGGCGCCGCACACCGCGACCGCCTCCAGCAGATCCTGGAGACGCTCGAGGCCGCCTCCGCCTCATCATGAGCGCGGAGCTCGCGGTGGCGATCGCCGGGGTGGGCGGCCAGATGGGGACGGCGGTCGCCACGCTCGCGGCCGACCGTCCGGCGCTGCGGCCGGTGCTGGGGTTCAGCACCGCACCCGCGGAGGTGGACGCCCCCGTCGAGGAGGTGCTCGAGCCGGCGGCGATGTCCGAGGCGCTCAGCGCCGCGTCGGTCGACGTGCTCATCGAGTTCACCACGGGCGGGGCCGTCGGCAGCATCGCGGCCACGGCGGCCGCCGCGGCCGTGCCGCTGGTGTCGGGGACGACCGGCCTGACGGCGGCGGACCGCAGCGGGCTCGAGGCCGCCGCGGCGGCGGTCCCGGTGCTGCATGCGACGAACTTCTCGCGGGGGATCGCCGTGCTGCGGGGGCTGCTGCGCGAGGCGGTCCAGCAGCTGCCCACCGCGGACATCGAGCTGACGGAGACGCATCACCGCCACAAGCAGGACGCCCCCTCGGGGACCGCAGAGACGCTGCTGTCGGACATCGCCGCAGCCGGTGGCCCCGACCAGCGGGTGGATGGCCGCCGTGGTGCGGCCCCCCGCGGTGTCGGGGAGGTGGGGGTGCACGCCCGCCGCGCGGGGGCGGTCGCGGGGGTGCATGAGGTGCTGCTCGCGACGTCGACCGAGGAGCTCACGCTGCGGCACCGCGCGCGGTCGCGGTCGGTCTTCGCCGCCGGTGCGCTCGATGCGGCCGTCTGGCTCGCCGACCGACCCGCGGGGAGCTACGCATTCGATGCTGTCTTGGCGGGCGCTCGGGAGGATGACGTATGACGCTCCGATCGGAGATCGAGACGCTGTGGTCCGCGCATGAGGCGGACACACTCACCGAGGCGGCGGACGTCCCGGAGACGCTCTCTGCGTTCCTCGATGCGCTCGAGGCGGGGGAGGTGCGCGCGGCCGAGCCCGACGCCTCGGGCACACACGGCTGGCGGGTGAACACGTGGGTCAAGCAGGGGATCCTGCTCACGTTCGCCACCGGGGAGATCACCGCCCACACACACGGTGGCGTGACGTACAACGACGTGCTGCCGCTGGCGGCGACCGAGGCGTACGCCGACCGCGGCACCCGCAACACCCCCGACGGGACCGTGGTGCGCCGGGGTGCACACATCGGTGCCAGCTGCATCCTCATGTCGCCGAGCTTCGTCAACATCGGGGCGCACGTGGGTGATGGGACCCTGGTCGACTCCTGCGACACGGTGGGCTCGTGCGCGCAGGTGGGCGCCGGCGTGAAGCTCGGGGCGAACACCGCCATCGGTGGGGTGCTCGAGCCGATCGAGGATGCGCCGGTGATCCTCGAGGACGGCGTGTCGCTGGGCGCGGGCTGTCGGGTCACCTCCGGCTTCCACATCGGCAGGGACACGATCGTCGCCGAGGGGGTGCTCTGCTCGCCGCGGCTGCCGGTGTACGACCTCGTCGATGAGGAGGTCCGCTACGGCTACATCCCCCCCGAGCGGCGGGTGTTCACCCGGTACGTCCCCTCGTCGATCGGGACGCACCCCCTCTTCGAGGACAGCGGGGCGTTCAAGCCGGCGATGGTCGCGCTCGATGTCGCCGCAGAGACGCTCGACCGCACCCAGCGTGAGGAGCTCCTGCGGGGGTGAGCACACCGATGGAGGGGGATGCCGCCTGGATGGACGGATGGGACCGCACGCAGCTGCAGACGCTCGCGGACACCTACGGCACCCCCGTCTATGTGCTCGACCGCGCCCGGGTGGCCCGCCGGTGTGCGACGCTCGCGGCGGCGTTCGACGGCGTGGACGTCCGGTACGCGATGAAGGCCAACAGCGACCCTGCGGTGCTGGCGACGGTCATCGACGCGGGCTTCGGCCTCGAGTGTGCCTCCGCGGGGGAGCTGCACCTCGCCCTCGAGACCGACATCGACCCCGGGCGGCTGCACTACACCGCGGTGAACCCCCCCACGCTCGACCTGGACTTCTTCGTCGAGTGTGCGGAGCTGCGCCCCGCGATGACGGTGACCGCGGGTGCGGTCGACACCCTCCAGCGGCTGCTGGATCGGCAGTACACGGGTCGCGTCGCCCTGCGGGTCAACCCGGGCGTCGGCGCGGGCCACCACGCGAAGGTGACCACCGGCGATGCCGACAAGTTCGGGGTGCCGATCGAGGAGGCGATGTCGGTGCTCGAGCGGTTCGAGGACCGCCTGCGCTTCGTCGGACTGCATGCGCATGCGGGCAGCGGCATCCTCGGCGATGACCATGCGTCGCATCTGGCGATGGTCGACCGGCTCGTCGCGCTCGCGACGGAGGCCGCCGCCGCGGTGCCGGGGCTGGAGTACCTCGACATCGGGGGTGGCTTCGGCGTGCCGTACCGCCCCTCCGAGCGCCCGCTTGCGCTGGATGCGCTGGCGGCGGCGATCGACGAGCGGCTGCAGGGGTGCCCCCTCCCGCTGGCGATCGAGCCCGGGCGGTACCTCGTGGCGCCGGCGGGGGTGCTGCTCAGCCGGGTCAACACCAGCAAGCGGGCGCGCACGCAGCGGATCATCGGCATCGATGCGGGGATGACGACGCTGCTGCGGCCGATGCTGTACGATGCGTACCACCCGATCGTGAACCTCTCTGCGCCCCCCGAGCGCGCGCGGGAGCCGGTGACGGTGACGGGGCCGATCTGTGAGACGGGTGATGTGCTCGCGACGGACCGACCGCTGCGCACGCCGCAGCGGGGTGAGCTGCTGGCGATCGGCATCACGGGGGCGTACGGCTTCGAGATGGCCTCGACGTACAACATGCGGGCACGGCCCGCGCGGGTGGTCCTCGACGGGGACGAGCACACGCTGTCGGTGCCGCACCAGACGCTCGATGAGCTGCTCGCGGACCGGGGGGTGTCCCGATGAGCGCGACGGTGCCGGTCGAGCACATGCACGGCACGGGCAACACGTTCCTGGTGGTCGATGCGGCGTCGACGACGTGGCCCACGGATCCGGCCGCCTTCGCGGTCGCCGCGTGCGACCCCGCCAGCGGGGTGGCCGACCCCGTCACGGGCGACCGCGGCGCCGACGGCGTGCTCGCGCTCACCCTCGTCGGCGAGACGCGCGTGCGGATGCGCCTTCTGCAGCCCGATGGGTCCACCGCGGCGATGTGCGGCAACGGTGCGCGGGTGGCCGCCGTGTGGGCCGCCGAGCGCCTGGGGACCGACCGACTCACCGTGGAGGCGCCCGCGGGCCGCTTCGCGGCGGCCGTCGGCGAGGTGGAGGTGGACATCGAGATGAACGCCCCCCGGTTCGACCCCGCCGCGATCCCCCTCCGGGCGGATGCTCCGCTGGTCGACGCCCCCGTCGAGGGTCACACCGCGACGGCGGTGTGGAGTGGCGTCCCGCATCTGGTGCTCGTCGTCGACGACGTCGCGGCGGTCGACCTCCCACAGGTCGCCCCACCCCTGCGGCACCACCCGCTGTTCCCCGAGGGGACGAACGTGACGGTCACCGCACAGACCGGCCCCCAGGCGTTCGACCAGCGCACCTTCGAGCGGGGGGTGGAAGCGGAGACGCAGGCGTGCGGGACGGGCGCGGTCGCCGTCGCGGCGGTCGCCGCCCGGTTGGGGCTGGCGGACGGGGACGCACCGGTGACGGTGCGCCCACCGGGTGGGACGCTGCGGGTGCAGCTGGCGGGTGCCGATCCCGCGCACCTCATCGGGGCGGTCGCCCGCACGGGGGCGCAGACGGTGGACCTCCAGCAGCTGGCGGGGGGCTCCGGATGAGCACCGCCTCGCCCGTCGAGTTCCTCCGCGAGGCGGTGGCGATCGACTCCAGCACCGACGCCGGGCCCATGCGCAGCTTCCTCCGTGCGACGCTGGAGGCAAGCGACATCGCGGTGACGGTGGACGACGCGGGGACCGTCTGCGCACACCGTGGGCCGGCGGATGCGGGGACGCACCTGCTGTTGAACACCCACCTGGACACCGTCCCCCCGCACATCCCCCCGCGGTGGGACCCGCAGACGCAGACGCTCCACGGCCGCGGCAGTGCGGATGCGAAGGGGCCGCTGGCGGCGATGGTCGATGCGTTCACGGGCGCCACGCTGCCGGCGGCCGTCCGCGTGACGCTGGCGGTGACGACCGACGAGGAGGTCCACTCCCGCGGTGCCGCCGCGCTGGATGTGGGCCAGACGATGGCGATCGTGGGTGAGCCCACCGACCTGACGCTGGCGACCGCGGCGCGCGGCCGCTTCGTCGCCACCGTGCGGCTCGCGGGGACCGCGGGCCATGCGGCCACCCCCGCCGAGTGTGTCAACCCCCTCGAGGCGGTGGGGCCGGCGGTCGCGGCGATCCACGGGATGGATGCGGCCGGTCCGACGGACCCGCTGCTGGGCGCACCCGTCGCCACGGTCACACAGGTCACCGCGGGTGGGGCGGCCAACCGGGTGCCCGCCGCCGCCGAGCTCACGGTCGACCGCCGGTCGATCCCCCCCGAGACGGCCGCGGCGTTCGAGGAGCGGCTGCAGACGGTCGTCGCGGCGGCGGTGCCCCCCACGGTGGGGGTGACGGCCACCCTCGCCGACCGGCCCACCCCCTTCCTCACGGCGTTCCACACCCCGCCCACCGCCCGGGTGGTGCAGCTGCTGGAGGACGCGCTGCGCGCGACGGGGACCGCCCCCGAGCGCACCGCGTTCGCCGCGGCGACGGAGGCGTCGTACTTCGCGGAGACGCCCGTGGTGGTCTTCGGCCCCGGCCGGCTGGCCGATGCGGAGGGCCCCATCGCCCATGCGGAGCGGGAGTACGTCCATGCGCCGGCGGTGGAGACCGCCGCTGTGGTGCTGCGTGCGGTGATCGAGTCGCTCGGTGCCGGTGGGTGATGCCGATGGATGCCGACGGGGGTGGGCTCTACGAGGCGGTGAGCTGCTACCCCACGGGCGAGGCGACCGCCCACCGGCTCGCCGCGCGTGCGGCCGCACTGGGGTACGATGGGCTGATCGTCGACGGGGGGTCGCTGCCCGAGGCGGCCGCCTGCGAGCTGGTCGATGCGGCGGTGCTCACCGGTGCCGACGTCGCGAGCATGAGCGGCGGGCTGCACCAGCTGCGGGCCGCCCACACCGTGCTGATCGTCGCGGGGGGTGACCATGCGCGCAACCGCTTCGCGGTGGACCACCCCGCGGTGGACGTGCTCGTGGGGTCGGTCACCGAGCAGATGGCGGTCAACCACGTGATCGTCCGCGCCGCTCGCGCCCACGACGTGGCGATCGCGGTGGATCTGGGGCCGCTGCTGACCACGAGCGGTGGCGCCCTCGTCCGCTACCTCCGCCGGTGCCGGGAGCTCATCCGGCTGCTGGAGCACGAGGAGGCGCCGTACGTGGTCACCACGGGCGCACGCACGCACCGCCGGCTGCGGGCGCCGCGGGACCTCGATGCGCTCGCATCGCTGGTCGGTGCCGACCCGGGGTGGGCGCGCGCGGGCCTGCAGCGGTGGGGGCAGATCGTCGCGCGGAACCGCCGGCGCCAGGCGGAGCCCGCCCCCGGCGTCACCGTCGAGGAGGACCCGTGAGACCGCTGCCGAAGCACATGCGCCGCCGCCGACGCTACCTCGCGGTGCGGCTGGGGTGTCGGCTGGACCGCACGCTCGATGAGCGCGGGCTCCAGCGGGCGCTGTGGGCGACCGCCCGGCGCATCGGCGGGGCCCGCCTCAGCGCGGAGACGGAGCTGCGGGTGATGCGCTTCGAGGCCGCCCCGGGGGTGGCGGTGGCGCTGGTGCGGACGCCGCATGCGGCCACCGACGCCGCGCGGGGGGTGCTCGCGGCGGTCGATGTGGTCGGGGACACCCCGGTGGCGCCCCACGTGGTCGGCGTCTGTGGCACCATCGCTGCGTGTGAAGAAAGGTATATGAATCACGCTACCCGACCGGTCGATGAACGGGACGTCGCGTTCGATTCCCACACCCGCACCGCATTCGTGCGGGGTGCGCAGGTGGACATCGTCGGACCCTCCGGCGACATCGGCGCGACGCGACTCGATCTCGAGTGAAACCATGCAGGGACAAGCCCAACAGCAGGCGTACGATCGCGGCATCACCATCTTCTCACCCGATGGGCGGCTCTACCAGGTGGAGTACGCGCGGGAGGCGGTCAAACGGGGGAGTGCGAGCATCGGTATCCGCACGCCGGAGGGGGTGGTCGTCGCCGCGGACAAGCGCTCACGCTCGCCGCTGATGGAGCCGACGAGCGTCGAGAAGATCCACAAGGCCGACGACCACATCGGGGTGGCCTCTGCGGGACACGTCGCCGACGCACGGCGGCTGATCGACTTCGCGCGGCGGTCCGCGCAGATCAACCGCCTGCGGTACGGCGAGCCGATCGGCATCGAGACGCTGACGAAGCAGATCACCGACCACATCCAGCAGTACACCCAGGTGGGCGGCGCGCGCCCCTTCGGTGTCGCGCTGCTGATCGCGGGGGTCGAGAACGGCAGCCCCCGGCTGTACGAGACCGACCCCTCGGGCACGCCGTACGAGTGGAAGGCCGTCTCGATCGGTGCGGACCGCAACAACCTCCAGGAGTTCCTCGAGGAGCGCTACGAGGACGACCTCACCCTGGATGCGGCGATCGGGATCGTCCTCGAGGCGATCGCGTCCACCCGCGAGGACGGGCTGGATGCCGCCGGCGTGGATGTGGGGGTCGTCCCCACCGAGACCGCGGCGTACCGCCAGCTGCCGAACGACGAGATCGATGAGCATCTGGAGGCGCACGACCTCCACGGTGACGGCTCCGACGACAGCGACGACGAGTGAGCCGTCAGTAGCCCTCTGCAGCGAGGTTCATGAGCCACTGTGAGAACGAGTTGCTCTCGGGGTTGACCTCCTCCTCGCCGATGAACGGGGAGAGCAGGTCCCCCGCCATCAGCAGTCCGAACTCCAGGTCGCGTGCGGCGGGGCTCAGCAGGTAGGTGGTGTGCCCGTCGTGGACGGCCTGCTCCCGCTCGATGAGCTCCGCCTCCGTGAGGGTGCTCGCGATGCGGCTGCCCTTGCGCGAGCTGATCTCCAGCGCCTTCCAGAACTCGCTCTGGTAGATCCCGCCCGAGCTCCGGATCAGCTCGAGGCCCGCCTGCTCGATCTCGGAGAGCTCCGCCTCCGCCTCAACTGCGCTCATATGACCCAGATGGGTGACGCGCTCATTAAAGCTGCTCGACGAGCGTCTGCGCGGCGGTGGTACACGGGGGCCCGGGGGTGTGCTCGACGGTCACCACCCCCTCGGCGCTGCGTCGGAACACCGAGGCGGAGACCGTCCCCACCGCATCGCTGCGGTGCAGGCACACCGGGGGGTCGTGGCTGGCGAGCAGCGCCCGCACCCGCTCGGTGAACGCCGCAGCCGTCTCGCGCCCGCGCAGCTGTGCCCCCAGTGCCTCGGCGACGGCCGCCCGTGGCTGCGGGTCCGGCCGTCCCGGCTCCCGCGCGTACGTCCCGCCATCCAGCCCCGCGTTCGTCATCACGTACACCCCCGGGCCGAGGCGCTCGGTGCGCAGCGTCCCGTCCCACGCGGCGTACATCCCCGCGCCCGCGGCGGCATCGATCACGAGCAGGTTGAACCCGTCGTAGCCTGCGGCATCGACCGCCGCCGTCAGGGTCCGCTCGGCGTCGGTCAGCCCCTCCGCCGCCAGCAGGTCCACGACCAGCTGCCCCCGCGAGCGCTCGCCACCGCCGGGCACCTCGACCCAGCGGTTCGCCAGCGCGACGAGCAGCCCGCTCGGCCCCGCCCCCATCCACGTCCCCCCCGCCCGCTCATCCCGGGGGGCGACGATGCGGGGTGTGGGCCATCGGAACGGGGGGCGCGCGGGGCGGTCCCGCCGCTCATCGCGGGTGCCCGCCAGCAGCGCGGGGAGCTCGGGGTACGCGTCGACCGCGCCGATGATGGTGCACATCGGCTCAGGTGTGCCGGAAGCCCCGGTGGCCGGTGAGGCCCATGGCGATCCCATGCTCGTCACACCGCTCGATCACCGCCGCATCGTTCGTCGACCCCCCCGGCTGGATGACCGTCTCGATCCCCGCCTCGGCGGCGGTGTCGATCGCATCGGGGAACGGGAAGAACGCGTCCGAGAACAGCACCGCACCGGCCGGGTCGACCCCCTCGGCGTGCTCGCGTGCCTTCCGGACCGCCAGCTCGACCGCATCGACCCGCGAGACCTGTCCCATGCCGATGCCCACCGTGGCGGTGCCCTTCGTGAGCACGATCGCGTTCGAGGTGACGCGCTTGGTGACCTCCCAGCCGAACGCCAGCGCGGTGGCGTCGACCGCCACGGGGGTGTCGGTCACCACCTCGAGCCCCTCGGGGTCCAGCCGGTAGGTGTCGGCCTGCTGACGCAGGAAGCCCCCGGTGATCGGCGCGATCATGTGCTCGGGGGCCGGCTCATCCGCATCGTAGGTGAGCACGCGGAGCCGCTGGCCCGCCAGCGGCTCGTGGGCCCCCGCCGTCACCGCCGGCGCGATGACCACCTCCTTGAACGACTCCACGATCGCCGCGGCCGTCTCGGCATCCAGCGGCCGGTTGAGCCCGACCACCCCGCCGAAGGCGCTCATGGGGTCGGTCGCCAGCGCCCGGCGGTACGCCGCCTCGGGGTCGGCGGCCACCGCACACCCCGCCGGGTTCGTGTGCTTGATCACGACCGCGGCGGGCGCGTCGAACCGCCGGATCAACCGCAGCGCCGCATCCGCATCCAGGTAGTTGTTGTACGACAGCGGTCGCGCATCGGGGTTCAGCTGTGCGCGGCCGATCAGCCCCGCACCCGCGGCGCGCTGGTCGCGGTACAGCACGGCCGACTGGTGCGGGTTCTCGCCGTACCGCAGCACCTGCTGCCGGCGGCCCCAGTGGATGTCGACCTGCGGGTGGTCGGTGGTCCGGTCGACGGTCCCCCCGCCGTCGAACTCGACCGCCCCCGATGCGATCGCCCGGATCGCCCGGGGGTACGCCGTGAACTCCGCATCGGTGCGTACGCGGTCCCGCAGCCGGGCGACGGTGTCGTCGGGGCGCACCGGCACCACCTCCTGGGTGATGATCGGCCCGGTGTCGACCCCCTCGGTGACGAGGTGCACGGTGCAGCCGGTGTACTCCACACCCGCCTCGAGCACCCGCTCGTGCACATCCAGCCCCCGGAACGCCGGCAGCAGCGACGGGTGGACGTTGATCGTCGGCGGCGCCGCCGCGAGGTACGCCGTGCCGACGATCTCCATCATCCCGTCGAGGCAGACCAGGTCCGGGTCGTACTCGGCGACGGCCCGCGCCAGCGCGGCGTCGAACCCCGCGCTGTCATCGAAGTCCCCCGGATCGACGACCGCGACCGCCAGCCCCCGCTCGGTGGCCGCATCCACGATCGGCGCGGCCGGATCGGTGGCGACGACCCCCACGAGCGAGGCGACGTCCTCGACGGTCTCCGCGAGGTGCAGGAGGTTCCGGCCGCGGTTCCCCGCGGCGCCCACATACCGGAGCATACCGGATGTCACACGGCCCCCGGATTGATGATTCCGGTCACCGGCACCGGCATGCTTTTTCAAGCTCCCCCGGGAGTCGCCGGCATGGACACGTGGCCCCGCGAGGACCCCCTGTGTGCGGTGAGCCCGCTGGATGGCCGGTACGCGGCGACGACCGCCCCGCTGGTGGGGTCCCTCTCGGAGGCCGCGCTGATCCGCGCGCGTGTCGTCGTGGAGGTGCGGTACCTGCAGGCGCTGGCGGCCGAGACGGAGCTGCCGGTCCCGCTGGATGCGGCCGCCGCGGAGACGCTGGATGCGGTCGTCGAGGGGTTCGACGTCGACGACGCCCGGCGGGTGGTGACGATCGAGCGCGAGGGGACCGAGACGCAGCCGGCCACGAACCACGACGTGAAGGCGGTCGAGTACTTCCTGCGCGAGCACACGCCGGCGGGGGTGCACCCGTGGATCCACTTCGGGCTGACCTCAGCGGACGTGAACAACCTCGCGCGGCGGCGCTGCGTGCAGGCGGCCGTCGGTGAGGTGCTGCTGCCGGCGCTGGGGCGGGTCCAGACGCGGCTGGCGACGCTCGCGGCGGAGTCGGCGGAGACGCCGATGCCCGCACACACCCACGGCCAGCCGGCGACACCGACGACCTTCGGCAAGGAGGTCGCGGTGTACCACAGCCGGGTGCAGCAGGCCTCCGACCGGCTCGCCGGGGCCGTCGACGCGCTCGGTGGCAAGCTGGGCGGGGCGACGGGGACGTACGCCGCGCACGTGGTGGCCGCACCGGCGGTCGACTGGCCCCGCTTCGCCCGCGGGTTCGTGGAGTCGCTGGGGCTGTCGCACCTCCCGCTGACGACGCAGATCAACCCCGGCGATGACCTCGCCCGGCTGTTCGATGCGAGCGCCGCGGTCGACGGCGTGCTCGTGGACCTCGCGCAGGACATGTGGGCGTACACCTCCCGGGGGTACCTCCGACAGGCGGTCACGCCCGGTGAGACGGGCTCGTCGACGATGCCGCACAAGGTGAACCCGATCGACTTCGAGAACGCGGAGGGGAACCTCGAGGTGGCGATGGCGCTGGCGCGCGAGCTCTCGCGGTCGGTGGTGCGCTCGCGCATGCAGCGTGACCTGTCGGACTCGACCAGCAAGCGGGCGATGGGGGAGGTCTTCGGTCACATGCTCATCGGCATCGAGCGCACCCGCCGCGGGCTCCACCGCGTCGCGCCCGACCCCGAGGCGATGCGGACGGCCGTCGAGGCGACCCCGGCGGTGCTCGCAGAGGCGGTCCAGTCGGTGCTGCGCGCGGCCGGGGACGCGGAGGCGTACGAGCGGGTGAAGGCCGCGACGCGGGGGGCCTCCGTCGACCGTGAGGCGCTGCTGGCGCTGCTGGATGCCGCGGAGGTCGACCCCGTCACCGCGGAGCGCATCCGTGCGCTGTCGCCTGCGGGGTACACGGGCGTCGCCGCATCGCTCGTCGAGGAGCATCTGGCGGCTGACCGGTAGCACTTTTGCCGCTGTCGCAGCCACAGGGAGCCATGCAGTGTCTCACCACCCGACTGGATGGGACACCGCCGGTGCTCACCGAGCGGACCGCCCCCGGGGTCCCCGACGCCCCCGACGCGGTGGTGGTGCGCACGCTGCGTGTGGGCATCGACGGGACGGACCACGCGGTCGTCGCCGGCGCGCACGGACACCCCCCCGCCGGTGCGGACCGCCTCGTCCTCGGCCATGAGGCCGTCGGGGTCACCGAGACCCCCCACCCACAGCTGCCGGAGGGCTCGGTCGTCGCGCCGCTCGTGCGGCGCCCCCGCGATGAGGCCACCCCCGCCCGCCTGGACATGGCCCCGCCGTCGGCCGTGTACGAGTGTGGGATCGCGGGTGCGGACGGCTTCGCCTGCGAGCGCTTCGTCGCCGACGTCGCCTCGCTCGTGGCGATCCCCCCCACCCTCGCGGAGGTGGGGGTGCTCATCGAGCCGCTGTCGGTCGCACACAAGGCGATCGACCTCGCGGTCGCCGCCCGGCGGACGGTCCCCTGGGAGCCCACGCACGCGGTGGTGATCGGCAACGGGTCGCTGGGGCTGCTGTGCACCCTGGCGCTGGTCCTCGACCCCCGCGTCGGGCGGGTGAGCTGTATGGGCCGCCGGGACCGCCCCGACCCGACGGTCACGGTGATCGAGCGGCTGGGGGCGAGCTACCTCGACACCCGGACGACACCGGTGCCGCAGCTCGCGGAGTCGGCGGAGCCGCCGACGCTGGTCATCGAGGCGACGGGCCACGCACCACATGCGTTCGAGACGATCACGGCGCTGGCCCCGGGTGGGGTGGGCGCGCTGCTGGGGGTGCCCACCGACGATGTGCGGTCGCTGGATGCGGGCCGGCTGCACCGCGACCTCGTCGTCGGCAACAAGGCGCTGATCGGCAGCGTCAACTCCGGGCGGGCGGCGTACCTGCAGGCCGTCGAGACGCTCGCGGCGGCGCCGGCGTGGTTCGCGGAGGCGATGATCGACCGGGTGGTCCCCCACACCGCCGCGCCGGAGGCGTTCACCGCTGACGACACCACTATAAAAACCGCCATCGAATTCTCGAGCTATGAAGAACGTCGATGACCTGATCGCCTCCGCACAGGAGCTCGCCGACGGGGGGCTCTCGCGTGGGGAGATCGCCGATGAGCTCAACGTCTCCCGGGAGACCGCCCGATGGCTGGTGGGCCAGCAGGAGGCCGCGGATGCGGCGAGCACCGCCGACGCGGCGCCCGCGGGTGCGGACATCCACGTCGACTGGTCGGCGATCGGCCGCGACTCGTATCGCCTCGCGCAGATCGGCGCGGTGATGGCCGACCTGCTGCGCAAGGCGGACGTCCCGGTCGACCTGACGGTGGGCGTCGAGAAGGCGGGGGTGCCGCTGGCGACGGTGATCGCGGAGACGATGGACACCGACCTCGCGGCGTACACCCCCGCGAAGCACCAGTGGGAGGAGGGCGACATCGCCGAGTTGGGTGGGTCGTTCTCGCGGAACTTCGCGACGATCCGGGGCCGCGACTGCTACATCGTCGATGACACGATCACCTCCGGGACGACCATCGAGGAGACGGTCGGTGCCATCCGCGAGGAGGGCGGCGAGCCCGTCGCGTGTGTGGTGATCGTCGACAAGCAGGGGGTCGAGAGCATCGACGGCGTCCCCGTCCACTCGCTGATCGATGTGGTCCGTGTCGACCGGACCCACCGCTGAGGGCGTGCGGCTTTTGCTGCTGGCTGCACTGGGTGTGCCATGACGTTCACCCCGCACCCCGAGCTGTCCGAGGCTGAGGTCGCCGAGACGGTGGAGACGACGCTCGCCGAGCATGATGTGGCCGTGTTCATGAAGGGGACCCGCACCTTCCCGCAGTGCGGCTACTCCCAGCGGGCCGTCCAGCTGATCGGCCAGTACACCGACGAGTTCGCCGACGTGGACACGCTCGCGGCGCTGGACACCTTCCGCGGCGCCCTGGCGGCGCACAGCGGCTGGGAGACGATCCCCCAGGTGTACGTCGACGGGGAGTTCATCGGCGGCAGCGACATCGTCGCCGAGCTGGATGAGCGCGGCGAGCTCGAGCCGCTGCTGACTGCGTAGCTCGGGAGGCCGCTGTTTTAGCCCACCCACACGTACGGGCGAGTATGAGAGATGCAGGCGATGGGACGCACCGCTGTCCTGTGAGGGGGTACTGATGGTCTCCCTCGGTGGGCTGGCGGGCTCACAGTACTACCTCTGCCGGTCGACCGACGGCATCGCCTACTACGGCCGGGATGCGGAGCTGCTGCGGCTGGACCGGGTGCTGCCCGGTGTCCCTGGCATCCCGGAGGTCCTGGGTGCGACCGACCAGCTCGATCCGACCGCGTTCGATGAGCTGCCGACGGTCCCCCGAGCGCACATCGAGCTGGGTCGCCCGCTCGGGGATGCCGGCAAGCGGCTCGGGGTCGGGCTGAACTACGCGGAGCATGCTGCCGATCTCGATGCGGAGCGACCTGCGGAGCCCGCGAGCTTCTTCAAACCCGCAACGGCCGTGACGGGGCCCCGAGGTCCGATCCGTCTGCCCGATCCTGCGATCACCGAGCGGGTGACCGCGGAGGCCGAGCTGGCCGTCGTCATCGGCCGCACCTGCCGTGATGTGAGCGTGGCCGACGCACCGGGTGTCATCGCGGGGTACATGCCGGTCATCGACATGACCGCCGAGGACGTGTTGGCGGAGAACCCCCGCTATCTCACCCGGTCGAAGAGCTTCGACAGCTTCCTGGTCCTCGGTGACCGGATCACGCTGCTGCCGCCGACGACGGACCTCGGAGCGGTCACCGTCCGCACACACATCGACGGGGAGCTCATCGCCGAGGGCACCGTCGAGCAGATGCGGTACGATCCGCTCGAGCTCGTCGCCTTCCACTCCCGCATGATGACGCTGGAGGCGGGCGATCTCATCTCGACGGGCACACCAGGTGCGGGAGTGATCAGCCCCGGCGCGGTCGTCACCGCGGAGGTGGAGCCGATCGGTACGGTGCGCGCCCCCGTCGTCGCGCATCGCCCCACGGAAGGGAGACCCCTTTAAGCGCGGCTGTCCTACTGGAGGTAGAGAGCGTCGTCAGGTGACGACCGGCCTCGATCCAAACAATGTCAGGACGCGTATACCGACTCCATTCCACCCTGGAACTGCCACTCGAGGACCTCGAGACGTTCGTCGATGAGGAGGCCGAGCTCCCCGAGGAGATCGCGGGACTGTCGCTCACGCGGCGCAACAACACGCTCATCCTCAAGGCGGAGGCGACCGATGAGTCGCTCAGCAAGTACACCCCGACCGCGCAGCTGAAGGCCTCTGTCTCGGAGAACCGCGTCTACGAGGAGGAGCCCCCCCGCCCGGGCTCGCCGAAGTGGAACGATGAGGACTTCGAGATCCCCTCCGAGCTCGTGGAGTACGCCTGCTTCAAGGGGAACCTGGAGACGGTGCTGCAGAACACGGCGGTGCAGTACCCCATGTTCCAGATCTTCCAGCAGATCGCCGCCCGCGCGGAGAAGGGGACGGCCACCGCGATCTGTGCGGTCGATGATGAGCTGATCGCCTACCGCCTCGTCGAGGGCGAGGAGCGCCCGGCGACGATCGAGGTCGTCGAGACGACCGCCCAGACCGAGGGGCAGGCCAACGGGATCAACTGGCGGGACAACGAGTACATCTCGGATTAGGGCGCGTCCTCGCCGTCTCACAACGCCTAATGCGATGCCTCCGGTAGCCGCCGGTGAGATGCCCGATGCGTTCCCCGCGTACGTGACCGTCGACTACAGCGCCGGTGCGGATGAGACGCCCGCGACGTACCCCGACCTGCCCGCGAAGATCGAGCAGGCGGTCGCGGTGTGCCGCACCGCCCTCGAGACGTACGAGCACCCCGCGGTCATGTGGACCGGTGGGAAGGACTCGACGCTGACGGTGTACCTGCTGCGCGAGACCGCCCGGGAGTTCGACCTGCCGGTGCCGCCGGCGGTGTTCATCGACCACTTCCAGCACTTCGATGCGATCCACCCGTTCCTCGAGCGGTGGGCGGCGCGCTGGGGGATCGAGCTGCACATCGCGCAGAACGCCGACGTGGGCGCGTACGTCGCCGAGCACGACCTCGATCCCGGCGCGGAGATCCCCATCGATGCGCTGTCGGCACACAACCAGCACCACGTCCGCGAGCTGCTGGAGGTCGAGGATGCCAGCTTCCCCTTCCTGCTGGACACGTACGTGGGCAACCACCTGCTGAAGACGGTGGCGCTGAACGATACGCTGGAGACGGAGGGGTTCGACGGCGTGATCTCGGGGGTCCGCTGGGACGAGCAGGCCGCCCGCGCGGAGGAGACGTTCTTCTCCCCGCGGCACGACCCCGAGATCTACCCCCCACACGACCGGGTGCACCCGATCCTGCAGTTCGAGGAGACCGCGGTGTGGGACACCTTCTGGCAGTACCTCGTGCCCGAGGCGGTCCCCGACTACCCCGCGGGCCGACTGCCCGCATCGGTGGAGGACCTCCCCGCCGGCATCGCGGTCGAGGACCTGCCGGTGCCGCCGCAGTACTTCGAGGGGTTCCGCTCGCTGGGCAGTGCGGTCTCGACCGAGCGGACCGCGGAGACCCCGGCGTGGCTGCAGGATATGGCCAACACCACCGAGCGTGCGGGGCGGGCACAGGACAAGGAGGACCTGATGGGGCGGCTGCGCGACCTCGGGTACATGTGATGGACGCCCCCGCGTGGGTGGGGCTCTTCAGCGGCGGGAAGGACTCGTCGTGGGCCGTCCACCAGGCGCTCGAGCGTGGGCTGCCCGTGCGGTCGCTGCTGACGGTGCACGCACCGCCGGCGTCGTACATGTACCACGTCCCCGCGACCCGGCTGTGTGCGCTCGCCGCGGAGGCGATGGCCCTGCCGCTGGTGGAGGTGTCGTACGCGGGGCCCGACCCGGCCGTGGCGACCGACGCCGCGCGGCAGGGCGACGCCGAGCTCGACGCCGCCGAGGAGGCGCTGCAGCGCTACGACACCGACTGTGGGGGGTGTCTCGCGGGGGTCACCGCGGGGGCGATCGCGAGTCGCTTCCAGACCGACCGCATCCGCGCGATGTGCGACCGGCTGGGGATCGAGCTGTTCGCCCCGCTGTGGCAGCGGGACCCCGAGTCGCTGGGGCGGGCGATGATCGACGCGGGCTTCGACATCCGCATCATCCAGGTGGCCGCCGCGGGGCTGGATGCGGAATGGCTGGGCCGCCGGCTCGACCATGCGGCGCTGGATGAGCTGCTCGCGTTGGCCGCGGAGGTGGGCCTGCACCCCCTCGGTGAGGGCGGCGAGTACGAGACGCTCGTCGTCGACGGTCCGCACATGGCCCGCCCGATCCGGATCACCGGCGAGCCGACGTTCACCGCCGGTGCGGGGCGGCTCGCGATCTCCGACGCGCAGCTGGCCTAGCCGTCGATCCGTGAGTACGCGCCCACGAGTGCCGCCTCGAGCTGCAGCCCCCGCAGGCGTGCGCCCTCATCGACGATCGAGTCGGTCATCTGCGCATCGACGATCTCCGCACCGTCGAAGACCACGCTCGCGTCGATGGTCGCACCGGTGACCGACGCCGTCCCCAGCACCTGCGTGCCGGGGCCGAGCGTGCTGTCGGTCACCGTCGCGTCGGGCGAGCAGTACGTCTCGCCCTCGAGGTACCACGCGACGGCCTCGAGATAGCTCTCGGGCGTGCCGATGTCGAACCACGCGCCATCGAAGGTGAACGCCTCGACGGTGCGCGCGGCCTGCAGCCACTGGATGAACCACCCCGGCTCGTCGGGGTTGTTCCCATCGGCGAGGTACGCCGGCAGCAGCTGCAGCGTGGCCGCAGGCAGCCCGTAGCAGGCGATCGACACCAGCGAGCTCTCGGGGCGCTCCGGCTTCTCGGTGAACGCGGTGACGACCGTCCCATCCAGCTCGATCACCCCGTACGGGCGCGCCGCGGCGGGCTCGCCCACATCGTACGCGGCGATCACCGGGCCATCGGTGGCCTCGAAGAAGTCGATGAACTCACCGACGGCGAACGACAGGAGGTTGTCGCCGGCGATCACCACGAGGTCGTCGGTGACCCCCTCGCGCTCGACCAGCTGTGCGAGCGCGCCGATCACGCCGAACTTCTCGTCCTCACCGGTGGTCTGCTCGATCGACAGCTGGGGTTTGCGGTACGCCCGCGCGGCGAGGAACTCCTCGAAGTGCGGGGCGAAGCGGGCGTTCGTGGAGACGAAGACGCGCTCGACCCGGGCGTCGGCCTCCAGCTCGGCGAAGATGATGTCGATGACGGTCTCCTCGCCGATCGGCAGGAACATCTTGGGCCGGTGCCGCGTGATCGGCCACAAGCGCGTCGCGTACCCGCCAGCGAGAACGACAGCATCCATCGCCGGACAATGCGAAGGTGCCAGTAAGTGCTTTGCCTTCCGTCAGTCGTCGCCCCGGTCGCTCGTGATCGCGACGGCCCCATCGGTGACGGTGACGTTGATCAGCGTCTTGACGTGGTGGTCGGTCGCATCGAGCTTGTTGGGCCCCTCCTTCTTGATCACCGCCACGGTGTCGACGATCTCCGCACCGATCTGCTCGAGCGCATCGAGCACGGCCACCATCGTCCCCCCCGTCGACAGCACATCATCCAGCACGAGCACGCGGTCGCCCGCCTCCACATCATTGATGTACATCTCGTTGGTGTCGTAGCCGGTCTGCTGGCTCAGCGGCATCTCCCCATCGAGACCGTACTGCCGCTTGCGGATGACCACCAGCGGGATGTCCGTCATGAGCGAGACCGCCGTCGAGATGTGGATCCCCATCGCTGCGGGGGTGACGATCTTGTCCACATCGGTGAGATCCGCCTTGCGGATGATCTTGATGACGATCTCACGGAGCAGGCCGGGCGTCAGCATCGGCACCCCGTCGCTGATCGGGTGGACGAAGTACTCGTACTCACCCTTCTCGATGATCGGGGCATCCAAGAGGGACTCCCGGAGCAGGTCCATGTCGACGCTACCAAAGCTCCCCCATAAAAGATGGCGGTTACCCGGATGCGGTGGGGGCGGTCGCCTCCGCGAGGACCACACTCCGCCCGTCATCGCCCTCCCAGCGGACCTGGAGGCGCTCACCGGCCCACGCGCCGCCGTCGGCGGTGCGGACGGTGATCGGCGCGCCCACGCGCAGCTGCTGTGGGCGTGTCACCGTCACCGCCCGGGGGGTGTCGATCCGGATCTGTGCCGTGTCGACGGGCATCCCACCGGTGTGGGCGACCGTCGCCTGGTCGGTCTCGAAGCTCACCGTGACCGCCGCGATCGGGGGCTGCTCGGTCAGCTGGTCACCGTATGCGAGCACCGCCGCGCCCACCATCGAGCCCAGCAGCACCGTCACCGCGACCATCATCACCACCCCGACGACCGGGGAGACCGCCCGTTCGCTGTGTGTGTCCATCCCCGCCGCTGAGCCGTTGTCTGATTTGAACCGTCGGACGCGCGAGAGCGCAAGAGGTATTTGGCCACTGCAAGGAGGTCTGCGCATGTTCCGTGGTCTCATCGTGCGTCCCCGGCGGTGGCGGGATGGTTGAGTCCGGCCGGGTGCTGGTGCCGATCGGCACCTCGCGGACGATGCGACAGACCGTCGGGTTCGCACTCGAGGCGGTGCTGGCGGCGGCCGGGCCCGACCCGGCGGTCCACCTCGTGGCGGTCGCCCGCTGGCGTGGGGATGCGCCACCGGCGGACCGGGCGGCGACCGAGCGCTCGCTCGAGCTCGCGGCCACCTGGGTCGAGGAGGGGCTCGCGGGCGCCGGCGTGGAGACGCTGGCGGTCGAGACGGCCGTCGTGGGCACCGACCGCTACCTCTTCAGCCCCGACGACATCGCCGGGGTGCTGGGGGCGTACCACGATGCGCACGCGCTCGACCAGATCGTGATCGACCCCGAGTACCGCCCCGCGGGCAGTGCGCCGCTGTTGGCCTCGCTCGAGGCCGCACTGGAGGCGGCGGGGTACGCGACCGTGGAGGCCCCCGTCGAGCGACCGACGCTCCGCACCCCGCTGCAGCGCGGTGCCACCCTCGCCGGCCGCGTGGGGGTGGGGGTGGTGAGCCTGGTGTTCTACCTCGCGATGGCGGGGTCGACCAGCGCCTTCGAGCTGGCGACGGCGACGGTCACCGCGGCGCTGGTGGGGTGGCTCTTCGGGCCGATCACGCTCGCGGCGCCGACGCCGCTGCGCGTGGCGGTGGCGCAGACCCTCCGGCTGCTGGTGTTCATCCCGTACCTCATCGTCCAGATCCTGGTCGCGAACGTGCAGATCGCCCGCATCATCCTCGACCCGCGGCTGCCGATCGCCCCCCAGCTCGACCGGCTCGAGGCGGCGGTGTACGGCGGCCTGCCGGTGACGACGCTCGCGAATGCGATCACGCTCACCCCGGGGACGCTCACCGTCGACGCCGACCAGGAGGGGCTCGTGATCCACTCGCTGACCGGCGGCTCCCGCGATGACCTCGCCGCGGGTGGGCTCGAGCGGGCGGTGCGGTTCATCTACTACGGCCGCAACGCCGCCCGCATCAGCACGCCCGCCGAGCGCGATGCGATCGCAGCCACCGAGGTCCCCGAGCGATGATCGCGGGGATGCTCGTCGGTGCGACGGTGGCGTTCCTGCTGTTCGCGATCGCGCTGGTGTACCGGGCCGTGGTGGGACCGACGATGCAGGACCGGGTCATCGCCGTCAACGCGATCGGGACGAACACCGTGGTGATCCTCGCGCTCGTGGCGGTGATCGCCGGCGAGCAGATGTACCTGGACGTCGCGCTCGTGTACGCGCTGTTGAACTTCCTGCTGAGCATCGCGATCTCGAAGTTCGCCGTCGAGCGCGGGGGGGTGATCTAGATGACGCCGCTGGAGGTCGTGACCGCCGTGCTGCTGGTCGGTGGTGCGTTCTTCGGGTTCGTCGCGGTGGTGGGGGTGCTGCGGCTGCCCGACCTGTACAGCCGCGCGCACGCGACCTCCAAGAGCGACACGCTGGGGGTGCTCTTGACGCTCATCGCCGTCTCGATCGTCTTCGACGCTCAGCTGGCGACGGTGAAGGCGCTGCTGCTGGCGGTGTTCCTCTTCGTGACGAACCCCACCGCCGCCCACGCGATCGCACGGTCGGCGTACGACCAGGGGATCGCGCCCATCATCGGGGGCCGCCGCTGATGGAGCTGCCCCTGCAGGCGGTGCTCGTGCTGCTGGTGGTCGCGGCGCTCGCGGCGACGGTGCTCCGCGACGTGCTGAGTGCGATCATCGTCTTCACGATCTTCAGCCTCGCCGCCTCGGTGACGTACGTGCTGCTGTCGGCGCCGGATGTGGCGCTGACGGAGGCGGCCGTCGGTGCAGGCATCACCAGCGTGCTCTTCCTCGTGACGATCGCGCGCACCGTCCGCCCCGTCGGTGACCGCCTGCTCATCGCGGTCGACCGGCCTGCGGCGGTCGCCGCGGTCGCGCTCGCGGGCGTGCTGGCGGTGGGGGTCGCGGGGCTGCCGCCGGCGGGGGCGGCCGACAGCGTGGTCGCCAGCGGTCCGGTCACGAGCTACTACCTCTCGGAGGCGTACGCCGAGACGGGCGTGAAGAACGCCGTGACGGCCGTCCTCGCGGCGTACCGGGGCTTCGACACCCTCGGCGAGGCGGTCGTCGTGATCGCCGCAGGCGTCGCCGTGCTGCTCGTGCTGCACCAGGAGGACCTCGTATGAGCGACGCGGGCGTGTACACCGAATCGACGGTCATCATGACGACCGTCCGGCTGGTGGCGCCGTTCGTGTTCACCTACGGGCTGTTCATCATGTTCCACGGTGCGGACACCGCCGGTGGTGGGTTCCAGGGCGGGGTGGTCG
>Ga0209923_1000043_pt1 | contig 40847 bp, 38 predicted proteins | sample SalPon1_A_H2O_MG_FD_185696 | JGI IMG/M metagenome (GOLD analysis project Ga0209923, IMG submission 185696) | Salt pond water microbial communities from South San Francisco under conditions of wetland restoration - Salt Pond MetaG R1_A_H2O_MG... | ecosystem: Environmental > Aquatic > Non-marine... | reverse complement strand
GATTCATATCTGCACGCTTTCCTTGCATTAGTTTAGAGGTCTGATGAAGCCAGCACTTTCCCTAAACGCACCCCAGCAAGCCACTGACCTGAACAACTTTTTGTCCAGGGCTAAAAAAATGGACGAGGACGGGGTGGTAAGACTACGAGCATTCGGTGATGTTTTGGCAGTTTCAGTCGCACCAATTTTTACCTCAAACCTTTTTGCTGATGGCCCCACTGCTATCGGAATGCGCACTTTGAAACTCGCTGAGCCAACTGAGGTGGATTCGGTTGTTTTGATTTCTGAGGTTTTGCAAAGGCTTCCGCAAGCAGAGCAAAGCCTGCATTTAGAAATACCCCTGGATCACAAACCCGCTTCCTGGACAGGAATTTCAGCACCAAGAAATGGCTGGAAATCCGTTGAGCAGATCTCTGAGGAAAAAATAAGCGAATGGGCAAAAAAGGGCATCAAGGACGTAGCGGAGTCACTTCCCGACCAGGTCGGTGGTCCAGTCGCTGCTCGAATTAGAGCGCAAATTTGGTCAAGACCCGTGGACTTGGGACTGATGTTGCCAGGGGCAGCCGCATTTGCAATGGCAGGACTTGGATTTTTGGTTAAGGGCGAGCCGGTCAATGTTTACAGGGCAAACAATTGGCTTCGACTGTCCTCTAGCTATGGACATGTTTTGACCAAGGAATCTAGCCGAATCGCTTAGTCTTCAAACGTGTTTACCATTGCAAGTGCGGCTCTTTCGAAATAATCCCACACCAGCGCATCATCAGCCTCTGATAGCTCTGCCGCATCCACAGCAGATCTCATTGCAGCCAACCAGTGCTGTTTGGCCTTGGGGTTTATCTTGAAAGGGGAGTGACGCATTCGTAGTCGAGGGTGTCCACGTTTTTCTTGATACTCGGTTTTTCCACCCCAATATTGAACTAAAAACATCCGAAGTCTTTCCTCGGCGGCAGTCAGGTCTTCTTCCGGATACATCTCGTGCAAAACCGGATCCGCTTTCACGCCCTCATAGAACACTCGGGCTATGGTGGCAAATGTCTTTTCGCCACCAAGCTGTTGGAATGTTTGTGAATCCAAGGCTTAGCTTGAGAGGTTAATGCGGGTTGCTTTTTGCAAAGCGATGCCCTCTTTGTCGAATGCAGATTTCAGTCTGGAGCGCAATTCCCTGGTAACCGCCCACTGCTTGGATGGTTTGGTGGTCAATGCCACTCGAATAACAAATTGTTCACCGCTTACGTAGTCCATTCCCCATATCTCTGGGTCTCCAAGAATTGAAGGACCAAGCTGGGTCTCGGTTGCAAGTTCGTGCGCGACGGTGGAGATGATGCTATTTACCTTATCGATGTCGTTTTCATAGCTAAACGGAAGATCCAAAAGAGCACGCGCCCAATCTTGGGTGTAGTTACCGACTCTCTGAATCTCACCGTTTCTTACAAACCAAAGCGTTCCGTGAACGTCTCTTAGCTCGGTGATGCGAAGTCCCACCTTTTCCACCTCACCATTTGCCTCGCCAACATCCACCCAGTCGCCGATTCCGTATTGATCTTCAAACACAATAAAGATTCCGCTGAGGATGTCCTTAACCAGTGATTGGGCACCGAATCCAATGGCGGCACCCAAAATTGAGGTAACGGCGATTAGGGCACCGATGTCAACGCCCAATTCGCTGAGTATCATCACGATCGAGGTGATGGCGATTCCCCACAGAATAAAGTTGTCTAAAACATTGGCAATGGTCTTGGTTCTTTGCAGGATACGTTGCTCTTCAACAACCTTGTCCGCTATCTCCCTCGCATGAGTGTTCACACCCTGAATGATTGCGTTGACAACCCTTCTGGAGCTGATGCGAAGAACTATCGCCAGCACCATGGCACCAAAGACTATGAAGGCGATTCTTACTAAGGGCTCCCAGTCTTGTAAAAACTGTTGGAAATCCATTTAGTTCTCCATTCTTTTCTGGCACGCCAGAGCTCGGTCCAAGTTTGCCAGATGCTCAATCAAAATGCGCCTGAGGGCAGGCTTTGACTGAATTGATCCTTTTTTGATTACCTCTGCTGTCTTGTTCCGAAGATCTTGGCTCGCAATCTCAATCGGATAGAGGTTTAGCAAAAGCGATTCCGCAATGCTGAATGTTTTGCTTTCCCAAATATGCTCAACCTCATCGAGGTATTTATCAACAAAGGGCAACAGTTCTTTGCTGTCACTAACTCGGGTGAATCCTCTTGAGCCGTTTTCAACCATTGCATTGGAAAGCGTGTCCGATTCAACCAGCTCCTCCCAAGACGCTTGTTTGTTGTCTGCTCCTGGAAGTGCTGCTTTGGCCATTGCAAATGCCTTTTGGCCATTGGCGGTGTTGTCGTTTTTCAATTCTTGTTCTAGCTCCGCCGTGCCTATTTGACCAAGAGTCGAAAGTGAAGCCAACAGCTCCCAGCGAAGGTCTTGGTCAATTGTTAATGAAGCTATCTCGCGCTCTCCGGACAACACATCCGCCACCCATCCAGCGTGCTCACCGGTGGCAATCTGTGCTGTTGCTTTCACAAGCTGGAACTGCATGTCAGAGCCAGGTTCAGCTCTCTCGGTTAGCGATATTAGTTCGCTTGCCACTCTGCTCTGATGTTGCAATCTGACTGATTCTGGCAAATACAAATTCACCGAGGTGACCAGCTGACGAATCAGAGTAAGCAAAGTTGTTGACTCTGTTTCGCTTGCAATGTTTCCAATAACCAGGTCAATAAATTCAGTGATTGGAATCTCTGCATCTCGGGCGCTATCCCAGAAAGAGGTCCAAATCACACTTCTTGCCAGAGGGTCCGAGAACTTATCAAGGTTTTTAATGGCAAATTTTCTAGACTTTTGATCCAATCTCACCTTTAGGTAACCCAAATCCTGATCATTGAGCAAAATCATCCCCGGGTGGGCTTTTCCAATCAGTTGGTTCAGACTGAGGCTTTCAGTTTCTAAATCTATTTCTTCATAGTGCTCTCGCGTGATTTCAGAATCACCCGAATAAAATCCAATTCCGATTCTGTGAGGTCTTATTGTTGGATATTCACTCAAAGCGGATTGTTTCAGTTCGAATTTGGTTAGCAATCCCTCCTGGTCCATCTCTAGGTCAACTGACACCGAGTTGACTCCTGCCGTCTCCAGCCAGAGTTTTGACCACTGCTTCAAGTCTCTGCCGGAGGTGGCCTCTAATTCGTCTAAAAGATCACTTAGAACGGTGTTTGAGTATTCGTGTTTTTTGAAATAGTTGGCGATTCCTTCAAAGAACTGCTCTTGACCCACATAGGCCACAAGCTGCTTCAAAACACTTGCTCCCTTGGCGTAGGTAATGCCATCAAAATTCACTTGGACATCCTCTAGGTCGGAAATCTCAGCAACGATTGGGTGAGTGGAGGGTAGTTGATCTTGACGATAGGCCCAGTTTTTTTCAAGGCTTGAAAAAGTGGTCCAACCACCGGTCCATTCGGTGGCTTCAACTGTTGCAAGTGTTGATGCGTATTCAGCAAATGACTCATTCAGCCATAGGTCATTCCACCACTTCATGGTTACCAAATCGCCAAACCACATGTGTGCTAGTTCATGCAGGATGGTAACAACTCGACGCTCTCTGGTGGCGTCTGTCACTTTTGAGCGGAATACGTAGTTTTCAACGAAGGTGACGGCACCTGCGTTTTCCATCGCACCAGCATTGAACTCTGGGACGAATAGCTGATCATATTTCTCGAACGGGTATGGGTAGTTAAACAAGTTTTCATAAAACTCAAAACCCTGCTTGGTTTTTTCAAATATGTAATCGGCGTCCATGTATTCAGCAAGTGACTGTCGGCAAAACACTCCTAGTGGAATCACTGAGCCGTTTTTTGAAACCAGGCTGTCCGACCATTGCTTATAGGGGCCTGCGATTATGGCAGTTATGTAGCTGGAGATTTTTGGTGTTGGGCTGAACTCCCATTTCGAATAGCCATCTCCAAGAGCCTCTGGCTCTGGAGTGGGGGAGTTCGATGTCACGTTCCAGTGACTGGGGGCAGACACGGTGAATTGAAAATTCGCCTTCAGGTCTGGTTGTTCAAAAACGGCAAAAACCCTTCTGGAATCAGGAACTTCAAACTGGCTATAAAGATATGTTTCGTCATCCACTGGATCAACAAATTTGTGTAGACCCTCACCCGAGTTAGTAAAGGCGAAGGTGGCCTCAATTAGGAGGGTGTTTTCAGCCTCGAGCTTGGGAAGTTGAATTCTGTGGTTTGAGAATAATTCTTTGTCAAGGGCCTCTCCATTGAGTCTAATCAGGTGAACCTCCTCGGCAGACGCGTCGATAAAGCTACTCGCTCCGGCGGCGGCTGAGAATTTGACCTCGGTTTTAGAGAAAAAGGTTTCCGAGTCCGCCGAAAGCTTAAGCTGGATTTGGTAGCTATCTACCTCGACGAGTTCGGCGCGAGCCTGGGCTTCAGCCCGAGTTAGGTTTTGACCTGGCACAATCTTCCTTTCAACAACTCTCAGCATAATTTCCAAGCCTGTAACACGAGCTTGTTTCGCTACTGGGATAATGAAGTATGTTTCCGCTAACAGCAACCGAGGTGGGTAGCGACACCCCGGCGATTCTCGCCGAGATCGGCGCAATGCTGCTGGCTCTCGGCGCTATCTCATTTGTGGCGGCCAAATTGAAGTTTTCTGTGGTGCCTGTATTTCTCTTAATTGGCCTGATGCTTGGCGAAGGCGGGCTAATTCCAGTTTCTCTTAGCGAAGACTTTCTGAGCACCGGATCTCAAATCGGTGCAATCCTGCTGCTTTTGCTTCTGGGGTTGGAGTATTCCTCCTATGACTTAGCAAAGGCATTCACCGAACGAAGAAGTGCGGGTGTTGTTGATTTTGTCTTGAACGCAACCCCTGGGTTCGTTATCGGACTATTACTTGGTTGGGGCTGGGTTGGTGCGGTGGCATTGGCAGGAATCACATACGTAAGCTCCAGTGGTATTGCTGCGCAGTTGATTCGAGAAATGGGTTGGATGCGCTCTGAGGTAGCCAAGCGAGCGATTGGAATATTGGTTTTTGAGGACTTGGCGCTGGCTCCCTATCTTCCCCTGCTCACCTCTTTGGTTTTAGGGGTGAGTGCCGTGAGTGGTTTGATTTCGGTTGGCGTGGCTTTGGCAATCACCGGATTGGTGATTTTGATCAGCTTCAAGGGAAGCAATCGGCTAACCAGGATTTTGAACCCAAATGAACCCGGTGCTTTGCTGTTAACTGTTTTCGGTGCGGCACTTTTAGCTGCAGGACTTGCAGACCTGATTGGATTCAGCGGTGTGGTGGCAGCTTTCCTAATTGGTCTATTGCTCACCGGTGAGGTTGCGGAAACCGCAAGGGCCAGGCTTGGGCCGATTCGAGATATTTTCGCGGCAATCTTTTTCGTATTTTTCGGGCTTTCAACTGACCCCAGAGACGTGCCGTCGGTTATTCCACTGGCGCTTGTCATGCTGGTTTTCGGTATTTTAGGCAAAATGCTCACCGGTTGGTGGGTAACCAGAGATCTAAGTGATCGCATGAGTTGGCGCAGAGCAGGAGCTTTCCTAACTGCACGTGGCGAGTTTTCGATGGTTATTGCCGCCCTTGCAACACCCGCGGTTACCGCATTGAACCTGCAAGCGCTAACACTTACCTATGTCATCCTTACAAGCATTGCGGCAAGTGTTTTGTTGTGGGTCACTCGGTCCCAATTGGAGCGAAAGTCAGCTTGAGTAAAACTATGATCAATCAACAATTCGAGGAGAACTTGTAATGAAACTGCACATCGCAACCGATCACGCTGGGATGGAACTGAGTCAATTTTTGATTGCCGAGCTTCGCAAAAAAGGTCACGAGGTTATTGATCACGGCCCAAGTGATTACGACCCGCTAGATGATTACCCTGGGTTTTGCATTGCAGCAGCAACTGCGGTGAGTAATGACTGGGGAAACCAGGAGCATTCACTGGGAATTGTGTTGGGCGGTAGCGGCAACGGTGAACAGATGGCCGCAAATAAAGTTCAGGGCATCAGAGCAGCATTGATCTGGAATGAGTCAACCGCAAAGCTTGCCAGAGAGCACAACAATGCGAATGTTTGCGCAGTGGGCGCTCGCCAGCACAGTGAGCAAGAAGTGTTGGAATTGATTGAACACTTCATCGCTGAGCCATTTAGCAATGATGAGCGACACGTTCGTCGCATTGGCAAAATTGAGCACTATGAGAACACCGGCGAGGTGCTCTACTAATTGCCCGAGGGTCACTCAGTTCATCGTCATGCCAAAAAACTCAATGAGTTATTTGCTGACAAAAACCTAGAAATCTCATCTCCGCAGGGAAGATTTGCTTCAGGTGCAGAGGTTTTGAACACTAGAAAATTCATCAAAGCCAAAGCTCACGGCAAGCAGCTGTTTGCTGAGTTTGAGGGCAGATCTTTTTTGCGAATTCACCTCGGTATTTATGGCAAGTGGGGATTTAGAAACTACTCTGACAATCCGCCAGAGCCAGTTGGCCAAGTTCGGTTGAGAATCACCAGTGAAACTGCTGTTGCAGATTTGCGTGGTCCAACAGCCTGCGAGGTCTTAACCTCAGCTGAGGTTAGAAAAATAACAAGCCGTTTAGGTCCCGATCCACTTCAACCTGATCCCAAGAAGCTAAAAAAGCAAGATTTTATAAACCGTGTCTCTAAATCTCAGGTCAGCATAGGTCAGCTTTTGATGAATCAAGAAATCATTGCGGGCATTGGAAATGTCTATCGCGCAGAGCTTTTATTCAGGGCAGGACTGTCACCTTTTACTCCCGGCAAAGAGGTATCGCAAGAAGTCTTAGAAAAAATCTGGACCGATGCTCAGAGACTAATGAAAATTGGAGTGAAAAAAGGAATCATGCTTACCCGTGAAGATAAATTGCGGGGAAGACCGAAGGTTTCTGATCGCTATTACGTCTATAAAAGGCAGGGACTTAGCTGCAGGGAGTGCGGCGGAATGGTCTCAATAGCCCTGATGCAAGCAAGAAAACTTTACTGGTGTCCGACCTGTCAGGCCTGATTTGGAGCGGATGACGGGAATCGAACCCGCACCATCAGTTTGGAAGACTGAGGCTCTACCATTGAGCTACATCCGCAAGACAGAACTCCATAATAGTAGGCTAGACTTTCCAAGGTTGCAATCGACTAAGATTTCAACTTGATCCGGGGTGTAGCGTAGTGGCTAGCGCACCTGCTTTGGGAGCAGGGGATCGCAGGTTCGAGTCCTGTCACCCCGACTGAAACCAAAAAATCTATTTCAGGAGAATATTGAAAACTAGTGTCGAGCGCCTAAATCCAACCAGAGCAAAAATTAGCTTCGCGGTAACCCCTGAGGAGTTCAAGCCTGCACTGGACAAGGCTTACGAGGAAATTGCTTCTCAGGTAAACATCCCTGGATTTAGAAAAGGCAAGGTGCCAGCGCCGATTTTGGACCAGCGTGTAGGTCGCGGTGCAATCATTGGCCAGGCAATCAACGATAATCTTGACGAGTTTTATCGCCAGGCTCTAGCCGAGGCTGATTTGCAGCCACTTGGACAACCATCAGCAGATGTCAAAAAATCTCCTGATGAGAAAACTCTGGAGGGCAATCTAGAGGTCGAGGTAGAGGTTGAGGTCAGACCAGAAATCACCCTCACCGATTACAAGGGTTTGGAACTAGAGGTTGAGGCTGCAAAGGTTTCTAAAAAAGATGTTGATGAAGAACTCGATGCACTCCGTGCTCGTTTTGGCTCTCTGATAACAGTCGATCGCCCAGCAAAAACCGGTGACTTTACCTCCATTGATCTAAAAGCAAGCATCGATGGCGAAGTCATTGATGAAGCAGAGGGAATCAGCTATGAGATTGGCTCGGGAAACCTGCTAGACGGAATTGATGAAGCACTTCTTACCCTCACAGCTGGTGAGACCACAACTTTCAAATCAACATTGGTTGGTGGGGAGCACGCTGGAAAAGAAGCCGAGGTGAATGTCACCCTGCAGAGCGTGAAAGAGCGTGAGTTGCCAAAGGCTGATGATGACTTTGCCCAGCTTGCAAGTGAGTTTGACACTTTGGAGGAGCTCAAGAAGGACCTTGAAGAAAAGGCACTCGAGGGCATGGTCTCAAAGCAAAGAGTTCAGGCCCGAGAAAAAGCGGTTGAGAAGCTTCTTGCCTCAGTAGAGGTTCCAATCAGCGAAGAGGTAATCGAGCGTGAGGTTCACAATCACCTTGAGGGTGAGGGACGCCTAGAAGATGACAAGCACAGAGCTGAAGTCACCGAAGAAAGCCAAAAAACTTTCCGCTCCCAAATGGTTTTGGACGAGGTTGTGAAGGCTGAGGAGATTCAGCCAGAGGACCAAGAGCTAATCAACTACTTGGTTGAGAGTGCATCGCAGTATGGCATGCAACCAAATGACTTTATTCAGACTATTAGCCAAAACGGCCAGATCGGAATGTTTGCATCGGAGCTAAACCGTCGCAAGGCACTTGACTTCTTGGTCGACAACGCCAAGGTGGTTGACACAAAGGGCAAGGCCGTGGTTTTTGAAAAGCCAGAGCCTGAACAAAGCTAAACGCCAGAAGCGAACAGGGGAGAAATACTCGCTCTTAGTTGGTTAGCTTTAGGCAGTAAGTCCAATGAGGAGAATTAATGAACGCCCAAATGACTCCACCGCAACAGGTGTTTGATCGTCTACTAAAAGATCGCATCATCTGGCTGGGTAGTGATGTTAGAGACGACAACGCCAATGAGATTGCCGCCAAAATGTTGCTACTGGCAGCTGAGGACAGCGAACGGGATATTTACCTATACATAAATTCTCCCGGCGGTTCGATTACAGCCGGAATGGCCATTTACGACACCATGCAGTATGTGCCCAATGACATTGTCACGGTAGGAATCGGAATGGCGGCTTCTATGGGGCAATTCTTGCTCTCAAGTGGCACCAAGGGTAAGCGCTATGCAACCCCAAACACCAGAGTTTTACTCCACCAGCCATTGGGTGGCTTTGGTGGAACTGCCAGCGACATTCAAACCCAGGCAGAGCTAATCAACTCGATGAAGCGCCAGCTTGCGAGCATCACTGCAGAGCAAACTGGTAAAACAGTCGAGCAAATCATGGAAGACGGTGACCGAGACAGGTGGTTTACCGCGGATGAGGCGCTCGAGTATGGATTCATCGATCACATTCAGAAATTTGCAACAACCAATACCGGAGTCGGAGGAGAAAAGTGAGCTACATAGAAAATTCAATGGGCGAGCGGGTAACTCTTCCAGAATCAAGATACATTCTCCCTGAGTTTGAAGAGCGTACAAGCTATGGAATGAAGCGCCACAACCCATACACCAAGCTGTTTGAAGACCGCATTGTGTTTTTGGGCGTGCAGGTGGATGACGCCAGTGCCGATGACGTAATGGCTCAGTTGCTGGTGTTGGAGTCACAGGATCCAGATCGTGACATCACGATGTACATCAACTCCCCGGGCGGATCGTTTACAGCCCTGACTGCAATTTATGACACCATGCAGTACATCAAGCCAAACATCCAGACTGTTTGCCTGGGCCAGGCTGCATCTGCGGCTGCTGTGCTGTTGGCGGCGGGAACTCCGGGAAAACGTCTGGCTCTTCCTAATGCTCGAATTTTGATTCACCAACCAGCAAGTGGTGGTGGAGGCCAGGGTCAAGCTAGTGACATCGAGATTCAGGCGAAGGAAATCATGCGTATGCGTGAGTGGCTAGAGCAAACTCTTAGCGAACACACCGGCAAGACCCTGGAGCAGGTCAACAAGGATATCGATCGTGACAAGATTCTCACTGCCGAAGAGGCGAAAGAATATGGAATTATCGATCAGGTTCTCTCAAGCAGAAAACCCGAGTTGGGTCGCTAATTCAAAACTCCGCTTACTAGACCCAAGTTGTCTTTGACAGTGGATAGGGTTTAGCTATGACCACTTTGGGAGAAAGCTCCGACCTACTGAAATGCTCTTTTTGCGGAAAGAGCCAAAAGCAGGTTAGAAAACTGATTGCCGGCGGCGGCGTGTATATCTGTGATGAATGCATTGAGCTATGCAACGAAATCATCGAAGAAGAACTTGGTAAATCCGAAAAGCCTCAGGGCTTGCAGGAAGAACTGCCAAAGCCACGCGAAATCAAGAAGTTTTTGGATGAGTACGTAATCGGTCAAGATCAGGCCAAGATCTCCCTCTCAGTTGCCGTTTATAACCACTACAAACGAGTTCGCGCAGGTGGCACTCTTAGCCGCTCAGGTAAAAGTAGCGAAGATGTAGAAATTGCAAAATCCAATATTTTGATGATGGGCCCAACCGGTTGCGGAAAGACCTATCTTGCCCAGACTCTGGCCAAGATGTTAGATGTTCCATTTGCAGTTGCAGATGCAACGGCACTGACTGAGGCTGGATATGTTGGTGAGGACGTTGAAAATATCTTGCTAAAGCTTTTGCAAGCAGCTGATTTCGATGTGAAAAAGGCAGAGATGGGCATCATTTACATCGACGAGATAGACAAGATTTCCAAAAAGAGTGAAAATCCTTCAATTACTAGGGACGTCTCTGGAGAGGGTGTTCAGCAGGCACTGCTGAAAATTTTGGAAGGCTCAGTTGCGTCCATTCCGCCGCAGGGTGGCAGGAAACACCCCCAGCAAGAATTCATTTCGCTGGACACCAAAAACGTGTTGTTCATTGTTGCCGGCGCTTTTGCTGGTCTGGATTCAATCGTTGGCGAACGGGTGGGCAAAAAAGGAATCGGCTTTAATTCGCCACTGAAGGAAAAAACCGATGAAGCGGAGATTTTCAATCAGGTTCAACCCGAGGACCTTCGCAAATTTGGTCTGATTCCAGAATTTATTGGCCGCCTGCCAGTGGTAACCACGGTAAATCAACTTGGCAAAGACGCACTGATCTCGATTTTGAGTGAGCCCAAGAACTCACTCACCAAGCAGTATGAAAAGATGTTCGAGCTTGATGGTTTTGAGTTGGAATTCACCCCACAGGCTCTGGATTTGATAGCCGAGAAAGCAATCGAGAGAGAAACCGGCGCCCGTGGCTTGAGAGCTATTTTGGAAGAGACACTTTCTCCACTGATGTTTGAACTTCCATCCATGGCAAGTCAGGGCAAGGTGATTATTGATGAATCAGTTGTCAACGGTTCATTGCCAGAGGTGATTCCTTTTCCAGAGAAAAAGAAATCAGCTAGCTAAATACAACTGATTTCAGCTCATAGTCCCCATCAACGATTTTTAATTCCTTGATGCGACCAACTAGCTTTAGGTCAGCTAACAAATCTGCCGCAAGCTCAACATCTTTTGACTCCACTGCTAGTTCGGCCGAGTCAATCTCAGCTTTCATCGAAAGCTTCTGATCTGATTTAGCTTTTCTAATAACAGCGAGTGACTTGGTCAAAACCCGAAGGTGGTCTGGGTTTCCATCAAAATCTAGCTCTTGCTTGGTGGGCCATGGTGCTTGATGAACCGAACCCTGCTGCCACCAGCTCCACATCTCTTCAGCGGCAAAGGGGATAAACGGGGCTAGCAATCTGTTGATAACCGCAAGCGCAATGCGAAGAGTCACCACTGCCGAGGCACGAGCATCCTCCTCACCTACATAGGCACGGTCTTTCACGCTTTCCAAGTAGTCATCGGTGAATGTCCAGAAATAGCTTTCGATCAGCTCCAAGGCCTTGGTGTGGTCATAGCCATCAAGCGCCTTGCTTGATTTTTCAACCACATCCGCTAATTCCGCAAGGACAGCTTTATCAATAGCCTCGGTTGGTTTGGACGCTTCTGCCGGAAGTTCAAAACTCAGTGCAAATTTCCCGGCGTTTAGTAGCTTCAGAGCAAGTCGCCTACCAATCTTCATCTGACCCTCGTCAAAAGCTGTGTCGGTTCCCAACCTCGCACTTGCTGCCCAATAGCGAACGCCGTCAGACCCATGATCTTTCAAGAGCTGATCTGGCACAACCACATTGCCCTTACTTTTTGACATTTTTTTGCGGTCGGGGTCCAGAATCCATCCCGAAATGGCTGCATTTTTCCAAGGTAGCTGCCCGTGCTCTAATTGCGAACGAACCAAGGTTGAGAACAGCCAGGTTCTGATAATGTCTTGCCCCTGGGGTCTTAGGTCATAGGGGAAGATTTTTGCAAACATCTCTGGATTATCAAGCCACCCCGCAGCTAGTTGTGGGGTTAGCGAGGAGGTTGCCCAGGTGTCCATGATGTCTTTTTCTCCCTCGAACCCACTGGGCTGACCCCGTTGGCTCTCATCAAATCCAGTTGGGCAGTCAGAGGATGGATCAATCGGAAGTTGTGACTGCTCAGGAGTAATTGGGTTTTGGTAGTCGGTTTCACCGTGTTCGTTTATTGGATACCAAACAGGAATCGGAACACCAAAGAATCTCTGTCTTGAAATCAACCAGTCACCATTGAGTCCATTAATCCAGTCCGCCAGTCTCACATTCATAAAATCAGGGTGGAAATCGAGTTTTTTACCAAGCTCGAGCAAGCTGTTTTTCAAATCCTCGTCGCGCCCACCGTTTTTGATGTACCACTGTCGGGTGGAGACAATTTCTAGCGGCTTATCGCCTTTTTCAAAAAACTTAACCTGATGATTGATTGGCCTGATATCTCCAATCAGTGAACCTGATTCTTGCAATAGCTCAACGATTCGCTGCTTGGCAGAGAATACCGTCTTTCCAGCCAGTTCTTGATAGTGAGACTGAGCTTGGTTGGACTCAATTCCTTCGGGTGCGGTGGCCTGAATTCTTCCGTCAAAACCTATGATCGCTCGATTAGGAAGGTTCAGTTCGCGCCACCAGATGACGTCGTTTAGGTCACCGAATGTACAAATCATTGCAATACCGGTGCCTTTGTCGGGCTGTGCCAAGTGGTGAGCAACAATTGGAACCTCAACATCAAATAACGGTGTCTTGCAGGTTTGACCAAATAGGTGCTGGTATCGCCCATCGTCAGGGTGGGCAACCAGTGCAACACAGGCTGGAAGCAACTCTGGCCTGGTGGTGTCGATCAAGATTTCACCCTCGGGGCCAGCAAATGCCAGCTGGTGATAGGCACTTGGCTGCTCTCTATCTTCCAACTCGGCCTGGGCAACTGCAGTTCGAAAAGTGATGTCCCAAAGCGTTGGAGCCATTGAGATGTAGGCCTCACCGCGCTTGAGGTTTTTCAAAAATGCAAGCTGGCTGGTGGCCTGCGAGCTGTCTGAAATAGTTCTGTAGCTCTGCGTCCAATCAACGCTAAGGCCCAAGTTTCGCCAAAGGTTTTCAAACGTTTGCTCGTCCTCTTCGGTGAGTGACTCACAAAGTTCGATGAAGTTTTTTCTGCTGATGGGCAACTGGTCTTGTGGGCGAGAGCTTTTGTTGCTTCCTCCGGTGATCGGAGGAGTGAAATCATTTTCATATCCAAGTGTTGGTTCACATCGAACTCCGTAGAAGTTCTGAACTCTTCTTTCGGTGGGCAGACCATTGTCATCCCAACCCATTGGATAGAAAACTTTCTTACCCAGCATCCTGCGGTGCCTGGCAATGATGTCTGTGTGGGTGTAGCTAAATACGTGACCTACGTGCAGGCTTCCCGACGCGGTTGGCGGGGGAGTGTCAATCGAATAAATTTCTTCTTCGCTGGCGTCAGTGTCAAACCGGTAGGTTTGCTGGTTTTCCCAGGCGTCGCTCCATTTTTGCTCCAATCCCTCCAGAGCTGCTTTTTCTGGTGTGCTGGCAGGATTTAGCGGATTAGGCTTGACTGATGACAAGAGATCTCCCTTTCAAAGGTTCTCTAAGATTAACAGTGTTATTTTGGCAGATTTAGAAAGAGCAAATGTACCCGAGGAACAATCAGCAAAAATCCGGCATCGATGCAAGCCCCTCTTTTCCAAACATTGAGCAACGAATTTTGGACTACTGGGAGAAAAACGGAACCTTCCAGCGCTCTATTGATCAGCGCAGCGAGCAGGAGGCTGAGGAGTTCGTTTTCTACGATGGTCCTCCATTTGCAAATGGCCTACCGCACTACGGACACCTGCTAACCGGCTATGTCAAAGACTTTGTTCCCAGGTTTCAAACCATGCGTGGAAAAAAGGTTGAACGTCGTTTTGGTTGGGACACGCACGGCTTGCCAGCAGAGGTCGAGGCGGAGCGCTTGCTGGGTATTAGCGGAAGACCAGAGATTGAAAACTATGGGGTAAAAAAATTCAATGAATTTTGTAAAACCTCGGTTTTGAAATACACCGAGGACTGGCGAAGCTATGTAACTCGCCAGGCTCGCTGGGTTGATTTTGATAATGACTACAAAACTCTGGACAAAAATTACACGGAGAGCGTGTTGTGGGCGTTCAAGGAATTGCACAACAAGGGCCTGGTTTATGAGGGCTTCAAAGTCCTCGCCTATTGCTGGCGCTGTGAGACACCGCTGAGCAATCACGAATTGCGAATGGATGACGAGGTTTATAGAAACCGTCAAGACCAAGCGGTCACAGTCACCTTCCCGGTTACAACTGAGGGTGAGTTCAAAGATGTTTTGCTTTTGGCTTGGACCACCACTCCCTGGACTTTGCCAACAAACTTTGCATTGGCGGTTGGGCCAGAAATCGAATACTCGTTGATTCAAGCTGGTGGAAAGAAATACCTCATTGCAACCAGTTTGAAAGATCAGTACCTAAAGGAATTTGGAGTTGAATCCTCCGATGAATTATCTGTTGTGAAAACAGTAATGGGTTCGGCGCTGGCGGGTCTTCGCTACCAACCAGTGTTTGATTACTACAAAGAGGGTTTTGAAACCGAGAATGCATGGCAGGTGCTAACTGGTGAATACGTTACTGCTGATGAGGGAACTGGAATTGTTCACCAAGCGCCGGCTTATGGTGAGGATGACCAAGCTCTCTGCAATGAGGCTGGAATTCCAACTTATGTGAGTGTGAATGAACGCGGGGAGTTCAACTCGTTGATTACTGATTTCGAGGGCATGCACGTCTTTGATGCCAATAAACCAATTACCCAGAAGCTCAAAGAACAGGGGTCGCTGTTCAGGCAAGCAAGCTACGACCACCCCTACCCGCACTGCTATCGATGCAAAAACCCCCTTATCTACAAAGCGGTTTCCAGTTGGTTTGTTGAGACAACCAAAATCAAAGACCGCATGCTTGAATTGAACCAGGAAATCAACTGGGTTCCAGAGCACACCAAAGATGGCTCTTTTGGAAAGTGGCTAGAAAACGTTCGAGATTGGGCAATTAGTCGAAACCGATTCTGGGGCGCCCCGATTCCTGTTTGGAAATCAGATGACCCTAACTACCCAAGGATTGATGTTTATGGTTCTCTGGAAGAGCTAGAGCGAGACTTTGGCAAAGTCCCCAGTGATTTTCACCGTCCAGAGATTGATGACCTCACCAGGCCAAACCCAGATGACCCGACCGGCAAGTCAACAATGCGCAGGGTGCCAGAGGTTTTGGACTGCTGGTTTGAGTCTGGATCAATGCCGTTTGCCCAGGTTCATTACCCGTTTGAAAACACCGATTGGTTTGAAACCCACTTCCCTGGAGACTTCATCGTCGAATACGTAGGTCAAACTAGAGGTTGGTTTTACACACTGCATGTTTTATCAACAGCTCTTTTTGATAAGCCCGCGTTCAAAAATGCGGTGAGTCACGGAATCGTTCTTGGCGATGATGGACAAAAAATGAGCAAGTCGCTCAGGAACTACCCTGACGTTCAAGAAGTGTTTGAACGTGATGGCTCAGATGCCATGAGGTGGTTTTTGATGAGTTCGACCATTTTGCGCGGTGGAAATCTATCCGTTTCTGAGCAAGGAATTCGGGAGGCAGTAAGGCAGTTCATGTTGCCACTGTGGAACAGCTATTACTTTTTCACCCTGTATGCCAATGCCAATAACTACCAGGCCAGCTACTCAACAGCGTCTGAGCAAATTCTGGATAGATACCTGTTTGGAAAGTTGAACCGGTTGATTACAGATTTGACCGAGGCAATGGAGAAATTCGACAGCTATCGGGCGAGCAACTTGCTTAGAGACTTCGGCGAGGTATTGACCAACTGGTTCATTCGTCGCTCCAGAGATAGATTCTGGGAAGGTGACGAAGACGCTCAGGACACCCTCTACACAGTCTTAGAAACTCTCTCAAGGCTTTCTGCACCATTGCTTCCAATGATCTCAGAGGAGATCTGGCAGGGGCTCACCAGTGGTGAGAGCGTGCACTTGACCGATTGGCCAGAGGCCAAGGACTACCCAGCCGATGATGACCTGATTGACTCCATGGACGAGATTAGAGACATTGCCAGCGTCGGGCTTTCACTTCGTAAGCAAGCGGGTCTCAGGGTCAGGTTGCCTCTGCGTTCAGCTGTTATCGCTAGCCATAACGTTGACGGAATTCAGCCCTTTGTTGATCTGATTCAAGAAGAGCTCAATCTGAAAGATGTTGAACTTGTGAACATGAGTGAGGAAACCGCCAAGAGGTTTGGATTGGTGAAGCAATTGAATGTCAACTCAAGAGCATTGGGACCAAGAATTGGCTCTCAGGTGCAGCAGGTGATTGCCGCCAGCAAGCAGGGCGATTGGTCTGAGGTTGACGGGAAGGTCACCGCAGGTGGGATTGAATTGCTTCCAGAGGAATACAGTCTGCAGCTGGCAGGTGGCACTGAAAACTCTGCCATTGGAATTTTGCCTGGAGGCTTTTTGATTCTAGATACCGAGCTTGATGACCAGTTGTTGGCTGAGGGCATGGCAAGGGACGCCATTCGTCACATCCAACAGGCAAGAAAAGACGCTGGGTTTGAAGTTTCTGATCGCATCAATTTGACTCTTGGACTATCTGAGTCGGGGGCTGAGGCCCTGAAGCCTCATGAGGAGTTGATTATGCGAGAGACTTTGGCCAAAAACTTGCAGATGGCTAATGAAGAGCAGGGTGATTTGGAAATTGGAGATGACCAAAAAATGAGCATTGGGTTAGAAAAACTTGCCTGAAACGGCGTTTGATGTTGCTTATCAGCAACTAATTGCTCGAATTGGTGAAGCCAAGCCGACCCCTGATTTATATCCAGTTAGGCTAGCTGCCGATCTACTTGGTGATCCGCACAAAGCATTCCCAGTGATTCACCTCACCGGAACCAATGGCAAAACCTCAACGGCCAGAATCGTGGAGCGCATTCTGAGGGAACATGGCTTGAGGACTGGACGCTTCACATCACCACATCTGATTGACATCACCGAGAGAATCTCGCTTGATGGTGAACCAATAGAAAAAGACATGTTTGCCGAGCACTGGGAGCAAATTCGGCCGATCTTGGAAATAGCAGATTCCAAATTGGAAGAAATGGGAAAGCCCCCAATTACTTTTTTTGAAGCAATCACGCTTCTGGCCTTTCAGGCTTTTGCAGACACCCCGGTAGACGTCGCAATCATCGAAGTTGGCATGGGAGGCGAATGGGATGCCACCAACATCGTTGACTCTCAGGTTTCTGTTTTTTCTCAAATCGATCTTGACCACGGCAAGCAACTTGGCAGGACGGTAAGCGAGGTGGCGAAAACTAAATCTGGAATTATCAAAACTGATTCGATAGTTGTGAGTGCCGCTCAGAGTCAAGAGGCTGAATTTCAGTTGAGGCAAAAACTTTCATCAGACCAAAAGTTTTTGATAGAGGGCGTGGATTTCAAAATAATCTCGTCAAAGCCAGAAAACGGCGGTTATCGTTTCTCCTTTGAAACCAGTCAACTTGGTTATCAAAATCTGTTTTTACCACTAATTGGCAAATATCAACTTTCCAATGCCGTGTTAGCGGTGGCCGCCTGCGAGTCTTTTTTGGGCGGCGGCACGCAGCCAATCCCGGAACCCATTCTGCACAGCGCGCTTGCGGATGCGACATCTCCTGCCAGAATGCAGGTTTTCAAAAAAGAACCTCTAACAATTCTGGATGCCGCACATAACCCCGCTGGCGTCAGGGCTCTAGCCGAGAGTCTGGATGAATATTTCGAGATTGACAAATTCGTTCTGGTGCTGGCAACCATGGAGGACAAGGACTATCCAAAAATGTTAGAAATCCTTGCTCCAAAGGTTTCTAGGCTAATTGTTACCTCAGCTAAAACTGAAAGAGCCGCCGACCCAAAGGTGATCATGCAACTTGCTGAAGCACTTGGGACGAACGCCGAGGTTGTTCGGGGTTCTGAATTAGCGCTTGAGTATGCAACGGATATAGCCTTGGAACAGCACCAACCAGTTGTGGTGACCGGCAGCGTTGTGTTGTTGGGAGAAATATTGGAGAAACAGCGCTTGGAGGCCGAGATTGAAGAGAACTAGATCGACCCAGAGAACCCTGGGTAGCATCCTTTTAGTTTTTGAAGCATTCGTAGTGTTTTTTGCAACCCTGGTTGCGTTTGGGTTGGAACTTGCTCCGGCCGAATGGGTATGGGGGATTGGAATCACGATTTCCCTGATCATGATTGTCTCGCCTGCCATTTTGGGCAAACCCGGCGGTTACATCTTTGGCTCACTACTGCAGGTTTTACTGATTGTTAGTGGATTTTGGATTTGGGGCATGTTCTTCGTTGGCACCTTGTTCGCAGGACTTTGGATTTGGATGATGATTGCGGGTAGAACCGTGGACAAGGCCCGTGAGAATTACATGAAGCAAATGGAAGAGGGAGAGAGCTGATATGCAGTCAACACTTGTTTTGATCAAACCAGATGGCGTGAAAAGAAACCTCATTGGCGAAATTTTGAGAAGGTGCGAGGCGAAAGGCTACGTGGTTGAAGAGTTGAAACTTTTCAGCCCCTCGAAGGATTTACTGGAAAAGCACTACCAAGAACATCAGGGAAAGCCTTTTTATGAGCCATTGGTCGAGTTCATGCTTTCTGGCCCAACTCTTGCCTGCAAACTCAGTGGCGATCGAGTTATTGAAGGTTTTAGATCACTTGCCGGCACAACTGACCCAACAACCGCAGCTCCTGGAACAATCAGGGGAGATTTGGCACGAGACTGGGGTTTGAATGTTCAGCAGAATTTAGTGCACGGGTCTGATTCTGAAGAGTCTGCGGCCCAAGAACTGGCTTTGTGGTTTGACTAAAAAAGTGATGGCCACAAATCCCAGAAAACAACCAGGACTACAAGCGAAATAGCAACATAGGTTGCGACTGTTGCAACCCAAGACCACTCATAGACGATTTCACCCGCTGAGCTAAATCTTTCACCCAGAGCGCCCTTAGCTGCGACCAACCCAAGGTTCATCCAAAGCAGTGGAATCATGGCAATCCATGCCACCATGCAATAGGGGCATAGCGAGCCGATTACGAACACACTCTGGCTCACCAACCACAAAACAAAAACAAAGCCAAGAATGTTGCCAACCAAATAAAGATTCCAAAACCAGTTTTTGAATTCTGCTCCGGCCAAAATCGCGACCCCAATCAACACCGGTGCAAAAAAGCTGGCTAAACCAATAAGTGGATTAGGAAAACCAAAAAGCGAAGCTTGCTCTGTGAGCATTACCGATTTACATGAAATAAATGGTGAAACATCGCACCCAAGGGTGGCTTCGGGGTTTTCTGCCACCCTTATGCGCTCCACTGTCAAAGCTAGAGATGCAATCCATCCGACGATTCCAAAAACAATCGAAGCCAGGGCGTAAACGATGCCGGGCTTGACGGTTGAATACGTTTGAGTTGCTGTGCTCACACCTGAAGTATCTCATTATTTGCAGGTTGTTGATACGCTATTACTAGATGTAACCACAGATACATCGAAGATTTTTGCGGAATGATTAGCCAAATGAAGGGCCACCGTGATTAGCGCGAAGACGCGCAAGAGGAAAGATTTAGAGCCGATTAGGGCTGTGGACAAATCGGCACAGGAGCCAAAGTGCCTAGAAAGAAAACCGAGGCTGAGCCAAAAGCAGCCCAGCCGCCATCAGTTTCACTGCTTTTTCAAGCGCCCGACCTGCCAACCCCTGAGGTTGACACTCGGAGCGGAAAGCTAAAAGGGGAGACCCCCAAGGAAAAACCCAAGCAGGAAGATCAGCAGGACAGTCGCAAGCGAAGGCGAACCAGAACCTCTTCGGATCAAAAGCCAGAGCAAAAACCTGAGCAGAAGTCCGAGCAGAAAAATGCCGAAGCTGACAGTTCCAGGTCTGACGCCAAGCGACAGCGCAAAAGAGAACCTCGAGGTGACTCTAGAAGGCGCAATACCATCACGGAGAGTGAGTTTTTAGCTCGACGCGAGTCAGTGGATCGAAAAATGATTGTTCGTGAAGCTGGTGAAAAAGTTCAGATAGGTGTCTTAGAAGACCAAATCTTGGTTGAGCACTACGTTGCAGAGTCACAATCAGCTTCGCTTATTGGGAACATCTACCTGGGCAAGGTGCAAAACGTGCTCCCCAGCATGGAGGCCGCCTTTGTTGATATAGGCAAGGGCAGAAATGCTGTTTTGTATTCAGGTGAGGTCGATTGGGACGCAGCTGAAACCGGAAACCAGCCTAGAAAAATTGAACTTGCCCTGAAAACCGGCGATAAAGTTTTGGTTCAGGTCACAAAGGATCCAGTTGGTCAAAAAGGCGCCAGACTAACAAGCCAGATTTCACTCCCCGGTCGTTACCTGGTTTACGTCCCCGGTGGCAACATGAACGGAATTTCCAGAAAGCTTCCGGATAAAGAGCGTCAGCGACTCAAGGGCATCTTGAGAGAGCTTTTGCCAGCGGATGCGGGTGTGATTGTTAGAACTGCTGCCGAGGGGGCAACTGAAGAGCAACTTGGCCTTGATGTTAAGAGGCTGACCGAGCAGTGGCAGGCAATTGGTAAAAAGAGCGAAAAGGGCAAGGCTCCATCGTTGCTGCATACCGAATCTGACCAATTGATCAAGATCATTCGGGATGTATTCAACGAAGACTTCCAATCAATGGTGGTTCAGGGTGAAAAGACCATGTCCTCGATCACGGACTACCTTGAAAGTGTCGCTCCGGAGCTGAAACAGAGACTTTCCGCACACAAATCCAAAGAAGACATCTTTGATGACTTCAGAATTGGCGATCAAATCAACAAGGCGCTGGAACGCAAGGTTTACCTGCCCAGCGGTGGTTCTTTGGTGATTGACCGAACAGAGGCTATGACCGTTGTTGATGTGAACACTGGAAAGTTCATTGGAAGTGGTGGAAACCTCGAAGAAACTGTCACAAAGAACAACTTAGAGGCGGCAGAAGAGCTCGTCAGACAACTCAGACTAAGAGACATTGGGGGCATCGTCGTCGTTGACTTCATCGATATGACTCTCGAGTCAAACCGCGAACAGGTGCAAAGAAGGTTGATGGAATGTTTGAGCCGGGACCGGACCAAGCACCAGGTCGCCGAAGTTACCTCTCTGGGACTGATTCAAATGACTCGAAAAAAGCTCGGAGTTGGGCTATTGGAGACGTTTGGCGAGGTCTGTGAGTGCTGCGGTGGAAGGGGAATGACCATCCATGACGACCAGAAATACAAGACCGAAAGCAAGCCAAAGAAAAGCAAGCCAGAGCCTAAAAAAATCGTAGATCCAGAAAAAGCCAAGGAGCTTGGCTCAGTGGTGAACAGGATTCACGATGCTGCTGCGGGCGATGAGCCAGAGGGTTCGGATAAGCCTGAAAGCCAGGATGTTTTGGATAAAGTGCTGGATTCGCTTCCAGAGCCAGCCGAGTCAAAACCCAAAAAACCAAGACGAAGAAGAGTCACCAGCAAACAAACAAGTCCAAACGTTGACCAATAGACCCTTTCGGGTATAGAATTCAACGCTGTTGCTTGCAACATTTCTAAGCAGATAAAAAAGAGGTTTAGCGTGGTTTACGCAGTTGTTCGCGCCGGTGGGCGCCAGGAAAAAGTCGAGGTCGGCACGCTGGTCACAATGGACCGAGTGAAGTCCAGCAGCGGCAAGGTTGAATTGCCAGCTGTGCTGTTGGTCGACGGTGACAAGGTCACGACTGACTCAAAAGCGCTTGCCAAAGTGAAGGTCACCGCTGAGGTGGTAGGAGATCTTCGCGGACCAAAAATTGTTATCCAAAAATACAAAAACAAGACTGGCTACAAAAAGCGCCAGGGTCACCGCCAGGACTTGACCCGCGTTAAAGTCACCGAGATTAAGTAGGCACAGATGGCACACAAAAAGGGAGCTAGCTCAACCAAGAACGGTCGCGATTCAAACTCGCAGCGTCTTGGAGTAAAGAGATTTGGTGGCGAGGTAGTAAACGCCGGTGAGATTATTCTTCGTCAGCGTGGAACCCACTTCCACCCGGGTGCAAACGTTGGTCGTGGAAAAGACGACACATTGTTCGCCCTTTCCGCCGGAGCAGTCGAATTTGGAAACAAAGGCGGCCGCAAGGTGGTCAATATCCTGGCTGAATAGTCAAGAGTAAGATTTGATGGGCGGGCCTTAGGTCCGCCCATTTTTATTTGGAGGTGTAGTGGTTAGCTTTGTTGACGAGGTCACGCTGCACCTGGCCGCAGGGGATGGCGGTAATGGCTGCGTGTCCGTCAAAAGAGAACGCTACAAACCACTGGCTGGCCCAGATGGGGGAAACGGTGGTGCTGGAGGCTCAATCTGGCTAGTGGCTGATGCCAACACCGGAACACTGATTGATTACCACTACCGTCCGCATCGAGCGGCAGGTAGAGGTGAAGCTGGAGCCGGGGATTTTAGAAATGGCGCTCGCGGTGAAGATTTAGTTTTAGACGTCCCAATTGGAACGGTGGTCAAGGGTCCCCAAGGTGAAGTTTTGGCTGACCTTCACAGCAACGGTATGAAGCTTGAGGTCGCTCAGGGCGGCATGGGTGGACTGGGAAACGCATCCTTGGCCAGCAAGCACAGGAAAGCGCCCGGGTTTGCGCTACTTGGCATTCCTGGCTGGACCGGGGACATTGTTCTCGAGCTAAAAACAGTGGCCGATGTGGCTCTTGTTGGTTACCCAAGTGCCGGTAAGTCATCTTTGATTGCCGCCATGAGTGCGGCCAGGCCAAAGATTGCGGATTATCCGTTTACAACCCTGCACCCAAACCTTGGAGTTGTTCAGGCTGGTGAGAAAAGCTACACAATTGCTGATGTCCCAGGACTTATCGAGGGAGCCAGCGAAGGCAAGGGACTGGGGCTTAAGTTTTTGCGCCACATCGAGCGTTGCTCTGTGGTTTTGCATGTGATTGATTGCGCCAATTTGGAATCAGACAGAGAGCCAATAAAAGATTATGAAGCAATCGTAAGAGAGCTAGATAATTACGAGGTTGAAAATGGTGCTCCGCTTACTGAGAGACCTCAGTTGATTGCCTTGAATAAGGTGGATCTAGAGGACGGTCAGACTATTGCCGACATGGTCAGGCCACACTTTGAAGCAATGGGACATCAGGTATTTGAAGTCTCGGCTCTTAGCAAAAAGGGGCTGAAGGAGCTAAGTTTTGCTCTTTCTAAGCTGATTGACCAGCACGCAACCGAGGCCGAGCAATACAGGGAAGTTATTAGTTTGGTCGAGCAAACTCCAAGCGATGAATTTGAAGTGAAGAAGGAAAACTCATCAGATGGACCTATTTTTAGAATCACCGGCGTGAAACCTGAGCGCTGGGTTGCCCAAACAGATTTCAGTAACGATGAGGCAGTTGGTTATCTTGCTGAACGCCTGGCGAAGCTCGGTGTTGAGGAGAGATTGATGAAAACTGGAGCTAAGTCAGGATCAACTGTCGTAATCGGTGCCGAAAATGGAGTAATTTTTGAGTGGCAACCAATGATTAGCTCCATTGCGGAGGTGACAACACCTCGCGGAAGTGATTCAAGGCTCGATGGAAGTGAGCGCAGGACCACAAAGCAACGTCGTGAGGAATATCACGAGATGATGGATAGCCGCACTCGAATGCGCGACAAGATGCAGGCCGAGAGGGAAGCTTCAAAAGTGAGCGAGCAATATCTGGACGAGGACAGTTGATTCAGCAGGCAAACCAAATAAATCAAGCCAAACTTGTAGTAATCAAGATTGGCAGTTCGTCGATAACTGGTGAGAACAGAAGCCAGCTTGAGTTTGTTTGTGGCTTAGTTGCCAGACTCAAAGATTTGAAGATAGATGTGGTTGTAGTTAGCAGCGGAGCGATTGCATCCTCAGCGGATTTACTGGGCATGACTGCCAGGGCGACAGATCTACCAACCTCACAGGCCATGGCCGCAGTGGGTCAAGCCAGATTGATGGCTGAGTACCAAAGACAGTTTGATAAGCACGACCTGGTTGCAGCTCAAGTGTTGCTGACAGTTGAAAACATGGAAAACCCAAAGACTAGGTCAAATGCACTGCAGGCATTCTCTCGATTGTTGGAGATGGGCGTTGTTCCTATTGTGAATGAAAATGACACCGTCGCCACCCAAGAGATCAGGTTTGGCGACAATGATGGACTAGCTGCCAACGTTTCCTCATTGCTCTCTGCAGATTTATTGATTTTGCTTAGTGACGTTGATGCCATTTACACCGGCCCTCCAGATCTTTCAGACTCAAGACCGATAGCAAGAATCTCCAGTGAGCGAGATTTGGAAAGCGTGAGTATTTCCGGAACATCAACTGGTTTTGGAACCGGGGGTGCGCTAACAAAGGTCTCTGCGGCATTGAAGACCTGCGCTGCGGGAATACCGGTGATGCTCACAGATGTGAAAAATTGCTCGTTGATTCCAGATCATGAATTCAACCACACTTGGTTTGAAGCCCAGAATAAACTTGAATCATGACAGTTCAGCAGATTCTTAGTTCGGCAAAGCAAGCTTCTCCGAAGCTCGCTCGAGCCACTACTCCAGAGAAACACCTAGTGCTGGAAAACCTAATAGCTTTACTAGAAAAAAACACCCAGCGGATTCTAGAGGCAAATCAGGCTGATCTCGATCGCGGAGAAAAAGAAGGTCTCGCCAAGTCCCTGTTTGACAGACTTCGGCTAACGCCAGAAAGAATCAGTTCTCTGCAGAGTGCCATTAGTGAAATCGTCGCTTTTCCAGACCCAATCGGGGTCATCAAGCGCGGTAGCAAACTAAGAAACGGACTGAGAATTGAACAGGTAACAGTTCCATTTGGCGTGATTGGTGCAATCTATGAAGCTAGACCGAATGTAACCATCGACATAGCAGCCCTTGCCATCAAAAGCGGAAATGCGGCCGTTTTGAGAGGTGGAAGTGCGGCGGTTGAAACTAACCGGGTGTTGGTTGAGTTGATTCAACAAGCTTTATCCGATGCTTCTATGTCAAAACAACTTGTCCAAACCGTAGACGATTTTGGCCGCGCCGGAGGAACTGAGATGATGCAGGCTCGTGGTTTGATTGACGTATTAATCCCTCGAGGCAGTGCGAATTTGATTCAGGCTGTTGTATCTGAGTCCAAAGTCCCCGTGATTGAAACCGGTGATGGCATTGTTCACCTGTTTATTGATAAAAACGCAGATCGTGACAAGGCAATAGCTATAGCCAATAACTCCAAGACACATCGAGTCAGTGTTTGCAATTCTTTGGAGACGCTTCTAATCCATAAAGATGTTTTGGATGGAATCGGCCTAGAGATTTTGAAAGATTTGAAGGCCAGCGGGGTGACCATCAACGCCTGTGAAAAGACCAGAGAAGTTTTCCCAGAAGCTCAGGTGGCAACCGATGAAAATTTTGCGACCGAGTATTTGGCAATGGAGATTTCAGTCAAAACCGTAGAAGGAACCGATCAGGCTTTGGAACACATCTCTAACTACTCAACCCATCACACGGAAAGCATTGTGACAGAGGATTACTCAACCGCAGAGCGGTTTTTGTCTGAGGTCGATTCAGCCGCAGTAATGGTGAATGCATCCACGCGTTTTACTGACGGTGGCGAATTTGGAATGGGGGCTGAGCTGGGCATCTCAACCCAAAAATTACATGCGCGCGGACCAATGGGTTTGAACGAACTCACCTCAACCAAATGGATTGTTCGCGGTGATGGGCAAATTCGCAGTTAGACTTATACAAAACTAGAAGGAGAATCATGCTTCAACTACTCGCTGAAGGAGCCATTGTTCACCACCAAGAGTTGCCAATTCCTGCAGTTGCCTATGGAATTATCGCCCTTGGAATCTTTATGGTGTTAGGTGTTGTGACTCTGAGTTATAGAGATGTTTCAAATAAGCACTCGCACGTTGATGCCAGTGAGGCGAACCACTAGGAGTAGATGTCGGTCAAACAACGTATTGGGGTCATGGGTGGAACCTTTGACCCAATTCATAATGGCCACTTGGTTGCAGCCAGTGAAGTTGCAAGCGCTCTAAATCTTGATGAGGTTATCTTCGTTCCAACGGGAACTCCATGGCAAAAACAACAGGTTAGCCCCGCTGAGCACCGTTATCTGATGACCGTGATTGCCACAGCTTCCAATCCACAATTCAAAGTCAGCAGGGTTGATGTTGACAGACCAGGTTTCACCTACACCGTTGACACTCTGAATGATTTGGCAGATCAATACCCAGATGCAGATCTGTTTTTCATATCTGGAGCAGATGCAATCGCACAAATTTTTGCTTGGAAAGACAAAGACAGTGTCTGGGATTTAGCGCACTTCGTCGCAGTTAGTCGACCAGGTCACAAACTAAGACTCCCCGAAGCTCCAGAGGGAGCGATAAGTGAATTAGAAGTTCCAGCTTTGGCAATTAGTTCAACCGACGTCAGAGGCCGCGTCGGTGAAGGAAAACCCATTTGGTATCTGGTGCCAGACGGAGTTGTTCAGTACATTAGCAAACACCACCTTTACGGGAGCTAGATGGAATACCAAACTAGGCGAGAGCGCCGAGAAGCTGAGCGGGCGGCAGAACAGTCCTCCGAAGCAGAGCAGCTTCCTGGCAATTCCGAGCATCAGGATTCGGAAACTGCTTCAACTCCCGAGCCCATAGCTGAAACACGGGGTGCGACCGAAGCCGAAGTTGACACCGAGCAAGGCTCGAGGCCTCTCACTCGCAGGGAGCTAAGAAAGTTAGAGGCACAGGGTAAATCTGTTGAAAATACCGAGCAGCCTATCCCTCAGTCACAACTGCACGAAGCTGAAGAAAATCCCGACCAGGGAGGCGCAGTCGAGCAAGTACAAGAGATTCCAACCGAAGTAACTCCGGTTGATAATCGCGGGGGCTTTCAAGAATCTGACTCCGAACAGCTCGATCAGTTCACTGGAAAAAATTATTTATACCAAGAATCCAGCAACACCTTCACTCTTGATGCAATTCCGGATTCCCTTTCAAACGGCGATGAAGAGTCAATTATTACCAACAGTGAATCTATTGCCGTTGTAACAGATAGCCAACCCTCATTTGCTTCTGACATGGATGACCTCAGATTCGATATGGAAGACCATCAAGACACCGTTGCCGGAAAAATTTCTTTAGTGGATCCGGTGAGCGCCAAACTCGTGGCTGAATCCAGGGAGGCGGAGATGGTGGTTCCTGGAAAAATCGTTGTAAGAAACCGCTTGGTTTCAATCGGTTTTGGAGTTTTGGCCACTGTCCTGTTTAGTGCCGCGGGCATTGGCCTTTGGTGGGTTTTGACCGAAATGGATGTTTTTAGCTGATGACCGCAAGTGCTGAAACTGTGACCCTTGCAAGGCTTGCCGCTCAAGCTGCAGGTGAAAAACTGGCGGAAAACCCAGTGGCCCTGGATGTTAGTGAACCGTTTGGCCTAGCGGAAATTTTTCTATTGGTCAGCGGGGACAACGAGCGACAGATTGTTGCAATCGCAGAACAGGTCGAAGAATCCATGCGCCTGGCTGGGCATAAAGCGAGGGTGCTGGAGGGCAAGCAGACGGCCAGATGGGTGTTGATGGATTTCGGGGATTTGGTTGTGCATGTGATGCACGAACAAGAGCGAGAGTTTTACTCCCTTGAAAGACTTTGGAAAGACTGCCCAGTGGTTTCGATTAGCTAACCTTTTGCATTAGACTTGGGGAGCTTTGGGCCTGTGGCGCAGCTGGTAGCGCACCTGCATGGCATGCAGGGGGTCAGGGGTTCGAGTCCCCTCAGGTCCACCAGTAATAAATCTTCAGATCACGGAATTGTCAAACCGTTTTGGGGTTTGCTTTGTCGTGATTACAGACGTCAAACCACATGGTCTTCACCATGTAACAGCCATAGCATCTGATCCCCAACGAAACATAGATTTTTACACCAAGGTTTTAGGTCTGAGGCTTGTCAAGCAAACCGTAAATTTTGACGCCCCGCATATTTGGCACCTGTATTACGGAGACAAACACGGATCCCCAGCCTCAATCCTGACTTTCTTTCCTTGGCCAGGAGTTACCTCGGGCATTGAAGGCTCCGGTCTCACAACCTCAACTTCCTTCTCTGTCCCAGCTGAATCTATTGGTTGGTGGCAGCAAAGACTGAAAAGTCTGGAAATTGATTTTGACCTTGCTAAAACAAGCGAGGGCTTCGAGGTTATTCGACTAAGAGACAACGACGGAATGAGAATTGAATTAGTCGGGACCACCGGTGACGAGCGATCAGGATGGGACGGTGAGGCATCAATCCCTGCCGAGATGGCTATTAGAGGTCTTCACTCTGTTCAGCTAAGTCAGCAACTTTTGGAACCAACAGCAATCATGCTTACCGAAATGCTGGGCATGAAGTTGAATCAAGAGAATTCTTCAATGGCGCAGTTTGCTATGAGCGATGGAGGTACCGGAACCCTGGTTGATGTTTTGCCAGGGATTCGCGAAAGAGGGTTGCAAGCAGGTGGCACAGTTCACCACGTCGCTTTTAGAGCGCCAAACTTAAGCACTATGGAGACCTGGCGTCAGGAACTCACCGAACAGGGGGTACCAGTGACTGAAATCATGGACAGGCAGTATTTCAAGAGTATTTATTTCCGTGAACCAGGAGGGGTTTTATTCGAAATAGCAACCGACGATCCTGGATTCGACATCGATGAGCCTTTACTCGAACTCGGCAAAAAGTTGAAACTTCCTCCATGGCTTGAGCCAAGTAGAGAGCAAATTGCGCAGTCGCTAACAAAGATTGAGGTTTAGATGAGCATTGAGAGACCGCATGTTTGGATTGATAAGAATTCCACCGAGACTCTTTTGTTGCTGCATGGAACCGGAGCAGATGAAAACGATCTGATTCAGCTGGGGGAGATGATTGCCCCGGATAGCAATTTGCTCTCACCAAGGGGAACGGTGAGCGAAAACGGGATGAACAGATTTTTCGAAAGAACCCCGCAGGGTGAATTTGTTCAGTCATCTGTTCTGGATGCGGTTAGCCAGTTGGCAGACTTTGTTGAGCTTGCGGCTGAGGAATACGGTTTTGAAAAGAACAACCTAAGCGCCTGCGGGTTTTCCAATGGCGCAAATACAGCTCTCGCGGTTTTGATGACCAGACCAGAGGTGTTGAAAACAGTGATTGCTTTCGGTGCAACCAAGCCATTGGAAAAATCAGTTGAGGTTGACCTGAAAGATAAAACGGTTTACGTCGCCAATGGAGACGTTGACCCATATGCTCCAGTTGCTATAACGGATGGGTTTGTGGCTGAACTGAAAGCGGCAGGGGCAAGGGTGGAGCTAATGACTCATCCAGGCGGACACCAGATTTCCTCGGCTCATATCCAGCAAATTCACAGTGATTTGACCTAATATCTTCTAAGAAAAGTTATTGAAGGAGAAAAGTGGCTATTTCACACAATCCAGTTTTTAACCAATCGATGCGAAGTGCTTCGAAAGGGCTGCAGCAGTCCGAGGTTGATGCAAGGTTTACTGACATAACCTCTACCAAACCTATGACTCTGGAGGGCACTGCTTCCAAGGTGATTGGTATGTTGATTTTGGTTGTTTTGGGTGCGGCCGGAACATGGGTTCTGAATCTTGAAGCGCTTGCCTTCCCGGCTATGTTTGTGGGTCTCGGTCTTGGCCTGTGGGCTGCCTTTTCGAAAACCACACGCCCCTGGCTTTACTACCTCTACGCAGTTGTGCAGGGAGTATTCATCGGTGGCATTTCCTCAATCTTTGAAGCCTCTTATCCAGGAATCGTGCAAAGCGCGGTGCTTGGAACACTAACCACCGCTGGCGGAATGTTTATGGCATACCGCTTTGGCTGGATCAAGGTAAACCAACGCTTCACCAGAATCATGACCTTTGCACTAATTGGTTATTTTGGTTTTGCCATGATCAACCTAGGGTTTGCTTTATTTGGAGGCGGGGGAATCTACACCTCACAGTTTGGCTGGATTGCTGCTTTGATCGGTGTTGGTCTAGCGGCTTTCACTCTGAACCTAGATTTTGAAGCAATCAAGCAGGGTGTTGCTCAGGGCGCTCCAGAGGAATTTGAGTGGAGGGCAGCGTTTGGATTGACCGCAACGCTGATCTGGCTCTACGTCGAGATTCTTCGAATGTTGGCAATTTTTAACCAAGAATAAACTCGTAAACGGTATCGGGGTGAGTCAGCCTGCAAGGCGCTCGCCCCTTTCCCATTTAACCCAGAGTTGATTTAAATCCCATGCATTCTCGGCTAATACCGAGACCCCTTTTTTGCCAGTTCTTCTGAGCTTCCCAGAAATCAGAAGCAATCTATTATTGAACAGTAAATCAGCGCATTCTTTTTGAGCTTCATCAAAAAATGTGGCATCTGCGCAACCAGTGGAGTCATCAAGGCTTATAAACACAACTCGCTTGCCGCTTTTCATTGGCGGTGTTTGAGTGGCAACTCTCACCCCTGCGATTAATACCTCGGTATTTCCACGAAGACTAGACAGCTCGTTGGCCCTGGAGACTCCAAGTGAATCCAGCATGGGTTGATATTTATCAAGCAGGTGTCCGGTTATATCCATACCGGTTAGACCGATCTCGTAATCAATTTGCTGATCGGTTGAGATCTGCGGATTGCCAGTTGGTAACGTCTCAACCACATTGAAGTTCAACTCGGCCTGGGTGCTGTTCACTCTCGGTGCGGGTTTGGTTGTTATTTCACGTATTTTTTGCATCAGGTCACCACGGGTTGCATTAATCGCCAGCGAATCCAACGCTCCCAAGGCTGCTAATCGACCTATGGTCTTTCTGGATGGTCTGGCTTTTTTATAAAAATCTGCAAGGTCTACAAATGGTGCAGACTTTATGATTCTGGAAACCTCGGGGGTGCTAATTCCAGCAACTTCTGTAAGCGCCATTCTGACCGCTTTTTCTGACTTGTTTATTTCCACTCGGTATTCATCGGTTGATTTATTGACATCGATGGGCAATAGATCCACTCCCAGACGTCTGGCTTCGGCCAGCAAGAGCCTTTTTGGATACATACCCGGATCATGAGTGAGCAAACCTGCAATAAATTCAGCTGGATAGTGAGTTTTCAACCATGCCGACTGATAGGTGGGGAGAGCGAATGCAGCGCCGTGAGCCTTGCAAAAACCAAAACTTCCAAAGCCCTCTAGAACTTTCCAGACCCGATTAACAACAGATATTTGATATCCACGAGCTAGGGCGCTCTGTTTGAAATAAGACTGTATTTTCTCACTTGAATCGGGGTTAGCCATTTGCCTTCTCAGCTCATCTGCTTTTGCCAAGGTGCAGCCTGTCATCACCTTCATGATTTTCATCAATTGTTCATGAAACACAACAATCCCATAGCTTTGCTCAAGGATCGGTTTCAGATCCGGGTGGAAATAATCGGGCTGAATAAACCCATGCCTGCCATCCAAATAGGGAGAGATCATGTTTCCCTTCATCGGCCCTGGTCTGAAAAGCGATATTTGCAGAGTTAGGTCATTGAACTCAGTTGGTTGATGCTTTCCGGTCAGCTCTCTTTGACCGGGGCTTTCTATTTGAAAAATGCCGAGAGTGTTGGTGGTTCTAATAAGTTCAAATACGTCCTTATCGTCAGTCGGCACCGAATCTAGATCGAGCTGTTTATTCTCAACTCTCTCAACCTCTCTCACTGCATAGGCCATGGTGCTTTGCATTCTCACCCCGAGTACGTCCAGTTTCAGAAAACCCATAGGGTCCATGTCATCTTTATCAAATTGACTCATTGGTAGCCCAAGACCACTTGGTTCGGTCGGTGTTAGTTGCAGCAATCTACTGTCTCCGAGGATTACTCCACAGGGATGCATTGAAATATGCCGGGGGAGACGATTAAGTCTTTGGGTTAGATCCACCAGCAGGTTTAGTTTTCTATTTTTTTCAACCTGGCTTGCAACCCTGGCAAGTTCAGGCTTCATCTCAAGCGCTGCTCTAAAGCCAGCAGCGCTAAATCTCCAGGAGCTTTTAGCTATCTGGTCTATTTGGTCCTCATCTAACCCAAGTGCCATACCGCTGTCTCTTATGGCGCCACGACCGCGATATGTCGACTGCATCGACAACAGCGTCACCCGATCTCCTCCGTAGCGCTTAAAAATGCTTTTATAGATGTCATGCCTTCTGGCCGATTCAACATCAATGTCTATGTCTGGAAGTGTTGAGCGTTCGGTGGATAAAAACCTTTCAAACAATAACCCCTGTGAGATTGGATCTATGTGGCTTATGCCCAGTAGGTAATTCACCAAAGAGCCCGCACCAGAACCACGAGCGGCTATTCGTATGCGCATGTCCCTAATCATTTGAGCAACATCCGCAACGGTAAGAAAAAAGGTTGCAAAGCCAAGCTTGTTGATTGTTATCAGTTCTTTTGAAAGTTGATGCTGAACCTCTGTGACCAAGCTGGGTTTTGCCTCCGGATAGCGAAAATTAATAGCCGAGTGGGTTTTTTGCCACAAAACCTCAAAAGGGTTTCCCTCTATGCCCAACAGGCTTTTTTCCGGTGTTTTCGGGTTCCCCCAATCGCAGTCTTCAGCGGGGTTCAGTCGACACCTGTCGACCAATTGTTCGGTGGTCGCAATTAGTTTTTTAGCCAATCTGGTCTGCTGGGTGATTTCAAGCGCCAGTGAGAACATCTCGGCTGCAGGTTTTAGCCAAGCCTGGGCATTCGGCTGAGGAAGAAAGATGCCAAGTGGCTCCAAATACCTAGCGGAATCCAAAACATCAGCAGTAAGTGCATCGTCTGGTTGTAGGTAGCGAGCGGCATTGGTCAACACCGCAGGTATTTTTTTATATTCTGCGATGGAGACAAGCGATCTAGCGTGTTCCACCGAGTATTTAGAGCCAGGTTCGGTCAGGTGGGTAAAAACCTCTATGGCTAGGCTTCCACGAGTATTGAAGTAGCTAAGCCACTCATCGGCCAATTTAGAGGCTCTGGCAGGGTCTGAAAGCAGAGCTTGCCCAACATCACTGTCTGCGCCAAGCAGCACCGTGCAATTTGCCACCTCCTGCTGACTAAGTTCCGCAAGGTCTGAGCGAATTATCGAGGGTGACTGGTTTTTCTTTTTTTGGTGAGCCTTGCTGATAATTCGAGAAATTGCGCTCCAACCCGCTCCTCGGTTGTGACCGTGGGCGAGAATAACCACCCTGCCAAGCGATGTTCCATCGGTAACTTCAAGGTTGACTCCAACAATTGGATCAATTTTGTTTTCGATGCATGAACCTATGTGTTTTACCGCACCGTAGAGACCGTCTCTATCGACTATTGCCAGAGCATCAAAGCCAAGGCTTTTTGCAAATTCAACGGCCTGCTTTGGTTTATTAACTCCATAATGGGCAGAGTAGGCAGAGGCGAAATTTAGGTGTGCAAATCCAGTCACTAGATTATTCGCACCAACTTCCACTCATCTTCTGGCAAGTTGCGCCTTAATTCGAAAACCCCACCGTCAGATTCATGGTGAGCCCTGACTCGCCACATCTCGGTTTCAACTAGCTGCGGACCGATTCCTTTTGGAGCTTGGCCTGCTTCTGTCCACCAGCTTCTACGGGCATACCAGCGAACTGGCGAGCCACTTGCCAGATAGCTGGAACCTCGCCAATCTATGGAAATTGGCTGACCATCGTGGTTGGTTACAACTGCCACCGACTCATCGACTTGAATCAATTAATCTCCCCTTATTCGAACATTTGTTCGAATCAAAGTGTAAGAGATTAAGTGGACATTGTGAAGAGTTAATCGAACAGCTTTTGCTCTGATTCTGGTTTTATCAATCCGGGGTGGTTATTACTAACCGAACCAACGGCTTTATTCACCTCGTAGAACTTTAATTCACCAGCAATTCGGTCTGATTGCTGGGCAATGCTTGAAATAAGCTGCTCTGGTTTTGAGTCAGCATCTAACCACTGCTCAATGTTTTCAAGCATTACTGGGTTTCTGTCATGAATCTGTTCAATCCCGGGGGCGGATTGTTTGGTGATGATGCTGAAACTTGGCAGGTTATTGCTAAGTTGACTGGCTGGTTCATAAATTGCTGCAAATAACAGAAGTTTTTCTCCGTAGATGAAAACAGGTTGCTTGCCACCGGCAGTCTGCTTCCATTCAAAATAACCACTGGCTGGAATTACCGCCCTTGACTTTCTGAAGGGATCTCTAAAGCTTGGTTTTTCCAAAACTGTTTCAATTCGAGAGTTAATAAGGGGAGTCTTGGGAGCAGTCTCAGACCAGTGCGGAACTAGACCCCAAGAAGCATCGATTAGCAGTTTCACATCGGCAAATTGCAGCATTGGGACTCGTTGAGTGGGGGCAACGTTAAAGCTTGGAAGTTTGCCGTGAAACCTATTCTCAGCCTTTAGTTCAGCAGCAAGCTCATCACTAGTTTTGGAAACAACGAATCTTCCACACATGATTAGTCAGACATTCTGTCGCTGTATTTTTCCAATATTTTTTTGGCGATGGAGATAACGCCCAAGGAGGCAAGCAGAATGCCAATTGCCACAAATGACCCAAACCTCAGGTTTTCGCTTAGTAGTTGATAGCTCTCTCTGGCCAAAAAACCAACCCCAACATAAAGCGATGCCCAAATGGCGCAGGCGGCAAAGGTCCAGCTGATGAAAACTTTATAGGGCATCCGAATAGCTCCCGCAGCTGCTGGCACAACCGAATGCAGAACAGGTAAAAACCTGGAAATGAAAACTGCCAATCCACCTCTTCGGGCAACAAACTTTTCTGCTTTATCCCAACGTTTTTGACCAATGGCTTTACCCAATCTGGTGTTTCTAATTTTTGGACCAAGCCAATAGCCGATCGAGTATCCAATGGTTTCACCAATCAACGAGCCGATTAGCACCGCCATGAGAAGCCAGCCAAAATCAACCCAATCTAAAACGCCTGTTGAGGCAACCAGCACAACCGTGTCGCCGGGTATTACAAGTCCTAGCAAGATTGTAGTTTCCAGCATGATGGCAAGGCCTGCCAGCAGGTTGCGAATACCCGGATGCACCCCTTGAACAGCGTCTATAAACGCATCCACGTATTCATTCATTGAGCTACTTTCTCACGAGCTAGCTTGGCTGATTATCGAATCTGCTCACCCAGCAGGGCAAGTCGTTTTCTAAACGAGGAAAGTTTTTGCAAACCACCAACTTTTAGCTCTCCCCAGTGATCAACACCGCGCACTCCCTGCAGGCTAGAAGCACTCCAAATTTCCAATCCATTTAGATCTTCTGGCTTACATTTTTCCGAAACAGTTTGGTAACCAGCCTGAGTCGCTAAGTTGAAAAGCTCTTTACGGGTTATTGAATCAAGCCACTGAGTTGACTCATCAGGTGCACATAAAACATCGCCTCGCCACCAAAGAATGCTGGATAGGGCACCATCGGCTATAAACCCATCTTCATCCAATAAAACCGCCTCATCAGCACCATGTAGATTGGCCTTTCTGCGGATTTGTTGACACAAAGACAAATCAGGTCCCTTTATTTCAGGTTGTTCCCGGGGGTCAGGCTCCGGATAGCTCCAAAGAGTCAAACTTGGGGTTCTTTCCGGTGATCTTCTGATTCTCAGAAACAATCTGTCTCCCAATTTTGACTGCTGCCTGAACTCAATTCTGGGAAACCATTCACCCTCGGTTGGGAGCTGGTCTTTGACTGCATCAAAAAAGTTTTGCATCAAGCCCTGGGGAAAATCCTCAATCGAAGTCACCCATTTCTCGAAGCGCTGGAAGTGTTTATCCAATGAGCGGACACGGCCATTTTCAACCAACCAAGAATCTGCAACTGAGAGTGCAGTTTTGTCAGTTTTATCAAAGTTGATAAGTTTTCCTGAGTCAAAGACTAGGAAATCACCTTCAACGCCCACGGCCGAATCCTCTCTTCCTAGCTCTAGACTACGAGGCTAGGGATATCAAAAATGCTGTTTACGGAGAAGTTAACTAACTGGTGGTACAACCCAGACGACGTTTACCTTTCCCTGTATTCAAAATTAGGAACTAGTTTTTATTTTGACAGACGGCAAAACTCTGAGCCATATTCCATTATTGGATCTGGAGAATCCTTTAGCTTTTCTGGCTTTTCTGAATTAGAACTCAACACCCCAACCGATGACCTAGACCTCCCGTTTAGTTTTCGTCCCGGCCTGGTCGTGGCTTTGAATTACGAAATGGGCCTAGCTCAAATGGGCATTGGCGACGGCGGAGAATCTTTAGGCATTCGAGTCGATCGGGCAATGGTTTTCGGACACAACGAGAAAGCCTGCTGGTTAATTGGAGATTTTCCTTCCGAGCAGGATTTTGACAATTGGAAGCACTCTGTTTTTCTCAGAATCGCCCTCACCGGCGGTGAATCGTTGATGGTTAGTGGGGATATAAAAACAAAACTCTCTGTGCTTAGCAATGAGCGGGATTATTTGCAGTCTGTATTGGATTGCCAAGCCCAAATCAAAAATGGCGAGAGTTACCAGCTGTGTCTGACCACCCAGCTTCGTGGTCGATTAAAAACAGATCCAATCAATGTTTTTTATAAGTTGAAAAAACAGCACCCCTCGCCCTTTGCATCACTTATCAACTTTGGATCAACTCAGTTGATTTCAATCTCACCAGAGCTATTTTTCCAATCAAATAAATCCGAAATGCGTTCCTCGCCAATAAAAGGAACTAGACCCAGGTCAAATGATGAAACTGAAGATTTGGAGATATCCAATGAACTGCTTGCCAATGAAAAAGAGCTTGCAGAGAATCTCATGATTGTTGATTTAGTTAGAAACGACTTCACTCGAATTGCAGAAATTGATTCGGTGATTACCGAAAAACTTTTTGAACTTCAAAGCTTCAGCAGTGTTCATCAGTTAGTTTCCACGGTCAAAGCCCGCCTAGCCCATGGCAAATCAACCATTGAGGCTATTGCCAGCCTGTTCCCGGCAGGTTCAATGACCGGTGCTCCAAAACACTCAGCGGTGAGCTTTTTGGCTTCGGCGGAATCCTCCGCCAGAGGTTTATATTCGGGAGCATTTGGATGGATTGCGAATAACGGAGACAGTGAATTGGCCATGACCATTCGGAGCTTGGTTCAAACCGATAATGAGTTTTCCATCGGAGTTGGCGGAGGAATTACCTGGGGGAGTGATCCAAAACGGGAGTATTTGGAAATGCAATTGAAAGCAAAAGCTTTAGTTGAGGCCATCGGAGGCTCGGTAAGTTGGTAACCTTTAGAGGTTGAACGGCAGAGGTTAGATTGACCCAGACAGAATACGATTTTCAAAAGATCCAAGCCAAGTGGCTTCCATATTGGCAACAGGAACAACCTTTTGACAGTGGCGATAAAGATGATCCAAGGCCTAAAAAGTATGTCTTGGACATGTTTCCATACCCAAGTGGTGACCTGCACATGGGTCACGCCGAGGCTTATGCGCTGGGGGATGTGATTGCTCGCTACTGGGTTCAGCGAGGCTACAACGTTTTACATCCAATTGGCTGGGATGCCTTTGGTCTGCCTGCAGAAAACGCGGCCATTAAGCGAGGTTTAGACCCCAGGCAGTGGACATATGACAACATCGATCAGCAACGTAAGTCCATGGAGCACTATGCCTGCAGCTTTGACTGGAACCGGGTTTTGCGAACCTGCGATCCAATTTATTACCGCTGGAACCAGTGGTTGTTTTTAGAGTTTTATAAAAAAGGGCTGGCCTATCGCAAAAACTCCAACGTCAACTGGTGCCCATCCTGCCAAACAGTTCTAGCGAATGAGCAGGTGGTCGCTGGTTTATGTGAGCGTTGCGACACGGAAGTAACCAAAAAAGCTCTCACCCAGTGGTATTTCAAGGTAACCGACTACGCGGACCGGTTGCTGGATGACCTTGATGGACTAGAGGGCAATTGGCCTTCAAAGGTTCTATCAATGCAGCGCAACTGGATTGGTCGGAGCTACGGTGCAAAGGTTCAGTTCGAGGTTGAAAACCGTGAGCAGCCAATTGAAATTTTCACCACCCGTCCCGACACCCTGTACGGGGCAACCTTCATGGTTGTGGCAGCGGATAGCGAGCTAGCGGCAGAGCTTGCGGAGGGTGCAAGCGAAGAGACAAAGAGAACGTTTGATAAGTATCTAAATTCGGTAAAGAAAACTAGCGATATTGACCGACTAGCTACCGACAGAGAAAAAACAGGTGTTTTCCTTGACCGTTATGCAATCAATCCTCTCAATGGCGAGCGATTGCCTATGTGGGCCAGCGATTACGTGCTGGCTGACTATGGAACCGGTGCAATCATGGCGGTTCCAGCTCACGACGAGCGTGACATGGAGTTTGCGGTGAAGTTTGATTTGCCAATCAACACTGTGGTTGACACTGGCGAAGAGGATCCAGCCGTTTCTAAAATCGCAACTGCCGGAGACGGCAAGCTCATCAACTCCGGAGCACTCAATGGCTTGAACAAAGAGCAGGCTATTGAAAAAGCAGTTGAGATTCTCAGAGAGCGTGGAACCGGTGATAGCGATAAAACCTTTAGGTTGCGCGATTGGCTGATTTCTCGCCAGCGCTATTGGGGAACACCCATTCCAATCATTCACTGCCCAAGTTGCGGCGAGGTGCCAGTAGAGCAGGATCAGTTGCCAGTGGAACTTCCGAACAGCAAGGGTCTGGATTTGTCACCCAAGGGAACATCGCCATTGGGCGGAGCCGAGGACTGGGTCAACGTTGATTGCCCCAAGTGTGGAGGAAAAGCCAAGCGCGACACAGACACCATGGACACCTTCGTGGACTCCAGTTGGTATTTCTTAAGGTTTATGTCTCCCAACAGCGAGGAATTCGCCTTTGACCAGAGCGAGTTGGGCGAATGGGGCGCGGTGGATCAATACGTCGGTGGGGTGACCCACGCGATTTTGCACCTTTTGTATGCACGCTTTTTCACTAAGGTTTTATTCGATATGGGAATGGTTGATTTTGAGGAACCATTTACCAGGTTGCTAAATCAGGGAATGGTGCTCATGGATGGCTCGGCAATGAGTAAATCCAGAGGAAACCTAGTGAAACTTGGCGATCAGCTTGAAGACCACGGTGTTGACGCGATTCGTTTGACCATGAGTTTCGCAGGACCTCCCGAGGATGACATTGACTGGAAAGATGTTTCTCCACAGGCTTCCAGCAAATTCTTGGCCAGAGCCTGGAGGGTTGTTCAAGACGTTGTCAGTGTTGAACAGTCTGGAGAGCCCGATCTCGATGTTCGAGTAGCAACGCACACCTTCTTGAATGAATTCGGAACCAGCGTTGAGAATTTCAAATTCAATGTTGCGGTCGCCAAGACCATGGAGCTAGTGAACGCTTTGCGTAAGGCAATTGATTCTGGCACAGGTGCTTCCAACCCCGCAGTTCGCGAGGGCGCTGAGGAGCTTACCAAGGGTTTGAGTTTGTTTGCCCCCTATGTTGCTGAGGATATGTGGCACACTCTTGGTTTTGAAACACCGGTAGCACTTGCAGGATTGCGTGATGTTGAGCCAGAACTTCTGGTGAAAGACACTGTGGTTGCAGTTGCACAGGTGAATGGAAAGCTCAGGGACAAATTTGAGGTTTCCTCATCTATTTCGGATGAGCATTTAGAACAGCTTGCGCGCTCTAGTGAAAATGTTCAGAGGGCTATTGGAGACGGCGAAATTGTGAAGGTCATTGTTAAGTCGCCAAAGCTTGTAAACATTGCAGTTAGAAACTCATAATCAGCGTAGTTTTCCACAAATAGCTTCAAGCAGTTTTCTTGCTTAGTCGCTGGGCTAGCTTTTTTCTGTGGATTTATATGAAAAAGCCAAGCAACTAATTGCCACCACCAGTAAATTCAAGCTTGCCCTTTTTGGCTTGGCCGCAATTCTCATTGGCTGGATACTTTGGCCAAGGATGGATTCACAGGAAATCCTGGAACCGGCAACTTCTGTAGAGACAGTTTCATCTTCAGTAATCAGCATCCACGTTGTCGGTGAGGTTGTGAGCCCGGGGTTATATGAATTAGAACTTGGTAGCAGGGTTAGTGATGTCATTGAGCTCGCTGGTGGTTTTAGTGAGAGCGCTAGTACGCAAAGTGTGAATCTAGCCCGAGTCCTGGTTGATGGTGAGCAGCTGATTGTTACCTCGGTTCAAGAATTTATAGAGATTCAAGACTCAAAAATCAGCATCAACGAGGGATCCATCGAACAGCTGGATGAGTTGCCCGGGGTCGGCCCTTCGATTGCTGCAAAAATAATCGACCACCGAGAAAAAATTGGCCGATTTCGGTCTGTAGAACAGTTGGTTGAAGTCAATGGCATTGGGTCAAAGATGTTGGAAAACATAAGGGACATGATTCGGCTTTGATTGCTCTGAGTGCGGGCATTTGGCTTGCCAGAATCATTGAACTGACAGTTTCACCGGTAATTGGGGTAATCGGTTTCGTGTTAGCAATAATCGTAGTCGTATTTCATGAGCGCAGACTTCTCAGCTTCGCCATTCTGGTTTCGGTCATTGGTCTAACCGCCTCAACCTTGCAGGTTTTCAATGCCGTTGATGATTCTGAGTTTTCAATGATTGAAAATCGCCTGGTTTTAGAGGGCGAATTCAGGGTT
>Ga0209923_1000041_pt1 | contig 42083 bp, 42 predicted proteins | sample SalPon1_A_H2O_MG_FD_185696 | JGI IMG/M metagenome (GOLD analysis project Ga0209923, IMG submission 185696) | Salt pond water microbial communities from South San Francisco under conditions of wetland restoration - Salt Pond MetaG R1_A_H2O_MG... | ecosystem: Environmental > Aquatic > Non-marine... | reverse complement strand
TTACCTTGACAGGGTAAAAGTCGTTGGTTCGAATCCAACATGACCCACATCAAGCAGCATTCCAATGCCGATAGGCATTGGGTTTTTTTTATTAGTAAACCAGCTAAAGTACTGATTTTTGCGGGTTTACCAATAAAAATTATATAAAATCACCACAAAATTAAAATGGTATGCTGTGATAAAACAAAATTGTGATTTTAAAAACTAACTAAAGCATACCGGACTTCGATAAACTCAGTAAAGGTTCTTAATGATATGGTGGGATAAAAATTGAAAAATCATTAACCGGATAAGATTTCCTGTCAGCCAAAAGGCAGGCAAAGCGATCTTTTTTGCTTTTTCGGAATGACAAAATGGATGGAAATGGTGTGCTGTAATTAAAAAGAAAACGACATAAAAAAGCAGCCGTCTCAAAACAAGAATTTGAGGCGGTTTTTTTTAAGGTTCAATATTTAATCTTAAAAAGAAATTTTGATCATAGTTTATAAGAAAAGTACTTTATGCGCTTTTCTTTCTAAGATCATGAGCTAAAGCGTGTAATCCGAACTCTAATTCTACTTTTTCATTTCCTCTATGTAAAACCTCTTAAAATCTCGGTTGTGTTTGATATGACCAAATACAGGTTCTACACCAGCTGTACGTTTTTTTCTGTGATATTCGCCTAGATTACTTAATAAGTTTTCTCTTATTTTATGTTTATGACGTTCTAACTCATGGTTACGCTCTACTTGACGGTTGTTTTTCCTTTAAAACAAACTCCTCTTAATGGACATCCCTGACAGTTCTTTGCTCCGTAAATACTAGATTCTTGTTGATAACCAGATCTAGTTTTTGTCTTTTTAGTGCTGACTTTTTCCATTTTCTGACCCATCTGGCAAACGTAATAATCCTCTTCTTCGTTGTAATGAAGTTTATCTCTTTGGAAATCAGTATTCTTCTTTCGTTTTTTATTTTTAGTTAAGCCATTTTATTTGTCAAAGGTGTTGTATTTTACATAGGTTTTTATGTCATTTTCTTCTAAATGATCATAATTTTCTTGGCTTCCGTAGCCAGCATCTGCGGTGATTATTCCAGGCTTTTGTTCGTATAAAGAAGTAAAACTTTCAATGTGTGGTTTAAGAGTTGAACATCATTAGTAGTTTGATGTATCGTGTAATGCAGGACAAATTGATCTTCGGTGCTTATTTGTGTATTGTAGCCTGGCTTTAGTTGACCATTCTGCATATTGTCATCTTGCATACGCATAAAAGTGGCGTCACGATCTGTTTTGCTGTAGCTGTTTCGCCCTGCTAAAATTTGTTCTTGTTCCTGGTATTTCCTTAGGTTATTAGCAAAATTTTTATCGATATATCTTGCCTTTGCTTTAGCTTTTGAAGAAGATCTTGAGTTTTTCTTCAGTATGTTCTCTATCTTTTGAGCGGTTTGCTCTACCTTGTCGGGGCTTATTTCTTTAAAGTCACGTGGTTCGGGGTCTTTATCTTCTTCATCAGCGATACTTTGCGCATAATCCCACATTTGCTCAAGTTGTTCTACCATTTTTTCCTTTCTTGTTTTAATGGAATTTTCCCAAACGAAAGTGTATCTAGTTGCGGCAGATTCTATTTTAGTGCCATCAGTGTAGATTTGCTTGAGCGTTAATCAGTACATCAAGATAATGAAAATCAAGATAATAAGCTATTTATTAATGAAATAAATTGATCAAAAATAAAAATAGCCGCCTCGGGTTATGAGACGGCTACTTAATTAACAGTATAAACTAAAAATAAATTAGAAGTTATAGCTTAAAGATAGGTTCCAGGTTGTGCCAAATCCCCACCAAACGTAGTTTCTGTTGTCAATACCTTGTGTTGTACCTTGCGTATCAGCATCAGTATGAATGTTTGTGTTAGACTCAGAAATGTACTCTTCATCAAATACGTTGTTCACATTGAGTCTTAGGAACAAGTCAGATTGGTCAAAATTAAATCTGTAATCAACACCGGCATCAACCACAGTATAAGAAGGAAGTTTTAAAGCTCCTTTGTTATCTTCATTTAAAAACTCTTCATCATTAGGCGCAAAATCAGCATATAAATTGTCAAAATAACGCGCTCCTGCATCAATTGACAAACCTTCTGTGATTTGATAATCAGCAGACAAAGCAGCTGTAGTTTGAGCAGCATCACCTACTTTAACATCTTCTAAGAATAAAGTAGCCGAAGCATCCGGAACAAAATTATTGTTCTCATCAAACACTCTTGAGTTTACATCATCTCTGTATCGCCAGTTTCCTACAGAAAGCATACCATCAATTTGCAATCCCGGGATAGGCTTTGCAAACACCTCAAGTTCTAGACCCTGGTGCAATTGCTCAACATTAGAAAACTGTGCGGTACCGCTTTGGCCATTTAGAAAGTCAAAACCGGTTGTAAAAAATCTATCACTCCATAATGTATTATAGAAATTAAGTCTAACATTTAATGTAGATGTTGTATAACCATAACCAACTTCAAATGAAGTGATGCTTTCATTTTCTGCATCCTCATTAACCGCATTAGCAAAATTAGGGAAGATCGCATCAAAAAATGGCTGTCTTGATATATAACCGGCATTAAAAAAGGCATTATGCTGATCATCAAAATTGTAGTTAAAACCACCTTTTACATAACCACCTATTTTGTTTTCATCATCGCTTTCTACATTATTAGGCTCATCAAAATAATCTATTCGCTGATAATTCTGGTTGGAGATTCCATATTGTAAAATAGCAGAATATTTATCATCTTCTTTATATTCAAATAAACCATTAAAACTTGCCCATTTAACCAGGCCTATATTGTAATAATTTATTTTATCAGAATCAATTCCGGTTTGTCTAAAAGGTTCAGCATCTATCGTCTCAGTTAATATCAATCCGTCCGTAAGGTTTTCATTTCCGGTACTTACATAAGCATCTAACCCTAAAAGATCATTTAACACTCTATAGTGATAGCCTCTATAAGTTCTTAGATCAACACCGCCACCTATGGTCCAGTTACCTTTTTCATATTTTAGTTTAGAAATAGCACCGTACCAGTTATGCGAGTTCATTGAAGCCCTTCTAATGGCTACATTACTATTTACGCCGTTTTCTTCATAACCGTTTGACCCTAAAATTAAACCATTATAAGGACCATCTACCTGATAAGGACTTCCAGCTCTGTTATTAGCTACAACTGTATCAAAATCTATAGTACCGTTTTCTCTTCTAAATGCTGTATTACCATCATTGATGAACGAAGTTAAGTCTTCACGGAAAGGATTAATGCCAAAGTTACGACCTCTTGGTCCGGTACCGCCACCACGACCCCATGAACCGTAAAGGGCAGTTGATAATTTTAGGTGATCAGATATTTCCCAATCCCAATTTAAAGTACCAATAGGTTTGTTATAGAAATTTCTTCTAAAGTTATCTTCTTCGCCGTTTAAAGTTCCCCAGTCGATATTAAATTTTCTAGGTGAATTTCCTCCAAAATTTTCATAATCCCTAAGACTTATCCAGCTTCTTCTTTGATGGTGTCACTGTCCGGCACCCGTAAAAGTAAAATTGAAAGCATGGTCGCTATCATCAGGTGCATAACCAAAAGAAGCAAAGTAAGTGTAACCTTCGCCTTTAGTACCATCAACATAACCATCACCTTCCCAGCGGCTTAATAATACACTGGCTGCCCAACCTTTATCATTTAAACCTGTGTTGTAAGCTGCTAATGTTTTAAGGTAATTATCGTTTCCAACTAAAGTCTGTATTCTTCCACCCTCTTGTTTTTCAGTTGATTTGGTCACAATATTGATTGTACCACCTACTGATGGAACAGCAAGGTTAGTAGCACCTAAGCCACGCTGTACCTGAATACCGGCGGCAACATCAGCTAAACCTAACCAGTTAGACCAATAAACGCGACCGTTTTCCATGTCGTTGACCGGCTGACCATTAATAACTACTGAAGTATTAACCTGATTAAAACCTCTCACGTTAATCCTGGAATCTCCAAACCCACCTCCTTGTTTTGTTACATAAACAGATGGTGTCTGTTCCAAAACTTCAGGAAATTCCTGATTACCGATTTTTTGCCTGATGTAATCTGATCTTACAGTAGAAATGGCAATAGGCGTTTCACGTTGTAATGCTACATCTAACACATCTTGCCCTACTAATACAACTTCTTCTAATTCATTGCCCATTTGAAGGTTAATAGTCCCTAAATCAATTTCCTGTTGACCATCAAAAGTAAATTGCTTTTCTACGGTCTTAAAACCTACATAAGAAATAAAAACTATACCTTCGTCATCATTTACATTTAATTCAAATTTACCATCAGCACCGGTAATAGTACCGTTAGATGAACCCTTTACATAAACTGAAGCGCCTGGTAAGGGCTCTGATAATTCACTGTCAATAACCTTTCCGGTAATGACATTTTGTGCATTTGCCAGAAAAGCACACATTACAAATAATAAGAATAAATAATTTTTCATGGTTGATTAAAGTTTAAATTTTTAGCAAATCTATTTTGGGAAAATCCAAAAGGGTTTTGTGAATTGTTAAGGAAAGGTTGTTTTTATAAATGATAAATATATTTTTATAATATACTAATAATCTGTATTTTAAATAAAAAATATTGTTTTTTTTTCAGGTTAAGCTTAAATTTGTCACAGTTAGAATTAACCATAAGATAAATCCTAATTAGTTTTTGTTTAACATTTAAGTTAATAGAAAAACCGGTGCCGGTTTTATTTTTTTGATATTTAAGTGTTTATTTGTTAATAGGATGATTTTTTATTGAACTGCATCTTTAAAACTTAATTTTTATGACTTAAACTTAGCGTAACCTAAATCTATCTTAAAGACTATTAATTTGTCATATAAATACAATTACATGAAAGCTATCTTACTTCTTTTGTTAATATCATGGACTCATTTAATCAATGCACAATTGCAAAATGGACCTATGTTAGGTTATGTTAACCACAGAGAAGTCGCTATATGGGTGCAAACACATGATGAAGCAAAAGTGGAGATTATCTACCATTCTGTGGGCAGTAATAAACCCTATATAGAATCGACCCAAACTTCAAATAATCAGGCTAATACAGCTACTATTGTTGCTGATTCTTTACAGTCTGGCACCACTTATCAATATCAAATAAAGGTCAATAATCAATTCGTAGGAGATAAAGACAGATACTTTAAATTTTCTACTCAAAAGCTGTGGCAATGGCGAGAAAAGCCGCTTGAATGGAAAATAGCCTTAGGGAGTTGCACCTATATCAATGAAAAAGAATACGACCGTCCTGGTAAGCCTTATGGTGGTGACTATTCTATTTTTAATGCGGTTCATGAAAAAGAACCTGATATTATGCTTTGGTTAGGAGATAATATTTACATGCGTGAAGTAGATTTTTATGGTTTATCCGGTTATCAAAAACGCTATACCCATAGTCGTGATATCAAACCATTACAAAAATTATTAGCTCAAACACATCATTACGCCATCTGGGATGATCATGATTATGGGCCGAATAATTCCGATAGGAGTAATGTTCATAAATATGATGCCTTAACAGCTTTTAAGCAATTTTGGGCAAACCCAACTTATGGATTTGATGGTAACCAATGTGCCGTGACGCAGTTTAAATATAACGATGCTGAATTCTTTCTTCTAGATAACCGATGGTTTAGAAGCCCTAATAAAAGAAAAACAGGCAAAAGAGAATATTTAGGTGAGAAGCAACTGCAATGGCTGATTGATGCTTTAGTTACTTCTACGGCAACATTCAAATTTATAGCTGTAGGCGGTCAGGTTTTAAATGATGCTCCTGTTTATGAAAATTATGCCACTTATCCTGAAGAGAGAGCTAAACTGCTGAACCTCCTTGTTGAAGAAGAATTAAAAAATGTCATTTTCTTAACCGGCGATCGTCATAAAACAGAGTTGAGTAAGATCAAGCGAAACGGTATCGTTTTTTACGACCTGACTGTATCGCCATTAACATCAACAGCTTATAATTCTTCTGATGAACCTAATCAAAACCGGGTTGAAGGGACTCACTATGCAAAAAGAAACTTTAGCATTCTTGAGTTTTCAGGTGATTTCAAAAACAGGCAATTAAAAATGTGTGTTTTTGATAAAGTAGGGCGTCAAGTCTGGTCAAAAACTATAACTAAACAATAGTAAAGCTTCCATAATTTAGTTTAATTACCTATCATCAATCAAAATCTTTGGAATGTTTTAATAAGCTGATTGTAAAAGTTGTTTATACTTAAGTTTCAAACTTATTTCATGTCATTAAGTATAAGTATTATTTTATTTATAGCGATAGGAATAGTTATAGCATTTGCCGGCTATTATCTGGTTAAGTTAGCTGATCAGCTGGCGGATATTACCGGCATAGGTGAAGCTTTTTTCGGTGCTATTTTGTTAGGAGCTATCACATCGCTGGCAGGAATAATCAAATCGGTATCTTCTGCATATCAGGGTCATCCGGAGTTATCTATCAGTAATGCATTAGGCGGTATTGCGGCGCAAACGCTCTTTTTAGCTCTTGCTGATTTCTTTCATAAAAAAGCTAATTTAGAGCATTCATCTGCTTCCTATGAAAATCTTTTAGTAGGCTTGCTCTTAATAATTATGTTGTGCTTTACTTAAATGGTCGTTTTTTCGCCTGAAATTTCTGTATTTGAAATCCATCCGGCGTCAATCATATTATTACTCATCTATTATGCCGGAAATAGTTTAATACAAAAAGCAAAGAAAGCACCTATGTGGTATCCCAGATCAACTATTGAAACCGTTCAGGATAAACCCAATGCTGAAAATCTCAAAAAGACCAATCTTTATCAATTATGGTTCAAATTTGCCGGATTAGCTATTATTGTTGGTTTGTCTGGTTATGGAATTGCTGAATTAGGGATAAGTATCGCAGGAGAAACTGGCCTTTCAGAAGGTTTAGTAGGCAGCCTATTTACGGCTATGGTCACTTCGTTTCCTGAGCTGATAGTCACCATTGCCGCCATAAGACAAGGCGCTTTAACACTTGCGGTGGCTAATATAATTGGTGGTAACTCATTTGATATATTGTTCTTATCTTTTACTGATATAGCATATCGCGATGGTTCACTGTACCACGCTTTTGGTCATTAACAGATCTATGTCCTCTTTCTTACTCTCATGCTCACTGCCATTTTGATAAGTGGATTATTGATCCGGCAGAAGGAAGGTATCATCAAGATCGGTTGGGAAACAGCTTTGATTATCGTCATTTTTATCAGTGGTTACGCGATATTGTATGGGTAATCCCTTCACCGCGTCTTTAGCCAGCCGGTAATACTTAAACGCAAACCCTTATTGACGGGCTTAACCTCATGAAATGATAATCTGATACTAGAGTTTGCTATCATTTTGAATTTTACAGCTAAGGTCGATAACGCATTAGCAAGATAATAAGAATAAATAAGCAGGAAACTCTATTCATGCTTTTACTTTATAGCTCTATGACCTAATGTTATCAGTCTTTAAAATAGCTGAAATCCTCACCTACATCTATCCGTTTAATGGTTTCGTACATCAATTGTATGGTGTTCTCCACATCTTTTTTATCTACCATTTCCACGGTAGTGTGCATATACCTTAAAGGTAATTGGATCAGAGCAGAAGCAACTCCGCCGTTGCTGTAGGCAAAAGCATCTGTATCCGTACCTGTGATCCTGCTGGTCGCTAAACGTTGAAAAGGTATTTTTTTGCTTTCAGCGGTATCCACCACAAGGTCTCTCAATCTATTTTGCACAGCCGGTGCATAGCATATTACCGGACCATCACCCATTTTGGTCAATCCTTCTTTTTTCTTGTTGATCATCGGCGTCGTCGTGTCATGACAAACATCGGTAACGATCGCCACATTTGGTTTGATGCGTTGCGTGATCATTTCGGCACCGCGTAAGCCAACTTCTTCCTGGACGGAATTCGTGATATATAGTCCAAGGTCTAATTGGTCCTTATTTTCTCTGATCATCTTGGCAACTTCAGCGATCATAAAACCACCTACGCGATTATCGATAGCACGGCAAACGAACTTATCTTCGTTGAGCTTGAAAAATTCATCCGGATATGTGATCACACAACCTACATGAACGCCTTTGTTCTCAACCTCTTCTTTACTAGAGCAGCCTATGTCAACGAATATAGTATCCGGCTTTGGTGATTTTTCGTTCACTCTATCCCTCGTGTGGATGGCTGGCCAACCAAAAACTCCCTCAACGATACCGCTCTTTGTATGGATGTTCACTCTTTTTGAAGTCGCGATCTGATGATCACTACCGCCATTCCTGATAACATAGATCAAGCCTTCATCCGTAATATAATTGACATACCAGGAGATCTCATCTGCATGGCCTTCCAGTACTACTTTATATTTGGCATCCGGGTTGATCACCCCAACGGCCGTTCCGTAAGTATCGGTTATAAAGTCATCTACATAAGGTTCAAGGTACTTCATCCATAGTTTTTGACCTTCTGCCTCATAGCCGGTAGGTGCTGCATTATTGAGATATTTTTCCAGAAAATCTATTGAGCTTTTGTCCATAGTTCAATTTTTTTAAGGTGCTAAATTAGTAAGAAAATAGCATGGAAAGAGGTTTGAATGATTATTTTTGGAATGATTTTAGCATTTAATATTATTGATGAAAGATTGTATCAAAATAGCAGCAATCCTACTAACTTTCACCTTCAACCATACTTACGCACAAGTAAAGCATAAGACTACGGATGCTAATGAGAACGGTTCTATCAAACAGATCATCATATTTGAGAACGATACGATCGTCAATGATGCCATACAACTCGATGAGGTAATGATCATGCCTAAAATTGAATTTGATAACAAGAATGATTATCGCTCCTATATCATTTTGCAACGCAAGACAAGAAAAGTATGGCCTTTTGCGGTTCTGGCATCGAAAAGATTGGATAGTTTAAAAAGTCGGCTTGAGAAGATCGATTCTAAAAGCAAAAGAAGAAGATATACGAAAATGGTCCAGGAGTACATGGAGGGCAAGTTCAAAGAGCGATTGAAAAAACTTACGCACACCGAAGGACAGATATTGGTTAAACTGATGCACAGGCAGATCGGCGTGACCACTTATGAGCTGCTCAAGGACTTGAAAAGTGGCTGGAACGCTTTTTGGTATCAGACTACAGCAAAATTGTTCGAGATATCCTTAAAAGAAGAATATCAACCGGCCAAGGAAAAACGCGACTTTATCATAGAAGATATCTTGAGACGTTCATTTGAAAATGATATCCTGGAAGAACAAGAACCTGCCTATGATCTCAATTTTTCTGAACTAGTTGATATATGGGGAGACCGCATCCAATTCTATGAATAGGTCAATGCTCGTTCAATCCAAAATCCGCATAAGCATCCATGCCATGTTCATGAAGGTCAAGACCTTCCATTTCTTCTCTATTGGAAACACGTAATCCAAGGGTCTTTTTAATCGTGAAGAGTATAAGGAATGCTGATACACAACAGAAAAAAGCTATGATGGATATACTGATGAACTGTACCAGGAATTGATCAAGACTTGCTTTAGCACCTAGTATTCCCACAGCAATCGTTCCCCAAATCCCACAAAACAAATGTACCGCAATGGCGCCTACAGGATCGTCAAGCTTCCAACGGTCGATGAGGTTAACAGCGACCACAACGATAACTCCTGATATTAGACCGATCAAAATGGATTCTAATGGTGACATAAGGTCAGCTCCCGCCGTAATCCCTACCAGACCACCTAAAACACCGTTCATGAACATGGTAACGTCATAGTTCTTGAACCATAGTGTTGAACTGACAAAAGCAGATATTCCACCAGCTGCGGCCGATAAACTTGTCGTCACAAGGACCAATGAAGTAAGTGCCGGGTCAGCCGATAGGACAGAACCGCCATTAAACCCGAACCATCCTAACCATAAAATGAACACGCCAGCCACTGCAATAGGAATATTATGTCCGGGAATGGCAAGCGATCTCCCTTCGTTGGAGAACTTCCCTTTTCGGGAACCTAATAACACCACGGCGATCAAGGCTGCCCAACCACCAACGGAATGCACTATAGTGGATCCCGCAAAATCATAAAAGCCATCGGTCTCAAGTTCCGCCCCTAAGAAGCTGTTCATGGTACTTAAAAAACCGCCGCCCCAATGCCACGAACCGACTATCGGATAGATCAAACCGACATAGATCACGCTAAAGAGCATGAAAGCATCCAGGCGGATACGTTCTGCGACTGCTCCAGAAACAATGGTCGCTGCCGTCGCTGCGAACATTCCCTGAAAGATGAAATCCGTCCAGTAGGTATAGCTGCCATCCGCATAATCAATGGAAACACCATCTACACCTAAGGGCAAACCGAATCCGTTGAACCCCAGATAACCATTGAATTCACCTGGATACATCAAACTGAATCCACCTGTAAAGTAGATCAGTAGTCCTGCACAAATAATGAACATGTTCTTGAACAGGATGTTTATGGTATTTTTTTGTCGGGTTAGACCCGTTTCTAACAAGGAAAAGCCAAGATGCATAAAAAAGACCAATGCCGTACAAAGCATCATCCAGACGTTGTTCGTAGTAAATAGGTCCGCTGTCATTTTGATAGGGTTTTAAGATTAATTGATCGCTATATTTCCTGATTCTCCAGTCCTTATCCTGTAGGTTTCACGAACATCCGAAACGAATATCTTTCCATCACCTACATCGCCGGTCCTTGCAGCACGCATAAGGGTTTGTACGGTTATGGGTTCAAAATCATCAGATACGATGATGACCAGATATCTCCGTTGAATATCGGAAGTGCTGTACGCTACACCACGATAAACATGACCTTCTTTTTCATTACCAACGCCGGTTACATCCCAATAACTGAAAAAATTGACCTGAATGTCATGGAGTGCTTCTTTGACTTCATCAAACTTTGATTTCCGTATAATAGCTTCTACCTTTTTCAAAACATAGAATTTTATTTCAAAAATAAATTTATTTTTAAAATACCCTATAAAAAATAGGGGTAAAATTTAAAAATTACTTTTTTATAAACATAGACCCCATAAAAAAATATTAAACATAATTATTTAAAAATATTAGTGTTTAAATAAAGTCAATTGATAAAAAAAATCCCTGAATATGGATCCAGGGATTTTACAAACCATAAAAATCAGCCTAGCTGATAAGAGTAAGTGCTAATTCTTTAGATAAACGAACTCCAGTTCATTAATACTGGAAAAGGATTGTCCAGAAGGAACATTAAAGTAATCCGCAACATCACTTTCCGTAACGATAAAGCTAAGCGTGTTGTTTTGAAGATCCACATTTAATGTTTCTGTTTCTTGCGAACCATCTAAGGTGACAGTAACGCTTAGTTCGCTGTTGTTCAATGTGTAACTTCCAGAGTCGGTTCTCAAACTGCAATTAAAGCTTGGTGATGTGGAATCATCATAATCAATTTCCGATGATACGGCAGTTACATTTCCGTTATTATCAAAGTCCAGGCTCATTCCGTCAAAACAATCGGTCTGGTTCATTACGTTCGGGTCGGAATTACCGTTAACTTCCAGGTCAACCGCCGGAGTCGAGTTTATCTCTACAAGCGACCAATTGCCCACGATATCAGAGCTGCTTAAGGTCTGGTTCGTAGTATCATCGTCAGAACAACTTGTGATGAAGGTTGATAATAGTACTAATAATGAAATTTTGATATGTTTTATCGTCATAATTATCTTGATGTGATTATAAAAGTTAAGCTATTCGAAAGCTTATTTTTATCGAATATACCGTTAGCCATCTTAAAATTTTTTTAGAAAAAGGAATTGCCCATGATTTAGCTTGAGTTGTTTTATTTTTTTATAAATCGGTTTTTGATTGAAATAATCAATATTTATATTTCAAATATAATTAATTCCACATAACCAGGAAAGCTTCACGGTCATATTATCTTTTGTCTATTTTCTGATGTCCTACTTGGTTACGACCGATCCACAGCATTACCCTCAGCTTTTTTGATCCAGTTGGTGCCTATTCTTTTGGTGTTATCTGCACCCAGTTCTCTAAGTGTCTCCACATCTTTGATCAAATTTTGCTGGCCGGTTAATTTTCGCATCGCATCATCATAAGCGGTCTTTGAGGTATTGATGTTCCTTCCCACTTTCTTCAATTCCTCGATCAGATTGACGAACTTATCATATAAACTTCCCGCGTGTTTGGCGATTTCATTAGCATTTTGTTGCTGTTTCTCATTTTTCCACACCATATCCACGGTTCGTAATGTTGATAATAATGTAGTAGGACTTACCATCAGGATGTTCTTCTTAAAAGCGGTGTAGAAAAAATTGGCATCCTCATTCTGGGCGATGTACAAGGCCGGTTCTATTGGAATGAACATCAGCACGAAATCCGGCGAGGTTTCATCGCCAAATTGTTGATAGTTCTTTTCGCTGAGTTGATTGATATGTGTCTTCATCGCCATGACGTGTTGTTTTAAGTGCGCCTTCTTCTCCGCTTCGTCATCGGTCTTGGTGAACTTTTCATAAGCGGATAAAGATACTTTAGAATCGATGACCATCTTTTTGTCATTAGGCAACCATACGATCACGTCCGGGACTAATTTTTTACCGTCATCCGTGGTTTGCGTGGCTTGTGTTTCATATTCCCTGCCTTTTTCTAATCCGGATTGTTCTAAAACGCGTTCTAATATCAATTCACCCCAATTTCCCTGGGCTTTTTTATCGCCTTTCAGAGCGCGTGTCAGGTTATTGGCTTCTTCAGATACTTTGATGTTCTGCTCTTGCAGATTTTTAAGCTGCTGCCCTAACTGGGAGTTCTTCGCGATAAAATCCTGATTGTTCTTATCTACTTTTTCTTCAAAGGTCTTGATCTTATCTTTGAGCGGATTCAATATCTGCTCGATGTTCTCCTTGTTGAGGTTGGTGAATTTTTCAGATTTCTTATCTAATATTTTGTTTGCCAGGTTTTCAAATTCTTTGGTAAACTTCTCCTGCAATTTGGTCAGTTCGTCTTTCTGTTCATTCAGTTTTTCCTGTAGATGATCATTATCTGATTTTAGCGTATTGACTTGTAAGGCCAGTTGGTCTTTTTCGCTTCTGATGCTTTCCTTTTCCTTGTGGAGTTGCTCGATCTCGGATCGCTTTTCTTCCTGAACTTGGTTTTTCTGTTGATCTTGTTCCTCGATTTTTTGTTGCTTGAATTCGATGTCTTTTTCTAGCGATTGGATCTTCGCCGTAGTTTTTGAAGCGGCTAATTTTTGACCTATCAAAATACCAATACCTAAGCCGACCAGTGCGATTATACCGGATATGATGAATTCCATAATAAAGGTTTGCGTTATATTTTTATTGCTTTTTTACTGTTTTTAAAATTAATAAATTTATGGGATTAATGCCTAATCCGCTTACATCTTTTTGGCTAAATCGCATCACTTCATCGTAATAAAGCGGTATCACGGGAGCTTTTTCCATGATTAGCGAATCCATTTTCTTATATAGCGGAATGCGTTTTTTAGCGGTGTTCATTCTAAGGCTTGAATTATAAAGCGAATCAAATGTAGAATTCTTAAAATGCGTATAGTTCGGTCCGTTAGGGGCAAAATTAGCTGAATAGAATAGACTCAAATAGTTCTGCGCATCCGGATAATCGGCGATCCAGCTGGCGCGAAAAATGCTCAGCTCACCACGCGACCGCTTTTGCCGTATCGTAGAAGCCGGCATCACATTAAGCGATACCTGTAAGCCTAATCGCTCGTATTCTTTCTGAATGAATTCCATCAGGTCTAAATAACTGGGATTTGTGCTGATCTCCAGTTCGATATTTAATCCCTGTTCATCTTTTAAGGATCGTATCAACTGTGCTGCCTTTTCCGGTTGATACGTGTAACCGGACGTTCCAAATCCCGGTAAACCTTTAGGGATAAACCCATGGTTAGCCGGAAAACCAATGCCGTTCCGCATAAAACGGATCATTTTTTGTCGGTCAAACCCATAGTTCAACGCCTGTCTTAATTTTTTATGCTGGAGTAGAGAAGTGGTGTCATCTACAAAAATACCCAGATATTCTGTGTTGAGATAGGGCGCTTTTTCCAGTTGGATACGGTCTTCATATTTCGGGTTTAATTCGCCATTTCCGGTCAGCATTTCATCTTTATAAGACGGTGCTAACCCGCTCATAAAATCTAAATTGCCCTGAATGAATTGCATAAACTCACTTTTCTTTTCGGTTAAGAAAGTGATGCTCACCGCTTCTAAATAGGGTAATTTTTGACCCGTTGTATCTGTTTCGTGATAATCTGCATAGCGGCGTAATACCATTTTCTCATTCTCTTCCCAGCGTTTAAGATAAAAAGCTCCGGTGCCTATCGGATCATTCCTTAGGTTGATATTACACTTATCAATTTCATTCGGGATGATGGAGCAAAACTTCATGCTGAGCAGACCCAAAAACGCCGGGAATCTCTTTTTGAGCTTGATTTCTACGGTTGATACATTTGTAGCAGAAATAACATCAACATTATTAAGTACCCAGGCGCCGGGCGAAGCCAATGTTTTGCTTCTTAACCTTTCCAGGCTAAAAACTACATCTTTGGCATCAACAATCCTGCTTTTCCTGTCCTGAAAACAATCATGTGGATGAAAAAGGATACCTTTTTTAAGCTGGAAAGTATAGGTTAATCCATCATCGCTGATATTCCAATCTCTGGCCAGGTCAGGCTGTACGTTCAGTTGGTCATCTAATTTGACCAGCGTATTGTAAATTTGATGGCAAGGCCAAATATTCCGCTGGTCTTTAGCAAAAGCCGGGTCTAACGATGTGATATTAGCGTGTTCATTATACCGGAAAACTTTCTTATCATCTACGGTATGATCGGCTGGAAAACAACTTGCAATCAATAGCAGTACCATTAGAATTGCACTCATCTTGAGCAACATCGGCCTCAATCGGTCTAAAATCAAGTTGAGATTGTCAGTTAAAGTCAATACTTTTGCATTTCCTGCGAAGATAACAACTTATTTTTCGCTTAATTAGATAAAAATGAAAACGGTTGCATTTTACACCCTGGGCTGTAAGCTGAATTTTTCTGAAACATCCACCATTGCGCGCGATTTTGAATCAAATGATTTCAAGCGGGTAGATTTTTCAAAAGCAGCAGATATCTATGTGATCAATACTTGTAGTGTGACAGAAAATGCAGATAAGAAGTTTAAATCTGTAGTAAATCGTGCCTTAAAGAAAAATCCTGATGCTTTTGTCATCGCGGTAGGATGTTATGCGCAATTACAACCGGATGAGATCGCTGATATCCATGGTGTTGACCTTGTTCTGGGGGCGACGGAAAAATTTAATGTGACGCAATATCTGGGCGATCTAGTAAAGAGCGAGAAAGGTCAGGTGCATTCTTGCGAGATCAGTGAAGCTGATTTTTATGAAAGTGCTTATGCGATAGGCGATAGAACGCGCGCTTTCCTTAAAGTTCAGGACGGTTGCGATTATAAATGCACGTATTGCACAATTCCGTTAGCCCGCGGTATTTCCAGATGTGATGCTTTAGAAAACGTGCTTCAAAATGCAAAGGATATTGCTGATCAGGATATTAAGGAAATCGTGCTTACAGGAGTGAACATCGGTGATTATGGCAAAGGTGAATTTGGCAATAAAAAACATGAGCATACTTTTTTAGACCTGGTAAAACATTTAGATGAAGTAGAAGGTATAGAAAGGTTGCGGATTTCATCTATTGAACCTAATTTGCTCAAAGATGAAACCATTGCATTTGTCGCTTCCAGCCGATCTTTTGTGCCGCATTTCCACATTCCATTACAAAGTGGCAGCGATAGACTATTAAAGAAAATGCGCCGTCGCTATTTGACGAAATTGTATACAGGTCGAGTGTTTGCCATTAAAGAAGCGATGCCACAAGCTTGCATAGGCGTAGATGTCATCGTAGGATTTCCCGGTGAAACAGAAGAAGATTTCCTAACGACCTATAATTATCTGAATGAACTACCGATCTCCTATTTGCACGTGTTCACCTATTCTGAAAGACCAAATACGCCGGCGGCTGAAATGGATGATCAGGTTCCTGTGAATATCCGTAAAAAACGCAGTAAGCTATTACGCGGATTATCGGCTAAAAAACGTCGTGCTTTTTATGAAGATCAGTTGGAATCTGAACATACCGTATTATTCGAAGGTGAGAATAAGCAAGGTTACATTCATGGATTTACAGAAAATTACGTCAAGATAAGAAAGCCCTGGAATCCTTATTTGGTCAATCAGTTACATCAGGTAACTTTAGATGAGATCGATGAAGAAGGATTTGTGCGCGCCTCATTAGTGCCGGAAGGTGAAGCTATCGCTTAGATAGCCATACCAACGGGCAACATTTTTTTATATCTCAATTTATTCATTTTGATGAACTTCTTTACAAAAGGAGACGTTGGTACAATGGTCATTTCCTTTTCTTTCAGATGATCCAGGACGGCCTTAATGAAAAGGTCCACAATGACTTCATCGTGAACTTCCTGCGCGAACTTCACCTTGGAAAGGAACAGGTTCCTTTCGTTATCAGAATACTCTATTGCGATGAGCTGGTCTTTGATATCAGACTCAAACTGTCTTAGGAAATCGTTCTGTCTTATAACAATATCTGCTGATTCCATTTTTGATGAACTTACCAAATAAATTATAAACTCGCGATATTTGTCAGGATATCTAAAGCCATTTATTTGTAAATTTGTAACTACAAATATATAACATTCAGTAAACAACTGGGATCAACGAAATTAAATAATCCTTTGAAAGACTTCAGAAATAATGGACAAGCCGTTTATCTAATGCCGGGAATGGCAGCGGACCCTACTATTTTTGAATATTTGGAGTTCCCGGATGAATTTGAGGTTCACTGGTTATCCTGGAAGTTACCGGATAAGAATGAAAGCATTCAGGAATATGCGGCCAGGATGTGTGTTGAGGTCCATCATCCAGCACCGATATTAATAGGTGTTTCCTTTGGTGGAGTCATTGTTCAGGAAATGAGCAAGATCATCAATACAGGTAAAGTCATCATCATTTCGAGCATTAAGACCCATCATGAACTTCCACCTCGAATGAAGTTCGCCAGGGACACAGGGATCTATAAATATTTACCTACGGGTTCTCTGGATTACATTTACCAGATCGATCGATTGCCGGTTGGAAATTTCATCAAGAAGAGATTGCAGCTTTACAAGACCTACTTGTCCGTCAATGATAAAGAATATTTGGACTGGTCCATCAAGAACCTGGTTTGCTGGCAACAGGAAGCTCCGCCAGAAGGACTTGTCCATATCCATGGCGATTTAGATCTCGTGTTTCCCATCAAATATATTAAAGACCCTATCGTTCTTAAAGGTGGTACGCATATCATGATCCTGAACAGATTTAGATGGTTCAATGAACATCTTATCGATCTTTTACGAACGAGTCCGAAAAAAACCTATAAAACAACGCCATGAAAAAATACCTTGATATAAAGAATCCTTTTTTAGCCGTATCCATCTTATTGCTATTGATCATCACCTATATCGCGGTGAGCGCATTTAACCAAAATGCAACCACAGAAAGCGATCTTGCGACGAAAACACCCGGCAAGGAATTCAAGGAAGATTATAATGTCTTTTCATTAGACCTACCGGATGATCCTACATTTGCTGGAGAGCCGATCCCCGTTGAAGATGCTGACGTCTATGAAAGATTGGACAGGGAACTGTTGGTCAACACTTATTGGCAATCTAACGGCATATTGCTCATAAAAAGAGCGAAAAAATACTTTCCTATTATAGAACCTATCTTAAGGGAAGAAGGCGTGCCGGATGACCTGAAATACCTGGCATTGGCAGAAAGCGGACTCCAAAACGTCACATCGCCGGCTGGAGCTAAAGGTTTCTGGCAGATCATGCGCGCCACAGGAAAGGATTACGGCCTGGAGATCAATGGGAACGTGGATGAGCGTTTCCATATAGAAAAAGCAACCCGATTCGCTTGTGAATATCTCAAGAGCGCTAAAGAGAAATTCGGTAGCTGGGCGTTGGCCGCTGCGTCCTATAACGCCGGCAGGTCGTATATATTAAGAGAATTGGACAGACAGGAAGCTAATGGATATTATGATCTTTTATTAGGAGAAGAAACATCCCGTTATCTGTTAAGATTAGCAGCGATGAAGTTCATATTACAAAAGCCGGAAAAATATGGCTTTAGGATCGATACGGAGCATCTTTACAAGGCATTGAACTATAAGATCGTAGAAGTTGATACAGCGATCAGCGATCTGGCCAGGTTCGCTAGAAATTATGATATGTCCTATAAGAACCTGAAAATATTCAATCCGTGGTTGCGGGAAAAACAACTTGTGAACAGAAGCGGTAAAAAGTACAAGATAAAGATTCTAACAGGAAACGATTACAAGGTATTATCAGAATAAGGAACTATCATGAGCATAACAACTATATTCATACTCATCATCATAGGTCTCCTAGGTGGTTTTTTAAGTGGTTTGATGGGCGTTGGTGGCGGCATTATCATGATACCGATGCTGATTTTCTTTCTGGGATTCTCCCAACAACAAGCTCAGGGGACGAGTCTGGCAGTTTTAGCCGTTCCAGTTACTGCTCTGGCAGCCTATCAATATTATAAAGAAGGGAACATTCATTGGGAATACGCACTGATAATGGCGGTGTGTTTTGTAGCTGGAGGCTTTCTGGGTTCTAAATTAGCGATCACATTGGACCAAAAAACCTTACAGCGTATTTTTGGTGTCGTGATGCTCATTATTTCGATGAAGTTGATCTTCACTAAATAAGGCTTCAATCCTTTGTATCGTTCTGCTTTAAGGTTTTTTTCATGATCACGGATGCCGCTTATCAGATCTTCAAAGAATACAAGATTCTCTTCAAATGCCTTATCGATCTCCTTATGAAAAGGCAATGCTTTTGTGTTTCTGATATGAAGGATCTTTTTATCAGAGGCAATGGGAAACACCTTAGGAAAACCTATGCTATGTTTAAGCATTCTTATTGTATGGATATATCTGTTCTTCAGTTCGTCCACATACACGACGTGAACATCGTTATTAAGATCTTTGGCAGCCTTTCTGACACTTCTCCTGTCGTCCCAGAATAGAACAATCATATCTATTTCCCCTTTTTTCTTATCAGCTAAATGATAAATGACCGGGATTTCGCCTTTACCAGGCACATACCAGGATGCGTATGTGATCAAGATCATGGATTTGCGTTAATCATTGATACAGCATTTATTCGTTTTCAGACAGCTTACATCAAAATTGTCCATATAAGTTCCTTCCAGTTAATTTTTGATGAAATTCTTGTAATGAAGCCTGGCACTTTCAGCCACTCCTTGGGTCAATGCCATTTTAACTTTACTCGCATATTCAATTCTCAACACGGGCATTTGTTCTGAGAAATAAGCCCTTTCCTTAGTTTTATTTTATGACTATCAGTATCCTGGGGATAGGTCCTATCCGCAATGAACATGATGATAAGCAAAGATAAACAACGCATAGATCTTAACTTTCGTTATAAAAGTATAAAAATTTATTGAAAAATTAACATATTGAATTTCTTTCATTTGTCTTTACCTATTAAAAAAAGCCCGCTACATCGCATAGTGGGCTTTGTTTAATCGTATTTCAAGTTCGTTTACTTCATGACGAGTTTTACATCTAATTTAAACTCATCATAGATCACTTTATCACCTAAGTTGTCAAAAAAGCTATCAGAACCATATTTGACATCGTACTTTGTTCTGTCTATCACTAATTCCGTTGTAGCAGTGTTGCCGTTCATTTTCAGGTCGAATGCGATAGGGTTTGTTTTTCCCTTAATGGTCAGGTCACCGGAAATGCCATAGGAATCTCCTTTATCCGCGACGGTGTTAATGACGAACTTAGCCTCATCATACTTTTTTACGCCAAAGAAATCATCTGAACGCAAGTGACCCATCAATTTGGCTTTACTATCACCTTCCAGATCGGTTACATCTATACTGTTCATGTCAGCCGTGAACTCTCCACCAACCAATTTACCATCTTCCATTTCGAAATAGCCTTCTTTCAGGTCTATCGTTCCGTAATGGGATCCAGTCAATTTCTCGCCTTCCCATTCGATCTTACTGGCTTCAACATCAACTTTTTGTGTTTCAATAGCGTTGAAAGCTACGAGTGACAGCACGATTACACTTAAGATACTTCCTTTTAAAATGTTCATTTTCATAGTTATTTATTTTGGGGTTTATAATTTACTTATTTATAGTTCGTGGAAAAGTTCATTTTCCGGTTTTCTTACTTTTAAGGCGTCTTTTAGCTCATCTTCTTCACTTCTGTGCCCAATAGCCGCAATAACTGCTGATTTAAGATTTCTATCTTTCAGATCTAATAGCTCATCATATTTATCATTTTGAAATCCTTCCATTGGGCTAACATCTATTTTTATCTTAGGAGCTGCATTGAGCAGGAATCCCAGAGCGATATAAGCTTGTCGCCATGCCCATTGTTCTTTTTGTTCCTGAGTGAATTGTAAGGTCGACCCGGCGATCGCCTGGCGCATACCTTCTAACGAATCTAAGGTAATGTCTCTTGTTTTGCTCATGTTCTTCAGGAAATTATCCAGATATTCCTCATCGATCTTTGTATTATAACAAAAGACCATTAGATATTGCGCATCTACTACCTGTGGCTGTCCAAAAGAAACTTCTTGAAGTCTTTTGCGTAGCTCCTTGTCTTTGATGATAAATATCTCATACGGTTGTAATCCATAAGAAGAAGCCGATAACTGAACGCTCTTTTTCAGGAACTGTAACTGATCATCGTTCACTTCCTTAGACGGTTCGTGTTTTTTTGTGGCATAACGCCACTTGAGGTCTTCAATGTGTTTGTTCATGGGTATTCAATTTATTTAATAACCTTTGTAGTTCATTTAATTCCTTATTATTAAATTCACTACACAATTCTTTTTCTTTACTGTCTACAATATTATTTATTTTAGTTAAAAGATTTTTTCCTTTTTGGCTGATCTTAACGTCTATCTTTCTTCTGTTCTCCTTACAGATATCTCTACTTACCAATCCTTTATTTACCAATTTATCGATAAGTCTTGTCGTATTGCTCATCTTATGGATCATCCTGGACTGAACGTAGTTCATATTGACCGCGTTTTTCTTAGCACCGTTCAATATGCGTAGTACATTGAATTGCTGAATACTTACATCAAAATCTTTTGTAACAGCGTTCATCTCCTCGAATATCTTATTAGACGTGTACAATAAACTGATAATGGCCGCCTTTTCATAATCGATTTTCTTATTGATATCAAGAGAACGCTTAATACTCATGTTGATACAATATTTGTAGATACAAATGTATATTGATTTCATCTTGTTATAATTAATTAAATGTTAAATTAAAGAGTAGAATTGCAACTTAGGCTACAGAATTGACTTTGACGGTTAGTATATTTGCATAAAAAATAGATATGTACAATTTACCACCTGAAGAATGGCAGAAGCATCTTGAAGATGATAATACGGTTATTTTAGATGTAAGAACGCCACAAGAACACGAGCAAGAAGTGATCCCGAACTCTGTTTTGCTTAATATTCAGGAAAGCGAATCTTTTATAAAAGAAGTGCAAAAATTCGACAAGGACAAAAAATACATGGTTTATTGTCATGCCGGTGGAAGAAGTGCAGTTGCCTGTAAATTGATGCAACAATTTGGTTTTAATGACGTTTATAATTTAGACGGCGGTATTACCGAATGGAAAGATCATTATGAAACGCAGTAACTACTTAATAGTATTTTTTTTATCAGTTCTGATAATTAGTTGTCAGTCCTCTGACAGTTCTGAGGATATGGGAGAGCGTTACCAATTAGTTTCCCCTAAAGAAATGAATGAGCTTAAAGCTCTGGATAACGTACAATTCATCGATGTGCGTACGGTGAAGGAGTTCAGAGAAGAACACATCAAAGGGGCGCAAAATATAGTCTATGACACTGATTTTGAGGATAAGATACAGCAGCTAGACAAATCTCAACCCGTAGCGGTTTATTGCCGTACCGGCAGACGCAGCCATGAATGCTCAAAAATGCTTCATGAAGCCGGCTTTACCAAAATCTATGAACTCAAAGGCGGCATCACTAAATGGAAACATCAAGATTTCCCAACGGTGGAGTAGTGCTTATTGTTTCTTCCTTTTCTTTGATCCTGAATAAATAGAGTAGTGGTTCAGTCGGGCTTCTATGGCGCCATTATAAACCTTATTTCTGGAGTCAGTGCGGAGCCCTATGCTTTTGATGGCTTCATGATCAGCCATGAGCAGCCAGGCATCGGTATCAGTATAATGCGTTTTGAGTTGATCACCTATCTTTTTGTAAAAATGATCGGCAGGAATCGGCATGCGTTCACCGTAAGGCGGATTGCTGACCAAATGTAAATGGAAATCGCCTTCCTTCTTACTGCTAAAGAAATCCTGTTCTTTCACGCTGATAAAATCTTCTAAGTTGGCCGACTGTATATTCGTTCGGGCATTGTCAACGGATCTTGGGTCAATGTCATAGCCTTTAACATGAAAATGAAAATCCTTCATCTTTTTCAGCACGCTGTTTTGGATAACTTCAAAAAGGTCTACGTCCCAGTCCGGCCAGTTCATAAAGTTGAATCGTTCCCTGTTTAAATTAGGAGCAATATTACAGGCGATCATCGCTGCTTCAATTAAAAAAGTTCCGCTGCCGCACATGGGATCCAGGAAACGCGATTGACCGTGCCAATCTGATTTGAGCAGGCAACTCGCCGCTAAAACCTCATTAAGCGGTGCAATGCCGGTCTGCTGCCGGTAACCACGTTTAAAAAGCGGTTCGCCGGAAGAATTGAAAGAAACATGACAGATGTCCTTATTGATATGGATATCGATCTGTAGATCCGGATCTTTTAACTCGATGGATGGCCGTTTACCAAACTTTTCTCGCATACGGTCAACGATAGCATCCTTTACCTTGTAAACCACATATTTTGAATGCGAAAAATGATCAGAATGAACAGAAGAGCTGATGGCGATAGTTTCATCCGAAGCAATATGATCTTCCCAGCGGATATCTTTAATGCCTTGATATAAAGTTTCTTCATCCTTAACCCGGATTTCCCTGAATGGCACTATAATGGCAATGGCCGAGCGCAGCATCAAATTAGCCTTGTACATAAATCCCAGATCACCGACGAAGGACACGGAGCGATGCCCTTTTTTAATGTTCATGCCACCTAGCTCGCGTAGCTCTTTTTCTAACACATCTTCAAAGCCATAGAGACATTTGGCCAGCATTTCAAAATTATTTTCTCGCATAGGATCTTCTTTCTGCGGCAAAAATAGCGTAATTTTGAACGCTATGGAGCAATTGGATCAACATTGGTATGCTGATTGGTTTGACACGCCATATTATCACATCTTATATAAGAACCGCGATCACTCAGAAGCCAAAAACTTCATCAAGAATCTGGCAGATCATTTGCAATTACCGGAAGATGCTGAGGTACTGGACATCGCTTGCGGTCGCGGCCGGCATTCGGTCTATTTAAACAAGCTCGGTTTTAAGGTAACCGGGATCGATCTGTCCCTCAATAATATAGAATATGCTCGTCAATTTGAGAATGATCGGCTGGAATTCAAAGTGCATGATATGTGCCAACCGATGCCAACGACTTTTGATGCAGTGTTCAATCTGTTTACCAGCTTTGGCTATTTCGATACTGATGAAGACAATCAAAAGGCCATTCAGGCGATGAAGGCCAATATGAAACATGGCGCTTGTGGCGTAATCGATTTTATGAATTGTGAGCGGGAAATACAGCATTTAAAACCCTATAATGAGATAGAAGTTGATGACATTTTATTTAAGATAACCAAATGGCATGATGCAGATCATATTTATAAAAAGATAGATTTTACGGATGAAAGCGGTGAACACAGATTTACTGAGCGCGTAAAAATATTGAGCCTCGAGGATTTTAAGCGTTTTTTTATGGCTGCTGACTTGCAATTGATAAATGTTTTTGGCGATTATCATCTAACAGATCTTGAAGGAGATGCCTCAAAAAGATTGATACTTTTGTTTAGAAAATGATCTATTTATTACCATTTTTAGCGGTTTTGATCGGCGCAGCTTTGGCATTTACCTTAGCCAAGAAATTGAACTACTTACCGCTATTGCTATCTTTTAGCGGTGCCTTCCTTCTCGCGATCACCGTGGTGAACATTATCCCGAAGATCTATCAACCGGATATTGGGCGCATTGGTATTTTCATATTGATCGGTATATTATTGCAGCTTATCTTAGAATATTTGTCCGGTGGTGCAGAACACGGACATTTACATCAACAGAAGTCCGATCGATTTCCCTGGCTGTTGTTCATAAGCATATCGGCTCATGCCTTATTAGAAGGATTTCCACTGCATTTAGATGATCATTTACTTATCGCGATTATAATCCATAAAGTTCCTATAGGACTTATTTTGACCAGTTTTTTGATAAAAGCTAATTTCAAACCGATACAGATTCTCCCTATAATTAGCTTTTTTGCCCTTATGACGCCACTGGGCAGTTTTCTGGAAGCGCGCATTTCTGTTACAGCCGATACCGCTCAATACATTACCGCTGTGGCGATTGGTGTATTCTTACACGTATCGACCACTATTCTGTTTGAAACTTCCCGAGATCACAGGTTCAATTTGTCTAAATTCCTGATGATCATTTTAGGGTTCGCACTTGCTTTAATCACCTGATGCCATGAACAAAGATCTCCCGATCATTTATGAGGATAATCATTTACTGGTGGTCAACAAACCGCCGGGCATGCTGGTTCAGGGTGATCATACCGGCGATTCCTCTTTAGTTGATCATGCGAAAAATTATATCAAGGAGAAATACCATAAACCCGGCAACGTCTACATCGGGTTGCCTCATCGTATTGACCGACCTACGAGTGGAATAGTGGTATTAGCTAAAACCTCTAAAGCGCTATCCCGACTGAATAAGCAATTTTCTTCGCGAGAAACTGAAAAAACCTATTGGGCGATCGTCAAAAAACCGATACCGAGTGATACCGCAGAACTGATCCATTACCTTAAAAAGAACCAGAAAAAGAATAAATCCTTCGCTTATGATAACGCTACAAAAGAGGCTAAAAAAGCCATTCTTCATTATAAGAAAATAACCGAACTTAAAAATTATGTAGGTTTAGAAGTAGATTTAGAAACGGGAAGACATCATCAGATCCGCTGTCAATTAGCGACAATAGGTAATTCTATTAAAGGTGATCTCAAATACGGCTTTCCGCGTTCCAATCCCGATGGCAGTATTCACTTACACGCCAGAAATATGACTTTGCTCCATCCGGTAAAAAAAGAAAAAATGAGTTTTCAGGCTGGTATGCCAGATGATGTTTTGTGGAAGGAAATGGAGAAGCAGGTTGATAGTTAAAACCAATATTTCTGTTTGAATAAGAACAGACTATCCGGTTTTTTATGAGTTGAATAACAAGCTATATTAAACATTCATTGCAAATCTTGAATTTACAAAAACCTTTTCATCCTCAACAATTTATAATTTTTTGAAAGCAAAGACTCGTAAAATTACACAATTAGATCATATTTTTTAAATTACAATAATTAAAGTGTTAAAAACAGTCTTGGTTATGTTGATTTTTAAAAGAGCTTTATTTCTGCTACCAACAATATACTTATTATACATAAGCCAATATTATTTTGCGATTGTCTATACCTTTATCTGTCTTATCATTCTCATTTATATTGATTATGAGGATCTTCAGGAAGACGATTAATTTTTAAATTTTATTTTATATCAATGATCTAATTATAAATCAGACAAATTTCAGTACAGTATCGCAATCAAATTGCAAAATTGTACGCTTATGTCTATCTCACCTACTTTAGGGAAAAACGCATATCAAGAAGACTTATTCATTATTCTTCATCTTCTTTTTTTTAAATATTTCCTAGTAACTTTTCCATCTTATTGATAGGCGATAAGGTTTTATAAAATTTAAGTTGATCTTAGTTTGCTTCATACTCAAAAATATCTGTCGTAGTAAATTTTAGGTCAGGAAACAATTTGGATGTAATCAGCTCATCCTTATCTTCTACGGTATCAAATTCAACATACTCGCCATCTTCTAAATAGAAGATCTGAAGTGACTTACCTTCCGGATTGACCAACCAATATTCCTTCACTTCATTTTCCTGATAAAGATTGAATTTTTCATTGTAGTCTTTTTTCATCGTAGCAGTGGAAAGTACTTCAACGATCAAATCCGGCGCACCAATACAGCCGCGATCATCAAGTTTTTCCGTGTCACAAATAACACAGATATCAGGTTGAACTACGGTGGAAATTTCTTCGTCTTTCTTTCCTTTTTTGATCAATCTGACATCAAAAGGCGATTGATATACCTTGCAATCATTATTTTTTTTAAAATAATTATAGAATTCAGAAGACAATGCGATCTCTACTTCTTGATGAAGTCGCTTAGGCGCCGGGCTCATTTTATAGATCCAGCCTTTGATCAACTCCACGCGTTCTTGAAAACGCCATGTCAAATAATCGGCATAGGTATAAGTTTTATTGAGATCCAGCTCAGAAAAATCAGTCACTTTAGGTTTCATGTTCTGACATTTATTGGTTACCAAATGTAATAAATATTTAATTTACTGAATTTAACTAGAGTCGATTAGATAAGTATTCTACGTTAAAAATATTTTATTTCATTTTTTAAATTAATATTATCCTGTTGTCATCTAGTAAATTAAATTTCACCAGATATTAATCATCATTTTAAAAAAAGTTATATCAATACTAATCTTCAATTCCAAAAACCAGAAATCCCTAACTTTGAAAATAAAAAAATGAAAGTTTTACTATCTCCAGCCAAGTCGCTTGATTTTGATGCAAATCTGCCTACGCAGAAATCGACTATTTCTCAATTTGTTGATGAAACAAACCATTTAGTAGAAATTTTACAGACTAAATCAAAAAATGACATCGCGCAACTGATGTCGATCAGCGACAATTTAGCAGGACTGAATTACGACCGATTTCAGGAATTCGATATGAATGCTGATACATCAAAAGCCAGACCGGCAATATTTACCTTCAACGGCGATGTGTATGATGGTTTTGATGCATCCTCTCTTTCAGCCGATCATTTAGATTTCATGCAAGACACGATTCGTATTCTATCCGGACTGTACGGCCTTTTAAGACCTTTAGATAAGATACAGGCTTATCGACTGGAAATGGGAACTTCGTTGAAAGTAGGTCAATCCAAAGATCTCTATGACTTTTGGCAGGAAAGAATTACCCATCAGCTTCAAGAAGAATTAGCTGATGATGAGATCCTCGTTAATTTAGCCAGTCAGGAATATGCAAAATCGGTAAATTTTTTAGCGATTGATCAAGATGTTATCCAGCCGCAATTCAAAGACCTTAAAAATGGAAAACTAAAAACCATTCCGTTTTATGCTAAAAAAGCCCGCGGTATGATGGCGCGTTTTATTGTTGATCATCAGATTACTTATAAGGATCAATTAAAAAACTTCAATTATGCCGATTATGCCTTCAGTGAAGAGCTAACAGAAAAAGCGGAAAAGCCTGTTTTTATTAGATAAGTAAAACATATGCGTGATTTATAATCTCTTATAATAATCGATGTTATAGATTGATTTCATTCGTATAAATTTGACTACTAAAAAAAATTTCTGTTTTTTTAAAATATAACTCCGAACTATTTGGTGCTAACGTATGGATTAATTTAATTGCGTTGTTAATTTGCCTATAAAAGCATTTAATTTTTGTAGATATTTTTACAGTTTTGCTTGAACAAAATACGCCATGAAGCAATTAGATGGATCGGATATACTACAACTAGATAAGAGACAAAGAGCGCAATTGATCAACTCCTGTAGTGGCATAAGATCTGCTAACCTTATAGGAAGCATCGACGACAAGGAAGTGAAGAATCTGACGATATTCAATTCCGTGATGCATCTGGGCAGCCATCCACCTATGCTTTGTTTTATGCTTAGACCTACTACGGTGACGCGGAATACGTATGATAACATCAAAAGAACAGGTGATTTTACCATCAATCATATCCATACCGGTATGCTTCAACAAGCGCATCAAACCTCTGCAAAATATCCTGCTGATATATCAGAGTTCGATGAAGTCGGATTAAGGTCTTACTTTACGGATCGGATAAAATCACCCTATGTAGAAGCTGCACCGGTAAAGATAGGCTGTAGTTTTAAGAACGAATATCTTATTGAAGAGAACGGCTGTAGACTGATCATCGGAGAGATCGAGGAACTGATGTTTGATGAAGATCATCAATTCGATGATGGTGCTTTAGATCTGGTATCCACAGAATCAGTTGGTGCAATCGGTCTAGACACTTATGTGTCTGCTTCTCTTATCGATAGATTTAATTACGCCAGACCGGAAAAGAATAAATGCTAAATGGCTCATCAAAAACCACACTTACCGGAAAAGAATTGCGCTACTTGCGGAAAGCCTTTCAAGTGGCGAAAAAAATGGGCTAAGGATTGGGATAACGTTAAATATTGTAGTGAAAAATGCAAGAGAAACAAAAAGTAAATATCGTTTGGTTTAGAAATAACCTAAGAACAACCGATCAACAATCATTAACACAAGCAACAGCAGGAGATTTGCCGGTCATAGGTCTATATTGTTTTGATCCAAGACAGTTTGAAATGACAGATTACGGTTTTAGAAAGACGGAAAAGTTCAGAGCAAAATTCCTGATCGAATCCGTGACCGATCTCAAGCATCAATTGGAAAAGTTGAACATTCCGTTGATCGTCAGGCACGCAATGCCAGAAGACGCACTTGCTCATATAGCCGATAATTTTACTATTAAAGAACTTTTCTATCAGAGAGAATGGACACAAGAAGAACATGAGGTTGAGCAAGCTGTTAAGGCTGTCCTACTAGATACGAACTTCCATGCCGTTTATGACCAATTCCTATTTCATCCGGATGATGTGACTTATGAAAACTGGCAACAAATCCCGGAAGTCTTCACGCATTTTAGAAAAAAATGTCAGAAGAACGCAAAAGTTAGAGCACTTGCCGATCAACCAAAGGCCAATGAAAGTTTACCTGAATGTAAGCTATTCTCAGAAATTCCCACCTTACAAGATCTGGGTTTAGAAGATTTTGAAGTAGATCCCCGATCTGCTTTTCCTTTTAACGGCGGGTCAACTGCTGCAAAAGAACGTATCGATCATTATTTCTGGAAAAGCCACAAGCTGAAATATTATAAGAAAACGCGCAACGGATTGATCGGGACGGATTACAGCTCAAAATTATCCGCGTGGTTGGCTAATGGTTCCATTTCCGCAAGAGAAGTCTATCATCAGGTCAAACAATTTGAAAAAGAGATCAAAAAGAATCAGGATACCTATTGGTTGATCTTTGAATTGATCTGGCGCGATTATTTTAAATATATCTCACTCAAGCATGGCAATAAGATATTCCAATTGCACGGACTCAAGAATCAAAAATATGAGTGGCGCGCTGATGACGTTGCGTTGCGCGAATGGATCAACGGCAACACGCCAGAGGATTTTGTTAATGCGAATATGCTGGAAATCCGCGAAACCGGTTACATGAGCAATCGCGGGCGACAAAACGTTAACAGTTACTGGGCAAAAGAATGGAAGCAGGATTGGCGGATCGGTGCGGCTTATTTTGAAGCGATGCTGGTAGATTATGATGTACACAGCAACTGGGGCAACTGGATGTATAACAGCGGTGTAGGAAACGATCCTCGCGACAGAAAATTCAATATCCAGCGTCAGGCAGAACGTTATGATGCCAATAAAAAATATCAGCAACTCTGGTTGCAACAAACTTTATTTTAAACAGATGAAAACTTTACGATTAATACTCGGGGATCAGTTGAACGGTCAGCATTCCTGGTTTCAGGAAAAAGATGATGAGGTAATTTACTTTATGGCAGAAATGCGCCAGGAAACTGATTATGTTGCGCATCATATCCAAAAGGTGACCGCCTTTTTTCTCTCTATGCGGAATTTTGCTGATCAATTGAAAAAAGACGGTCATCAAGTGGTCTATTATCAACTGGATGACAAAGACAATCAGCAAGATCTGCAAAAGAACATTCAACAACTCATCGATCACTATCAGATAGAAAAGTTTGAATATCAATTACCGGATGAGTATCGGCTGGATCAACAATTGCAAAAAATCTGCGATGACTTATCTATCAAAACCGACGCATCTGATACCCAGCATTTTTTTACAACACGTCTTGAAGTCGCTGATTTTTTCGCTAACAAAAAAACCATGACCATGGAATATTTCTACCGCGATATGCGCAAAAAATATGTTCTGTTGATGATGGATGATAATAATCCGGTAGGCGGCCAATGGAATTTTGATAAGAGCAACCGAAAAAAATGGACTGGAAAACATGAAATACCACTAAAAAAAGATTTTGATAAAGATGTGACTGAAATCGTTGAGCTGATAAAGAACAGCGACATCAACACCATAGGACGTATTGATAAAAAGCATTTCCCATGGCCGAGCAGTCGCCAGGAATGTCTTGAAGTCCTGGATTATTTCTGTGAAAATCTACTGGTACATTTTGGTGATTATGAAGATGCCATGCATACTGATGAGAAGTTCCTTTTCCATTCCCGTCTTTCTTATGCGATGAATTCTAAAATGTTATCGCCAAAAGAAGTTGTAGAAACAGCTATTGAGTATTATGAAAAGCACGATGATGAAATCGATATTTCTCAGGTGGAAGGTTTTGTAAGACAAATTTTAGGCTGGCGCGAGTTCATGCGTGGGATCTACTGGAAAGAAATGCCAGATTATGCTGAAAAAAATCAGCTGGAAAACAAAAACAAGCTACCGGATTTTTACTGGACCGGCGAAACTGATATGAATTGCATGAGCCATGCGATCAACCAGAGCTTAGATGATGCGCATGCTCATCATATTCAGCGATTGATGGTGACCGGAAATTTCGCCTTGCTTTCCATGATCGATCCCGATGAGGTTGATAATTGGTATTTAGGTATTTATATCGATGCGATAGAATGGGCAGAAATCACTAATACGCGCGGCATGTCTCAATTTGCCGATGGCGGCATTGTAGCGACTAAGCCTTATGTATCCAGCGGTAGTTACATCAACAAAATGAGCAACTACTGTAAATCCTGTAAATATTCCGTTACTAAAAAGACTGGTGAGAATGCCTGTCCGTTCAATAGTTTGTATTGGAACTTTTTGCATAAAAAGCAAGATCACTTCAAGAACAACCAACGTATGGGCATGATGATGAACGTCTTGAAAAAAATGGACCAGAAAACGCTTGAAGCTCATATAGAACGAGCGGAGGATATTATAGAAGATCCGGGGAAGTATTGAAAGATAGGTTACAAAAAAACAGCTATCTCCTTCCTAATGCCAGTTCTTTCTTATAGCTGTAAACTGATCGGTTTAAAGCTTGCGTGTTCCTAAATAATTCTAAACGATCATCTAATACTACTTACGCATTTAACTGATATCTTCATCAAATATTTTTTCTCTATATTAGTAAAATTGACAATATAATATATGGAAATTATTTATTTAGCTGATTTTTACATGCAAATGCGAATGTTGCGTGAAACAAGAGCATATATCGTTTCAGCTTTACGGTCCACGAATGAACAACTGGAAAATGAACATATTAAGCAACTAGAACGAACGCTAGATCAGCTTTACGCTATACATAAAAAGAACGGAAGCTACATATTAAAGACCCATGATACTGAGGAAGTCCATTTAGCATTGGACTACGAACTAGGCGAGCTTAAAAAGGACAAGATCTATCTGGAAGAAGGGCAAAAAGCACTTGAACAACATCTTGCGGATATCAACCCTAACTTTAATGAAGAATTAGAGAAAGGCCTGGATTTTCTGGGAAAACGAAAGTTCCATCATTTCATCACGGATCGGGATGGAACCGTTTCCAATTATTGTGGAAGATATCAAAGCTCCACTCAGGCCATCTATAACGCAATATACCTTTCCGATGTTGCCAGAAAGGTCCCTGGCAAAAGCGTTATTCTGACATCTGCACCACTTTATCGCATCGGATTAGTAGATATATCTGTTCAGCCCAAAGAGGATTTTGTACTTGCCGGCTCTAAAGGCAGAGAATTACAAGATGAAAACGGGCACAGATATCATTATCCTATTGATAAAGAACAGCAAGAAAAACTGGACGAGCTGAACGAAGCAATTGAAGAACTGCTAGGAAAACCTGAATTTTCACCATTTCGTTATATCGGATCCGGTTTACAGTACAAGTTCGGGCAAACAACCCTGGCGCGTCAGGATAAAAACCTATCAATTCCTGAAATCAAATCGCTTCATCTGAAGGAGGAAGTACAAAAACTGATATACAAAACAGATACAAAGCAAGAACATTTTCGGTTGGAAGATACAGGAAAAGACCTGGAGATCATGCTTACTGTAAGTAATGATGATCAGGTTGAGGATTTCAATAAAGGTCACGGCGTAAAGTTTATGACCCAAAAGCTAAAATTACCGATGAAAGAAAGAAAAGTCTTGATCTGTGGCGATACCGCATCTGACCTACCTATGTTAACAGCCGCAAAAGAAATGGGTGCGCAGATTACCTGCATTTTCGTTACTACCGATACGGAATTGCAAAAAGAGGTCAGCCGATATTGTGAAGATGCGCTTATCGTTTCCTCGCCGGATGTGCTCGTATCCTTACTTTATCATTACGCTAAAAACTTTTGATGGATTATGAATTGATCACCATTAACTTAGAGTGATGCGAGGAATTCGCATTGTATCGAGAAGCGGTTGATGCCCTGGAGCGCTAATATCGTAACAAGAATTGGATGATAAATGATGAATTTTAAATAAACCGAAAAAATCAATATCGATTGAGACTAATAATTTATAATTTTACAAAAATCAAAACTATGAACAAATTACTTTTGGGCATCAGCATTGTCGCATTGATAAGCTGTAATAATGATAAAAAAGAAGCAACATTGAAATACCCGGAAACAAAAAAAGTAGATACGGTTGATACCTACTTTGGTACAGAAGTGAAAGACCCTTACCGCTGGTTGGAAGATGACCGCAGTAGCGAAACGGAAGAATGGGTGACACGACAAAATCAAACTACTTTTGATTATCTGGAAAAAATACCCTATCGCCAGGCGATAGAAGATAGACTAACGGAGATATGGAACTATGAAAAGCGTGGCGCGCCTTTTGATGAAGGTGATTTCACTTATTTCTATAAGAACGATGGGCTACAGGATCAATCCGTTCTATACCGTTATAAAAAAGGTAGTTCTGCTAAAGATGCTGAGGTTTTTCTAGATCCAAACAACTTTAGCGATGATGGTACGATATCCCTTGCGGGTACCAGCTTTACTGAAGATGGATCGCTTTTAGCCTATTCTATTTCAGAAGGTGGTAGCGACTGGCGAAAGGTCATCGTTATGGATACGAGAACCCAGGAAAAAGTAGGCGACACGCTGAAAAATGTAAAGTTCAGTGGTATATCCTGGAAAGGTAATGAAGGGTTTTACTATTCCAGTTATGAAAAACCGGAAGGTAGCGAGTTATCCGCTAAGACCGATCAGCATCTGTTATACTATCATCAATTAGGAACATCGCAAACTAAAGATCAGCTCATCTTTGGAGGTTCAGAAAAAGAAAAAAATCGATATGTCAGCGGTTATGTCACGCAAGATGATAAGTATTTGATGATATCAGCATCAGTCTCAACAACAGGTAATAAATTATATATTAAGGATCTTACACAAAATAATGAACCTATTAGATCTGTGGTAGATGACTATGATAGCGATAATTACGTACTTCATAATGAAGGTGATCAATTGTTTATCGCTACTAATCGAGAGGCTCCCAATCGCAAACTTGTCTCCGTAGATGTAAAAAATCCACAACCCGCTAATTGGGAAGATGTGATACCGGAACAGGAAAATGTGCTCAACGTTTCAAAAGGCGGCGGTTATTTTTTTGCAGAGTATATGGTAGATGCGATATCAGAGGTCAAGCAATTTGATCTGGAAGGCAATTTAGTTCGCAAAGTAGAATTACCGGGAATCGGTACGGTGAGTGGTTTTGGTACGAAGTTGGAAGAAGAGGAGCTTTACTATTCATTTACCAATTATAAAACACCATCAAGTATCTATAAATACGATATCGCGAGCGGAAAAACAGAACGCTTCTACCAGCCAAAAGTAGATTTTGATAGCGAGAATTATGTTAGCCGACAGGTGTTTTACAAATCTAAAGACGGCACAAAAATCCCGATGGTCATCACCCATAAAGAGGGAATTGAGCTTGATGGTAAAAACCCAACGTTGCTATATGGCTATGGTGGTTTTAATATATCGATCACGCCATCTTTTAGTACAGCCAATATCATCTGGTTAGAACAAGGTGGCGTTTATGCCGTGCCTAATATCCGCGGTGGTGGCGAATATGGAGAAGAATGGCATAAGGCCGGCACGAAAATGAACAAGCAAAACGTTTTTGATGATTTTATTGCGGCGGCTGAATATCTGATAAATCAGAATTACACATCATCTGATCGATTAGCCATAGAAGGACGTTCTAACGGCGGATTGCTTGTGGGAGCGACCATGACCCAACGCCCTGATTTGATGGAAGTCGCCTTGCCGGGCGTTGGCGTTCTGGACATGTTGCGTTACCACAAGTTTACCGCCGGTGCCGGTTGGGCTTATGATTATGGGACATCAGACGATAGCGAGGCAATGTTTGAATATCTGCGCGATTATTCCCCGGTACATAATGTAAAAAATGGAACCGATTATCCGGCTACACTTATCACAACGGCTGATCATGACGATAGAGTAGTGCCGGCGCACAGCTTTAAGTTCGCCGCTCAACTTCAAGCCAAGCATGACGGCGATGATCCCGTGATGATACGTATAGAAACAGATTCCGGACATGGTGCTGGAAAACCTACTTCTAAGATCATAGAGGAAAACGCTGATGTTTTTGCGTTTACCTTCAACAATATGGGATATGAGGAATTGCCGGTTGATTTGGATGAGCAAAAGTAAGATCAAACAATTCACTTGGTTTGTTTACTGAAGAGAAACTTGCTCCCCAAAATTCGTTATAAGCGTATTGCTAAATTAAATGTTGTGCTGAGTTACAAACTCAGCACAGCGTATCAGACGAAACTATGCTAAGTCTTTTGATGGATTTAGAACAAGGATCTTAGCTAAAATAACTACATTGACAACGATACAATATTTGAATAAATTCTTATTCAATAGAAATATCAATAATTTAAAAATCAATCTCATTTAGATAATGAACCACGGGTTTAATTAAAGTGCTGGAGTTGCAAACTCAGCACAGCGTGAAGTAATATGCAATGATCTTTAAATTGTTCCAGCAGGTTGGAGATAATAAGTTTTAAAAAACATCATTTCCACCTTGCTCGATGATGAATTATCCCTTAGAATATCGCCCTCATTGCTGCGAAAAAATTGAGATCAGAGTTATGCTTAACTGAACAACAACGCGGTAAATGCCTACGTTTTAAATTTAGCTCAGCAAATTCTTTGACTTGGAACAAATTGTCACGTTGGGAAAAATGCTTATGATAATTCAGTGAATGATTGAAAACCTTGATTTTTCACTTTATTGCTTACTGATGTATTGTTATCCTATAAGAAGCACACTTTAAAGATTGGCATCCCTTCTGTCGTTTAATTTTTCCTTTTAACGCTTTCGTTTAAAAACGGCGATCATAAAAATGGCTAGCGTGAAGAATTGTCCCACTCTTGCGATATAATCGCCATGATCTGCGTAAAAAGTACGTTTTTGATCTATAGGTATGGCAATATAGAGAACCGCTGGTTCATCATAGTTCGTTCTTTTTAAGACCTTAGCGTAAGGATCGATAGCTCCAGAAATTCCCGTATTGGCTGATCTTACAATGCTTTTACGCATCTCGATAGCCCGTAATTTGGCATAGCTCCAGTGCTGTTGATGCCCTTGCGTATCCTTCCACCAGGCATCATTTGTGATAATGCTTAAGAAATCAGCCCCATTATTGATATAACCGCCAACGTAAGCGCCGTAAACCGACTCATAGCAAATAATCGGCGCGGTTTTTGTTCCGTCGCTCAAGGTAAACACCTCTCGATTATCTTGTGTGGTCTTCATCGACACCGTTCCGCCCAGGTCGATCATCACATCGCCAAGAATGGGTTCTAAGGTTGATTTATAAGGGAAATTCTCAACCCCTACGACGAGCTTGGATTTATAATAAAGATTTGATGTTGTATCAGGTTTTTTAAAATAAGCCGCATTGTAGTCATTAAACCAGATGCCGTTCCTTAAAAAATTGCTCTGTGTGGTCGTTTGCTTTTCATCTCTGATGACCTCATACAAGGAAATACCACTTAATACGTTCAGCTTTGGATAGCGGTCTTGCAAATGATTTGTCATTTGACTGATCGGCGCATTTTCTAAATGACGCATTCTTGTACCACTAGCAAAAACGGTTTCCGGTAGCAATAAAAGATTGATAGAATCATTCAATTTTGAGCGCGTTCGCTTGAGGATCAATTGTTTGATATCATTATCATCTAAATCATACTTTTCTTCATACGGATCAATATTAGGTTGAACGATCAGCACATTTTTAAAAGTATCATATTCCGGTTGATAGCTTTTGATGACCAAAGAAATACCTACTGGTATCAAAAGAAGCAAAATTGAATAAAAGCTCCGCCGATAGATGATGGCCTTTTCCCTATGCTGTTGATACAATAATATCGATTTGAAAATAAATGCATTCATCAGTAACACCCAAAGGCTACCGCCAAAAATACCGGTATATTCATACCACTGTATCGCAAATGTATATTCAGAGAAAACATTTCCCAGATTGAGCCACGGCCAGGAGAATTCCCAGCCAAGGTGCATTTTTTCAAAGCTCAGCCAAATCCCTATGAAAAAGCTCATAGAAGCCGTGAAGTTAACCTTGTAGGCGATAATATGATAGATCTGAAATACTAATGCCATCAGTAAACTGTTCACGAAAATGGCAAAGGCTGCACCAAAAGGCGTTGAAAAATAAAGCCAGTAGGTCGTCCCGATGTTCCAGATGAAAAAGCCCAAATAGGAAAGTGCGAAAACCCGCCAATTTCTGTACCTTGATTTTACCTGACGTTCGCGGAAAGCTAAGATCAACAAAGGCACAAAGCCCAGGAAAGCCAGGAAAGGAAAACCGTATGTTGGCCAGGAAAGAAAAAATAAAATACCGCTTAATAGCGCTAAGCCTACTTTTTTGATCATTACACAGCTTGGTTTTGGGCAGTCAGCTCAGCGATTTTTATAATAACCTCGCTCGCCTTAACCATACTTTCTACCGGTACATATTCATAAGGTCCATGAAAATTATGACCGCCGGCAAATATATTAGGACAAGGTAAACCTTTGTAGCTGAGTTGAGCACCATCCGTTCCGCCTCTTATCGGCTTAATGATCGGCTGTATAGCCAATTCCTCCATGGCTTTTTTGGCGATATCTATGATATTCATCTTATCAGCGATGTGCTTTTTCATATTAAAATATTGATCTTTGAGCTCAAGATCTACGCTGGATTCTCCAAATTCATCTTTAATAGCCTTAATGCTATCTTCAATAAGTTTTTTACGTGATTCAAAGATATGCGCATCATGGTCGCGGATGATGTAATGTAAAGTGGTTTTCTCTACGCTGCCCTGTATATCGGTTAAATGAAAAAAGCCTTCGCTTCCTTCTGTCTCTTCAGGAGTTTCATTTTCAGGAAGAATATTGATGAACTTTGATGCCGGATACATGCTGTTGATCATTTTATCTTTAGCATAACCGGGATGCACCATTTTTCCATGAAATGTTATTTTAGCCTCAGCCGCATTAAAATTCTCATATTCTAATTCGCCTATTTCGCTACCATCCATCGTATAGGCATAGTCTGCACCAAATTTTTCCACATCAAACAGATGAGCACCGCGGCCTATCTCTTCATCGGGGGTAAAACCGATGCAAACATCACCATGCTTGATCTCCGGATGTTCCATCAAATACTTAGCAGCGGTCATGATTTCTGTTACTCCGGCTTTATCATCTGCGCTGAGCAGGGTGTTCCCATCTGTGGTGATCAATGTTTGACCTTTATAAGCTTTTAGGTCTGGGAATTCCTTTGGCGATAGCCAAAGGGCTTTTGCTTTATTGAGCAAAATAGGTTTTCCATCATAGTTCTCATGCACCTGTGGCTGGATATGCGTGGCCTTAAAATCAGGTGAAGTATCAAAATGGCTGATAAAACCTATAGCGGGAACTTGTTCATTTACATTGCCCGGGATCTTGGCCATCACATAAGCATGCTCATCAATGCTCACGTCCTTAATGCCGAAGCCCTCGAGCTCTTCTTTGAGCAGATCCGCAATATTCCATTGAATATCAGAGCTGGGTGTTTTTTTGCTTTCAGGGTCGCTTTGAGAATCTATCTTTACGTAACGTATGAACCGGTCAATCACTTCGGACTTATCGATCATATTGATTTTTAGTTCAAAAATAGCGAATTTTTCTACTTCCTTCCATTGCTGAAGGGATTTGTTTTACTTTTGTGAATATGGGAATCTACAGATCTTTATTAAGGCCGATACTTTTCACAATAGATGCAGAAAAAGCCCATCATTTTAGTGTCAGGTCAGCCCAACTTCTTATGAGACTGCCGGGTTTAAAATCATTAGCTAAAAACTATTTTAGAGTAGACCATCTCAGTTTAGAAAGGGAAGTCTTTGGTTTGAAGTTTAAGAACCCTATCGGTCTCGCGGCCGGTTTTGATAAGAATGCTGAGTATATCGATGAGATGGAAGCTTTTGGTTTTGGATTTGTAGAGGTCGGTACCTTGACACCCAAAGGACAACCCGGAAACCCTAAGAAAAGAATTTTTCGTTTACCAGAGGATAAAGCGCTGATAAATAGATTAGGTTTTAATAACCGTGGTGTTGAAGATGCAATACCTAGATTAGCCAGGAACAGGAATATCATTGTAGGCGGGAATATAGGAAAAAACAGATCAACTGAAAATGAAAATGCGAAAGCTGATTATAAACATAGCTTTGAGCAACTCTATCCTTATGTCGATTATTTCGTCGTCAATGTCAGTTCGCCGAACACTCCTAACTTAAGAGCTCTTCAAGAAGCTGAGCCTTTAAAGGAATTACTAAGCTTGCTGATCGAACTCAGGGAGGTGAGATCTGACAGCAAACCAATTTTGCTTAAAATAGCACCTGATATATCGCAGGACCAGTTAGATCAGGTCATAGCCATCACCCAACAAGTCCAATTAGACGGATTGATCGCTACTAACACGACCTTATCCAGAGATGGATTGAAGTCAGATGATAAAGAAGAGAAAGGCGGTCTGAGCGGTCGGCCTTTATCAACCAGGTCAACGGATATTATCCGTTATGTTTCTAAGAAGACAAATGGCCAACTGCCAATTATAGGCGTTGGCGGTGTATTTACAGCTAAAGACGCCATTGAAAAATTAGAGGCTGGTGCATCATTGGTTCAGGTCTACACCGGTTTTGCTTATGAAGGGCCAAATATGGTAAAACGTATCAATCAGGGATTGATAGCGCACTTTCAACAATGACTGATCAGCTTATTCCATTCCTCATCGCTTCTATTGGTTTAACGCTTTCGCCGGGACCGGACATAGTTTATGTGTTTACATTGAGCATAACGCGATCAAAAAATAAAGCCATATCATTTGCCACAGGATTAGTCACCGGTATTATTTTTCATACAGCTCTGGTGGCATTTGGTATTGCTGTTTTATTCAAAACTAATGAGCTGATTTTTGATATCATCAAATATATTGGGGCAGCTTATTTAGTATATTTAGCGGTTCAGTTATACCGGGCTGATGCTAAGTTTGAAACTAACAACAAGAAAATGAATCCTAAAAAATCACTTTTCTCCATATTTAAAAAAGGCATCTTGATGAATTTATTAAATCCTAAGGTTAGTTTGTTCTTCCTTGCATTTCTCCCCGGTTTTATCTGGGATGCTGATGGCCTTATTAGTGTTCAATTGATTATTTTAGGTCTTTTATTTATGCTTCAGGCCTGGTTGATTTTTTTTGGGGTTATTCAATTAGGATCTCTGATCAATTTGAACAAATTAAATGCTTATGCTTTCATAGCGAAATGGTTACAAATTCTCATATTAACAGGTATAGCTATTTATTTGCTTATAGGCTCATAACCACTTAAATTTACATCAGAAAAATATAATTTTTGAGTCAGGTAAAAATCATAGAATGTCCAAGAGATGCTATGCAAGGTATTAAATCTTTCATACCTACAGCAAAAAAGGCTAATTATATCCAGAGTTTACTGTCATGTGGATTTGATACCATAGATTTTGGAAGTTTTGTATCGCCTAAGGCTATACCGCAGATGCAAGATACAGCAGATGTATTAAGTCGTTTAGATTTAAGTCATACATCAACAAAACTGCTTGCTATTGTGGCCAATTTACGTGGCGCAAAGGATGCTTGTCAACATAAGGAGATCGATTATCTAGGATATCCTTTTTCGATTTCTGAAAATTTCCAGATGCGAAATACACATAAAACAATAGTCCAATCGGTTGAAGTTTTACAAGATATTATCAATACAGCACATCGGTTTAATAAAAAGGTTGTTGCTTACTTATCAATGGGTTTTGGTAATCCTTATGGAGATCCATGGAATGTAGGTATTGTTTCTCAATGGACTGAAAAACTGGCTTCAATGGGTGTAGAAATTTTATCTTTATCGGATACTGTAGGGACTTCAGATCGTGAAACTATTGCTTATCTGTTTTCAAATTTAATTCCCCAATATCCAAATATAGAATTTGGCGCTCATTTGCATACCACACCAGACCAGTGGTTTGATAAAGTTGATGCAGCTTTTCTTGCCGGTTGTAAAAGATTTGATGGTGCTATTAAAGGCTTTGGTGGTTGCCCAATGGCAAAAGATCAGCTCACAGGAAATATGCCAACCGAAAAATTATTATCTTATTTCAACACAAAAAATACAGACTCTAATGTCAAGATGACTAGTTTTGAAGCAGCTTACAACAAATCGATGGAGGTTTTTTAACTAAAGTTAGTCACTTCATTATTTCTCTTTTACATTTGCAATGTGAAAGCAATTAAGAAAGATATACGTGCATTAAGCAAAAAAGATTTACAAGACTTTTTTGTATCTAATGGAGAAAAGGCATTTCGCGGCAAACAAGTTTATGAATGGTTGTGGCAAAAAGCATGTTATGATTTTAACGAAATGACAAATATTTCAAAAGAAATTCGTTCCATGCTCGATGCAAATTTTGTAATAAATAATATTGAGGTTGATACCATGCAGCGCAGTAATGATGGTACAATCAAAAATGCTGTAAAACTTCATGACGGCTTTACTGTCGAGTCTGTTTTAATTCCTACCTATTCTCGAACAACAGCTTGTGTTTCGTCTCAAGTTGGGTGTAGCTTAGATTGTAAATTTTGTGCAACGGCACAACTGAAACGTTTAAGGAATTTAAATGCAGATGAAATTTACGATCAAGTTGTAGCGATCGATCAAGAGAGTCGCTTATATAAAAGCATGCCATTATCTAATATTGTTTATATGGGAATGGGAGAACCACTCATGAACTATAAAAATGTTTTAAAATCGATCGAAAAAATTACTTCTCCAGAAGGTTTAGGCATGTCACCAAGACGCATCACTTTATC